>Ga0316577_10000320_pt1 | contig 17598 bp, 13 predicted proteins | sample S5NA_FD_203073 | JGI IMG/M metagenome (GOLD analysis project Ga0316577, IMG submission 203073) | Rhizosphere microbial communities from salt marsh grasses in Alabama, United States - S5-7_050615r2r1 | ecosystem: Host-associated > Plants > Roots > Rhizosphere | place: USA: Alabama | collected... | reverse complement strand
ACACGGATAATGGCCCCGGCCAGGGCCTGGGCATCGCCAATGGGCGTGACCTCGCCCATGCCGGTCATCTTGGGCGGTTGGCGCACGCCAGGCAGGTTGCTGGCTATCGATGGTGTGCCACAGAGCATGGCCTCCACCTGGACCAGACCGAAGGATTCGGTCGAGTTCAGGCTGGGCACGACCAGCACGTCGCAGGCGGCGTAGAAGGGTGGCATCTCCCCCTGGCCGAGGATCCCCAGGAACTCCCAATGTTCCTCGCCCAGCGCGTCGATGAGGGGTAGAAGGCGTTCGTAGTATGCCTCCTCGCCCATGACGTCCTCGTACTGTCCAGCAAAGAGCACCTTGAGGCGGGGGAAGACCTCCAAGACCCGGGGCATGGCCCCGATCAGGACCTCGACGCCCTTCTCGGTGGCAAGGCGGGCGGCCATGCCGACTACAGGGCGGCCAGCGAGATCGTGCCTGGCGCGAAAAGCCTGGACGGCATCGGGCTCCGGCGCGGGCATGATGACGGGCGGGGGGATGACGTGCACCTTGTCGAGAAAGCGTGAGAGGAAGGGCGAATGCTGGGCAAAGTCCTGGGTGTAGGCCACGATGGCCTGGGACAGCTGGCCGGCCAGGTAGTTGCTGACAAATACCACGGCGTCGACGATGCGGTTGAACCAGCCATGGGGCAGCTGGAGGTCGCAGTGATAGGTGAGCACGGCCGGGCGGCCGGCAAGCCGCGCCAGGAGGCTCAGCAGGCTGGCTTCAAACTGGGGCAGGTGGATGCTGACCACGTCGTGCTGGCGAATAAGGCGCCAGGCCAGAAGGGGGAAGCCGGGCATGATGACGCCCTTGCTGACGCGAAAGAGGACCGGGGCACGCACGACGTGCACGCCGTCGATCACTTCCTCGGCGGGCAGGGCCCGGTCGTAGCGCGAGGTGAGCACGGTCACCTGATGGCCGTGCTGAGCGAGGGTCGCGGCCAGCCGCTTGACATAGATGGTCAACCCACTGACGTGGGGGTGGTAGTAGGTCAAAACCAACAGGATCTTCACGTTGAGCTTGGTGCCTCCGTCGAGATTGTCTCCTGAATTTCGGCGTAGGACAGGTTTTGCTGGACCATGCCGGCCAGGCCCAGGAGGCTGTAGACCACATAGACGATGGCGTGGGCGACCAGGGCATAGCTGAGGGCCGCTCCGGCCTGCATGCCAAAGAGGACCATCGTCTCGCGGCCCAGAAACTCGAACACACCGATGTAGCCGGGCGAGGCAGGGATGGTCATGCCCAGGGCGGTTACCGAGGCGACGGCCAGTCCGGCGACAAAGGGCTGCCCCGGATCAAAGGCGAGCAGGACGACCCAATAATAGACACTGATGACGGCCCAGATGGCGACAGACCAGAGCAGCAAGGGCGGCCCTAGGCGCGCGGTGGTGATGCCGGAAAAGCCATCGATCAGGGAGCTCGCCGTCTCGCGCACTTTGGCCCGGCCGGCCCAGGGTAGGCCGGCGACAAAACGCAGATGGCTGCGCTCGGCCAGGCGTTCCCAGACCCCGATCATGGTCTCGCGCTCGGGCCAGCGGATGAGTTCCAGGATGCGGTCCAGCAGGCGCAACGTCCACTCGCGGCGGCGCATGAGGACGACGAGCAGGATGAGGGCCAACAGTGCCGCCACGCCGACGACGGCGCCCGAGCGAACCATCCACTGCGGCAGGGGGGCGAAGGGCAGTACCAGGAAAAAGCCACCCACGGCGCTGAGGGCGTCCAGCACCCGCTCGGCGACGATGGTGGAGAAGGTCGTCGTGCGGCTGACGTCTTCGGTATCGCCCAGCAGATAGGCGCGGGCCACGTCCCCGAGGCGGGCAGGAAAGATGTTGCTCAGCAGGTAGCCGATGTTGATGACGGCAAAGAGGTTGATGATGCGCAATCCCCGCTGGGGGTAGAACAGGACGCGCCAGCGGATGGCACGCAGCAGCAGGAAGGTGACCAAGGGGATCACGGAAAAGGCCAGCAGCCAGTAGTTGGCGCCGGCGAGCGATGCCCACACCTCGCGGAAGTTGACCTGGCGAAAGGCAAAGGCCAGGGCGATCAAGCTGATGGCGATGCCGATCCAGAAACGTGCCTTTTTCATCGTCTGTCCATGGCTGGGAGGGATAGCCATTCCTGCGTTCTCAGGCTGATTCTGGTGCCTCCCAGGCGGCCCATTATAGCACTCTTCGATGGCGTTGGCGAATCTCTGCGCGCTTCTGGTCGTTGGGAACCGGGCCGGCGGATCTGTGAGAAAGAAGAAGAAACCAGGTTATTCTCAATAACCCGGTTCCTTGGCCCCCATCGGGGCGGGTTTTGACAGACGCCGCCGAAACCGGTATAATGGGAGATGACGCGTGGGCCGTTAGCTCAATTAGGCAGAGCAGCTGACTCTTAATCAGCGGGTTGGGGGTTCGATTCCCTCACGGCTCACCAGAAGCCGCCAATCGGCCAGGATTGGCGGCTTTTGACTTGCCCCCAATAGAACATTTGAGCGATGGCCGCTTCTGTGGTAGAATGGTCGGCGATGGATACCCGCGATTTTGTCAAGCAGATCGCGAAACAGCCGGGATACCGGAACCAGATCGCGCACCTTGAGCGACTGAAGGCGCGCTCGGCACGTTATGGGCGGCTCGAACATCCCCTACCCGCGCCGCTCCAGGCGGCCCTGGAGCGGATGGGTGCTGGCCGGCTCTACAGCCACCAGGCGGAGGCCATCAACGCGGTCCGGCGGGGCGAGCACGTGATCCTGGCTACGACGACGGCCAGCGGCAAGACCCTGGCCTACAACGTGCCGGTGATGGAGGCGCTGCTGGCGCAGCGCGGCGTCCGGGCGCTGTACCTCTTTCCGACCAAAGCCCTGGCCCAGGACCAGCTGCGCGGGCTGCGGGCGCTGGCCCAAGGGGAGCTTAAGGGTCCTCGCTTCGGCACGTACGACGGCGACACGCCGCGCGGGACACGGACCCGGCTGCGCCGTGAGGCGAGCATCATCCTGACCAATCCCGATATGCTGCACATGGGCATCCTGCCCAACCACACGCTGTGGGCCGATTTCTTTGCCAACCTGCGATTTGTGGTTATCGACGAGGCCCACGCCTACCGCGGTGTCTTTGGCTCGCACGTGGCCTGTGTCCTCCGGCGGCTGTGGCGGGTCTGCGCCCGGTACGGCTCGGCGCCGCAGATCGTGGCCTGCTCGGCGACGATCGCCAATCCGGGCGAGCACCTGCAACGGCTGGCGGGGGTGGAAGGCGTCGTGGTGGACGATGACGGTGCGCCCAGCGGCGCCCGCAGCTTCGTGCTGTGGAATGCGCCCTTTGTGGATCAGGCCAAGACGGCGCGGCGCAGCGCCAACATCGAGGCGGCGCGGCTGTTTGCCCAGCTGGTGCAGTCGGGCATCCGGACGATTGTCTTTGCCCGGGCCCGTCGTGTGGCCGAGCTGATCCTGCTCTATGCTCGCCGCATCCTGGAGGATGGGGCCGTGCCAGGCGGCGGGAGTCTGGCTGGGCGGGTGCGGGCCTACCGAGCCGGGTACCGGCCGGAGGAGCGCCGCGAGATCGAGCGCGGGCTGCGGCCCGGCGGGGGCCTGATGGGGGTGAGTGCCACCTCGGCGCTGGAGTTGGGCATTGACATCGGCGACCTGGATGCTTCGGTGCTGGTAGGCTTTCCGGGTACCATCGCCAGCCTGTGGCAGCAGGCAGGGCGGGCGGGACGGGGCACGCGCCGGGCCCTGTCGGTGCTCATCGCCCTGGACAATCCCCTCGACCAATATTTCATGCGCCATCCGCGGGACCTCTTCGGGCGGCCCCACGAGCACGCGCTGATCGATCCGTCGAATCCCTATATCTTGGAGCAGCACCTGCCCTGTGCCGCCCACGAGTTTCCGCTGTCGCGGAGCTGGGCCGCGCCGACCGCGCCGTCTTGGGGTGCGGTACGGTCGCCGCGGCGTGCGGTGCCAGGGCGGGCCAGCAGGGGAGGCCGGGGTGTGCCCCGGCCTGCAGTGGAGCCAGGAAGGTCTGGCACGCGCCGGGCGCAACCGGCGGTGCCGCCGGGAGTGGGCCAGGGCGACGACGAAGAGCTGTTTGGTCCCGGGTTCGTGCAGGCGATGGTCAGCCTGGAGGAGGCCGGGACGCTGGCTTATCAAGGGGATCGATGGTACCCGCGACCGGGTGCTTATCCGGCCCAGGACGTGTCGCTGCGGGCACTGGCTGGCTCGCGCATTGCCCTACTGAATGCAGGGGACAACTACCGGCTGATGGAGGAGGTGGAGAGCACGTCGGCGCCGTTCCGGGTTCATCCCGGAGCGGTCTACCTGCACCAGGGGGAGTCGTTCCTGGTGCGAGCGCTCGACCTGGAGGCAGGGCATGCCATCCTGGATCCGGTGCAAGCCGATTACTATACGCAGCCCCGCGAGATCAACGACGTGCACATCCTGCGGCCGCTGGCCCAAAAGACGGTCGGCCAGGCGGCGGCGAGCCTGGGATCGGTGCGCGTCACGCAGCAGGTGGTCGGCTACCGCCGCGTCCAGCAGTTCCGCGAGGAGGTGCTGAGCGTAGAACCCCTGGACCTGCCGGCCCAGACCTTTGACACGGTGGCGCTCTGGTGGGAAGTGCCGCCGCCGCTGGCGGCGCGGGTGACCCGGGGCCGGCGCGGGCCGACGGCGCTGGTGCTGGCTGGCGGATTGCACGCGGTGGAGCACGCGGCCATCGGCCTGCTGCCGCTCTTTGCCATGTGTGACCGCTGGGACATCGGCGGGCTGTCGACGGCGCACCATCCGGACACGGGGGCGGCCCAGGTCTTTATCTATGACGCCTTTCCGGGCGGGGTGGGCATTGCCGAGAAGGGCTTTGAGCTGCTGGCTGACCTATGGCAGGCGACCTACGAGGCAGTGCGCGATTGCCCCTGCGAGGAGGGCTGCCCGAGCTGCATTCAGAGCCCAAAGTGTGGGAACAACAACGAGCCGCTGGACAAGCGGGCGGCGGTGGAGATTCTGGCGGGGTTGGTGGGGGAGAGGGGATACTAGAGATTGGAGGTTCGGGTTTGGGAGAGGAGCTCTCTCTCGCCTAGACGAGGGGTCCATCATGGGCCCTCAGTTCTGGGATCAGGCCGTATCTTTTCTCTGGTTTGTGCGGTATACCTCTTAGAGCGATCGCGCAAGCGATCAGCGAGTCGGCACGGCAATCGATTCATCCTCTCACGCTGTTCACTGCAGCCACCCACGTCGGCCGCTCAATCCAAGGGCGCCCGTTGGCGCAAAACGACGGGCGCCTTCTTTCGTCTTGGCCCAGGACCAAGGTGCGGGGCACTGTCAGGCTGGTGGGAGAAGCAGGTCAGCAAGCCTGAGCCACGTTGGGCTATGATGGCAGTAGAGGTTGGTTGGCTGCAAACTCGAGAAGGAGGAGAATATGAGGTCACACGTTTTCAAACCCAGTTCCCAATATCTGATCAAGCTCCGGGTGGTGATCAGCCTGGTTGCTGTGGCCATCCTGGCCGGTGGGGTGCTCATGGGCCTGCTGATGAGCCTCGACCGGGACATTGGCCTGAGCGGCGGCCTGATCGTGATCCTGGTCGTCGGCGTCCTTGACGTGCTGTGGTGGATCCCGGGCATGCTGCTGAGCGGCCCCTACTATCGCAGCTTGAGCTACGAGGTGCAGGACGACGAGGTGATCGTCCACGTGGGCATTCTGACCAAGTCGGTCAAGCACGTGCCCTACCGGACAGTCACGAACCTGCAGGTGAAGCGCGACATCCTGGACCGCTGGTTCTTTGGGCTGGGCACGCTTAACATCCAGACGGCGGGCATGAGCGGCCAGAAGGGAGCCGAGGAGAGCCTGGTCGGCTTGGACAACGTGCAGGAAGTGTATGAGTTGGTAGCGACCGAGCTGCGGCGGTTCCGGGGCGCGATGGCGCCGACCGGGACTGGCGAAGAGCCGGAGCTGCCGGGCGACGCGGCGGGCACACTAGCGGCGATCCTGGACGAGGTGCGCGGGATTCGGCGGAGGTTGGAGTCGTAGTAGGAAGCGGGTGACGGGGGCAGAAGGCCCGAGGCTGAAGGTATCGGGCTCAGCCACCCGCGCATTCGTCACAAGTACTGCCTGACTGACCAGGACATCCAGACCCTGATTGGCCCGATTCCGGTGTGCAGGCAGGCTGTGGAGCCAATAGAGCGGATCACGGCCTGCCGTGATTCGAAAGATTGCAGGTCTCTGGAGGTCGCTGTCACCGCCAACGCTGACGACAAACTGACCCCTGCACGTCAGCCTCGAGCGCAGCGCGTCCGAGGTAACCGGCCTGCCGGTGTGCTTTTCCCTCACACACCTGTCAGGTGGGGCCTGCCAGTGTTCTGCACTGCCCAGGATCTTCCCGGCCCCACCTGACAGGTGTCACTGCCTCACCTGCATTCGCAGGATGCTCTGTAACACCCCTCCCCCCGGCCATGGTACCAAAGTACTCTTGCGCCCATGGGATTTTAACGCAGGCCTGACTTGGTTCTAACCAGCCTCATACCGGCAGGCGGTATAGTGGGAGCAAGGACACAACCCAGTGAGCGGAGGATAGACAAGATATGGAGAGGATGGCCGGAGAGGCTGGGATTGGCACACTGGTGGGGGAGGTGGACATGACAACTCGGGTATTGGTAGTAGACGACGAGGAGAAGATTACGTACTTGTTGCAGCAAGGGTTGCAGGTTGGTCTTCCTGACTGTTCCGTGGACGTCGCCCGTTCGGGTCAGGAGGCACTGCGGTCCCTTGCGGGCAGGTCGCACGACCTGATCATCACCGATTTTCACATGCCCGGGACGGTAGATGGGCTGGCCCTCGTCGAAGCCGTACGGAATTGGGATGCGGAGGTGCCGGTGATTCTGATGACGGGCTACGGTTCGGAGGCGCTGCGGGCCAAGGCGAAGCGCTTCGGGGTCAACCACTATCTGGAGAAACCGTTTGACCTGGATCATCTGCTGACCATTGCGGGCGAGCTGCTGGCGGGCCGGAGGAAGGTGAACGGTTCGTGTGATTCTGCCAGTAGCCGGCGGTAGGACGCTGGAAGTCAGGTAGGATCGAATCTCCCCTTGCGGCTGGTTTGAGCCAGCCGCGTCCTCGTTGTCAACCTCTCTGCGTGGTGCCTCAACCTGTCCGGAAGGTCCCCTTGCTCGGCTTTTCCTTGAATTGAGACGGAGTGCACCTCGAGGGTACGTCGCGGCTCTGGGAATGAGTGTTGCGGGCCAGCTGACGAAGCGATCGATATTGCCATGGAAGCGTGGTGGCGCGGCCACTTGGCAGACGATGGATTACGGTGAGGGAGACCTGGCAGGTTTTCGGGATGGTGAAAAGCGGCAGTTGAGCAGAGTGCGACATCGATGAGGCCCAGGGCGCCCGCCAGGCACAAAACCTGCCAGGTCTGGCCTCGCGGGTCGGGAATCATGTACCGGCCTGGCGGTCGCTTGTCGGGCCTGGGGATAGATGCTATAATAGCTGTCGCCCAAGCCCGGAGGGAGCAGACGATGACACTGAGCCGCGAACAGGTGGAACATGTGGCCGACCTGGCCCGGTTGGCCCTGACCGACGAGGAGAAGGAGCGCTTCTCTGAGCAGCTGTCCTCCATCCTGGAGTACGCCGAACGTCTGCAAGCTCTGGATACGGGCGACATCCCACCCACAGCCTCGGTGCTACCCCTCGAGAATGTGCTCCGCGAGGACAAAGTCCGCCCCTCGCTGCCCCACGAGGATGCCATGCAGAATGCGCCGGCTCAGCGCGACGGCTATTTCGAGGTGCCGGTGGTGCTGGAGGGAAACGGGTGAGCGACCTCGCCTACCTCTCCATCCACGAGGCCCAGGATCTCCTGCGCAGCAAGGAGATCAGCGCCGTCGAGCTGACCCAGGCGGTCCTGGAGCGGATCTATGCGTTGGACAACGCCGTCAAGGCCTATCTGACGGTGGCGCCGGATATGGCGTTGGCGCAGGCGGCCGCGGCGGATGAGGCCCGGGCCAAGGGCGCGCCGGAATTGCCCCTGTTGGGCATTCCTCTGGCCATCAAGGACATCCTCAGCCTGGAAGGCCTGCCGACGACCTGTGGCTCTCGCATCCTGGAGAACTATGTCCCGCCCTACAGCGCCACCGCGGTGGAGAGGCTTCAGGCTGCCGGTGCGGTGATGCTGGGCAAGACAAATACCGACGAGTTTGCAATGGGCTCGTCGACGGAGAACTCGGCCTATTTCACGACCCGCAACCCGTGGGACCTGGCGCGGGTGCCGGGCGGCTCCAGCGGCGGAAGCGCAGCGGCGGTGGCGGCGGGCATGGCCCTGGGTGCGCTGGGTTCTGACACGGGGGGCAGCGTGCGCCAGCCTGCGGCGCTGTGTGGGGTGGTGGGTCTGAAGCCAACGTACGGACGGGTGAGCCGCTGGGGGTTGGTGGCGTTTGCTTCGTCGCTGGACCAGATCGGGCCGCTGGCCCGGACGGTGCCGGATGTGGCTCTGCTACTGGCGGCCATGACCGGCTACGATGAACGGGATGCGACGTCGGTGGAGGCACCGGCGATCGACCCGGCTGCGCTGACCGCCGATGTGCGCGGGCTGCGCATCGGCGTGCCACGGGAGTATTTTGTCGAGGGCATCCAGCCGGAAGTGGAGGCGGCGGTGCGGGCCGCGGTGGACACGCTGGTGGCGCTGGGCGCCGAGGCGGTCGACGTGTCGCTGCCGCACACCGATTACGCCCTGCCGGCCTACTATCTCATCGCACCGGCGGAAGCGTCGGCCAACCTGGCCCGCTTTGATGGCATGCGCTATGGGCCGAGGGTGGGTGGCGGTGAGCTATGGGATACGTACCGGCAGACCCGCGGGCAGGGTTTCGGCCCGGAGGTCAAACGGCGCATCATGCTGGGCACCTATGCCCTGTCGGCCGGCTACTATGACGCGTACTATCTCAAGGCCAGCCAGGTGCGGACGCTGATCCGGCGCGATTTTGACCAGGCCCTGGAGCGCTGTGACGTGCTGCTGGCGCCGACGGCGCCGACGACGGCCTTCCGAATCGGGGAGAACGTCGACGATCCACTGCAGATGTACCTGCAGGATGTGCTGACCCTGGCCCTTTCGCTGGCGGGGCTGCCCGGGCTGTCGCTGCCCTGTGGCTTTGACGGGGCAGGGCTACCCATCGGGCTGCAGGTGATGGGCCGTGCCTTTGACGAAGCGACGGTGCTGCGCGTGGCGCACGCCTATGAGGCCGCCACGGAGTGGCATAAGCGAAGGCCGGCTTTGGGTGAAACAGAGTAGGGGAGGGTGAGGTCTTGAAGGGCGTTGTCACCATTGCAGGGTTTGGGACGCGGTTCCTGCCGGCATCCAAGGCGGTACCGAAGGAGATGTTCCCCATCGCTGGGGTGCCGCTCATCCAGTACCACGTGGAGAGCCTAGTGGCGGCGGGGATCCGGGAGATCATCGTCGTGGTGCGCGAGGGCGGCGACATCGTGCGCAGCCATTTTGCCCCCGATACCGACCTAGAACAGCACCTGGAGAAGAGCGGCAAGCTGCAGCTGCTGGAGGAGATGCGACGGGTCTCGAGGCTGGCCGACATCGTGATGGTGCGCCAGCCGGAAGATCTGCCCTACGGCAACGCCTCGCCGGCCCTGGCGGCGCGCCCCTGGCTGAACCCTGGCGAGCCGTTCTACTACATGTTCGGCGATGACATCATCCTGGCTGAGGCGCCGGTTCCCAAGCAGCTATTGGCCGCCTTTGAGGCGTACGAGCCGGCGGCGGTATTGGCCACGCAATGGGTGCCCGACGAGGAGACGCGTCTCTATGGCTGCATCGAGCTCAAGCCCGGCTCAGAGCGGGAGATGGCGCGCATTGTAGAGAAGCCGGCACCGGGCACAGCCCCTTCGAACTGGGTGCAGATCGGGCACTTTGTCTTTACCTTTGAGCTGTTCGACGTGCTGCAGGGTTCGGAGACGGGCAAGGGTGGTGAGTTGTGGCTGACCGATGCGGTGGACCGGCTGGCCGGCCGGTCGCGGGTCATCGCCCAGCCGATTGAGGGCCAATGGATGGCAGCGGGCGATCCGCTGCGCCAGCTGAAAGCCAACATCGAGATGATGCTCAGGCAGGAGAGCCGCGAGGATCTGCGGGACTACCTGCGCTCCCTGGACCTATGAGCGGTGGTCAAGCCGCAGTAGAGTGCTACTCAGGCCACACCTATGCCCAGGAGCCGCGGGCGGTGGTGTGGCAAGGCCGCCGCTACGCGATCGAGCGGGTGGAGCAACGGTGGCGAACCCCTGAGGGGCCGGGCTTCCGCGTGCGGGCGGAGGCGGGGATTTCGTTCGAGCTCGGCTATGATGAGCTCGAGGATAGCTGGCTGGTTGAGTTGGTGGAGGATGGCCCGGTCACTGCGGGTCGACGAGGACACGAGAGATCAACACAAGGGGGAGGTCCAAGCAGAGATGCGAAGCTTTGTAGCACGCAAGATCGAGGCGGTGCCGCCATCCGGCATCCGCCGTTTTTTTGACATCGCCGCGACCATGGACGACGTGATATCCCTGGGCATCGGCGAGCCCGACTTTGCCACGCCGCAGGCCATCGTGCGGGCCGGCATCCGGTCGCTGGAGTCGGGCGAGACCCACTACACGTCCAATTCGGGGATCGCCGAGCTGCGGGCCGCCCTTTCGGCGCACTTGGAGCGGCTCTATGGCGTGCGGTACAATCCGGATACAGAGCTGCTGATTACGGTGGGGGTGTCGGAGGCCCTGTACCTGGCCCTAGCGGCGACGCTGGACCACGGCGACGAGGTGTTGGTGCCCGAGCCGTGCTTTGTCTCGTACAATCCGGAGGTGATCTTTGCCGGCGGTGTGCCGGTCAACATCGCCACCCGGGTCGAGAATGACTTCCAGCTGCTGGCGTCGCAGGTCGAGGGGGCCATCACCGGCCGGACCAAGGCCTTGCTGATCGGCTATCCCAACAATCCGACCGGGGCGGTGATGAGCCGGGAGCACCTGCTGGCGCTAGCACAGCTGGCGGAAGCGCACGACCTGCTGGTCATCTCGGACGAGATCTATGACCGGCTGGTCTATGGCGTCGAGCACACCTGTTTCCCCACGCTGCCGGGTATGCGCCAGCGGACCATCCTGCTGGGCGGCTTTTCGAAGGCGTATGCCATGACCGGCTGGCGCATCGGCTACGCGGCGGCGCCGGCGGACATCCTGGGCGCGATGCGCAAGGTGCATCAGTATACGATCATGTCGGCCCCGACGACGGCCCAGTTCGCGGCCCTGGAGGCGCTTGAGCATGGCGATGATGCAGTGCTGGAGATGCGGGCCCGCTATGACCGTCGCCGGCGCCTCATTGTGGACGGCCTGAACAGCATCGGCCTGGCCTGCTTCGAGCCGCGAGGGGCGTTCTATGCCTTCCCTTCCATCGCGGTCACGGGCATGACTGATATGGAGTTCTCTGAGCGGCTGATCATGGAGGAGAAGGTGGCCTGCGTGCCTGGCAGTGCCTTTGGCGCTTCCGGGGCTGGACACGTGCGCTGCTCCTACGCGACAGCCTATGACCAGATCGAGGAAGCGCTGGAGCGCATGGCGCGCTTTGCACAGAGGCACGGCTAATGACAGAATCCCATCCCAAGAACGTGTTTGAATCCAAACATCCGTTGGTCCGGCACAAGGTGACGATCTTGCGCCAGACCGACACCGGCGTGCGCCGGTTCCGCGAGGTGGTTTGGGAGTTGGTCGGCCTGCTGGCCTACGAGGCGCTAGCCGATCTCACGCTTGCAGGAAAAGAGATCATGACGCCACTGGCCCGGACGACGGGCCAGGTCCTGACCGAGCGGGTGGCCTTGGTGCCGATCCTGCGCGCCGGGCTCGGCATGGTCGATCCGATCTGGAACCTGCTGCCCGAGGCCCAGATCGGGCATATTGGCCTGTACCGGGATGAGGAGACCCTGGAGCCGGTGGAGTACTATAGCAAACTGCCGCCGGCGAGCCAGGTGGACATCTGTCTGCTGCTGGACCCAATGCTGGCCACCGGCGGGTCGGCGGTGGCGGCCTGCAACATCCTGAAGCGGTCGGGCATCGAGCGCATCAAGTACCTGGGCCTGATCGCCGCGCCGGAGGGCATCGCGCGGCTGCACGAGGCCCATCCCGACGTGCACATTCACCTGGCGGCGGCAGATTGTTGCCTGAACGACCGGGGCTATATCGTCCCCGGGCTGGGTGACGCCGGGGACCGGCTCTTTGGCACCAAGGTGGACGAGGCGGAGCGCATTCCGCCGGCGGAGGCATAGCGGTGGGGGAGCCGGTCGAACGCCCCTCGTGGGACGACTATTTCATGGAGATCACCTTCCAGGTGGCGCGGCGCAGCACCTGTCCGCGGGCAGCGGTGGGGGCAGTGATCGTCCGCGAGAAACGGATCTTGACGACGGGCTACAACGGCGCGCCCGCGGGCCTGCCCCATTGCACCGAAGTGGGCTGCCTGATGGTCAACGACCACTGCGTGCGCACGCTGCATGCGGAGCAGAATGCCATCATCCAGGGCGCGTTGCATGGCGTGGACGTGTCGGGCAGCACGATCTATGTGACGCACCAGCCGTGCCTGATCTGCGCCAAGATGATCATCAATGCGGGCATCCAGCGGGTGGTGTACGGTGGGGAGTATCCGGACGAGATCGCCTGGGGCTTTATGGAGCAGGCGGGGGTGGAGCTGGTGAAGTACGAACGGGGCTCGGCGGGGTAAAGATGTCGGGCTGAGTAGTCGGGGCTTGCTTCGCCGCCAAACGACGGCGGCTCGCAATGACCGGAGTGCCTGCGGGATTGCATCGTCGGCCCGCGGCCCCCTCGCAACGACAGGGGCAAAGAAAAACGGGGCCGGAGGTGGCTATGCCACCCCCGGCCCCGCTGGTTTTCGGTACTGTATCAGACCCTCAGGGCTGCACGTGTCTTGGCGAACTGAAGTAGGGCTTCGCGCCGCACCAAGCCGACGAGTTTGCCGGCGTCGACGACGGGCAGCAGGTTCTGCCCATCGGACAGCATCCGCTCCAGGACGCTGGAGGCGGTGTCGGTGGGGCGTGCCGGCTCCAGGTTGCGAAGGGGCGTCATGATCTGGCGGATGGGGGTCCAACCCCATTTCTGCCGCGGGACTCGCTGGATTTGTCCGATGGTCGCCAGACCTTCTGGTTGGGGGCCGTCGGTCACCAGGAAGCAGCTCTCTCCCTGGGGCAGGACATAATCACGCACAATCCAGTCCAGGGGCATGTTGCTGTCCACAGGCTGGCAGGAGCCAGAGGCAAAGTCGGCGGCCGTGTAGCCCTCCAGGGCTTCGCGGAAGCCAACCTGCTTGGCGCTCTGGCTGGCTGCGTTGTCGAGGAACCAGCCGATGAAGGCCAGCCACAGGCCGCTGCTCCAATTGCCAGTCAGGAAGAGGATGCCGCCGCCGATGATCATCAGCACGGCGATGGCCCGCCCAGTGTTGGCGGCCCAGCGCGTGGCGCGGTTCATGTTCCCAGTCCAGGCCCAGACCAGGGAGCGAAATACGCGCCCCCCGTCCAAAGGGAATCCGGGGATCATGTTGAAGACAGCCAGAGAAAGGTTGATGGTCGCCAGGTAGAAACCGAGCGCGGACAGGGGTGTGATCGACAGGAATTCGCCGCCCAGCCACAGGAGCCCAAAGCCTACAGCCAGGGCCAGGCTCGATGCCGGCCCGGCGAGGGCGATCAGAAACTCGGATAGAGGGCGATCGGGTTCGCGGCCGATGCTGGCCACACCGCCAAAGATAAAGAGTGTGATGCTCTTGACTGGGATGCCCCAGGCCAGGGCGACGACACTGTGGGCCAGCTCGTGGATTACGACCGAGGCGAAGAAGAGCAGGCTGGTCAGCAGGCCCATGCTCAGGTAGCCAGCCGTCGTCCAATCAGGATAGCGGCTGGGAAAGTAGCCAGTCCCCAGGGTGAGGGTCACCAGGACAAATACAATAAACCAGGTATAGTTGATCCCAATCGGGATGCCAAAGATTTTGCCCAAACGTAGTGAGCTTTTCACCTAGATACCTCCTTCTTGCGAGTCCAGTATAGCACGGAAACGTTAGAGGAATGTTATAGGCACATTAAAGATGCGTTAAGGTTCAGGTCGGGCATGCGGCCAGGCCATTGGCCTTCAGCGCTGTCTGTGGTATAATGTCGTTACTGCAGCATCGCTGACATCGTTTGGTTCCTCAATTGTGCTGTACCGTATCAAGTATACCATCTTTCGAAAGGGGGTGATTGACTCCCACCTGACGACTGCCCTTCAGTACATCGACAACGTTGACGCGTGATTCTACAACCTCTAGTCCGAACGGAAAGGAGCAAGTGTATGGACAGCATCGTCGGTTCTTTGCGGCTGGGCTGGGAAGCGCTGCTGCTCAAGGATGAGGCCTATGAGCGGATGCGCGATGCGGCCGACCCGGTCGTCAAGGGCCTCATCCTGATCGTGATCGTGGGGCTAGCCGTGGGCCTCCTGGCCTTTGTGGGGGATGTGATGGAGTGGGCGACCACGCCAAACCTGGCAGAGATCAAGGACACGGTCTTTGCCTATCTGACCCAGATGCCCTGGTGGCAGGAGGCGGCGCGGAATACCGAGTTCGCCCAGATCTTCCAGGGGTGGTACGACTTTGGCTGGGACATCGCCTCTGCACTCGGCACCCTGAGCATCGGTGAGGCCGCGGCCGGGATCATCCTGATCCCGCTGGGTCTGATCTTCCGCTGGCTGCTGTACGGGTTGGTGGCGTACCTGTTTGCCCGCTGGCTGGGCGGCACGGCGAATCTGAGCGAGACGCTGGGTGTGCTGGCCCTGGCCGTGGCCCCGCAGGCGTTGAACATGCTTACCGTCTTCCCCTACGTGGAGTTGGGAGGACTGGTAGCCGCGTGGGGCCTCCTGTGCGCCTATCTGGGCCTCAAGACGGCCCACAATCTGTCCTGGTACCGGGCGCTGTGGGCAACGCTCTTGCCATTCATCCTGGCGTTCGTGCTGTTGGCGCTGGTGGCGTGCCTCGGGTCGGTCATCCTGGCAGTGCTGGTGAGGGGAGGGTAAGCATGGCTAACCTAGCGAATGTCCTACTTCGAACGCTGATTCTTGACGCCAAGGCCTACCAGGATTGGCGCGAGCGGCCCAACCTCTTTTTGCGGGGCATCGCCCTGATCGTCGTGGTCACCCTCGTGGCCAGCCTGATCTCATTCGCGGTGAACCTGGTCAACCGCGTGCAGCCCGTCACCCCGGCTGAGGTGGATCAAGAGATCCGCGACGCGATGGAGATGCAGTTCCAGTGGAACCCGGCCTGGCAGGATCCGCAAATGCGCCAGATGATGGAGCAGACGCTGGACGTGATCGTGCCGATGGTCGTCGAAATCTCGCGCATCCGGGCGCCGTTGCCGCAGGGCGTCAGCGGCTTTTTCCAGGCGGCCGGCAACTGGCTGTCTGGGGCGGCGGGTGCGCTGGGCGGCTGGCTCTTCTACGGGGCGCTGGTCCTCTTCACGGTCAACCTGCTGGGCGGTGGGGCTCGGCTCCGTGAGTTCTATGGCATGGTGGCCCTGTATGCCATCCCGGGCCTGCTGGCCTTCTTCCAGCCGGTGGACTGCATCGGGCCGCTGCTGGCCTTTGTGGGGACCATCTGGGGCATCGTCGTCTATGTGAAGGCGACCTCGGAGGTCACGGGTCTGGACGGCGTGCGATCGACGATTGCCGTGCTGGCTCCGGCGGTGGCGCTGGTCTTCCTGGCCTTCCTTGTGGTGCTGGCCTGGGTGCTATGGTTGGTGATCATCTTTTAGGCTGACAGAGGGCACCTATGGGGTCCGTGGATCCTCCTTCTGGGGGTTCACGGACCCTTTTTGCTTGGGGCTTGGTACGGGTTCAAAAGAGTACCCCTGGCAGGATTCGAACCTGCGGCACATGGTTTAGGAAACCACTGCTCTATCCTCTGAGCTACAGGGGCACGCTGGGGCCAGTATAACACAGGACACAGTGCCTGACAAACTTCTGGGGTGGGTCAAGCCGGCGGCAGCTGGACACTGGGCCAGTCTGGGTTGGAGGTAGGTGGTCATCCTGCCAGACTTGGATTGCGTGGCAGACGCCTGGGCCCGGAGTGACACGAAGACTGGCCCAGTGGGGCCTGCTACAGGAGGGTGACGGGGTCGACATCGACGCGCCAGCCCCAGGGCAAGGCGATGTTGCGGAGGAGGGTGGCCGGCTGGGCGCCGCGGACGACGATCTGCCAGCGGTACCGGCCCTGGACGCGGCTGAAGAAGCAGGGCACGGGCCCGATGAGGCTGAGGCGCAGCCCGGTGCGGCGGATTTCGGTCGCCAGCCAGCGTCCCAACCGGGTGGCCTCGGCGCGGCAGTGGTACGGGTCCTCGTGGCTATAGCGCAGGGCGATCAGGCGGCTGAAGGGCGGGTAGTCGATCCGCCGCCGCTGGCCGGTTTCCTGTTGGAAGAAGGCACGATAGTCGTGCCGGGAGGCAGCGCGGATGGCATAATGCTCGGGGTTGTAGGTCTGGACGATGACGCGCCCGCCCCGGTGGCTGCGGCCGGCCCGTCCCGAGACCTGCGTGAGGAGCTGGAAGGTCCGCTCCGCCGACCGGTAGTCGGGCAGGTAGAGGGCGGTATCGGCCGAGATGACGCCGACCAGAGTCACCCGGGGCAGGTCGAGGCCCTTGGCGATCATCTGAGTGCCGATCAAGACGTCGGCCCGGTGGTCGGCAAAGGCCTGCAAGAATCGCTCGTGATCTGGGCCTGAAGCGGTATCGCTGTCCCAACGGAGCAGGCGGGCCGACGGCAGGAGGCGGTGCACGGCGTCCTCGACGCGCTCGGTGCCCAGACCAAAATAGCGGATGCGCTCCCCGCCACATGCCGGGCAGCGGCTGGGGGCAGGCTCGCGGTGGTTGCAGTGGTGGCAGATGAGATCGCCGGCGGTCGAGAGGCGGTGGTGGGTCAGGGGCACGTCGCAGTTGGGACAGCGGAGCACATGGCCACAGTCGCGGCACAGGACAAAGGTGGCCGCGCCGCGGCGGTTGAGGAAGAGGATGGCCTGTTCGCCCGCGGCCAGGGTCCGGTGCAAGGCATCCTGCAGGGCCCGGCTGAAGATGCTACGGTTACCGGCGCGCAGCTCCTGCCTAAGATCGACGACGCGGACGGGTGGCAGGGGGGCCGTGGCCGGCTTGCCGCCACGAGGGGCGCTGGCCGCGCTGAAGCCGAGGATGCGCTTGGGCAGCTCCAGGAGCTGGTAGCGGCCCTGGAGGGCACGCTGGTAGGTGACGATGTCGGGGGTCGCCGTGCCGAGAATCACCCCCGCCCCGCTGATACGACCCAGTGCAACTGCGACGTCACGGGCATGGTAGCTGGGCAGAGGGGTGGGATCGCCCTGCTTGTAGGAGTCGTCGTGGGCCTCGTCCAGGACGATGAGACCGAGACGGGAGATAGGCGCCAGGAGCGCCGAGCGGGGACCAATGACGACGTCGGCCTCGCCGCGCCGCACCCGATCCCACACCTCGTAGCGCTGGCCCAGGGTCAGCTGGCTGTGCATGACGGCGACGCGGCCCGGAAAGCGCGCTTCGAAGCGGCGCAGCGTCTGGGGAGTGAGGCTGATCTCCGGCAC
>Ga0316577_10000319_pt1 | contig 17601 bp, 14 predicted proteins | sample S5NA_FD_203073 | JGI IMG/M metagenome (GOLD analysis project Ga0316577, IMG submission 203073) | Rhizosphere microbial communities from salt marsh grasses in Alabama, United States - S5-7_050615r2r1 | ecosystem: Host-associated > Plants > Roots > Rhizosphere | place: USA: Alabama | collected... | reverse complement strand
CCGGGTATTGCCGGTTTTTTTGATCATCCGCACCAGCAACCAGGCGCAACCCACCCACAGGAGCGGCTCGACGGCGTTCATCGACAGGTAGCTGTGGAGGGTGAGAAACACGCTGGCGACAAGGGTCCCCAGCCCGGCCAGGATCTGGGCAAAGGGTCCTGCCCCCCACTCGTGAACGAGAAGGGCCGTCAGCGCCACCAATGCGGCTCCGGCCAGGGCCGGGAGGACGTGGATGCCAAACACCGAGGTCCCAAAGAGCGTGCGCGCCAGCCAGGCCATCCCCGCCACCAGCGGCGGCTGGTCTACGTACCCCCAGGCCAGGTGCTGGCCGCAAGCCAGAAAGTAAAGTTCATCGACGAACAGGCCATAGTTGGCCGCTGTCAGCAGGTGGATGAGCAGCTTGATCGCCACCAGCGCGAGCACAATGGCGGGAATGCCCCACAGATGTTTTCCCAGGGTTTTGCCTCTGGACTTGGCCATGACAGAGATCCTCCGCTACCGTCGTTGTTTGTTTTCTTGCTCCTCTTTTACTCGTAGGCCAGCACGTCGCGCACCGTGAGGCGCACCGCATTGCGGGCCGGCAGGCTGCTGGCCAGCGCGGCCAGGACCAGGACCACCACCAGCCAGATGACGATGCCGGCGCCCGACAGGGTATAGACCAAGGGCACGGTCAGCAGGGAATTTCCCAGGCGATTGTCCAGCAACTGGGTGATGGGGATGGCCAGCACGATGCTCAAAGCCCAACTGATGAGCCCGACCAACATGCCTTCGACGACGACCATCTGGTAGATGGCCCCGTTCTCGGCGCCGATGGCGCGCATGACGCCGATCTCGCGGGTGCGCTCCAGCACGTTCATGCCCATAGTGCCCATCAGGCCCAGGCCGCCCACGACGGCGATCAGCACGGCCATAAGCAGCAGCAGGGCCACCAGCAGGTCGATCTGCGAGCGCTTTTGGGCGATGGCCTCGCTGCCGATTTGTAGCGAGGCGGCGATGTCCCGCTTCTTGAAGCGCGCCTGCAGGGCGGCCAGCACCTCCGTCTGGCGGGCCGGGTCGTGACCGTCGGCCACGATGCGCAGGCTATTCACCTGCCCGTCCACCCCCATGATGCTGGCCAGGGACTCGCGGTTGACGTAGGTAAAGGGGTTGGGCGGATCCCCGGCCAGGCGAAAGATGCCCACCAGGGTGAAGGGATGGTCCTGCCCATCGACGCGCACCTGGAGCACGTCGCCCACCCGCACATCGGGTCGCAAAGCCATGAAATGGTTGTCGACCACGATGGCGTCCTCGTCGCCCGGTTGCAGCCAGCGCCCCTGGGTCACTACCGGCTCGACCAGATGCGTGCCCGACGGCGGCGCATAGACCAGGACCAGGTCGCTGTTTTCGCCGTCGGCGTGCAGGACGTTGAACATGGTCGTATTCCAGCCTTCGATCGAGACGACGCCCCGCACCCCTTCAACGGCGGCCTCCATCTCGGCCAGGGGGTAGGGCCGGGCCAGGTCGACGTTTACGTCGGCCTGGTAGTAGCCATAGGCCTGGTCGAATTCCAGGTACATCGAGTCGCGCACGCTGAACACGGCGATGAAAATGGCGCCACCGAGGACCAGGGTGGACAGAGTCAGGGCCAGGCGGCCCTTGCGGCGGAAGGTGTTGCGCAGCGAGAGGAGCAGCGGCCGCGGCAGGCCGCGCACCGATTCCAGCACCCGGTCTACGAGGCTGCGCCGGCCCGGCGTGCTGAGGCCATAGCTGCTGATGGCCTGGCGCACCGTCAGGCGGGCGCCGCCCAGCACGGGCAGCAGGGCGCCCAGCAGCGGCACCGCCAGGCCGATGGCCAATTGCAGGGCCAGCGAGGTGGGGGGGATGGTGAACGGTCCCGGCGTGGCGTTCAGCATGCCGACGAGCCAGTGGGTAAGGCCAAGGGCTACCAGGCCGGCCAGGGGCACGGCCAGGAGCAGGGCCAGCAGGCCAAAGGCCAGCACCAGCCCCAGGTACATGGCCATCATCTGGCCCGTGGTGGCGCCGATGGCCTTCATCACGCCGATCTGGCGGATCTGCTGGCCCATCAGGGCCGAGATGGTATTGACCACCAGGAAGGCGCTCAGGAACATGGCCAGCACGGCCAGCAGGCCCATGAGCATCAGCACCGTGTCGATGATCGACTGCGCCGGGTGCTGCCCGGGGTTGTTGACGTTGATGTTGAGTACCTCGCGCCCGCTCTGCCGGATGCGGTCGGCGACCTGATCGGCCACGGCGCGGACTCCGGCCTCGTCGGTGTGCGAGCCGTCGTTGACCAACGTGACAAAGGTGTACCCGGCCGGGCCGCCCAGGGCGGCCATGGTCGCCCCGTTGACGTAGCCGCTGGTTTCCCCTGTGAACTCGAAGGGGTTGGCGTTCACGTCGTGCACCGTCCCGGCGATGCGCAGGGTCTGGATCCGATCGCCGTCCAGGAGCAGGTCCACCGTGTCACCTACTTCCAGGCCCAGCCCGGCGGCCCCCTGTCGCTCCAGGTAGATCTCGCCGTCGCCCAGCTCCCGCGAGCCGGCCTGAAAGACGAGCTGGTCGACGCGGATCTGATCCAGGGGGGCGACGCGGTCGACGTCCACTTCGTGCTGCACGCCGTCGGGGCCGGCAATGCGGACGGTCACGTAGGAGCGGCCCTCGATGGAAGCCACGCCCGGCACGGTGGCCAGCTCGGCTACCAGGTCGTCGCCGAACTCGCCGGCAAAGATGCGGGCCGTGTGGGGATTGACCCCTTCATAGTCGGCGGCCATGTCGCGCTGCACGATGCCGTAGGCGCTGGCGACTACGCCCACGGCCAGGACGCCCACGGCGATGGACAGGACCACCAGCAGCGAGCGGGTCTTGTTGCCCCACAGGTCGAGCAGAACTTTTCTCCAGCGCGCGTTCATCGTCTAGCCCTGCCCTTCCGACCCAGCCCCGGACGCAGGCAGGGCCACCATCTCGCCGTCGGCGATGAGCACGGTACGGGGGATGCGCTGCGCCAGGCTGAGGTCGTGGGTGACCATGACCACGGTCTTGCCCTCGGCGGTCAGGCGCTGGAAGAGGCCAAAGACGGCGTCGGCCGTCCTGGAGTCCAGGTTGCCCGTCGGCTCGTCGGCGATGAGGAGGGGCGGGTCGTTGGCCAGGGCGCGGGCGATGGCCACTCGCTGCTGCTGCCCGCCGGACAGCGCCGCGGGCAGCTTGTAGGCGTGTTCGGCCATGTCCACCAGATCGAGCAGGGCCAGGGCTCGCTTGCGGCGCTCGCGCAGGGGCAGGACGCGGCAAAAGTCCATGGGCAGGGTCACGTTCTCCAGGACCGACAGGGTGGGCAACAGCTGGAAGAACTGGAAGACGATGCCCAGATTGCGGCCGCGCCAGCGGGCCATCTGGTTCTCGCTCAGCCGGTGTACGGCGGTGTCGCCGATCAGCACCTCGCCCGAGGTGGGGCGGTCGATGCCCGTGATCATGTTCATGAGCGTCGACTTGCCGCTGCCCGAGCGGCCGACGATGCCCACGAATTCGCCCCGCTCGATGGCCAAGTCCACGCCGTTCAGCGCGCGAAAGCCGCCGGCCGCGTTTTCATAGATCTTGACCACCTGGCGCAGGTGAATCAGGTGGCCGTTGTGGGTCCGGTCCTGCAGGACGGCCGGCTGGCGGCCGCGATTGCTCCCACCCCGCGTACGTTTGGCGCACATGTTGGTCTCCTGTTTCTTGTTTCCTCAAACTCGTCGGGCCGATGCCCGGCGCTTGATCCCCTTGAGCATCTTGCGGGCCATGACGAACGAGATCGGCTCCAGGAACCCGCGGTAGCTCAGCGTATTGAGCCGGCTCGGATTCCAGTCCAGCCGCTGGCGAAAGAGCAGCCGTGTCGCCCCCTCGCCGGCTGGCTCCAGCACAAAGGCATTGGTGCCGGTATAGTACGCCTCGGGCAGGGGGCCGCCGGGCTCCACCCCCTCCCCCGTGCCGGTGTTCATTGTGCCGCCCAGGACCAGGGCCTTTTCTGTCTCCAGGGCGGCGACGGGCATAGCCAGCGGCCCCTTGAGCGTGAGCAGGATTTCGTCGCCGACGGCCAGGTGCTGGTGCTCGGGCAAGATGCAGCCGGCGCTGGGCTGGCCGCCGTTGTCCAACAGGTCGTAGCTATACCAGCCCGCCCGTTGGCAGCCGATCTGCACCAGCCAGGGCCAGACCTGGGCCACAGGCGCCCGGATGGTCACCGCGCACGTGATCTCGGAGCGGGGATGGGGCGCCAGGTCGTCGCCCGGCAGGCGGCGCTGCGCCTCTTCCACAGTCGCTCCCCATTTTCGATACCGGGGGGCCAGCAGGGGCGACAGGGCGACGGTACCCGCAACGGCCAGGGCACCACCGAGGCCCTCCACAACCGTTTGCATATTTGTCACAACGCCTCTCCTTGACGACGGCCACCTCGACGGCCGCCCGGCTTTACGCCTTTTCGACTGCTGCCGAGGCGATGATTGTCCGCCTGGGGCCGACGGCCTTGGCCAGCATGCTCGTGCCAAGGGCTGTGACAAGGGCGTGAAACGCCAGGCCCGGCACCAGCTCACCCAGCGTCGTAAATCCTTCCGTTTGGGAAACGACCGCTCCCAGGATCACGGCCACTCATATCAAGCCGGACAGGAGAAGCAGCCCGCCGGCCACGCCGAGTACGATTTTCATGATGTACCTCCTCTTCGTCGTCGCTTTCGATAACGCGGGGTGCCTACGCCCCCACCGCCTTCATGACCATCCATACGGCCAGCACTGCAAACGCCCCGTGAAACGCGTATGCCGGCCACATCTTGGGACTGACGCCCGACACCTTGCCGCGGAACACGTCCGCCATACAGTATACAATTCAGACGAACCCGAGCAGCCAGGCAACGACCGCGCCTATCCACCACCACATATCGATCACCTCCTTTCCACCTCGATTGCAGCCCGGCCTCAAGCCCGGCTGCTGGCTAGTGGGTGCTCCGCCGGCCACAAAGCCGTTTCCTTGGGCAGCGGCTTCATGCCAAAGAGAAAGCGCAGCACGTTCAGGCGCCGCACCAGGAACTCGTACAAGCCCATAGTCACGGCGAATGAGCCGGTCAGAATGATCACGTACTTGAGCAGGTCGGGAATGGACCAATCCACGACCAGGTAGCCGAGGCCCAGGATGACGGTCTGGTGCAGGATGTAGAAAGGCAGCACCGCCTCGTTGGCATAGCGCAGCCAGGGCCGCGGGATGTTCAGGTACTGCATCCCCAGGCCGAGGATGGCGAGCACCCAGCACCACGAGGCCAGGCTGTACAGCCCAAATTGCAGCGCGTACTCGGCAGTGCCAAAGCGCCCCTCCCCCTGGACCACCATCAGGGTGCCTGTCAGGGCCAGCAAGGCCACGCCCCCGGCCAGGGACACCCACCGCTGGCGCCGGATCCTGTCCTGGATCGTCTCGCTGGAGATGATGACGAACCCCGCCAGAAAAAAGAAGACGTAGGTTGGCAGGCCCCAGCCGCCCCAGCTACGGTCCCCGGCAAAGATGTTTCCGGGGTTAAGAAAGGGGATCAGCAGGGTCCCCGGCAGGGCCAGCAGGTACAGCCCCAGGGGTGAAGCGAGCACGGTGTCCAGGCCCGACAGCAGCCGCCGCCCGGATCCGGCCACGAGCCAAAGGGCCAGCGGCAGGAAGGCCAGGCTAAAGACGAACAGAACTTCCAGGTACCAGAGGTGCAGCCCGCTCCAGGCGAAATTGCCGCCAAAGCCGAGCAAGCCATCAAAGTATCGAGGCACGAATTCCAGGAACGAGCCGCTGAAACGATAGTGGGTGCGCTGTTCCAGGTACACGCCCAGCATGATGTGTGTCAGAATGCCAAACACCAGGGGCACCAGCAGGCGACGCACCTTGTCGACCACGAAACGCGCCGGACCCTTTCGGAGCGAGTACAGGACGGCGGCCCCCGAGATGACAAAGATGAGGGGCATGAGCCAGGCCAGGAAGACGCCTGCCACCATGTCCAGGGCCGGGTAGGTGACCGCGTTTTTGACGTGCCAGTCTTCCGCATCAAAAAAACGGCCACAGTGGGCGACAAACACCATCAGGATGGCCAGCACGCGCAGCCAATCGAGGTCGTACCGTCTGGGAGACAATTTCGATTCCATGGGCAGCCTCTCAACAAATGTCGATGGTTTCTGCGTGGCCCAGGCCGCCCTGCGGTTCAATCTGGAGCCGCGTAGGGCGGATCATCACCACCTCGCACCAGGCGGCATCCGGCTGTCGGAGCAGGGCCAGCCCGGCCGGGCGGTCCGGAGCGATGCAGGCCACGCCGCGTAGCTGCCAGGCTTCGGTCGTGACCACTACCTCGGGGTTGTGCTCCAGGTTGAACAGGTGGTCAGAGGTGCGCGGAACCAGCAAGTAGAGGGCCAGATCTATGGATCCACAGGAAAAGACGTTGGCCTGGATGCCGGCTGCCCCGTGGGTGGACAGCGTGGCTGTCCTGGCCCTCGACAGAGCTTCTGTCACCCGTTCGCGCAAATGGTTAAGCATGAGCTTTCCTGTCCAGGCTATCAGGCTCCCTTCTTGCCTACGATTGGCGGCCACCCCGCACCAGGCTGCCGTCGCCATCGGTATGAAACTCGTACGACGTGCCGCCCGTCTCGACGATGACGCGAAAGCCCGGCGTGATCACCTCGGCGCAGCTCTCGCCGGCAGCCGGCAGCCCCAGGCAGGCATCGGGCCAGTCGACCGGAACGGTTTCGACCAATTGGATCGCCAGGGGATCCAGGCCAAGCTGCCGGGCCAGCGCTTCACGCGCCGCCGCAAAGGCGCGCTGTTCGGGCGGCAGCGGGTTAAACACCTCCGGCGTGGGCGTCGGCGGCTCGACGATCGAGCCACCACAGCCCGCCAACAGGGCCAACAGGGAGACAAGAGCCAGGATCGCGCCGAGCAGGCGCAGTGACTGCCTGTTCATACGATAACCTCCTCACACCACCGAAAAGGCCGGTTTGCTTCCAGGCCCCTAGCATAGCGCAAGTCGGCCAGGTTGTCCTCTATCGAAAGTTATGTTTGAGGGTATGTCTTTGAGGTTAGAGGGTCAGCAGCCCCAGTTCCCGCGCTCGCGCCACCGCCTCGGTGCGGTTGCGGGCATCCAGCTTGTCCAGGATGTGGTTGACGTGGCCCTTGACGGTGCCCACGGTGATGAACAGGCGTTGGGCAATTTCCTGGTTAGAGGCGCCGACGGCCATCAGCGCCAGAATCTCCATCTCGCGTGCGGTGAGCAGGTTCCGGACTCTGGTTCGCAGCGTATTTGGCCCCGCGAACGCCGCCAGCAAATGGTCGATATAGGCCGGGAGGCTGCTTGAAGCCTCCGGCGAGACGGCGACTTGCGGCCGCAGGCGGGCCAGCAGCGGGCGCAGAGGGTGGCCCAGGTCGACAAAGGTGCGCACGTACCCTTCCGGCTCAGCCAGGGCCAGGGCGCGCACCAGGGTGTCCCTGGCGTGCGTCTGGTCGCTCTGCGCCTGGAGGGCCACGGCACGGAGCAGCAACACCTGGAGCACCGTTACCATCCGGCCGACTCCTTCAGCCACCGGCTGGATCTCGGCCAACAGTCCCAGAGCCTCGTCGAAATGTCCCTGGTCCAACCAGAAACGGGCCAGAATCAAATCCTGGAACTCGCGCAGAATGAGCGGCAGCTCGTCGTTCGCTGCCTGGGTGCGCTGAACCGCCCATGCCTCTGCCCACGGGCGGACCATTTCGGGGGATGCGCCACTGCCGCCAGGGACCAGGTCGAGCCAGGCTCGCTGAGCAGCCACCTCTGCCTCGAGATAAGGAACTCCGGACTCGACGGCCAACGGCTGCGCCTGATCCAGCGCCAGGCGGGCAGCGTCCGCCTCTCCCCGGGCAGCCTGCACGCCGGCCAGCGCCAGGTAGCCTTCCAGCAGGGAGAGACGATTCTCTGCCCGCCGGCTGAGCTCGATGCTTCGTTGAGCATGTTGTAGCGCCTGTGCCAGATCGTTCCACTCGGTGTGGATCTGGCTCAGGTGGGCGTGCAATTCTGCCGAGAACCAGGCCAACTCCCCACCCCGCTCCTCGGCCCGCTGCAACGCTGCCTCGAAGGTCTGCGCTGCCTGCCGCAGCCGGCCCTGGAGGCGCTGGTTCTGGCCGATCCGATTGGTAATCGCCTGGATCAGGAAAGGGCTGTCCAGCGTCCGGGCGATGGTCAGTGCCTCGGCATAACTCTCTTCCGCCTCCCGGGCCTCGCCCTGGAAGCGATGGCAGTTGCCTTGCGCCTGGAGGGTCAATATCCGCAGCCACAGATCTTCGGCGCTGCGGGCCGCCGGCAAGAGTTGAAGCGCCTGCCGCGCCAGGTCCAGGGAGCAGGTGCCCGCCCAGTTCACCGAGGCAAAGACGGCTCGCAAGGCCGCGATCTCGCCGTGCACGGCGTCGGCGCCGGCCATCCCGCCGGCAGAGGCCAGCGCTGCCTCTGCCTGCTGCAAATGGCTTTCGACCCGCTCGCGGCCTCCCGAGTAGGCCAGCGCCAGGGCTGAAGCCAGGCACAGCCTGGGGCGCGCTTGAACCAGGTCCGCCGGCAACGCATCCAGCCAGCGATGGAGGGTCACCAACTCGCCGCGCATGACCAGGCGCTTGTAACCGGCCTCGACCAGGTGGGTGGCCCGCTCCAGGTCGGCGGCGGCCAGGGCGTGGCGCATGGCGTCGACCAGGGCGCCCTGCTCCTGGTGCCAGACTGAGGCCCGGTGGTGCAGAACCGGCAGCAGTTCGGGCGACGATTGTTGCAAGCGGGTGCGCAGGGTATCGGCAAAGAGGGGATGGTAGCGATACCATCGCCCCTCGTTGTCGAGCGGCGTGGTAAACAGGTTGTCATTGGCCAATCGCTCCAGTATCGACTGGCTGCCCGGCCGGCCCATCACCGCATCGCAGAGCGGCGCGGTCAGGTAGGGCAGGATCGAGGTCTGCAACAGAAAGGCCTGCACCTCCGGCGACTGGCGTTGCAGCACTTCTTCGGTCAGGTAGTTGAGGACGTGACGGTGGGCGCCGGCAAAGGCTTCGATAAAGCGCTGCGCTTCCTGGCGATCCAGTCCTTGCAGGGAAAGGGCTGCCAGTTGTAGACCTGCGGCCCACCCTTCTGTCCGTGCGTCGAGGGTCAAGACTGCGTCGGCAGGCAGGTCCAAGGCCATGACCTGGTTGAGAAAGAGGTCCACTTCGTCAGCGGTGAAGCGCAGATCGGCGACGCGTAGTTCGAGTAGCTGGTCCCGGGCACGCAGCCGGGCCAGGGGCAGAGGCGGGTCGGCGCGGGTGAGGAGCACCACGTGCACAGCCGCCGGCAGGTAGTCGAGAAAGAAGGCCAACGAGTCGTGGATCGCCGGGGCGTGGATGGTGTGACAGTCGTCCAAAACCAGAACCAGCGGGGACGCGGGCCTGTCGCTTGGCTGGAATCTCACCAGATCGTTGACAAGTGCGGTCAGGACACCCTCCAGTGACTGGCTCCTCGCGTGCGCCGCCACAGCACCGGGCGGTGATAGAGCCTGGACCAGAGCCCTGGCGCTTTCGCCGACGTCAGGCCGGACCCCTTCCAGGGCGGCGAGCACATAGCTCCAAAAGCGCACCGGGTCATTGTCCTGTTCGTCGAGCAGCACCCAGGCGAAGGACAGCGCCTGGCTCCGTGACGACGCGCGCCACTCGCTGAGCAGCGTGGTCTTGCCATAGCCAGCTGGAGCCGAGATCAGGGTCAGCTTGCGCTGGAGCCCGGTCTCGAGTCGGTCCAGCAACCGGCGGCGCGGCACAAAATCTGGCCGGAGTGGTGGAATATGCAATTTGGTCGCAAGGAGCGGAATAGGCATGATTCTCCCTACATCGTCTTCCGCGCCAAGGCAGGAGCGCTCTAAGATTGGTATTCTACCACATCGTGCATTCGTTGGCAATGCCAGGTCAAACGCGATGTCAAGCCCAGGAGAAGGCGCAGCGCCCACGGTCGATGATATCTCCTATGCTGCCCCTGGAGTAGAATACCGTACTCCAAAGGAATGTGTGGTCTACCCGACGGGGAGCGCGGATGCCAATGCTGGTTGCCAAAAGAGCCAGACAGCCGTTTTGGTGCGGCTGTCTGGCTTGCCTTGACCGGCTATATTTGCTCGCTGCCCTGCTGTCACCGCAGGGCAGTTAAGAACGCTACGGCTCTGGCGGCGGCCCCGCATCCTCCGGAATCGACGGCCCCGTCGGCAGGTCGCGCAGATACTGGCACGGCACAAAGCGCACGTCCTCCCACTCGTGCCCTTCCGCCTCGAACGTCTCGATGTCGCGGATCCAGCGCTTCTGGTCGTTCTCCAGCCGGTAGATGTGCGGGCTGCTGCCACACTTCAGCAGGACGTGGATCGGCCGGCCTGTCTTGAACCGCTTCAGAAAGCTATCCTCCACGACGTGCACGTCGCCCCAGGTCAGGCCCAGGTGCTCGAACGCATCCATGCTGCTGATCCAGCGCAACTGCTCGTCCTCCACCATATAGATCTCGGGGCCGCCGCCCTTCAGAACCAATCCATCACGGATGATGAGCGACGTCGTCTCGGGCAGGATCCGCGCCAGGCTGACGCCGTAGGTGTTGACCGGGATGTTGACCAGGATGATCAAGATGGCCACCAAGATGGCCAGCCGGCCCAACATGCGGCCCATGTTAATGCTCGGCAGGCGCGGTGGCGGCTCCCAGCCTTCCTCCCCCGGCCCGGGATCGCGCCGGTACGCCTGCGGCGCCTTCCAGGGCGTCGGCCCAGCGGGCTTTTCAGGTGGGGAGCCGCGCCGCTCAGGAACCGGCGGTGTCGATTCGGTTCTGGCCGCGGGCTCGGCGCTGGCCGCGGGCTCGGCGCTGCCCGCGGGCTCGGCGCTGCCCGACGATTCCGAGCGTTGCTCCGCCGCCAGGCGCTTCAGCGCCGTGGGCGCCTCGTGCTCCGGCCCCGTCTCCGGCTCCTCCGGCGCCGAGGCAGCTCTTTCCGAAACCTGGTAGACGCCGCTGGGCGGGGAGCTTGCCGAACGCTGGCGGGCGGCGATGCGCGCCTTCTGCCGCTCCGATAAGGCATCCAGCAGCAGGTCCAGGATCTGGTCCGTCGTGGAACGATCGTCTCTTTGCTCTGCCATGCTCGCCTCCTACCGCACCACGAAAAAGCCCAAGATCTCGCCGATGCTGGCAAAGATGTTGGTGTAGAAATTGCCGCCCAACTGGCGGAACAGCTCAAACTCCATGCTCGGTGCGCCGATAAAGGGCCGCAGCGTCCAGGCCATCTGGCTGCCGACAAAGGCATAGACAATAACCCACAGCCACATGACGGTCCGCCGTGCCCCGGCGCCCTCTTTGCCCGCCGAGGAGACGATGCCCATGCCCTGGGCCAAAAAGAAGACGCCGACGATGGCACAGATGGCAAAGATGGCCACATTCATGAGCTTAAAAAACTGGTAGCCCGAGGTCGTGAGCAGGAAAAAGACCACGATGGGCGCAAAGCTTAGCAGCAGGACCGAGGTGACGGTGATGGCTGTCAGGATCAGGGCCACATTCTGGGTCAGGCTCTGGTTGGAGCCAAAGAGCACGTTGAAAAAGTAGAGCGTGGGCGAGCAGACGATCAGCGTCGCCAGGAACAGCAGCGGCAGCTTGACCCCCGAGCTGAGGGCCTGCCACAGGCTGTGTGTCGAGCCCAGTACCGCGCCATAAAGGGCCAGGAAAAAGATGCTGGACACCAGCATGGCCTGCACCTTTTCCCCCAGCCCCACTCCATCGCGGATCTCGAGGAAAAAGTGGTGGCGGTTGCGCAGGATCGTCTCGATGACGGCCAGGTCCTCAACCCGCTTTTGCCAAAAGCCGCGGATGCCCCGGGATGCCTCCCCGGTCACAGTGTAATCAGACATGAGCAATGTCCTCCTTACGAGTTCCTTGAACTGTGGGGCAGCGAGGCTGCCTCACAGTTCAGTCCAGAGATCTCCCCACCAACTGCAATACCGGCCCCAGGACGGCGGCCCCCAGGACAGATACGAGCAGGGGCTGCAAGCCCAGGCGGCAGTTCCACAAGCCCATGCCCAGCTCCCGGCCCATGATCACGTCGTCGGCGATGCCGAAAATGAATAGCAGGAAGACGGCCGGCGCCAGGGCGCCCAGCGTGGCCACGGCCAGGCCCACGGCCCGTCCGCGCCACGAAGCGGCCCGCAGAAAGAAAAAGGCACCGCAGGTCCCCAGCAGAAAAGTGGACACCGGAGCCAGCAGGCTGAAATCGATCCCCTTGGAGGTAACCGACAGGTGCTCCAGGCGGGTCAGGGCATACAGTCCGTGCGCCGCCGCCAGGGCCAGCCCGATGAGCATCGTCGGCAACAGCAACCGGGGCGATGCCTTACGGCGCAGCAGTAGCACCACTGTCACGGCCAGGGCCAGCACCCCGGCGCCGAGCATCAATACCGAGCCACCGTTGTCCTGCAAAAAGAGCAGCGTGCCGTCCAGGGCGTCAAGGATCACGTCGGCCGCGGCGCGCAGCCAGGGTGGGTGGGTGCGCAGGCGCAGGGTGAAATCGCCGCCCTCGTGGTCCAGGAGTACAAACTTGTCGTCGCCGATGTCGGTCATTTGCAGGCGGGCGTTATAGAACGGCTCACCGCGCCAGGCCAGGCCCACGCCGGGCACCTCGACCGAGGCGTAGCGGGCGCCGCCTGGCACGCGTACCGGGATCACGCCCGGCGGCGCGCCGGCATAGTGCTGCATCAGGGCGCCATCCTCGGCCTGGACGCCCACCAGTTGGTAGGGGGCCTCGGCTTGCAGGGCGAGGCGGGGATCGCCTAGCAGGTAGTAGTAGGGCAAGCTGGCAAAGCCCTGCAGCGTGCCGCGGTTCAGGACCTGCACGACCTGACCGATGGAAAAGCCGGGCCAGGTGTAGCGGAAGGGCAAGCCGTCGAACTCGCCCATCAGGTAGCCCTCATTGGGGCTGTAGGCAAAGCCGGCATAGGCCGCCGCCCCCTCCCGGACAAAAGCCAGGGCGATGGAAGCCTTCTCCCAGGGCCGGAACGTATTGCAACTGCCGGTGGCGACCACCAGCGGCGGCAGGGGCGGCAGGTCGGCCGCCCGCAGCGTCGTCTCGTCGTCCAGTCGCAGATAGGCGCTGCTGCCATGCCCGGTGAAGGTCAGATAGTCGGCCTGTTGCAGACTCTGGACAAGGTTCGTTTTGGTCAGGGGCAGGCGCTCTGTGGCGCTGCCCGGCACCCCGGTGATACCGGCCTCAACGTTGCCCGAGGGGTTGGCGGCGTTGACGGCATAGACCTGCTCCCCCCGCACCGCCGCAGCCCGCTGCCACAAGGCCCGGGCGTCATCCAGCGTGGTGCCCGAGATGATGCCAGTGGCGACGGCCGACGGCCGGTCGCGCATGGCCAGGCCAAAATCGATCATGGTCTGGTCGGACAGACGGCCGGGCGAGACAACCCACAACAAAAAGGCCGGCTGCGCCGCCAGGGCCTGGTCCAGGCTGTGGACGATGGCCAGATCCTCGGCAGCAGCCATCTCCTCGGCCAGGACATAGTAGGGGTCGGCGGGATCGGCCAGGATGACGGTGGTTCCTTGTGCCCCGGCCGCGGAGCATGTGCTCCACAACAGGACCAGAAGAAGCATCAACCCGCCACTACGGACCTTCACTGGTTGCCTGCCCTAGCCTTCGTAGCGATAGAGAGTCATCAGCCGCCCTACAAGCTGTGGCAGCCGCCCCTCGGGCACATGGACCCAACCGTCTCGCAGGTGCAGAAAAAAGGAGCCGGCCAGATCATACCCACGAGCGCTCACCGGCTGCCCGTCGCCGCGCCTGGCAGCCCACACCCTGGCCGTCACAAACCAGATGCGGGCCTGGCTGCCGTCCCGGGCGTTCGGGCCGGCCCGATCAATCTCGACCCGCTGGATGTCTATCCACGATTTCTCCACGCGGGCGACCATGCCGTCCTCCGGCGCAGCATAGACGCCTTCGCGCCGGGCTGCCGCCAGGGTCAGGGACATATAGGCCCAGCTTCCCGCTGCCAGAATGGGGATAAACTGGAGTACCAACAGCAGCAAGGCGACACCCAACAGCCCAAATCTGTGCCAGGGTCTCACTTTGTCCTCCTCCGTTCCCCTCACCAGCGCTGGGCCGGCAGCGTGACAAACAGGACAGTCAGCGCCCAGAAAAAGACCCAGGCGGCCAGGGCATAGCGCCAGCGCTCCAGTCGCAACAGGGGCACCAGCAGGGCCGCCAGGGCTACGATCCAGAATGAGGGGCGGGCCAGGAGTTGGGGCCAGCCCAGGGCCGTGCCGTCCGGAGCAAAGGCCAGCCAGCGCAGCACCAGGGCGCAGACCACGGGCAGGGCGGCAGCCATCACGGCATCGGCCGTGCCCCAACCGGCGTGGGCCGATTGCAGGGCGCGGCCCACCTCCTCATCCGTCCCAAAGCGGGCAGCGGCCCGGGCCAGGGCCTGCGCCTCGTCCAGACCCTCGGCGCGGGCCTGCTCCGCCGCCGTCTCCAGGTGGTCCCGGATCTCGTCGAGGATCTCGTGCTCGGTCTCGACGTCCAGGTCCATCTGGGCGGCGATGGCCGCCAGGTGACGATCGATCTCGTTCATGACGTGCGCTCGACACCCAGCAGGTCGTCGACGTGGCGGGTGAAGGAGCGCCAGCCCTGGAGCTCGCGCTCCAGGCGGCGCTGGCCGGCCTCGGTGATGGCATAAAACTTGCGGCGGCGGCTGCCCTCCTCGCCGCGCCACTCGGCGCGCAGCAGGCCCTGCCGCTCCAGCTCGTGCAGGCGGGGATAGATCAGGCCCTCTTTGAATTGGAAATAGCCCTGGCTGCGCGCCTCCAGTTCCTGGATGATCTCATAGCCGTACATGGGCCGCTCCATCTCGGTCAGCAGGTTCAGCAGAATGACCGTGGTCGTACCCTTACGCATCTGCTCGCGTATGCCCATTCCTCCCCCTTGAGACTCCACCGTCGGCGTGTGTGCTGCTCGAACACACGCCGGAGCTTGCCTTAGTATCTTATGCATCCGGCAGTATAACACAACGTTGGGACCTTGTCAAGCCCCCAATTCGAGATTTCAGGGGTTGACAAAAATACCTAACTATGTTATACTATCGCCATTCACCTGGAGGAGGTGTGCTATGAAGCGTTTGCTCTGGCTGGTGTTCATTGTGGCGCTGAGCCTGCCTACCTTGGCCGGATGCGACATGTCGGACCCGGCCGTGGCGACGCCCGCCAGCTTTCAAACCCTGGCCCGCCACACGCCCGTGGGGTCGGGGACAACAGAGCCCTTTTTCCTCGACTTTAAGCCGGGGGGCGACACAGCCCACCATTGGCAAACGTTCCGCCGGCACCTGGAAGGCACCCCCGTGGGCCAGGAACTGTTCCAGAACTTGCTGGGCCAGTTCAAGGTCGAGATCCTCAACCTGGAAGACGTCATCGACGGCCCGGCGGTGTCTGCCTACTGGCAGGGCACAACCTACGTCATCCTGGAGATCACCGACGAGGCAGCCGCCCGCGAGGCCATGATCGCCAACCTGGGTGACGCCTCGGCCTGGGCGCAGGCAGAATTCGAGGGCCGGACGATCTACCACGGCCAGTTTCGCGAGGGCAGTGGCTCCTCCACCTACCTGGCCTGGACGACGACCGGCGGGCTGTTGTTCATGACCCACCGCAACGTCGACAGCGCGGGCTATGGCGCGGTGGTAGTCAGTCGCCTGAGGGATCTGCTGCAAGTCACGGAAGAAGAGAGCGTGGCGGCGCTGCCGGCCTGGCAAAAGCTGGAGGACCACCTACCCAAGTCAACGGTGGGGGTCAGCTTTATCTGGTTTGGACCGGAGAACCAACTGCCTCCGGGCGACGCCGTCTCTCTGCTTGATGCCCTGACCCGCAGCCTGCAGGGAGTGGCCCTGGCCCTGGTACCCGAGGAGGACGGTCTCCGCATCGAAATCGACGGCACCTTTGACCCCGAGGCCGGTTCAGTGCCCGAGCTACAGGCCCTGTTCGACATGCCGCCCGTCGATGGCGACGCCTGGGCCGGCCTGCCGGCAGGCACGGCCATCGCTCTGGCTGGCCACGACGCCCCCGCCCTCCTGCCCTGGCTGCAGGAGCTGTTTGGCCTCCGCCTGGACGCCTTTCAGCAGGCCGCCGCGCCCCTGGGCCTGGACGTAGAGGCCGATCTGCTGACCGAGGGAGGGCCGTTGGCCAGCACCCTGACCGTGGGCTTCCTGCCGCCCCTGGCGGACCAGCCCATCATCGAGGGCATCACTGCTCTGCAGATCGTCGTCGCCCTGCCCGATGCCGGCCGCGCCCAGGGCGAGGCGCTGCAGCGAGCGATGGAGGGCCGGGGCGCCGTCTTTGGCCCGCAGGAAGTGGAGGGGATCGAGGTACAAGCCCAGGTAGGCACAGCGGCCAGCGGCTACGCCATCGCCTATGCCGACCACGACGGCACCCTCTACCTGGGCACCTCGCCCGAGGTCGTGGGTCAGGGCATCGCCGACGCGGGATTGAAAAAGGATGCAGCCTTTCGCTCGGTGCGTGCCGCCCTGCCCGACGAGCCCACCGCCGCCGCCTACCTCCACACGGCAGCCCTGGCCGAGTTGCTGCAGGCCAACACCACCGACGAGCAATACGCGGCACTGCCCGAGTACAGGATGCTGGAGCTCTTTGAAGGCATCGGCCTCGGCCTGCGATTCGAGCCCGGGCGCATCTACGGCACCATCTACCTGCGGCTCGGCGAGTAGGCTGCGGTCCAGGTCATTGCGAGGAGCGAGCGTCGTCTGCGAGCGCTGAAGCAATCTCCATTCCTGATCCACACTGGGGATTGCTTCGTCGCCAAAGGCGGGCTCCTCGTAATGACGGCCTGTTACATGCCAGGTGACCGGTGAGCATCCGCAACCTGTCCTGGCTGGCACTGCGCGAGCTGCGCACTCGCCGGGGCCACTCGCTGCTGCTGGTTGTAGCCCTGGCGCTGGGCGGCGGCCTGGTGGCCGCCACGATCGTCATCGGCGATCTGATGGCCGCCGGCGTGGATCGGGTCGCTCCGCTCGTGGGACGCCCCGCCGATTTCTGGATCACCAGCACGTACGACGTGGACTATGACCTGCCGGGCGACCTGGCCGCGCAGGCGGCGGCGGTGCCCGGCGTGGAGGCCGTGCAGCCGGTGCTGCGCCGCCCCGTCCGCGTGCAGACCCCGCCCGGCCGGGATGCCGGAGCGCAAGACCTGCCCCGCAGCGACAGCCTCGGCCTGATCGGTGTCGAACTCGCCACCTATCTCCCCTTCCACGATCTTTCGCTGGCCGCCGGCACACTGCCCGATGCCGCGACGCCGGGGCTGGTGGCCCTGGCCCCCTGGGCCTTTGTCCGGGAGCTGAGCCCGGGCCAGGTAGTGACCCTGTCGCTGCCCGCCGGCGAAGTGCCGCTGCCGGTCACGGGCCTGATCGAGGTCGAGAGCCTGGCCGCGGCCCAATCGGGTCTGGTGCTCTATACCCCAGGCGAGACGATGGCGGAGCTATTTGACCTGGCCGGCGCCGGGAGCGGCCAAGCCCCGGTCACCACGCTGGAGGTACGCCTGGCGGCTGGTGCCTCGCCGCGGCGGGTGCGCGCCCGGCTGGAGCAGGCG
>Ga0316577_10000318_pt1 | contig 17612 bp, 12 predicted proteins | sample S5NA_FD_203073 | JGI IMG/M metagenome (GOLD analysis project Ga0316577, IMG submission 203073) | Rhizosphere microbial communities from salt marsh grasses in Alabama, United States - S5-7_050615r2r1 | ecosystem: Host-associated > Plants > Roots > Rhizosphere | place: USA: Alabama | collected... | reverse complement strand
TCCTCGATCCCGGTCCGCACCTGTGAAGGCACCCCTGACGTACCCGAAGAACTCCGACTCCAGGAGGGTGTCCGGAATGGCCCCACAGTTCACGGGAACGAAGGGACCCTCGGCCCGCTCACTCTCCCGGTGTATCAAGCGGGCCACCAGCTCCTTCCCGGTTCCGGAGGCTCCCGAGATGAGCACCGAGGAGGGGTGGCGAGCCACCTTCCCTGCCACCTCCAGGGCCCGAATCATCGCCGGGGAGCGGGCCACGATCTCGCCGAAACGCCGATCGGCCCGCACCTCCGACCTGAGGCGACCCACCTCCTTCCTGAGGTTCTCCCGTTCCTCCGCCTTCCGGATAGTGAGGAGGACCTCGTCCGCCCCGAAGGGCTTCGGAAGGTAGTCGTAGGCACCGACCTTCATGGCCTCGGTGGCCAGCTCGATGCTCCCATACGCCGTCATCACCAGTACGAGAGCCTCTCCTCCGGCCTCCCTGTATTCCTTCAGGAAGGCGATCCCATCCTTCTTCGGCATTCTCACGTCACAGAGGATGAGCTGGGGCCGCTCCGCCAGGGCCTTCTCCAGCCCCTCTTCCCCGTCCTCCGCGGACCTGACCTCGTAGCCCGCGTCTCCGAGGATTAGGCTCAGGGACTTCCTGTGGCCCCGGTCGTCATCGATAATGAGGATCTTCAACGTTGATCTCCCCTTTGGGCTTCCTCGCCTGGGTTCTGCTCAAGTGGGTCCAGGAAGGGATCCCTCCCTTCCTCCGACATCCCGGCCTCGGGAAGACGGACGGTGAACACCGCACCACCCTCGTCCCGGTTCCCCGCCTCGATCTCTCCCCCCATCCCCTCGACGAGCTGGGCCGACAGGGCCAACCCCAGTCCCGTCCCCTTCCCGGGCTCCTTCGTGGTGAAGAAGGGATCGAAGATCTCCTCCAGGTACCGATGGGGAATCCCGGGACCGTTGTCCTCCACGGTGAGCACTACCAATCTCATGGCCATGGCCAGAGGCGTCACTCTCCCCCCATCTTCCACGGCAGCGACCCGGCGGCGGTGTGCGTAATCCACTCCGGGGGGATCCCCCTTCCTCCGTTTCTGAAAGGCCGCAGCTGGTCCCGTCTCCACCCTCATGGTCACCCGGACCCACCCATTCTCCAACTCGGTGACGGCATCCAGAGCGTTCAGGAGGAGGTTCACCATCACCTGCTCCAACCGTTGCGGATCCAGAAATACGTCCGGTGCACCCTCCTGCCGCAGGTCCCAGTGCGTCTCGATCCCGTCCAGCCTCCCCTGGGCCTCCAGGAGCTCCCTCACTCGCACGACGACCGGCGCAACCTGGTAGGGGGCCGAATCTCCCTCCCGAGAACGGGCAAAGTCCAGGAGACTCCGAATGATGCGGTCGATCCGGATCGCCTCCTCCCGAACGGAATCCAGAAGCTCCGTGTCCTCCCCTTCGGAGTGGGCCCGGGAGCGGGCCACGTCCACGTACGCCAGGAGCGCTCCCAGAGGGTTTCCGAGCTCGTGAGCAATCCCCGATGCCAGCGTCCCGGTGGAAGCCAGGCGGGCCGCCCGGACCACCTGGGCCCGAGCCTCCACCAGGGCCCGGTTGGTCTCGTCCAGAGATCGGATGTTCGCGGCCAGGGACTCCTGATCCTGGATCAGGCGCTCCGCCATCCCGTTCACGCTGTCGGCCACGGACTGGAGCTCCCGGGTGGGCACCGAACGGATCCTGTGGCCGAAGGAGCCGGCGGCGATGGTTCGGACATCCTCCAGGAGGCTGTCCATGGGCTGGAGGAGCGTCCTGCCCAGGATGATCCGCCCGAAGACGAAGACTACCAGGAGATCACCCAGAAGAAGCGTGAGAATATAGAAGACGGCCTCCCCCGGGGAGTCCATGAGGGGGAGGAGAAAGGCCATCCCCATGGCCGCCACCAGGATGCCCCCGGCAAAGAGCACACCGAAGGCTACCAACAGTTCACGGCGCAGCGGGCTCGGTGGGGCCATGTTCAGAAGCTGGCTGACGAGGGGACCGGAGAGGACAGAGTCCCTCCGCTCTTCCGGGCCTGGGGAATCAGGCGACCACGATGGGAGAAGAATCTGAGGAAAGAAGGCCCCGAGGGACAGCCCCGACCGTCAGGGCGCGTCCGCACGGGATCAGTAGCTACAGGTCACGGTTCCCACCGCCGTGGCGGGGCTCCCGCCGGAGGCAGCGGCATTCCCGTGGTAGATCCCGCACTGCTCGGCGGACACCCCCACGTGCGTGGCGGTGGCCGACCACCCGGTTCCCGTTGCCTCGTTGATGGTTATGGTCACGCCGTCGGAAGGGATGGCCTGAGCGGCGGTGATGGTGCTGGCGTAGGTATAGTAATCGTTGTGGTAGATTTCCTGCTGGGACGCCAGGTTCTTGAGGTCGGACATCATCGCGGCCTTGAAGGCCTTCTCCCGGACCGCCGTGAACTTGGGGATGGCGATGGAGGCCAGGATCCCGATGATCACGACTACGATCAGGAGCTCGATGAGGGTAAAACCCCTTTGGCCTCGGTTCGTCATGGAATCTTCTCGTCTCTTCAGAGTGTCTTCGGCCTGGCTCACTTCCCTCGCAGGTAGAAGGGCGCGACCCGGAACCCTGCCCCGAGTCACGCCCTTCCAACCTCACGCTCCAGGGCCTCAGCCTGAGGATGAGGCAGTGACCTTAGGAGGTCTTACAGGCCACCTCACCCGGTGCGCTCGGCGTGGTGGGTGAGCCCGGAGCCGTGGAGTTCCCATAGTAGATGGCACATCCCAGGGAGGTTCCCAGAGCCGTGTGGGTCGCGGTGGCGTTCCACCCAGAAGTCGAGATCCCGCCGATGGTGACGGTGACACCCTCGGAGTCGACGAATCCCAGCTGCGTGGTGTTGGAGGTGTAGGTGTAGTAGTCGGAGTAGTAGATCTCCTGCTGCGAAGCGAGGTTCTTCAGATCCGACTTCATGGCGGCGAAGTACGCCTTCTCCCGCGTGGCGGAGAACTTCGGAATGGCGATGGCCGCCAGAATCCCGATGATCACGACCACGATGAGGAGCTCGATGAGGGTGAAACCCTTTTGATCCCGCATCTTTACCTCTCCTGTTGAAAAATGTCTGGAACGGACGGGCCCTTGTTTGTCCCACGGAGGAACGTGGCAATTCTGATTCCACAAAGGCTAACGACTTCCGTATCTCGATGCAAGAAAAAGATTTGAGGTGTTTTATCTCATAAATTACTGCGGGAGAGTCCCGGGATCCGGTCTTGGATTCTGCGAATTGTTCGCAGAATCAGGCGTTGTGAGCCCGGGTCCGCCTCCTCCCAGAAAGAGGGCGAGACTGTCGATCTGACGGGATTCGTCGGGGGTGAGCACCCGCTGACGGGCCGAGTCCAAGGCAGCCCAGGCCCCCGCCGTGTCTCCCGCCGCCACCTCCAGGCGGGCCAGCCATACCCACTGCTCCCAGTGGTCTCCCTCCCCGTGACGGATGGAGGCCCTACGGGCTTCACTCGCCTCCCGGAAGCGACCCTGATGCTCCAGCGCCCGGCTCAGGAGGTGGTACTGGACCGCGTCGGTGGAGTCTTCCGCCAACCTCATTCGGGACACTGCCTCCGCCTCTTCATACCGGCCCTGCTGGTCGTAGATGGTGGCCAGCAGCCCTGGCGCAACGCCGAACTCGGGGTTGTTCCGCCAAGCGTAGGTCAGGATCAGCTCAGCGGCGTCGGTGTAGCCCGCTCCCATGAAGGTCCGTCCCATCTCCGTCAGGAGCGAGTAGTGGCCACCGAGGATCCCGATGGCGACCCGGTAGGCCCGCAGCGCGTCACTCCTGCGGCCCGCGGCAAAGAGCAGATCCCCCAGGATCCACTGGGAGCGGCCGGATTCGGGGTGCTCCAGAATCAGGGTGTTGAAGACGTCCAGGTCACTCTTCCAGGTGGGAGTCCGTACCCAGGACCGGGCCGCCAGGAGAAGCAGGGCCACACCCACGACTCCCGGGGCGAGGCGTGGCCGAACCCGGTAGAGCCGAAGCACGGCCCAGCCCACCACCGCGGCGAATCCCACGGAGGGAAGGTAGAGGGTACGCTCCGAGAGAAGGATCCCCGAGAGAAAGAAGAAATTGGAGGTGGGTGAAAGGGTGATGACAAACCAGAGGACGCCGAAACCCAGGGCCCGAGGCGTGAGGGTGGAGCGATCCATTCGCACTCCCTGCCGCCAGGTGAGTAGGGAGAGCACCAGAATCGCCAGGACCATGACCACCCCCACGCCATTCGCGGCGTTCCAGCCGAAGGCGATGGGGATCACCGCCGGCCCGTAGTCCACCACCAGGGCCCTCGGGAAGAACAGGAGACGGACGATGTGGGGCCACGTGGCGGCCACGGTCCATATGCGGGGGACATCCTCCAGGATGTCGGCTCCCAGAGGAGGGAAGGGCCTGGCCACGTTCCCCAGGACCAGGAACCGGGCGTAGAGGATCCCTCCGGCCACTGCAACGAGCCCCAGATACAGGAGCCCCCTTCTCCTGAGGTACGACGCCAGGTTGCCGAAGGTCAGCTCGCTCCTGGCCGCATCCAGGAGAAAGACGATGCCGAGGAGGGTTACGGCGCTCTCCTTCGTCAGGAAAGCCAGGGCGTAGAGGAGCAACACCAGCAGGAGCCTGGCCGGAGACAGCCTCTCGCCTCCCCGGACGATGAGGAGCAAGGCTCCCAGGAAGAAGAGCGCGGAGAGAACCTCGGCCCTCCCGACGACGTTGGAGACGGCCTCCACGTGGACGGGGTGAACGGCGAAGACGAGGCCTGCCACGAAGGCGGCGGCTACGGGCATGAGCTCCGCCAGGAGGAGCACCACCAGCACCGTCACCGCAGCGTGGAGAAGGACATTCAGGAGATGGTATCCCACCGGGACCCCTCCCCAGAGATTCCACTCCAGGCCATAGAGCCCCGTGACGACGGGTCGCCACAGCGCCAGGCTCTGCCCGTGCTCCCCTGGCCAATAAGGAGCCACCAGGGCTCCGGGAAGAGTCCCGAGGGACTGGATGGCCTCATTGTCCCGGATGATGGGGTTGTCGTCGAAGGCGAACCCGTTCGCCAGGGAGTTGAGGAAGAGGAGCACTCCCACCGCCCCGGCCAGCACCGCCGCAGCCCTGGGAGAGCGGAAGGGGGATTCCCACACCTTCACGACGAGGTGTCTCCTGGGGCGTCTGTCTCGAGGGAATCCGCCGTCGCCCGGGCACGGGCCGCCCCCTCCTTCTCCCCCATGGCCTCCAGGATATCAGCCAGGCGGGACCACTGATAGGCAGCGGAAGGATCGGCTCCGATGGATGCCTCCCTGGCCCGGGCCGCGGCGGGAAGGTCGTCTTTCAGGATATAGCTCTCCGACACCAGGGCCCAGAGCTCACGATCCGAGCGGCTCCGGGCCAGGCCCTCCAGCGCAATCCGGTGTCCTTCCCGGCCGAAGCCACGGCGGATCATGGCTCCCGCCAGAAGCTGATACGCGTTCCTGTAACCCGGCTCCAGGCTGATGGCCGCCCGGAGATAGGACTCGCACTTCTCCCAGCTCCCCTGTCGGCAGTGGAAATCCCCCGCCTGAACCATCAGCGTGTAGTTCATGGGGGCCAGCCTCACCGCCAGATCCCACGCTTCCGCCGCCTCTCCAATCTCCATCACGCGCTCCAGTCCCTGTGCCCGCGCCCGGATGGCTCTCCAGGATTCCGGGTGCTCCTCGTGAAGCACCGCCTGCACCATGAAGGTGCTCATCCAGCTGGGGTTGCGGAGGACGGTCCTGACAAAGAGGCCCCCGGCGACGAGAAGGGCCACCGACAGAATGGCTCGGCGGTAAGGGTAGGAGGCAGCAACCGGCACGAGTCCGGCTACCACGAACGAGAGGCCCAGGGAAGGAAGGTACAGGGTGCGCTCGGCCAGCAGGACCCCCGTCGGGAAGAGGAGATTGGAGACGGGGAGGACGGTGATGGCGAACCAGCAGAGCCCCAGGGAAACCAGGGGAAGACGCTCCCGGATTCGGATGGCGCCCAGGATCCACGCCAGGAGGACCAGTGTGCCCAGGATGACCGCCCCGTCGAGGCTCTCGGAGGGAAAAAGGACCCCGGGGTCGTAGTCCACAGCCAGGTCCGCGGGAAAGAGGAGGAGGCGGAGGTACTGGAGCCACAGGGCCAGCGCCGTGAGGAAGCGGGCCTGGTGGCCGACGGTTACGAAGATGGGGGCCGGGACCTCTCCCATCACCGCCCCCAGGGCCAGAAAGCGGAGGCCGAGGTAGGCCGCCAGGGCCACCCCCAAAAGGAGGAAGGTGGCCAGCTCCTCCGAGGCGCGTCTCCCGAACGTCCGCCTCGGGCTCGAGGGGCTTCCACCCGTGCTTCCTTGAAGAAACGGAGCGAAGGCCTCCAGGAGGAGAAGCGTCCCGGGAAGGGTGACCGCGATCTCCTTCCCGCAGAGGGCAAGGAAGTAGAGGAGCCCGAGACCCGTCAGGCGGAAGAGCCTGGGGACACCCTTCCAGGACCTCCCCTTCCAGTACAGGAGGCATGCCAGCAGGTAGAAGAGGGCTGCATACAGCTCTGCACGCCCCACCACGTTGGCCACGGCCTCGGTATGCAGGGGGTGGATGGCGAAGACCACGGCTCCGGCCAGGGCGCCCGGAACGGAGCTCATCTCCAGGAGGAGGAAGAACGCCAGGAGCGAGACCAGAGCGTGAAACACGACGTTGAGGACGTGAAAGCCCAGGGGGGTCCCCCCGAAGGCCTTCCACTCCGCCACAAAGGAGAAGAGCGTGAGGGGACGGTAGAGGCCGGTACCCTCCACGGGATCCGGCCACCAGCTCCCGGCCAGAGCCTCGTGCCAATCTCCCGACGACACCACGGAGTTCTGGGTGATGATTCCGTCGTCGTCGTAGGCGAACCCGTTTCCCAGGGAGTTCGCGTAGGCGGCCAGCGCCAGGAAGACGACGAAGAATCCGGCCTTGCGTGCCGTCACCGCGGAGCCGGGATGGAGTCCAGGCCGGCGTCTCCCGTCTCCACCGCCCAGGGGGCGGGAGAGGAGGGGATCCACGGCCTCGCCCTGGGGCCCAGCAGGTTCGACCGGACGATGTACCAGAGGGCCGCAACGCCGTCCTTCCAATTGATCTTCTTCCCCTCCGCGTAGGAACGCCCGTGATAGCTGATGGGGAGCTCGTAGATCCGGGCCTGCGCCTGGGCCAGCCGCGCCGTGAGCTCGGGCTCGATGCCGAACCGGTCGGCGGTCAGAGGAAGGCTCTGGAGAAGCTCCGTCCTCACCATCTTGTAGCACGTCTCCATGTCCGTGAGGTTCAGGTCCGTGAACATGTTGCTGAGGAGGGTGAGAAGGCGGTTTCCCACGGAGTGCCAGAAGAGAAGCACCCGGTGCGGTCCCCCGAGGAAGCGGGAGCCGTACACCGCGTCTGCCTTACCGGAAAGAATCGGGTGGAGAAGGACGGGAAACTCAAACGGGTCGTACTCGAGGTCCGCGTCCTGGACCACGGTGACGTGTCCGGTAGCCCGCTTGAAGCCCGTCTGGAGGGCGGCCCCCTTTCCCTTGTTGTGCTCGTGGAAGACCAGCGTGTCGATGAGCCCCTCCTTCTCCATCTGCTTCAGGAGGGTACGCGTACCATCGGTGGACCCGTCATCGACGACGATCACCTCCAGCTTCAGGGGCACCTCCCGAACACGGCGGAGGAGGGCCTCCGCCGTATTGATCTCGTTGTACGCGGGAATCACGACGGAGACGGTGACGCGGTCCCAGGGAAGGGGCCGGCCCTTCGGACCAGGATGGACGATGGAGCTGCCGGGGCGGTCTGACATGGTCCCTTCTTTGTTGAGTGATGGAGGAGAATCCGGTCAGACGTTCAGACCGTAACGATTCAACTTCCGGTAGAGGGTGGAGGGGTCGATCCCCAGGACCTCCGCGGCCCGGCTCTTGTTTCCCCCCTCCGCACGCAGGACCCATTCGATGTAGGCCCTCTCGATGACCTCCATGGGAGGATTGGCGGGCGGTTCCTCGTCCACCAACCGGAGCATCGGGGGCTCGATGACCCGCTCCGGGAGGTGTTCCGTCCTGATCTCCCCTCCTTCCGAGACCACGGCGGCCCGCTCAAGGGCATTCTCCAGCTCCCTGACGTTCCCGGGCCAATCATACTCCAGAAGGGTCTCTCTCGCTTCCTCCGAAAGAGTCGGGACACCGGCTTCCGGGTCCTTCTCCCCCAGCCTGGTGAGAAAGTGACGGGCAAGGAGGGGTATGTCCTCCCGGCGCTCCTTCAGTGGGGGCAGATGGAGGGCGATCACGTTCAACCGGTAATAGAGATCGCTCCGGAAGGTCCCCCGGCGGATCTCCTCCTCCAGATCCCGGTTCGTGGCAGCGACGATCCGAACGTCCACAGCAACGGCCTCCGTGGCCCCCACGGGAATCACCTCCCGCTCCTGGAGGGCCCGGAGGAGCTTGACCTGCAGAGCCGGGGTCATCTCCCCGATCTCGTCCAGGAAGAAGGTTCCTCCCCTGGCCGCCACCAGGAGTCCTTCCTTGTCCTTCACGGCCCCGGTGAAGGATCCTTTCACGTGTCCGAACAGCTCGCTTTCCAGGAGACTCTCCGGCAGTGCCCCGCAGTTGATGGAGAAGAAAGGCCCGTCGGCCCGTCCCGAGAGTGTGTGCACGTACCGTGCGAGGACCTCCTTTCCCGTGCCGCTCTCCCCGCTCAGGAGGATGGTGGAGTCCGTGGGGGCGACGGTCTCCGCCAGCTCCAGGACCTCCAGGAATCCCCGGCTGGTTCCGATGGGACGTCCCTCGAAGGTGCGGTCCCGTCGGCGGATCTCCTTTCGAAGTTGCCGGTTCTCCGCCTTCAGGACCCGGGCCTCCGCAGCCCGCTTGCAGATCGCCAGGAGCTCCTCGTTTGCGAAGGGCTTCTGGAGGTAGTAGTAGGCCCCCTCATTCACGGCCCGAACGGCCGATTGCAGCGATGCCTGCGCCGTCATGAGGATTACCGGGATCTCGGGATCGGCCTCCCTGGTCCTGGAGAGGACCTCCAGCCCCGACGTGCCCGGCATGCGGATATCCGTCACCACGAGATCGGGCTTGCTCCGGCCGAGCAGCTCCAGGGCTTCGGCTCCCCCCTTGGCCGTGGCCACCTCGTACCCGGCACCGCGGAAGAGAATCCGGAGTGAATCCAGGATTCCCGTCTCGTCGTCCACCAGCAGGACCTTCAGCGCCTGTTCGCTCACGACAACTTCTCCGGAAGGATGGAGGACTCGCCGGGGAGATAGATGGCGAACTCCGCTCCGCCCTCTTCGGCCCGGTTCACAAGGATCGCCCCCTGATGGGCTTCCACGGCCCGGTGCACCAGTGAGAGACCGAGGCCGCTCCCCCCGGGGCGATTGGTGTAGAAGGGGTCGAAGATCCGGGGCAAGTCCTCGGAGGCCACCCCGGGGCCAGAGTCGGCGATTCGGAGGCACACCGGCCCCTTCATCCGCGTGCCGGGGGGGGACTTGCAGCCGGCGGAGTCCGTAAGCTCCACCCGGACCTGTCCCGTGGGCCCCGCAAACTGGGCCGCGTTCAGCACGAGGTTGAATACCGCTCGATGAAGGAGGTCCGCGTCTCCGGGAATATGCACGGGATTGTCCAGTCCCGACCGCCGGAACCGGATGCCATCGCCCACCTGTGGATTCTGCCGGACCAGGGTGATGCAATCCCGCGTCAGCTCCGCCAGGTCCAGGACTCTGGTCTTCCCCATGCGAAGCGCCGAGAACTCGATGAAATCCGAGAGGAGGCGACTGAGGCGATCCGACTCCGCCACCACCAGCCGTTCCAGCGTCGCCCGGTCCTCGCCGTCCAGAGCCGGATTCGAGACCTGCTCCACGGCGCTCCGAATGGAGGCCAGGGGATTCTTGATCTCGTGGGCCAGGGAAGCGCTGAGCTCCGCGATGGCCTCCAATCGCTCGGCCCGGCGGTTGAGGCCTTCCAGGCGATCCTGGTCCGTGATGTCCTGGAAGATGGCCGTGGCGGAGGGAGGGTCGCCTTCCTCCCTGTCCAGGATGGTCGTGCTCACACCCAGGACCAGCTCCTGGTCGTTCCGCATGGCGGTGGTCTTGAAGCGGGCCACGGGACGCCTGGTCTCGATGGAGCCCTTCAGGACGTTCCGGAGCCCCGGCGCCACCGCCTGGATGGCTGGCATGATCTCCGACCCCAGCCACTCGGCGGAGGAGAGACCCAGGATGGCCTCCCCCGCCGGGTTCAGGTACCTCAGCCGCCCGATTCCATCCACCGTCATGACTCCCGTACCGATGTGGGCCAGGATGTCCCCGGTGTCCAATCGGAGCCTCTCGAGCTCGGACTCCACCTCACCCAGGGCCAGACCCGCCCGCCTCACCCGATCGCCCAGCCAGCCGGTGATGACCGCCACCGCGGCGAAGAGGCCCATCTGGAGAAAGACCTCCGGCCCGGCGGTCTCCAGGTTCAGCCAGACCGTGTCCGCCAGGAAGAGGATCGTCGCCAGCACCCCCACCAGGACCCCTCCTGGAAGAGGGAGGAGGAGGGCCCCGAAAGAGATCACCAGGATGTACAGGAATGCGAAAGGGCTCTGGCCACCTCCGGTGATGTGCACGATGGCCGTCACCAGGAGGGCGTCCGTGACGGCCTGTGCGTAGACGAAGGTGTCCCCCGGGTCCCGTCTGCCGATATGGGTGTACCAGACCGACACGCCGGTGAAGATGAACGCCGACAGGAACGCGATGGTGGCGATGAAGGTCTGAGCCGGATCGGCCCCGAACCACCGGAAGAGGGCTCCCGCCAGGATGCCCGACACGAAGGTGACGCGACCGAGGTAGAGCCACCGGAGGAGATCCCGCCTCCGGAAGGTGAACCGGGTCTCGGTGGGCTGGATCTTCAAAGGTCGTCGTGTTCCACCCCCGAAGGCCGCGGGGAGAAAAGGGTTCAACGGACCGGAGAACCTCCACCCCTCACCCGAGGCGATGTCCAGCAGACCTCGAGGGCCCTTTGGGCGGGTCGGGACCCCAGGACGGCCATCGGTCTCAAGAGTAGGGAGATTTCTTGCAGAGTGCAATGCTCTTGGTTGGCAATTTGCAAAGCCGAGCTGCGAAGGGGCCGGAGGCAGGGAGGGTTTCCCCCACGAGGAGCTTCGGCCAGATTCTCTGAGACCCCCGGAGGGGTGTCCCGGAGCCGGGACACCGTGGAAAGTGCTTCCGACCCCTTCCACTCCCACCGAATGTGGCGAGGCCGCTCATGTCTCTCTCATCGCTGCTGGAGGTTTCCCGGGGCCAATCCCCCGCGGACCTGGTCCTTCGGAACGGGCGGGTAGTGAATGTCCTCACCGGAGAGGTGGAGGAGGTGGACGTCGCCCTTTTCGGGGGCCGGGTGGCGGGGCTGGGGCCGGGGTACGAGGGCAGGGCCGAGGCGGACCTGGGAGGGAGGTACCTCCTCCCTGGCTTCATCGACGCCCACGTCCACGTGGAGTCCAGTCTGGCGACTCCTCCCGAATTCGCCCGGGCCGTGGTCCCCCGGGGGACGACGACGGTGGTGTCCGACCCCCACGAGATCGCCAACGTCCACGGCCTGGAGGGAATCCGATACATGCTGGAGGCCAGCGAGGGTCTTCCCCTCACCGTGTTCGTAATGGCCTCCTCCTGTGTTCCCGCCACACACATGGGCACCGCCGGGGCGGAGCTCGACGCCGGGGCCCTGGAGAGCCTCCTGATCCACCCCAGGGTCCTGGGCCTGGCGGAAGTCATGAATTTCCCCGGGGTGATCCAGGGTGATCCCGGGATTCTGGCGAAGCTGGAAGCGTTCCGGGACCGGGTCGTGGACGGACACGCCCCAGGGGTTACGGGCCATGCCCTGAACGCTTACGTCGCGGGTGGCCCCGGCTCCGACCACGAGAGCACCACTCCGGACGAGGCCCTGGAGAAGCTGCGCCGGGGGCTTTTCCTATACCTCCGTGAGGCCACCAACGCCCGGAACCTCCGGGACCTGCTTCCGGCTTTGACCCCCGAGAACCGTCGAAGAGTGGCCCTCTGCACCGATGACCGACAGCCCCCGGATCTGATGGATGAGGGGGGCATCGACGCCATGCTCCGAGTCCTGATAGAGGCGGGGACGCCACCGGTGGAGGCCATCCGGATGGCCACCCTGAATCCGGCGGAGCACTTCGGGCTCCACGATAGGGGAGCCATCTCCCCGGGTCGGATAGGGGACCTGGTGGTGGTGGAGTCCCTTGAAGACATCAAGGCGGATGAGGTGTACGCGGCGGGGCGCCGTGTTGCCCGGGGAGGGCGTCCCCTGGAGTGGGAACTTCCACCTCCGCCTCCGCCGCCCCGGCCCTCCATGCGCGTGGATTGGCAGCGGGTGGAGACGGGTATCCCGGCCCGGGCGGGGAGGGTCAGGGTCATCGAGGTCGTTCCGGACCAGATCGTGACAGGGGCCCGGGAGGTGGTACCCAGGGTGGAGGGGGGCAAGGTGGTAGCGGATCCGTCCCGGGACCTCCTCAAGATCGTCGTCATCGAGCGGCACCGGGGGAGCGGAAGAGTGGGGGTGGGTCTCGTGACGGGGATGGGGCTGAAGGACGGGGCCATCGCCGGGACGGTGGCTCACGACCACCACAATATCGTGGCGGTGGGCGCGGACGATGTCTCCATCCTCACCGCGGCCCGGGGTGTGGCTGGGATGGGTGGGGGCCTGGCTGTGGCCAGGGGCCGGAACGAGCTGGCCTCCCTCGCCCTCCCCGTAGGTGGGCTGATGTCCCTGGCCCCGTTCAGCTCCATCCGAGAGGAGCTGGACCGGATCGTGGGGGCGGCACGAGGGTTGGGATCCCCCCTACACGATCCCTTCATGGCCATGTCCTTCCTGGCTCTGGAGGTGATCCCGGCCCTGAAGATCACCGACATGGGTCTGGTGGATGTTCATCGGTTCGAGCCCGTGGGGCTCTGGATCGACCGCGAGTCGGGGCCGTCGTGACGGAGCCTGCAGGACGGCAGGGTGAGGCCCCCCTCCCCGGCGGAAAGGGCTTGTCGCCGGAGATGTCGTCGTCTACCGCCGAAGGACCCGTGGGTGAATCCTCCGGTTGGGCTTTGAGGTTTCTGGGTGCCATGATCCTCCTCCTCACCCTCACGCCAGTGCACTGGATCCTGAGGCAGCCCACGACGGGTCGCTTCGGGGAGTCGGCCGTCCTCCGGAACGCCTCCAACGTGGAGATGGCCTGGTGGGGGATCCTGCTGGCGGGGGGCGTGGGGGTCGTTCTCGCCATCCTGGTGCCGTCCCAGCCCTTGCGGCGGCTTCTGGCACGGTTGGCCAGGGCCCTGACCCGCCCTCCGGTGGTGCCCTTCGCCCTTCTGGTGGGGCTCGGAGCTGCGGCCCTCTCCCTCATGGCCGGTCTGGAGCTCTTCCTGGGACTTCCGACTCTGGTGGACGGGATGGTGACCCGCCTTCAGAGCCGGATGATCGCCCATGGGACGTTCGCTCTGCAACTACCCGTGCCCCCGGCCGCCTGGCTCATTCCCAACACGATCCTGACCCCGGAGGGCTGGGTCTCCCAGTACCCCCCCTTCCCCGCCCTCCTCCTGGCCGCAGGGGAGCTGGTGGGAACGCCGGGGCTCGTCTTCCCCCTTCTGGTCGGGGGAACCGTCGCCGTCAGCACCCTGCTTACGGCTCGCCTGTTTCCGCAGGAGGGAGCGCTGACCCGTCTCGCGGGCCTTCTCCTGGCCTTCAGTCCCTTCCTCCTTTTTCTGGGAGGCGGATATCTGAGCCACGTCCCTGCGGCGGCCTTCACCGCCTTCACACTGTACTCCGCGTATCGAGCCCTGGACGGGAGGTGGGGGTGGGCCCTCATGGTGGGTCTTGGGAGCGGGGCCGTGGTGACCAGCAGGCCTCTTCTGGGGCTCGTCCTGTGCGTGGCCTTCCCCGTCGTCTACTGGGCGACCGAAGCGCTCCGGGGAAAGGGCCCCGGATGGCTCTTCACGAGGCTGTGCCTGGCACTGGCCGGCGGCACACCCTTCGCCGCCGGATTGGCCCTGTACAATCGGCACTTCTTCGGTCACGCCACCCGCCTCGGTTATTCCGCCGCCTTCGGCCCCGCCCACGGTCTGGGCTTTCACATCGATCCGTGGGGAAACCTGTATTCCCCCATGGAGGCCCTGGGATTCACCGCGGTGGACCTGACGGGGCTGGGAGCGTACCTCCTGGAAACGCCCATCCCGGCCACCGCGCTGGTGGGACTCTTCTTCCTGCTGAGGCCCCGGCTGCCCCGGAGGGGGGGGATCATCCTGGCGTGGGCCCTGCTTCCGGTGCTGGCGAACTTCGTATACTGGCATCATGGGTTTCACCTGGGCCCCAGAATGCTCTATGAAGCAGCACCGGCCTGGGTCCTTCTCACTGCGATGGCTGCGCTGGCCCTGGCGGGCAGGTCGGGGAGAGAAGACAGGCCCAATGGCGGGGGAACGGCCGGGATCGAGGCGTCGGGAGCCGAATCCCCACCGCACCGCCCCCTGCCCGGTCGAGCCGACCTGGTTCTCTGGAGTCTCCTGGTTTCGCTGGTGGGAGGGGGCATCCTCGTGACGAACCGGGCCTTCACGTACCGATGGTCACCGGATACGCTGGCCCGGATCACCGTACCGAGCGTCCCCGAGGGCGCTCCTGCCCTGGTCTTCGTCCACGGCTCGTGGTCGGAGCGGATCTCCGCCCGGCTCCAGGCCTCCGGGATGAGGTTGGACAGTATCGAAACCGCACTCCGACGAAACGACGTCTGCACCCTCCACCGGTACTCGGTGGCCCGGTCGTCGGGAGCCCTCGGGGGGGCGGGGGTGGATCCCGATCCTTACGGACTGGACTTCCACCTCGTGGCCGAGACTCCTCCGACCCTGGAAGCGGTCTACCTCACCGAAGGGAACCGGATTCTCAGAGACCCGAGACTCCCGGTCCCTCCGGAGTGCCAGCGGGAGGCCCGAGCCGACGCTCGGGGCATCGTCTCCCTGGCACCCCTCATCTGGCAGGGAGACCTGCCGGGGATCGAAGAAGGGCGGCCCATGTTCGTGAGGGATCTCGGGCCGGAGGACAACCGACGGGTCCTGGAGGCCTTCCCGGATCGGCAGCCCTTCGTGCTCATGACACCGGTACCGGAGGCCGGACCCGAGCTCCTGTCCTACCGGGAAGGAATGGAAGTCATCTGGGAAGGAGGGCCTTCCGGCTCATCTACTCACGGGGATCTTCAGGAGCTGGCCGGCGTAGATCCGGCTTCCACTGAGCTCGTTTTCTTCCCTGAGCCGGTCCACGGTAGTGCCGTGGGTTCTGGCAATGTCCCAGAGCGAGTCCCCGCGCCGAACCTGGTAGTCCAGGACGTCCGCTGAAGCCATCCGGGTGTTGGCCTGGTTCGTGAGGTTCGCCACGTACCGAGCGTAGGGCTTCGGGAAGAGAGCCACATGGTAGTGGGGAGGATGGCTCTCACGGGTCGCCTCCAGGACCCCGGTCTTCTCCAGGGACAGGAGGACCTCCTCGAGCCAGGACCGGCAGCCCATGTTGTTGCTCCTCCTGATGTCCACGGCCATGCCCGTGGGATGGACGGACCGGGAGGACGCATTGTTCGGTTGCCGGGAGAGTGGCCGGGTCAGGCTGGTCACCACCAGCTTCTCCCCGCAAGCCCGGCGGTATTGCTCGGAGAGCCGAAGGATGAAGGTCCGGGTCTCCGGCCGGGCATACGGATACGATACCCCATGAAGCTCGAAGTACCGGTTGGCTTTGACCGGCACGAGATATCCCGCCTTCACGAACCGCTCCACCTGCGCAGGGCTCTCGAGAAAGGTGAAGTCGTGATCATGGGCCACCCGGAACTGTAGATCCACCGAGCGGGTGGACCCCCTCAGGCTCTGGGCGCTGGCAGGCAGGGCCGGAAGGAGGAGAAGCCCCGTCAGGAGGACCAGGAAGGGCCGGGCGACTTTGGGGGAGTTGGAGAATACCCAGGCGATCTCGTGGTTCGTCATGGGCCCATGGGTGTCCGATTCACATCTGGCGACTGACTCGAGAGGCCGTCGACTCGTTCTGACGACAATGTGTAAACATATGATTCCAGGGACACAAGGCTTTCGTCTCTGAAAACCTGAAACGCCGTTGATGTTCCTCCTTCTTCCGGGGTTCCTTCCCCATTCTGCCACCGGGGAGAGCGCTGGGGCCCCACCACCCTTCAGAGATCGCCCATACGCCTTAGATTGGAGGGTCCGGACGTTGCCCCCGGCAACCCCGTGGCGAGGGCTTGACGGGGCGGGGGCGATGTCTTTCCGCCTCGACCACAAAGAACCCAGGAAACCCGGTTGTCCCATCGCCACAACCTGCACGATCGCTTCCTGGCCTGGTTCATGGCCAGAAGCAACGGGAAATACGACGCCATGGTCCAGGACCGGAAGCGAGAGCTACTCTCGGGTCTCTCGGGCACGCTGGTGGAGATCGGGAGCGGAACAGGGCCCAACCTCCGCTATCTCCCAGGGGGCATCCGGATCGTGGGGGTAGAGCCGAACCGTTTCATGCACCCGCACTTTCTCCGTGCAGCCCGGGACAGGGATCGCCGTGTCCACCTGGTCCAGGGGGACGCCGAAGCCCTTCCCTTCCCCGACGAGAGCGTCGAGGCGGTCCTCTCCACACTGGTGCTCTGCTCGGTTCCGGGTCTGGACAGGGCCCTCAAAGAGATCCACCGCATTCTGAAGCCCGGCGGGAGATTCATCTTCGTGGAACACGTCGGAGCTGCCCCCGGGAGCTGGCTACGGAGGGTTCAGCGCTGCGTGAGGCCGGTCTGGCGTGCCGTGGGGGACGGGTGCGAGCCGGACCGGGATACGGACCGGAACCTGTTGCGTGCCGGCTTCCGGGAGGTGCGTCTAGAACGCTTCGACGTGCCCCTGCCGCTGGTGTCCCCGCACATCGCCGGGGTGGCAGACAAGTAGGGCAACGGCGAGTGGAAGGAGGGAGATGGAGGGGAGTGGGGGAGGGCACCCCGGGGGAGCCTCGAGGGGAGGCTCCCCCCAGGGGGGCCGACGGGTGCGCCAGCTCAGACGCCCTTCACCCAGCCACCCTTCCGGTGGGCGAACTTCTCCGCGACTTTATCCCAATTCACCACGTTCCAGAAGGCCTTGATATAATCCGGCCGTCGGTTCTGATAGTTCAGGTAATAGGCGTGCTCCCAGACGTCCAACCCGAGGATTGGGCTGTGACCGCTCATCAAAGGCGAGTCCTGATTCGCCGTGGAGAGGACCTGCAGCTTCCCGAAGGGATCGATGACGAGCCATGCCCAACCCGAACCGAAGCGGGAGGCCGCCGCGCCTCCGAACTCATCCTTGAACGCGTCGAAGGAGCCGTACTCCTCATTGATGGCGGTCGCCAGATCTCCAGCCGGGGCGTCGGCGCCTCCTGGGGTCATGATCTTCCAGAAGAGGGAATGGTTGTAGAACCCGCCCCCGTTGTTCCTGACGGCATCCTGTATGGCGGCTGGGAGGCCGTTGAAACCCCGGAGGATGTGTTCGGCAGAGACTCCGTGGAACTGGGGATGAGCCTCGAGAGCGGCGTTGAACTTCGTGGTGTATCCCCCGTGGTGCTTCTGGTGGTGGATCTCCATGGTGCGGGCATCGATGTGGG
>Ga0316577_10000317_pt1 | contig 17665 bp, 12 predicted proteins | sample S5NA_FD_203073 | JGI IMG/M metagenome (GOLD analysis project Ga0316577, IMG submission 203073) | Rhizosphere microbial communities from salt marsh grasses in Alabama, United States - S5-7_050615r2r1 | ecosystem: Host-associated > Plants > Roots > Rhizosphere | place: USA: Alabama | collected... | reverse complement strand
CTGCTTGGCCGCTAGCTTCATCGCAAAGGCCAGACAGGTCGGGAAGCCGCAGTCTTTGCAGTTGGTTTGGGGTAGCAGTTTGTAGATTTGGATACCTGAGAGTGCCATATTAAGCCTCCTTCCCTGTCAGTTCATCGATCATCGTCTGGATACGCCGCACCGACTCTGGGTGGCGCAGCACGACGATATCGGCGGCCGACTCGACCAGTGCTGCTGCCGTCACCGTCTCCCAGTTAATGGCGCGTTCTTTCCAGTCGCCCCAGGCCTCGGGCACACCCTCGCCGACTTTGGTCTCTTTCTGCCGCCAGGCTTCATAGCCCACGGTGACGATCATCGGCATCTGGGTCATGCTGTCGCCCTGCAGGGCCGAGAGCCGCAATCGCTCCATCACCGAGTAGCCGTACTCCATGCCGTAGCCCACGCCGGCGCAGGTTGGGTCCATCAGGATGCGCTCGGGCGGCAGGCCCATGTCGCTGATGAGGATGTTGAGCTGCTTAGCCAGGTTGACGTCCATGGCGGTGCGGGCGATGACCAGATGGTCGCTTGCCAGCGCCGAAGCGACGATGGTGCGATAGTTCTTTTCCTCACAGATGCCCAACGCCAGCCGCTCACCCTTGGTGGCCTCAGCTACGGGTACGAGTAGCTCGTTATCTGCGTCTACCTGACCGGGTCCGAGTACGACCAGCGGCAGGCCGGTGGCCCCGAGCACCTTCTTGACGGCGGCCACAGCGTTCTCCGGCGTGTTCGGGTTGCCGGCGGCATCCGTCAGGCTGAGCTGGAGCACGATGATGTCGGCACCGGCTTTTTCGGCAGCCTTGGCCCACTCGCCAGGATCGTTCATCGCCTCGCCCCAGGCTTCCGCCAGCAGCGGTGACCAGTCGTCGGGCTTGCGATCCTGGATCTCGATAGCGACCACAGGGTCATTCGGCATCTCACCCTCGAAATCGAGGAAAGGCATTGCTGTCTGCCCGCCTACGGTGACTGTCTTGGTGCGCGTGCCGCCTGCGTCGGCGGTCGCGCCCAGAGTGACCTTGCGCACCGAGCCCATCCACTTTTCTTTGGCAAAATCCAGGCTCTCGTCGGTTGCGCTCCACTTGGGCGCGGCGACGCGCTCTAGTTGGACCGGAACCTCTGCCTCGGGTGCGGCTGCGACGGCCGGCACGGCTGTCTCGACCTGTGCCACCGCTGCGGGTGCCGCGGGCGGGGTACCGCCCAGCTCCACCAACGCCGCTTCCAGCGCGCGCCGGATGGAGCCCATCACGACGCCTGCGGTTGCCTGGACGATTGCGTCCACGCTGGCGTCTGCAGGGAGGGCTGCTGCCGCAGGAGCCGGTGCAGGAGCGGGGGCTGGTGTTGCAGCAACTGGTGCGGGCTTTGCTGCAGCCGGTGCAGGCTTAGGCGTTGGCTCAGCCTTTGGTGTGGCAGTGGAGGGCTTGGCCGCGGCAGGGGCCGTCGCATCTGCCTCGATGGTCTTGACCGCTTCAGCGGCTCCGGAGGCAGCCTGCATCACGCCCATCTCCAGCGCCGGGTGATTCTTTTCCTTGAGAAACGCTGACAGCTCGTCCACCGTGGTGGCAGAGCGCTCGTCAGCGATGCGGTCTATCAGGTCGGGGACGCCCTCGCGCTCGGCCACGGCCTTGAACTCCTCGGCCATCGATTCTTTGAGGAAACTGGACATCCACACGATGCGCTTAAAGCCGCCGTCGGCGGAGATGAACTTGGGGCTGGTCAGGTAGAACTTGCCCACGCCCATCACGCCGGGGGTCTGCAGACCGCCGCCGGCCATACCGGCCAGGGTCGAGAAGGTCATTCCGGCAGGCGTCATGCTTGGGTCCTCACGACTGACGACCATCACGCCTTCGACCTCGGGGATGTACATCACGATGCACTCGAAGCAGCCGCAGGCCGTCATCGGGTTTTCCATGATCGAGTACATTGTGACCTGCTGGACGGTGCCTTGCGAGTTCTTGACGGCGGTCTCGTTCACGCCGGTGTAGTACCCCTTGACCGGATCGATGCACTCTCCCTTGGGCACCGGCTGGTTGGGACCGGTGGGGTTGATCTGGTTGGAGGCCTTGCAGTCCAGCCAGTTGTACGCGCCGCACAGCCCAAGCCGCTGCGGGCTGACGATGCACACGTGCGTCGGCGCGAATGACTGGCACAGCGTGCAGTCGTAGAACGTGTCGACGGCATCGTCGGTCAGGTTGGCCAACCGCTGGTTGCGGTGATCGTACGCCGCGCGCGCCTTTTCCAGCCATTCGGCGTGCAGGTCGGGGTCGGTAATGACCTTGACCTGCACCTTGTCCACGATGGCGCCAAAGTCGGCGTGGAAGCGGGCGTGCAGGATGTCGCCAAAGTGGCGCAGGTTGAAGCCCTTCTCTGCTGCCGCTTTGCTGATACGGATCCAGGCGATGTCGCGTTGGCCGATGTGCTGGATGCCGCTGGCGGCGTTGACAAAGTAGTGCACCTGCCGTTCCAACACCGGCTCAAAGTCCTCCTGCATCTTGCGCCCTGCGACCTCGATCAGGATGCCCATGTCGATCGAGCCACCCTCTTCGACATCCTCAAAGCCGGGGCCGATGACCTCGATCTTGCCATCCTCGACCTCGTCCATGGGGGCCATGCGCAGGTACTCGTAGGCGCGGCTGTATTTGCCGCCGAACTCGACCCGCATGTCGGCCCGACGCACGACCTCGCCCTCGAAGGCGGAGCCGTAGGCCACGGGGACCGGCACGTCGGTGATCTTGATCTTGACGCCACGCACCTCGATGGCGCGCTGTACCAGCTTGACCGCTTTCTCTGTGTCCGTCTCGGCGTCAATCTCGTTCCACGGCATAGAGATGACGTGCTCGTAGCGGGTGACGCCAGTGGGCAGGATCTCGGGGATGACCGTGTCGGCGATGGTGGGGAAGCCGTAGGAGATGGCTCCTGCCGCCGCCGCGTACTTGAGGTCGTCCACCTCGCCCAGCGCCAGCACGAAGGCGAACACGCGGAACTTGTTGTAGAGCAGGATCTCGCGCCACTGCCCGGCCTTGACGCCGCCAAAGGTCAGCGCCGACCGCGTGGCGAACCCCAGCGGGTAGATGGCGGAGATGGTGTCCTTGCCGAAGGGTACGATGTAGGTATCGTACCCCATCTCTATGCCTTCCTCCTGCAGCTGGTCGATGACGGAGCGTCCATTTGTGTTGCCGCACAGGAAGATGAGAATGTTACGCTTTTGCAGCTCGCGCACGATAGAGACGGCGGCCTCGTTGGAGTGGGCTGCGCCGACGATAGCGGCAAAGCCCGGCATGCGGCCATCGACCAACTGGATGCCCCATGAGCGCAACTGGATGTCGTCGATGGGGCCGTTCAGATGACCGTCGCCCTGCCAGTCGGGATACTCGGTGGCGCCGGTCAGCTCCAGGCCGGGATAGGCACCTGGCTGTTCGCCGTAGACAAAGCGCACACCTTCGATGATTTCGCCGGCCAACAGTGTCGCCATACCACTATCCAGGGTCTCACCCAGGTAGGGCACCCACATGTTTTCATCCGGCACGGGGTGTAGCAGCCGCTTGGCGTGGTCGATCACTGCAGGCATATCGCCCAGGGTGGTCACTTTGTGATCGAGCATGCCATAGATCACGGGCAGGTAGTAGGCCGTGTTGGGGAAGGCCACAGGGGTCTCTGCCCCTTTTTCCTTCAGAGCCTTGTTGAGTAGTGCCTCCGCCTCGGCGACCAGCGCGTTAGCGCCGCGGATAGCGCGTGTTGCGATGTATTTTGACATTACTTACCTCCTCCATACACAGCCTCAAGCCGCTCTTCGAACGATAGCTCGAGCACCTCTGCCATCCGGCTGTCGCCGCTTTGGCCCCACTTGCTGGGATCGTACTCAGCCAGGCCCAGGGCGGCGCGTTTCTTGTCGATGTGCTCGATGGAGCGCTTGACGATTTCTTCGGGGTCCTCGATAAAGTGCAACTTGCCGCCGACCTTGCTCTCCCAGCCCTCGTCCATCAGGTGCAGCACTTCTTCGCTGCCAGAGACGGGACCGTTGCTGCCGCCCAGGATGACGTAAGCGCCCGAGGCCACGCAGTAGGTGGCGATGGAGAGTGCCTTTTCGCTCATCCACTCGGGGGCCATGCCCACGGCGGGGATGTCTGAGATGTCGTTGCCCAGGCCTCCCTCGGTCGCCATCTGCGAAAGCACCGTCAGGATGCGCGAGTTATCTACGCAGGAGCCCATGTGGAGCACCGGTGGGATGCCGACTGTCTCGCAGATCTCACGCAGGCCCGGCCCGGCGACCTTTAGCGCCGCCTCGGGCATCATCAGGCCGATCTTGGCGCTGGCGATGGCCCCACAACCGGTCTCTACGACCAGGATGTCGTTCTTGAGGAACTCGGGCACTACGTAATTGTGGAGCGCATCGTGGCACAGTCGCGCGTTGTTGCAGCCGATGTTGGCTACCACGCCGCGGATGCGTCCGGCGATGATGGCGTCGTTGAGCGGGCGCAAGCTGCCACGGTAAAAGCCGCCCAGGGCGTAATCGATGTATTCGTGAGAAAAGCCTGGGACAAGCGAGGACTTTGCATCGGGGATGTTCGTCTCGCCGCGCTCGGGGAAACGGTCGATGGCGCGCTTGACGATCTCCTTGGCGATCTCGAGCGCACGTCCTTCCTCGAATTCGATGTGGGGCGCGCCCTTGATCTTGGCCTTGGGAGAGGTGGTGATGACCTCCGTGTGGAACGATTCTGCTGCATCCACCAGGCCCTGGAAGATGCACTGAATATCGACCACCATCGCCTCGACCGCGCCGGTCATGATGGCCAGTTCCTGCTGCAAGAAATTGCCCGCCAGGGGCACGCCCTGACGCATCAGCGTCTCGTTGGCCGTGCAGCAGATGCCTGCCAATTGCACGCCCTTGGCCCCCTTGCTCTCGGCATAGGCCTGGATCTCGGGGTCGAGCGACGCGGCGACGATCATCTCGGAAAGGGTCGGCTCGTGGCCGTGGACGATGATGTTGACCTTGTCCTTACTCAACACTCCTAGGTTGGCCGCAGAGCGCACCGGGCCGGGAGTGCCAAAGAGCACGTCGGAGAGATCGGTGCCCAGCATTGATCCACCCCAGCCATCGCCCAGTGCGCAGCGCAGCGTCTGATCTAGGATGTGTTCGGCGTCTTGGTCGTTGCCCACGTGTGTGCGGTGCAGCATCTCCACTATCTCGCGATCGATGGCGCGAGGCGCGATGCCCAGGTCGTTCCAGATCTCTTGCCGCTTTGCCGGGGCGCGCTTGAGGTTGCCAAGCGTTCCTTCAGGCCGGCCAAACTCGTTCAGCGCAGCCAGTGCCACGTCTTTGGCGAGCTCGTCAATGGGCCGCCGGTCGCCTTCCTCGTCGGTCGTCGACACGTCCAAGTATCCGGCGACCTCTATTAACTTTTGCGGGTCCTTCACACCATAGTCGGGGGCGTGGCCGGTGGCAGCTTCCAGTAGCGTGTAGGCCAGTCCGCGACCGTGGTCGGAGTGTGCCGAGGCACCAGCGGCGACCGCGCGGGCAAAGTTGCGGGCTGCGATGGTGTCCCGCGTCGCGCCGCATACACCCTGCTCCGCCTTGACCAGCCGGCAGGGGCCCATCGAGCAGTTCTTGCAGCATAGTCCCTGCGAGCCGATGTTGCAGGCCGAAAGTGCGTCGGCCCGTCCGAACGCGGTCTTGGACTCCATCTGACAGGATCGGGCTTGCTCAAGCAGCTCGACCGCGGTTTTATCCACGCTGGTTTCTTGTGGTGTACGTCCTTGTTTTGCCATATTTTAACTTTCTCCTCTTTGCCACGAATTTCACGGTTACACTAATTTTGCTTTACTTTTTTTGTGAAATTAGTGAAATTCGTGGCAGAAAAATTAATATCTGCGGAACTCGCCCGACATCTCGAGATCGACGCGGTTGGTCTGCGTCATGCGCGCGCCATCAGCCCACTGCGGATCGCGTCGGATCTCATTGGGCTGCACGACGATGGGCACCTCGCCCTTGCCTACTGGATAGCCGGCGTCGGCTAGCGCCTTCTCGATGTCGTCTTTCTTTGCCTTTTTGTTGTTGTACGTCACCAGCACCTGCTTCCAGGCCGAGCTGGCGTACACGTCGTCCACGCCTTCTAGACTCAGTAGAGCCTCACGCACTTTGAGCACGTGATGGTCAGCCCAGAGGGTGGGTACGTCAAGAGTCATCTTTGCCATAACTGTCCTCCATTTACGTTTTGAGCTTTACGTTTTACGCATCACGTATCACGTAATTCGTAAAGCGTAATGATCTACGATAACCCTACAATCTTACCCGTCTCCAGGTCAATGTCGATGAGCATATAGGCCGGATGCGTCGCCAGACCGGGCATGGTGCTCATCTTGCCGATCAGCGGGTAGATGAATCCCGCGCCGACGCTGGCCCGTACCTCGCGCACCGGGACGATGAATCCCTTCGGCACGCCCTTGAGCGCCGGGTCGTGGCTCAGGCTGAGGTGGGTCTTGGCCATGCAGATGGGCAGTTTGCCAAAGCCTGCTTTCTCGTAATTGGCGATCTGTTCCTCGGCCAGCGGCTCGTAGGAGACGCCGTCCGCGCCATAGATCGTCTTGGCGATGTGCTCGATCTTTTGCTTGATCGACCAGTCAAGCGGGTAGAGGAACTCGAAATTGCTGGGCTTTTCGCAGGCTGCGACCACTGCTTCGGCCAGCTTGGCTGCGCCGTCACCGCCCTCTGCCCAGTGCTTGGTGACTACCGAGTCCTCCGCCCCCATCGAGACGGCATACTCGCGCACCATCTCCAACTCGGCATCGGTATCGGTGGTGAAGCTGTTCACTGCGACGACAACGGGGATGCCAAAGCTCAGCGCGTTCTTGATGTGCACACCCAGGTTGCCCAAGCCAGCCTTGAGCAGTTCCAGGTTCTCCTCGGTATAGGCCTTGTCCAGCGGTGCGCCGGGTGTGACCTTGGGGCCGCCACCGTGCATCTTGAGCGCTCGCACCGTTGCCACCAGCACCACCGCGTTGGGAATCAATCCCGAGTAGCGGCACTTGATGTCGAAGAACTTTTCCATACCGATGTCGGCGCCGAAACCGCTTTCGGTGACCACATAGTCGACCAGCCTGACCGCCATCTTGTCGGCGATGATGGACGAGTTGCCGTGGGCGATGTTGGCGAACGGCCCGCAGTGCACGAAAGCGGGCTGGCCTTCCAATGTCTGCATCAGGTTGGGCATCAGCGCATCCTTGAGCAGGACAGTCACCGAGCCGGCAACGCCTAGATCCTCTAGAGTGACCGGGGCTCCCTGCTTGTCCAGTGCAAACACGACCCTGCCAACCCGTTTGCGCAGGTCTTTGAGGCTGGTGGCCAGGGCCAGGATGGCCATAAACTCGCTGGCGACGGTGATATCGAAGCCCGTCTTGCGAGGGAAGATGGGGCTGGGGGAGCCATCCTTGAGCTTGTCGTCGTTAAAGCCCACCTGGATCTCGCGCAGGCTGCGGTCGCATACATCCACCGCGCGGTTCCATGTGATGGTGGCGGGGTCGATGTCCAGCCTGGAGATACCTCGCCGCTCAAGTGCCTCGTCGGTCTGACGGCTCTCGTGGTACATACGGGTATCGATGGCGGCAGCCACCAGGTTGTGAGCCACGGTGATGGCGTGGATGTCGCCGGTGAGGTGCAAGTTAAAGTCCTCCATAGGAATGACCTGGCTGTAGCCGCCGCCGGCCGCGCCACCCTTGATGTTGAACGTCGGGCCCATACTGGGCTGGCGGATACAACACATTACCTTTTTCCCTAGCACGCTGCCCAGCGCCTCTGTCAGGCCGACCATCGTTGTCGACTTGCCCTCACCCAGCGGGGTAGGGGTGATGGCGGTCACGTCGATGTACTTGCCCTGGGGCCTGTCCTCAAGTTTCTTGAGTACGTCCAGATGCACCTTGGCTTTGTACTTGCCGTACAGGTCCACGTCGTCCTCGGTGAGCCCGAGTTGTGCCATAATGTCCCTGATGGGCAGCAGCTCGGCTGCTTGGGCGATCTCGATATCGCTCGGAACTGGTTTCACTCGCTTGACTGGCATTTCAATTGACCTCCCTTGATGATATGTGTTGTAATTTCCTTGATCAACATTATCCCGATTGTGTCGGGGGTTTCACTAACGCCAACCTCACCCGCCTGGGCAGGGCGCTTACTTCCTGGCTTGATCTGCTAACCATTCCTTGGCTTCTTCCAAAGATTTTGCCCAATATAGATCCCTCCTAATCAGTACTGCAATGTATAATATTTTTGCTCCTTTGTGCTCGATCCAGCTCACGCGGCCACTCATATTTTGCCCCTTCTCTTGTTTAGTTACAACTCTTTCGAAGGTCTCCCTCTACTCCGCATCTAGAAGCGCTTGTGCCTCTTCTGGCAGGCACGCCGTGATCTCTGTTTCTACTGCCTGCCGCATCAAGTTGCCCGAAACCTGAATCAGCGGCTCGCCCAGGGTAAAGTCTACGCGCATCGTCGCTAGGCACGGATAGTGGTGTTGGAATAAGCCTGTCTGGATGATTGCGTCTTGTATGTCTACGCCTATCAATTGGCGGGCTACATCTCGCGCGCACCCACAAGCAGCGTCGCGCCTCACCTTGGCCCCTGAAATGCGTCCATTGTCGCACTTGATCTGAAATACCGGCCGGCCAAAGTGGCGCGCGAATTCGGCGATCCAGGGGCTGTCGAACGAGACTGCCTGCTCGCGCACGTTGTAGCTATCTTCTGTGAGGGAGCAAAATGGCTTGGGGAATACGATGACGGTGTCCATCATCGTCAGTTGAGTGCTCAACTGACGGGCTAATCCATCTGGCAGCCAGTCGGTGTTGTCGATGGGGGCGATGATGTTCTGTGCGCCTGTGCGCTCTACGATACCAGGCAGGAGCTGCGCTGCGCTGGGGCTTTCCCCCAAAGATAAAATCAGGTCGACGGTGGGGAGGTGGAGCGGCAGAAACTCGGGAGGGTCATCCACCACCTGCGGCAGGGCCGATGGCGGTCGCCACGCTTCTACTTTCCAGGTCTTGGGTGCGTAGCGGCGCACGTTATCCAGAATGCGCTGGCCGTAGTGGCCCTGGTATAAAACAAACAGCCGCAGCTCCTGTACTCTGCGGCTGTCCCATTCTGCCGGTGCGCGGATGGCGTCTACCAGGTCCTTGACGCTGCGCCCCTGCTTCATTTCCTGGTAGTAGGTATAGATGCAGTTGTCTTCCAGGGTCAGGCTGATGACCTTTGCGCTGAGGGCGCATTCCAGCACCTGGGCAACTAGCTTGCTCTTGTCACCTCCGACGGTGGCTTCTACGATCACGACATCGGGCTTGGCAGCATGTATCTGCTTGAACACTTTGGGGTCGGGGCTGCCACTGTGGTTTGGGTTGCAGGAAGCAACGCCAACCACTTCGATGCTGGGTTGCTCGGAAAGGAGGCTCTGTACACCCTCTGCAAAGAGCGTTTGGCTGGCGAGAATGAATACGCGGGTGGAATTCATCAGTTGAACCGGTTTTGGGGATCGACAGTCCAGATTATACTCTGGTTGCGCCGATTCGTCTATAGCCCTAAAGGGCTATGCGATGGCTATTATAGTTCTTTAGGGCTAGTCACCGGTGTCTTCAGGTGAATTCCTAGGAAGGGATACCAGGCCATGGCGCACGGCGTAGGCGGCTGCCTGGGCTCGATTCTTGACTTCCAGCTTGGAAAGGATGCTGCGCAAGTGGTTTTTCACCGTGTTGTGGGCGATGTTTAGCTCGTCTGCGATCTCTTGGTTGGAATAACCGTTTACGACCAGCGCCAGAACTTGGCTCTCGCGAGCGGAGAGTTTTTCTGTGGGGGCTGGTCGGGCTAGAGCTTGGCCTTGCTGCGCCAGTTGACTGAACAGCTTGCCCATCATCGCCCGCGATATTGGGGCTTCTCCTGCCGCAAGGCCGCGCAACTGTTGAAACAGAGTCTCTGGCGCTAGGTTCTTTAGCAGGTAACCGCTCGCACCACATTGCGCGGCCTCTTTCAGGTCATCCTCATCCTCAGAAACGGTCAGCATCACTACCTTTATGTCTGGCATCTGGGTCTTGATGCGACGAGTGGCTTCGAACCCATCGCGATTGGGCATGTTGATGTCCATCAATACCAGATCTGGGTGCAATGACCGTGCCTGCCCGACTGCCTCGATGCCGTCTGTGGCCTCCCCAATAACCTCAAAATCGGATTGGGAGTCGAGCAGTTGAGCCAACCCCTTACGGAAAAGTAGGTGATCATCTACCAACAGGATGCGCAACGGTTCCATCACACTCTATTATACACGCGAGAGGCACTTGGCACAATGCAAGGTCAGGGTCTTGTCATTTTCGCAGAGTGTCCATTGTTGGGATGAAGCAGACTTTCAATCGTGCCTTGTTTTGACAGAATCTCTATCTCCGATACGGGTTAAGGTCTTTTCTCTCAAGATGCTCAGAATAAGCAACATGGACCTCAACGTGTAAAATGATGAGGCACTGGCAACTTGCTTCTTGCTGCGCGTATGGTATAGTATTGCTGGGCTGTTTGAAGCCTCTGATCCAACAGGCACTAGATGAGGAGAGAGCTATGACTCAACACGAGGCGAAAAAGAAACTTTCTGCCAAAGATTTACTTCTTCCGCTGCTGATCGGAACTTTGGGGGTTGTCGGAGCAGTAGTGGCGTATCTTGCGGTGCCGGGTTTCTTGGAAGTTGAAGTAGTACTGCTGCTCGTGATGGCGGTCGGGGCTGCTATAGGTTATAACCGGCGTATCGTCCGTGGCTTGGTGACGGTTCCGTTCTTGTACGCTGCCACTGGCGTCGCGGCAATTCTATATGAGACCACGGCTCCTTACATCGGCGCTCCTTTTGGCGATTTCCGCGAGATGCAGCCTCCCAGGGATATCAAGGCGCTCTCGTTTTTTGTGTTGATGTTGGTTGTATGGATCGCGCTGGAGGGCATCTCTCGCGCTCTTTTCAAGGACATGAGTTTGCCCAAGCTAGGTGTGCTTGATAACCTGGGCGGGGTGCTGGTTCACATCTTTATAGGCCTTTTGATCGCCGCGCTTATCTTTAATGCTCTTGGCTATAGTCAGCAGTGGCGAGGTAGTATTACCCAGGCCAAACTTGCGCCCTTGCTCTTACGCGTGGTTCAAACCTGGTACCAGCTTCAGTCGATCTGGTTCGACAGAACACCCAAGTTCTATGCTGGTGCCTTGACGCTGATCGAGACAGTGGGCGAGTGAACTCCAAGCATCTACTCACTCTCGAGTTCCCAAAGGTCCTGGCCCGGCTGGCGACCTATGCCAGCTTCTCCGCTGGGGAGGAGAAGGCGCTTGCGCTCATTCCGGCGACGGACTTGCGAGAGGTCCGTTGGCGGCTGGAGACAACGAGCGAGGCACGCGCGCTGTTGGACGCCAAGTCTGATGCCACGCTGGGCGGCGCGCACGACGTTCGACCCCAGGTGATGGCGGCGCAGCGCTCGGTGGTGTTGCCGCCGGAGGAGCTGCTGGATGTGCGCGATACGCTCGTCGTCGCGCAGAGCCTTCAGCGCACCTTTGCGCGGCTGAAGGAGCAGTTTCCCCTTTTGGCCGTCGTTGCCGCGCGTATTCAGCCCTGTCCCGAGATCGCTGGCGAGGTTGACCGCTGTCTCGACCAGCGCGGAAACGTGCGCGACGATGCCTCCCCGGAACTGGCTCGCGTCCGCCGCGAGGTACGCATCGCGCACGACCGGCTGCAGGACAAGCTCCAGAATATCATCGGCTCGCCTCGGAATGCGCCGTTTTTGCAGGAAGTGCTCATCACGCAGCGTGACGGGCGTTATGTCATCCCTCTCAAGGCTGATTTCAAAGGGCGCATCCGGGGCGTCGTTCACGATGTGTCGGCCTCCGGTGCGACCATCTTTATCGAGCCGCTGTCCGTCGTCGAGTTGAACAACACCTGGCGAGAGCTGCAGCTGGCCGAGGAGCAGGAGGTGCACCGCATCCTGGCCGGTCTATCTGCCCTCGTCGCCGATCATGCCGCCGAGATCTTGCAGAACGTGGAGACGCTGGCTGACTTGGACCTGGCCTTCGCCAAGGCAAAGTATGCCGATGCCATCGATGCCGCTGCGCCCGATCTGGTTTCTATTCGCGAGGGCGTGACCGTGCGCCTTTTTGGTGCGCGACATCCCTTGCTTGATCCGGAGACGGTTGTGCCTATCGACGTCGTGCCAGACGGCGTGGCTTCGGCGCGAGCTTCGGGTGAGCATCAGCCAAAGCCCTCAGCCGAGCCGACGCACGTGGTTGTCATAACCGGCCCAAACACCGGCGGCAAGACGGTCAGTTTGAAAACAGTAGGCTTGTTGACGTTGATGGCCCAGGCGGGACTTCATATACCGACCGAGCGCGGTTCAACCCTCTCACCCTTCGAGGCGATCTACGCCGACATCGGCGACGAGCAGTCGATCGAACAGAGCCTTTCGACGTTTTCTTCTCATCTGACCAACATCCTCTCATTCCTCGACGAGGTCGATGGGCACAGTTTGGTGTTATTGGATGAGTTGGGGGCAGGCACCGATCCCGCCGAGGGAGCCGCATTGGCCCGCGCGCTGCTCGATCACTTTCGCGGGCGGGGGGCGATGACCTTTGTGGCTACCCATTACCCTGAACTCAAAGCCTACGCTCAGCTCACCCCTGGCGTGTGCAACGCCTCCGTCGAGTTCGATGCCGAGACACTGAGCCCGACCTACAAATTGAGCATCGGGCTGCCGGGTCGCTCCAATGCCTTTGCCATCGCTCAGCGGCTGGGCTTGCCACGCGATCTGGTCGAGACGGCGCGCAAGTTGGTCACACCCGACGACCTGCACACTGAGGATATGCTGGCCGATATTCACCGTTTGCGCCTTCAGGAGGCGCAGGCGCGGGATGCAGCCAACCTCGCCCGCTCCGAGGCCGACAGGCTATCTCGCGAGCTGCGCGACCGGCTGGCCGGGATCGAACAGGAGCGGCAGGAGGTTCTTGAACAGGCGCATGAGGAGGCCGAGGCGGAGCTAGAGGCCCTGCGGGTCGAGGTGCGCACTTTGAAGCGCCGCCTACAGGCTGCAGCCGCGCCGCTACAGGCCGTGTCCTCGATTCAACGGGATACCGAGGCGTTGGGGGAGGAGCTGGCAGAGTTGGAGGAGTTGCCGCCGCTCCCTGTGCCTGATGTGAGTCTACATCCTATCCGCTCTGGCGATGCCGTCTGGGTGCGCCCGCTGAACGCCAAGGGCAGCGTCATCGAGATCAACGGCGAGGAGGCGGAGGTGCAGGTGGGACCGGCTCGCACTCGGGTGAAGCGCGGCGATCTGGAGTTCATCGCGGCGACGCCCTCGACGGAGCTTGCCTCTCGTGGTTACCGCGTCATCAGCTCCGCTCGCTCACCTGGCGAGCAGATCGAGGTGCGCGGCTGCACCGTCGAGGACGCGTTGGAGCAGATTGACCGCCACTTGGACGCGGCGTCCCTGGCAGGACTGCCGTGGGTGCGCATCGTTCATGGCAAGGGCACCGGCACGCTGAGGCGGGCCGTGCGTGAGTTTCTGGCAGATCACCCCTTGGTCAGCTCTTACGAGCCCGGCGCGCGCAACGAGGGCGGCGAGGGCGTCACCGTCGCCAAGTTGGTGCAGTGAGGAGGAGGTTGGTTGTGATGACTATTCATCTTGATGTCTGGCTGTACGGCCCTGTGGCCCAGTACGCCGGCGAGGCATCTCAGGGCAGCTATGCTCAACTGGACGTGGAGATGCCCGAGGGGTGTACTCTGGGCGACTTGGTAGGTCAGTTGGAAATCCCCGCCGAAGAACGGGGGATCACGTTCGTCAACGGCAGCCTCGCGGCGCTGCCGGGCCTGGATGTCGACCTGAGCATGGTGCTGCACGACGGCGACCGGGTAGGTATCTCGCATAACAAAAGCATGTGGCCGTTCCAGTATCGCTTCGGCGCTCAGTTGACTCCTGAGCTCAAGGAATCGTTCCGCCAGCGGGAAGATCGGGGTATACATCACGCGTACACAAAGTCGGATGAAAAATCTTGACAAACCTGTGCGTTGGACGTATCATATAGTTGTGAAAACCTCATAATTCCTCCGACTCACTTTACTCCCTCTGGGAAGGGTGAGCGATAAGGTGTAGGGAGCAATTCCTACGCCCGCCGTGTTAGCAAAGGAGGCGCTTCTTGGCCAGGTTTCTTGGACCAAGGGTGGCCTCCTTTTTACATTGTGTATTTCATCTGAACAACCATATAGTATGGAGGGAGGAAAAAATGTCCAAAATTTTGCGTGTCAATATGGCCGACCGTACTGCTGTCTATGAGGACGTACCGGAAAAGTACAAACTCCTCGGCGGGCGCGGTCTCACGTCCACCATGATCTATGACGAGGTGGACCCCACATGTCATCCTCTGGGGCCGAACAACAAGCTTGTCTTTGCCCCGGGGATGGTCACTGGCACCGCGGCAGCGACCTCGGGCCGGGTTTCAGTGGGGGGCAAATCCCCGCTCACTGGGGGCATCAAGGAGGCCAACGCTGGCTCTGCCTGGCCGCAATTGGTGGCCCGATTGGGAATCAAGGCCATCGTCGTGGAGGGCAGTCCTGGGGATTCCAAGTGGTGGGGGCTGCATGTCACCAAGGACGGCGCCGAGTTCTTTCCCGCTGATGAGTATGCGGGCAAGAGCCTCTACGAGGTATTCCCTGGCCTCTTTGAGCGCTTTGGCAACAAAGTGGGCATCGCCGCCATCGGCGTGGCCGGCGAGCACAGGATGGGCATGGCGGGCATCTGCTTTAACGATATCGACAACCGGCCCAGTCGTTATGCCGGCCGCGGCGGCCTGGGTGCGGTGATGGGCAGCAAGGGCCTCAAGTTTGTCGTCGTGGATGGTGCTGGCGCTCCCGGTGTTGAGATTGCGAACAAGGAGCTTTTCGATCAGGGGCGCAAAAAGTTGGCCGATGCGCTGCGCAGTCACGATATCACCAAGCCTGGCGGTGCCCTCAACTCTTACGGTACCGCCGTGTTGGTCAACATCATTAACGAGGCAGGAGCTCTTCCCACCCGCAACTTTAGCTCCGGGCGCTTTGAGGATGCGGCCAAGATCTCGGGCGAGGCCATGTCCGAGTTTTGCAAGACCAGAGGCGGTGTGGGGATGATGGGCCATCCCTGCCACCCTGGCTGCATCATCCAATGTTCCAATGTCATCCCCAACCCCGATGGCACCGAGCTGGCTTCCTGCATCGAGTACGAGACCACGTGGGCGTTGGGGGCCAACTGCGGCATAGGCGACCTGGACGTTGTGGGCAAGCTGACCACGATGTGCAACGACATCGGTCTCGATACTATCGAGGCCGGTGACGTCATCGGCGTGGCCATGGAGGCTGGCCTGGCCGAATTCGGCGACGGCGACGCAGCTATCGGGCTGCTGGAGGAGGTTCGTAAGGGCACTCCGCTTGGGCGCATTCTGGGCCAGGGGACAGGAGCGGCTGCTAAGGTACTCGGTGTCGTGCGCTCTCCAGACGTCAAGGGGCAGGGTATGCCGGCCTATGAGCCTCGCTCTATCAAGGGCATCGGCATGACCTATGCCATCAGCACCATGGGGGCCGACCACACCTCCGGCTACACGATTGCCCCAGAGATCCTGGCCTGCGGCGGCGATCTGGACCAGTTCGACGTGGACAAGGCCGACGTCGTGCGTGCCTTCCAGCAGACCACCGCCTTTATCGATAGTTCCGGGCATTGCCTGTTCATCGCCTTTGCCATCCTCGATATCGCCGAGGGCTTTGATGGGCTGGTAGAGGAGTGCAGCGGCGTCATGGGCGCCAACTGGACAGGGGATGACGTAACTCGCATTGGGCAAGAGATCCTGGATAAGGAGCTGGCCTTCAACCGAGCGGCCGGCTTTACCAAAGCAGACGACCGCATTCCAGAGTTCATGAAGTATGAGAAACTCCCGCCACACGATGGCGTTTGGGATGTGCCAGACGAGACACTGGACGCTGTGTTCGGATCATAGCTTTTTAACCGTATCAGGAAACCCGCCGGGCCCAGGAGCCCGGCGGGTTTTTCGTGCAAGGATTGTTCTGCTATAATGATGCCGGAGGGCGTTATACGACGATGATTGCAATCCAGGTCAAACTGTTTGCCACCCTACGCCAACGGTACCCGCACCTGGACATTGGCGAGCCTATGACGGTGGAGTTGCCGGAGGACACGACGACGGGGCAGTTACTGGCGCACTTGCAGATTCCCGATGATCAGGTCAAGATCATCTTTGTCAACCACGTCATTCGCGATAAGGGTCATCCGCTGAAGGATGGCGATGCGGTGGGTATCTTTCCGCCGGTGGGAGGGGGATAATGAAAACCGTCGTTGCCGGCGCGCTGGGCGAGTGCGTCCACGTGGCCGGCGTGCTGAACTTTTTGCGCCTGGCCGAGCTAGCCGGCTGGCGCGTCGTGTTCCTTGGCCCGGCGGTATCGGTCGAGAAGGTACTGGAAGCCGTCCGCCGCGAGAAAGCCGACGCCTCGACTGAGCTCGGCGAGATTCTGGTCGGCGTTTCCTACAGGCTGACGCCGGAGACTGGCGAGCGGCTGCTGGGCGTGTTTGCGGAGGAGGCGGACGAGCTGCGCGCGGCGGGCGTGCGTTTTGCGTTTGGTGGTACGCCGCCCGTGGCCGAGCGTGCTCGCGCTCTTGGCTTCTTCGAGCGTGTTTTCGATGGCAGCGAGCCGCCCGAGGCGGTGTTGGCTTACCTCAGGGGCCAGTCTCCTGTCGAGCCTGCCGAGGCTGACTTTCCGCAGGCGGCGGTGGAACGCATCGCCTGGAAAGCGCCGTTTCCCATCATTCGCCACCACTTTGGCCTGCCGACGGTGGAGGCTACGCGCGCAGGTATCGCCCGTATTGCCGAGGCGCAGGTGCTTGACGTTGTCTCATTGGGCATCGACCAAGACGCGCAGGCTAACTTTTTTCACCCCGAGCGGCAGGACCCGCGTCGTACGGGGGCGGGTGGGGTGCCGGTGCGCACGCCCCAGGACTACCGTGTGCTCTACGAGGCCAGCCGGAGAGGCAACTTTCCGCTCTTGCGCTCTTACTCCGGCAGCGACGACTTTATACTCTTGGCGGAGATGTACGTGGAGACGATCGGCATTGCCTGGTGTGCAATTCCCATCTATTGGTTCAACCAGATGGACGGCCGCGGGCCGTGGGGCTTGGAGGATTCGATCCGTGAGCACCAGCAGGTGATGGCCTGGTATGGTGAGCGGGACATCCCGGTCGAGTTGAACGAGCCGCATCACTGGGGTATGCGCGACGCGCCGGACGTGATTTTCGTCGTCTCGGCATATCTCTCGGCTTATAACGCCCGCGCATGCGGCGTGTGCGATTACATCGCCCAGATGATGTTCAACAGCCCGCCGGGTTTATCGGACGCGATGGACTTGGCCAAGATGCTCGCCTGCTTGGAGATCATCGGGCCTTTGGCTGGGCCAGAGTTTCGGGTTTGGCGGCAGACGCGCACCGGCCTCTTGAGTTACCCGCTCGATCCAGCCGCTGCCCGTGCTCACCTGGCAGCCAGCGTCTACTTGCAGATGGCGCTCGCGCCGCACATCGTCCACGTCGTCGGCCACACGGAGGCGCACCACGCAGCGACTGCTGACGACGTGATCGAGGCGTGCAA
>Ga0316577_10000316_pt1 | contig 17687 bp, 15 predicted proteins | sample S5NA_FD_203073 | JGI IMG/M metagenome (GOLD analysis project Ga0316577, IMG submission 203073) | Rhizosphere microbial communities from salt marsh grasses in Alabama, United States - S5-7_050615r2r1 | ecosystem: Host-associated > Plants > Roots > Rhizosphere | place: USA: Alabama | collected... | reverse complement strand
TCTGCGATCATGCGGTTGACGGCGTTGCTGCCGCCTCCGCCCACGCCCAACACCTTGATCCGGGCAAAGTTCTCCATCTCTGGCATCAGTCTTCTCTGCATGTCTTCCTCCCTTTCTTCGTTACTGACGATATCAACTGTAGCTAGCTACCAGTTGTTTACTACCCTGGCAAAAAGGCCCGGAACCAATCACGGATCCTTGGCCAAAGCTCCCCTGGAATTCGAACCACGCGCGAAGGCTCTTCCTCGGCGGTCGGCCTTTGTCGCATGCCCCATAGAAGCAGGCCCACCGCCGTGGCATAGGCCGGGCTCTCCAGCACGTCGGTCAGCCCTTGCAGATCGTGGGGCCTGCCCACGCGCACCGGCACCTGGAGTATCTGCTGGCCCAGATCCTTGAACCCTGACAGTTCGGCAGAGCCGCCGCACATCACCAACCCGGCAGCCAGCAGACCATCGTACCCAGAGCGCTTGACCTCTCGCAGGACGAGCATCAGAATCTCCTCGGCGCGCGCCTCGATCACCTCTGACAGTTGCAGCCTGGAGACCGACTGGCGGGCCCCATTGCCGAACGACGACACCTCGATCAGCTCGTCGGTGGCAAGGGAGCGAGGGATGGCGTGCCCGTACTTGATCTTTAGTTCCTCGGCGGTATCGAACGGCGTCCGCAGGCCCACTGCCACGTCGTGCGTAAGGTGCTCGCCGCCGGTGCCGAGGACGATGGTGTGCCAGATACTCCCCTCGATAAAGATGGCGACATCGGTCGTGCCTCCGCCGATGTCGGCAAGCACGACGCCCATCTCCCGCTCCGACTCTTTCAAGATCGCCTCGCCTGAGGCGAGGGATTGCAGGATCAGGTCATCGATCTCCACCTCTGCGGCCCGCACGCACTTGACCAGGTTGCTCACCGAGGTCGAGGCGCCTGTGACAATGTGCACCTCTACCTCCAGGCGGATGCCCTGCATGCCGATGGGGTCCTTCACACCTTCCTGATCGTCGACGATATACCCGCGAGGGATGGCGTGGATGATCTCTCTGTTGTGTGGGATGGCAATGGCTCGCGCCGCATCCAAGGCTCGATCGATGTCGAACTGGCTAATGCCCCGGGCGCTGCGCGAGATGCCCACGACGCCCCGACTGTTGATGGCAGTGACGTGCCCACCGCCCACACCTACATAGGCACTGGTAATCTGATATCCCGAGATCCGCTCCGCCTTTTGCACCGAAGCCGAAATCGCCTCTGTGGCCTCGTTTACGTTGACCACAACCCCCTTGTGCAGGCCGCGCGAGGGCGCCACCCCCACGCCGATGATGCGCAGTTGGCCATCCTCATACAGCTCGCCCACAAGGGTACAGATCTTGGTTGTCCCAACGTCGATTCCGACAATGGTTCGCGGTTCAGTCATCTCTCGCCCCTTGGACCCTTGCGGGATCTGCCAGGCGCTCCAGCAGACAGCGCCAGGCGACCAAGTAGTCGATCATGCCCGTCAGAGAGATCGCCATGGCAGCCTAGTTCCCTCCCACGAAGGCCGCGCCCTCGGGCTTGCCGTAGACCGGGTGCTCGGCCCAGCGCACGTCCACATAGCGCGGGCTGATGTTGTTCTCCACCAGATATTCAGTCAGGCCCTGCACGACCTGAATCTTGCGAGCCAAATCGTCGCTTGTGCCCACGTACACGGGCCATTCGCCGGTGCTCACCCGGTGGCTGAAATAGAGGCCGCGGTCGGACTCGTAGTAATAGACCTGTTCCCCAGGCAGCGCGGCGGCCAATTGCAGCACCGATTGGACGATACCCGCTGGCTCGATCCGGTCGCCTACCTTCAGATGGCGCTCGGCATAGTCGATCACAAAGACCATATCTGGCGAGTTCACGTCGCCGTGATAGGGCAGGACCACGCCTGTCTCGTCCAGCCAAAGGTCCTGATCCTGGCTCGTGGCGCGCCACATCACGACCGGCTCACGCTCATCCACTTCGATCATCACCAGGGCGGGCAGCAAGTCGCAACGGACGCGGGTCGCCTTGATCCCATCCAGCGCCACGACGCGCTCGGCAACCTTGGCAGGATCGATCCAGAAGACATTCTGCTCGTTCACGCCAGCCGCGGCAAAGATCTCGTCTGCTTGCAAAAAGTGCGCGCCCTCGATCTGCGTCTGGTCGCGGTAGATGAAGAAACTGAAATCGTAGGAAATATGCACTAGTATCGCGATCAATGCTGCCAGTATCACCAGCGCCAGCAGGCGCCAGCGAGCGGTCTGCCAGCGGATGCTCCGCAGCATGCTGACCGACGAGGCCGCCGCGGCTCGCTGCGCTCGCTGCCTGCGCTCGGCGCGGGTGCGTGCAGTGCGAGTGCGCGTTGCCTGATCTCTCTCGGCTTTTTTGCGGCCCTTGGCAAGCGTATCGGTGACGCGCCGCTTCGCCCCACTATTCCGACGCACGGGCTGCGGTACAGTGATGGCCGACTCGAACGTGCGCGACCGGCGGCTGCGCCGCTTGCGGTTCTTTGGCCGTCGCTGGTTATCTCGCGAGTCGCCTGCCAGAATAATACGCACGAGCCTACTCTCTCTCCGAAATATGATATTCGGTCGCCGAGCGGCTCTTGTCTGCGTGCCGCTCCAGCGCCAGTTGAATGAGCCGGTCAATCAACTCAGAGTATATGATGCCACTGGCTTCCCACAGCTTGGGATACATGCTAATCGGTGTGAAGCCGGGCAAGGTATTAAGCTCGTTCATATAGACCTTGCCTGTCTCCCGATCGAGCAAGAAATCGACGCGCGCCATGCCAGCGCAGTCGACGGCGCGGTAGGCTTGCACAGCCAGTTGCGCTATCATCTCGGCGGTCTCGTCAGGGATCGGCGCCGGGATCAGCAGGTCCGACTCGCCATCCAGATACTTGGCCGAGTAGTCATAGAACTCGTTGCAGGGCACAACCTCGCCCGGCACGCTGGCAATCGGTTCATCGTTGCCCAAGACGCTGATCTCGATCTCCCGGGCATCCACGCCCTGCTCGACCAGCAGCTTGCGGTCGTAGCAAGCTGCATCTTCGAGAGCCGCGCGCAGCTCGCCACGGTTGTGCGCCTTGGAGATTCCCACGCTCGATCCGAGGTTGGCCGGTTTCACAAAGCAATCGTAGCCAATCTCCGCCTCCACCCGGTCGAGCACTTTGTCAGGCACCTCTTCCCACCTCTTGCGCAGAATGACCATGTGCGGAACGATGGGAATGCCGTGGGCCTGCATAATGTCCTTAAACAGCACCTTGTCCATGCCCACTGCCGACGCAGCGACCCCGGCCCCAACGTAGGCGATGCCTGCCAGTTCCAGCAACCCCTGGACCGTCCCGTCCTCGCCATAGGGACCGTGGAGGATGGGAAAAACGACGTCCAACTGGCTAACCTGCACGGCGGTCAAGGCTCGCTCCTTCTCCAGATCCTCCAAGCGCATCAGACCACGGTCTGATGGCTCTGCAAGCAAAAGGGCGGGATTGCTCTCTGCCAGGACCCCAGAACTCAGTGCCTTCCAGGGATCGCCCGATGCCAGCCACTGCCCTGCCTTGGTAATGCCGATGGGCACGACCTCGTACCTGGTCTTGTCCATGGCATTCATCACACCTTGGGCTGACAGGAGCGAGACCTCATGCTCGCCCGAGCGCCCTCCGAAGATGAGTCCTACCCTAAGTGCTTTTGACATAGCAGATTCTACCATAACCCGTAGTATTATGCAAATTCTACACCACTAGGTCTAGGTCCTTTCTAATACTACGGTACTAGATCGAAATCGATGAATTACTCCTTCGTCCCTAGTGCGTCACCTTCCACTAGCGGCTATTCGCCCCTACCGGCGGGCGCAGTTGTAGGGCTTCCGCATCCCAAGCGCCAACCAGTTGGATCTCCAGCTCCAGGTCGACGCCAAACTCGGACTTGACCTTTTCGCGCGCGAGCGAGATCAGGGCATAGATATCGGCTGCTGCGGCCTCGCCGTGATTCACGATAAAGTTGGCATGCACTGGCGAGATCTCGGCATTCCCTCTGGAGGCCCCCTTCAGGCCGGCCGCTTCGATGAGATGCCCGGCATAGTCGCCCGGCGGATTCTTGAACACCGAGCCGCAGGTGGCACCCGATGGTTGGCTGGCCTTGCGGCGAGCTACCATGTCGGCCACCTGCGTCTCCAGTGCCCCACGATCGCCTCGCTGGAGGGCAAAGCGAGCCTCCAGCACCACGGTCGGCAGCAAGCCCGGCTTGGCCTGCCGCTTCAGTATGCTCGAACGGTAGTTGTATTCGAATCGCTCCACGGGCCATTCGACTACCGTTTCGCCGCGTTCCAGGACGCTCGCCGAGACGAGCGTTGATGCTACGTTGCCGTCCCACGCCCCCGCGTTGCCAACGACCGCGCCTCCCACGGTCCCGGGGATTGTGGCGGCCCATTCCAGCCCGGCGAGCCCTCTCGCCACACATTGGCGCGCTACGGTGGAAAGCGAGGCACCGCTCTCAGCGCGCACGATCAAATCTCCAGCTGCCGCGTTGTTGCCCGCTGGCGGGAAGGTTGTGGCCCGCGCACGGTTGAGCACTACCAGCCCGCGCACCCCGGCATCGCTGACCAACATGTTCGACCCGGCGCCGAAAACGCGTACTGGCACCTGATGTTGGCATGCCAGCGTAACAGCCTGGCGCAGCACCTCCGCCGTTTCGGCCACGACGAGCAGATCGGCTGGGCCGCCAACCCGAAGTGAGGTATGACGAGCCAACGGCTGGTCTCTCCGAACCGCATCCGGTCCCAAGACAGCAGCCAAGGCATCGGCCAGCCGCGCCATCTGGCCGGAGCGCCCGCCAATCCTGGCGGTGTTCCCATTGCCGGGCTGCCGGGCGCGCACCGCAGAAGGCACCGCTCGTTCCCTGAGCGCCTGCAGCACCCACTCACCGATAAGGTAGCCATCGCCAGCCCCCAGCGTGATGACAACATCGCCAGGCCGGACCCGCTGGAGAACGGCAGAGGCTGCATCCTTTAGCGTCGCCGCGTAGCTGGCGTCCGGATGATCCATGAGCCGCACCAAGTCGCTGCCGGACACGCCCAGGGTGTTTTGCTCGCGGGCAGCATAGATCTCGGTCACAATCACATGATCTGCGCCGCCAAAGGCCCCGGCAAAATCGTCGAGCAGGGTCGCCGTGCGGCTATAAGTATGTGGCTGAAAGACGGCCCAGATGGGCCTGTCCGGGTACTTGAGCCGGGCGGCCTCCAGGGTTGCTTCTATCTCGGTGGGATGATGGGCATAATCGTCCACCACGGTGACGTCGGCTGCCTGGCCCTTGACTTCGAACCGGCGGGCGGTCCCCCGGAAGCGGGTGAGCGCAGCCGCCGCCAGGCCGAATTCAACACCCACCTCGTAGCAGGCCGCCAGCGCAGCCAGGGCATTCAGCACGTTGTGTCGACCTGGCATCTGCAGGGCACAGGTGCCAAGATGCTTCCCTTTGCACCATACTTCGAAGGCTGCACTGCTGCCCAATTCGACGCCCTGGGCCCGCCAATCCCATTCCGCGTCCAGGCCATAGGTCTGCACACGGCGTCCCTCTGCCCGCATTTGGGTGCCCAGCTCGTTGCCTTCGGGATCCTCGCCGCAGACTATGAGCAGCCCGCCTTCGACCAAACGGCTGGCGAACTCCTGGAAGGCAACCTTCATGGCATCAAGCGTCGGATAGCAGTCGGGATGATCGTGTTCCATCGAGGCGATCACAGCAATCTCTGGGTTTAGACCCAGGAACGCCCGATCGTACTCGTCCGCCTCGATGACAAAATAGGGCCCATTCCCAGCGCGGGCATTGGTGCCCAGATTCTGAAGCAGCCCGCCGACGATGAAGGTCGGATCCAGGTCGGCCTCGGTCAAGATCCAGGAGATCATGGCGCTGGTTGTCGTCTTGCCGTGGGTGCCGGCAACGGCAATAGTGCGCTTGCCTGCGGTCAGCTCGCTCAAGAACTGCTCCCGCTTCACGACCGGAATCCCCCGTCGCCGGGCCTCACGCAACTCCGGATTGTCCTCGGATATCGCTGAAGAGGCGACGACGATCTCTGCACCGGCTACTTGAGCGGCCTTGTGGCTTGGATAGGCGGCGATCCCTTCGGCGCTCAGGGCGTCGAGTAGCGCTGAGGGCTGGATGTCAGAACCGGACACGAGGTATCCCCAGCCGTGCAGCACGCGAGCAATGGCGGACAGCCCAATGCCGCCGATACCTACGAGATGTACATGCATGTCCGGTCGCAGAAGTTCCATTGCCCGCCTACTTTAGAATGATCGCCACCAGCAGGATCATGCCCAGCAACAACATGACGTATTCGTTCATGAACGTTACGGGTAGGTACTGCACGAGCGTGCCGTTTAGCTTTGTCAAGGAATCGGCGATTGCCACCGTAGCTCCCGAGCTGCCCAGGGGCACCTCCAGCCCAAAGTAGCCGGCCCGATTGATCACATCCCAGATGGTGCCGACGATCAAGTAGCCATTTAGCAGCCCGCCCGGCAGCCCCAGTAGTCCCTTGAGAATTCCCTTCATCTCCCTCATGGGAAACTTGAGCGTGATGCCTTCGTACGCGATAAAGGAAACAAAGACGATGGGAATGATATAGTAAATGGCCATGATCGTAGCCGCCGGTGTGTTGCCCGGGAACGCCGCCACGATTTTGGAGCCGATCTGCTCCCAGCCGAAAGTCAGCACAAAGAGACTGAGCAGAAGTATGGTGGTCACGCCTAGCTCTTTCCATAGGCCCCGAACCATGCCAGTTATGCCGAAAACGACAATCAAAGCCAGCCATAGGTATTCGACAGGGATCATTGCGCTGCTCCCACTCCGCCCGTTCCTCCCCCCGATTTAGGGGAGGCAAGGGCAGCCCGTCGCTTTGCCAACATCCACAACTGCCCGGCAATCGCTTCGGCAGCATCGGGTCGGGCCATAGCATTGGCCGACTCTCGCATATCTGCCAGAGTTTGGGCATCGCCTAGGAGGCGAAGCACCATGGGCACCAGCTTTTCCTTCAGGTCAGCATCGGGCAACAACTGCGCGGCCCCATTGCGCACCATGTAGGCGGCGTTCGGGGTCTGGTGCTGCCCTGAATAGGGATAGGGCACCAGTAGCGATGGCAGCTTGGCTGCCGGAAACTCGCCCAGTGTCGAGGCGCCCGCCCGAGCCACCGCCAGGTCTGCCGAAACCATCGCCTGCGCCATGCCGTGCAGGTAGGGAAAATGATGGTATCGCCCCTGCAGCTCCTCCGGTAGCTTTTTGGCTGCCCCCGCGACCCAGTCAGCATCCAGCGTACCGCTGACGTGCACAATCTGGCAGACCGGCAGGAGCTCGCGCAGGCCGGCGACCAGCGCCTGGTTAATGCTGCGGCTGCCACGGCTGCCCCCGAAGAGCAGAAGCGTCTGTTCCTCGGGCTCAAGCCCCAGCTCTCGCCGAGCATCAGCACGATCCAGGCTATAAAACTCTGGTCTCACCGGATATCCGGTCACGACTACCTTTTCCCGCCGGAAATAGTGGTACGACTCTTCACTCGTCACGGCTACAATCGCCGCAAAGCGGCTGAGAAAGCGGATCGCCTGCCCGGGCACCACGTCGGGCAAGTAGATCACGATCGGCACGTTCTTCATCCAGGCAGCCAGCGTGACCGCAACACATGCATAACCGCCGGTCACCAGCACGACATCGGCCTGGAATTCGTCCAGGATGTCGCGGGCCCGACCCACGCTACCGAGAATGCGGAGTGCGTTACGAGCTCTGTCCAATAGCCCCTTGCCTCGCAGGCCACCGGCAGCCAGCCCGATATATTCTATGTCCGCCTGCTTGACCAGATCCGCCTCGAGGCCACCGCGACTGCCGATCCAGAGTAGATCAGTCCGCTTCAGGGTTGGCAGCCTGCTGCCCGACGGCTTGGGATCAAGCAGGGCTTTGATGACGGTCAGGCCGGGATACACGTGTCCCCCCGTCCCGCCCCCCGACACGACGAGCTTCATGGCTCGTTTCTGCTTATGCATTGACTGCACGCGAAATGCTCAGCACGATACCGATGCCCACCATACATGCCCCGAGGGACGATCCCCCGACACTGATGAAGGGCAAGGTGATGCCCGTATACGGGATGACGCCGGTCACCACTGCCATATTGACCAGCGCTTGAAACGTGATCCAGGTCGTGACGCCCATCGCCATGTTCCGCCCAAAGGCATCGGGTGCTAGAGAAGCAATCCGGTAGCCACGGTAGGCCAGCAGCACAAATAGGCCGATCAGGACCAGGCAGCCCACCAGGCCCAGCTCTTCGCCGACAACGGCAAAGATGCTATCGGTGTGTGCCGCGGGCAGCCACTGGAATTTGGCGCGTCCGCTGCCCGGCCCCATGCCAAGGAAACCCCCGCTGCCCAAGGCGAGCAGTCCTTGTGCAAATTGATCGTTGCCGCTGTGCAATGGATCCTGCGCCTGCTGCCACAAGCCCAGTCGTTCCTGAGCGTGGGATATTCTGGACACGACAAAGACAAAGGCAGCGCCTCCACCCAGCATGCCGATGGCGAATTGCAGCATGTGGGCACCAGCCATGAAAAACATGACCACGGCGATGACCACGATGACCATGGCTTCCGAGATGTCGGGCGGTCTTTGGACCATGACCAAACCGACGATGACGCCGATCATGATGGTGAAAGGCAACAACCCATAGGGCAGCTTGGTCAGCACCTCCGACTTGGATGAAAGCCAATGCCCGATATAGATCACCACGGCCAGCTTGGCCAATTCCACTGGCGACACCGATCGGTCAAGCAGCAAGCGCTGCCCAAGCACCGCCAATGTCACCAGCAAGATCAGCGTGACAGCCATGATGGGGATCGAAACCTTGGTCCAATGGTGGTAGGGAACGCGGATAGCGACCATCATGGCTACAAACCCTATGCCCAGCCACAGGAGCTGCCGCTTGAAAAAGTAGGCCGCGTCACCCTCAGCCTCGCGGTACCCCAGATCGGAGGTTGAGCTGTACACCATCATCAGCCCCATGGCTATGATGGCCAGGGTGGTGAAGAGCAGGATCCAGTCGGGCGGGCCCAAGACCTCCGTCTTTGCTTTCTTGAACATCATCTACTCCAAACCGCGCACAAGGTCGCGGAAGTGATCTCCGCGCGCTACAAAGTCACGATAGGCATCAAAGCTGGTTCCACCTGGCGACAGGAGGACCACATCGCCTGACTGGGCCAACTCTGCCGCCATGTCGACGGCCCGCGCCAACGTACCCGCGCGATGGATTTCGGTCTGCTGTGGTAAACTGCCATTCTTCGTCTCAGCCATTGCCCGGTCAATCAGATCCGCGCACTCGCCAAAGAGGATCAGATGACGGACCTTGCGCCAGGTCAGTGCAGCCATCTCCTGCCAGGGCAGGTGCTTATCCCGGCCTCCCGCCAGCAGCACGATCGGCGCGTCGAATGACCGCAAGGCAGCGGCAGCGCGCTCGGGCGTGGTGGCGATGCTGTCGTTGTACCATCGCACCTGGTGGTACTCGCGGACCAGTTCCAGGCGGTGTTCCACACCCTCAAACGAGGTCGCTACCTGGCTCAGTGCCTCGATGGGCAGACTGTCAAGCTCCTCCACGCCCTTGACAGCGGACAGGGTGCCGATGGCAAGAGCAGCCGCAGCCAGCAGGTTCGCCAGATTGTGGCGGCCCGGCAACTTCGGGTCCTCTGTGCGACAGAGCACTGCCTCGCGCCTGGCCAATCGCAGGATGAGCTCGTCACCGCGGAGAAAGGCGCCTTCTTCTACTTTCTGCTCCAGGCTGAACCACAGAACGCGCTGCCCGGCACGCCCCAAGCCTGCTGCCAGGCCACGCGTGACCGGATCGTCGAGATTCATCACCGCCAGGTCGCCCGGTCGTTGGTAAGCCAGGATGCGGGCCTTGGCAGCGGTGTAGGCCTCCATGGTGCCGTGTCTATCGAGATGGTTGGGCGTGATGTTCAGCACGGCGGCGACCGAGGGGCTCCAGCCCTCGGTATCAAAGAGCACGGTGTCCCGCCGGCCCTCCGGCAGCCTGGACCATGGCCCAAAGAACTCGAGCTGGAAACTGGACAGCTCCATGACCACCAGGTCGGTCGCGGCCATCTCATCCAGATGCCCGATGAGCGGGAAGCCGATGTTGCCACCGACCCAGATCTTGCAACCTGCCGCCTCGAGCATGCGCCCGACCAGGGCAGTCGTGGTGGTCTTGCCGCTGGACCCAGTGATACCGACGACGGGTGCCGGGCAGAGGCGGGTGAAGAGCCGCGTCTCGCTGCTGAGCGGCAGGCCGCGGGTGCGGGCTGCAGCCAGCAACGGGATTTCCAGGGGCACGCCAGGACTGACGAATACGATCTCTGCCTTGTCCAGCAGATCCAGCGGATGCCCGCCCAGGGCATAGGTCACCGGCAGTCCCTCAAGGGCAGCCAGGTTGTCTGCCAGGGCATCGGCCCGCCGGCTGTCGGTCACGGTCACGCGCGCACCCCTCAGCGCTAGGAACCGCGCCAGCGCCGTTCCCTCGCGGGCCAGGCCAACGATCAGGACCTGCGTATTCGCCAAGCTCTGTGTGGCGTCCGCTTTCTCTTCAACTCTCATAACAGTGCCAGTGCGATGCCGAGCATCGCTGCCAAAACCTCAATGATCCAGAATCGCTGGGTGATATGGGTCTCACTCCAGCCCAGTACCTCAAAGTGATGGTGAAGCGGCGTCATCTTGAACAGCCGCTTGCCGGCGCCTGTAAGCTTGCGCGTCAGCTTAAAGTAGGACACCTGTATGACCACCGAGCCTGCCTCGGCAACAAAGATGAAGGCGATCACGGGCAAGAGCAGCCACTGAAACGACATCAGGGCGGCCGTAGCCAGCGTCGCGCCAAGGGCCAGAGACCCCATGCCGCCCATGATGAGCGCAGCCGGATGGCTGTTGAACCAGAGAAAGGCCAGCAACGCGCCCACCATGGTAAAGCAGAAGGATAGCAGCGGAAACTGTCCCTGCAAAAAGGCGACGATGCCATAGGCCACAAAGGTCAGCGAGGCGATTGAACCCGCCAGGCCGTCCAGCCCGTCGGTCAGGTTGACCGCGTTGGCCATGGACAGGATCACAAACGTCGCCAGGGGCACGAACCAGATGCCCACATCCACGACATCCTTCACACCGGGTATGCCTACTTCGTGCAGGCCCAGAAACAGCGGATGGTGGAGAGCGATGGCCGTGATCAGCGCCAGTACGAGCTGGAGCGGGAACATCACTCTGGCCTTTATCCCCTCCCCTCCCCACCAGCCGCGCACCTCCGAAAGGTCGTCAACCGCACCCAATATGCCAAACGCAATCATTACCAACAACGGCAGCAGGATGCTCTTGCCGATGAGCGTGCTGCCCTCTTCGAAATTGAAAAAGGCCAGGATCGCCTTCCCCGCTTCAAAGCCGCTCAGGAAATTGGCCAGGTTCAGCACCACCGTGATGAGCAAAACCGGCACCAAGATCATCAGCCCGCCCATCGTCGGCGTACCCATCTTGGTCTGGTGGGCATCGGGCAGCTCCACGCGGATCTGCTTGCCGATGCGATACTTTTTCAGGAGGCGGATCAGCGGCGGCCCCCAGATCACGGCGATCACGAACGAGATCGAGCCCAGGGCGAGCGCAAAGGGCATGGGATCCAGATTCATGTGGCCCTCCCCTGCTGCAGGGCGGTGACGATCTCTTCCATGGCCAGGCCCCGCGATCCCTTCACCAGGATCACGTCTCCCGCCGGAGCAGGCTCGATCAGGGTCAGGAGCAGCTCGGTGGCTTCGGCATTGGAATCGACGGCAAAGACCGAACCGGCCGGCATGCCGGTCTTGACCGCCTCATCGGCAATGAGCCTGCCCAACGTACCCACCGTCACCAGCAGGTCGGCGACGTTGCGAGCCCGCCGGCCCACCACCTTGTGCGCCTCCTCCTCGTAGGCACCCAACTCGTACATGTCACCAAGTACTGCAATCTTGCGTCCGCCTTGCTCGCGGCCTGCTACCTCGTCGAGCAACGTCAGGGCAGCGATACACGAAGCAGGGCTCGAATTGTAAGTGTCATCCAGGATGGTCGAGCCTGCCGGCCCAGGCACCGCCACCAGGCGCAACTGGGCCGACTGGTCGAGCAACCCGGCAATGATCTCCTCCCAGGCCAGGCCCTCGACCAGGCCAACGGCGACGGCACGCAGCGCGGTGTGCACACTGTGGCGGCCCAGCATCGGCAAGCGGGCATAGATCGACTCTGAGCCATAGTGCAGGCGGAAGCGTATGCCCTCCAAGCCCTCGCTTTCGATCTCGTCGGCCCAAAGGTCGGCGCTGGGGCTGAGCCCGTAAGTAAAGACGCGCGCCTGGGTCTTTCCAGTCATGGCCTTCACCAACGGATCGTCGTCGTTCAGAATGGCGACGCCTCCCCGAGCGGCTGGCGGCAGCGCCTGGGGAAGCTCGGCCTTGGCCTGAGCAACCCGCTCCAGGGTGCCCAACCTCCCAAGGTGCGTAGGCCCGACGTTGGTGACAACCCCCACTTGCGGCAGTGCGATCTCGGCTAGTTGGGCAATTTCCCCAATATCGTACATGCCCATCTCTAGCACCGCTCGCTCGTACTCTACCGTCAAGCGCAAGAGGGTGAGGGGCAAGCCGATCTCGTTGTTATAGTTCCCCTCGCTTTTTAACGTTCTGTAGCGCTGGCTCAGGACCGCGGCAATGACCTCCTTGCTGGTGGTCTTGCCCACGCTGCCGGTGACGCCAATGACGCGGACATCTTGCTGGCGCCGCCAATAGGCCGCCGCCTGCTGCAGAGCCGCCAGGCTGTCCGGCACGACAAAGCACACGGGGACGCCGGGCCGCCACTCGCCTGGCTCGCCGACAGGATCGCTCGTTGCCAGAACAACGCATGGGATGTCGGGCGCCCGTTCTGCAATGATGGCGATAGCCCCCTTCTCAGCGGCCTGACCGATGAACTCGTGACCGTCGCATCGCTCGCCCGGCAGGGCGATAAACAGACAGCCAGGGGATGCACGCCGCGAGTCGATCACCGCGCCGCGGATTTCCTTATCCGGCACGGTGCCCGCTGGCAGATGCCCGGCGGGCACCGCCAGCCCTTCGATCAGATGCTTCAGCAGAAGCTTCTCCGGTCGCGTCGTCATGGCCGTTACGGTCGCTCCGCCACACGGATCTCGTCCGGTGGGATCTGCATGTAGGCAAACAACCTCTCGGCGATGGCCCGAAAGGTAGGGGCAGCCGTCTGAGAGCCCCACGGGGATGCCCGAGGCTTGTCCAGCTTGACCAGCACGATGAACTGCGGATCGTCAGCCGGGGCAAAGCCCACAAAGGAAGCAATGGTATCGGTCTCGTGATAGCCATAGGCTGTCGGCACCTGAGCTGTGCCGGTCTTGCCTGCAATCCGGTAGCCGGGAACCTGCGCCAGAGTCGCGCCGCGATCTACAACCTCAACCAGCATGTCCGTCAGCGTCTGCGCCGTTTCCTGAGAGACTGCCCGCCGGACAACCATGGGCTGGACTTGCACGACGTGCTCTTCACCCGTCTCCGGATCGGTGCTGATCAGCTCGTGCACGGCGTACGGCTTCATCAGCGTGCCGTAATTGGCAACCGCCGACACGGCCACGATCATCTGCATCGGTGTGACGGCGATACCCTGCCCGAAGGAATTCGTGCCAAGCTCGGAGGGGAACCAGGTAGAATCGCCGGGCAGCTTCATCATCCCCGGCCCCTCGCTCTGCAGATCGACGTCGGTCAGGATGCCGAACCCGAAGCGGCGCAGATAAGTGTAAAACGTCTCCTTGCCCATGGACGTGCTGATAAAGGCCGCAACCGTATTCAGCGACATGACCAGGCCGTCGGTCATGGTCACCAGGCCGTTTCCCAGGCGGTTCCAGTTGCGGATGATGCGGCCTCCAACCTCCAGCGCGCCCTCGTCGTAGAAGGTTGTGCCTGGACTGATCGTGCCCGAGTCGAGGGCTGCTGCCCAGGTAATGATCTTAAAGATCGATCCCGGCTCCCACATGTCGCTCACCGCGGGATCGGCCAACAGCTCCGGGTCGGCGTGCACAAAGTCGTTCGGATCGAAGGAAGGGTAGCTGACATTTGCCAGAATGGCGCCGGTCTGCGGATCGAGGATCAGCACGGTTCCGCTCTCGGCCTTGTATTCTTCCAGCGCTTTGCCGAGCTCCTGCGCCGCAATGAACTGGATGTTGCGATCCACCGTCAGCACGAGGCTGGTACCCGGTTCGCTCAGAATCTCCTCAATAGGGAGCAAAGGCAGCTCGTTCCCGTTTGGCCCCTGTTCGACAGTTTTGTGCCCCTCTATGCCGCGAAGTGTCTGGTCATAGTATCCCTCAACACCGTAGAAGCCGACGCCGGTCGTGTTGACGATGCCCACGACGTGAGCCAAGAGGCTTCCCTCAGGATAGTACCTGTGCGGTATAGGATCGCAGGTTACACCGCCTGCATCCAGTGCCCGAACCGACTCGCCAACCTCAAAGCCCACGCCCTTAGCCAGCGGATACCACGGCGCGTCCGAATCAAAAGCGGTCAGGACCGTGGTTTGGGGAATGCTCAGGATGTCCGACAGGTTTCTAGCCAGATCTTTGCCGCCTATGACCAGCGGCGGCGACACCGAGACATCCCACTGGATCGTATCGAGAGCCAGGAGGTGACCGTTGACATCGGTGATATCCCCCCGCTCAGCCGGAATCGTCTTTTCCCAGGTGCGCTGCTCGTGGTACCACTCCTCCAGATCATCGTGCATAAAGATCTGGTAGTACACAAGCCGCCCTGCGATCACCGTGACCGCAACGACCAGGCACACGACGAGAAGGGTCAGTCGGCGGGAATAGATTGTCGATCCCTTGCCAAATACCATGATGGCAGTTCCCCAGGGGCGCGCTACGGCGCCGTCTCGATCTCTGGGCCCAGGAGCCGGCCAGTCAACAATAACCTCAGCCTGCTGGCTGTCTGTGCTTGAATCCCTTCGCTGCTTGCCAACGCGCTGGACTGCCCCGCCGGAGCCGGTGCCTCACTCACAGGCTCAGCGAGTGGTTCCGACATGCGCAAAAAGACCGGCGCCTGTGGTTGGTAGCCCAGCAGACGAGCCTTCTCAGACATATTCCACTGCGACCCCTTGACTGAGATCGCTTGCCTGTAGTCATCTCCCTGTCGCTGGAGTGACTGGAGCTCCTCCGACTTGACCTGAATGTCGCGACCGATCATCTCGACCTGCTGCGTCAGGACGAAGTTCAGCCAGAGGAACAGGATGAATAGCGAGATAAAGATGACTATGAGCGCCTGGGTAGACGGCGTGCGGCTGCCCTTCGAACTGAGCGATACGCGCGGCAGCTTGCCCTTCACTGATCTCTCCCTCTCCCGTATTGTTCGTCTGGCGGCCTTCCAGGCGACGGCTGCATCGGCTAGCTGGTCGCTGCCTGGCCTAGACGCTCTGCCACCCGCAGCCTTGCGCTGCGGCTCCTCGGATTCCGGGCGGTTTCGTCCGCCGATGGCCGGACCGGCTTGGACGTGAGCACCCTCAACGTAGCCTGGTGTTGGCACACACACACCGGCAGCTCAGGCGGGCAAATGCATGCCCTGGCTTCCTGCCGGTAGAACTCCTTTACCAGACGATCCTCCAACGAGTGGAATGCGATGACCGCCAGCCTTCCCCCCGGGCAGAGCAGGTCGCGGGCTTTAGGCAGCGCCTCACTCAGCGACTCCAACTCTTCATTGACGGCAATTCGCAACGCCTGAAACGTCCTGGTAGCCGGGTGAATTTTCTCCCGGCGCCCCACGGTCCGTGCCACCAGATCGGCCAGCTGCCCCGTAGTCACCAGCGGCCGCGCAGCCACGATCGCCCGGGCGATCCGGCGGGAATGCCGCTCTTCGCCATATTGCCACAAAATGTCGGACAACTCTGCTTCCGACAACGTGTTGACCAAATCAGCTGCGCTCTCCCGGCGGCTGCGGTCCATCCGCATATCGAGGGGCCCATCCTGGGCAAAGGAAAACCCTCGCTCCGCGTCGTCCAACTGGCGGGAGGACAGCCCCAAGTCCATAAGAATCCCATCCACCTCTCTGATATCAAGAGCCGCGGCTACCGCTCCGAGCTGGCGGAAATTGGCAACCCGCAAGGTTGCCCTATCCCCAAAGGGCTCCAGAACCTTGCTTGCGTGCAACAGCGCATCGGGATCGGCGTCCAACCCCAGCAGCCGACCATCAGGATGTGAGGCGAGCAGAATGCCCTTGGCATGCCCGCCAGCCCCTAGTGTGGCGTCGATGTACCAGCTCCCGGGACGGGGCTGAAGCCAGGCCAGCACTTGGTCGTAGAGGACAGGAACATGCCCGCCAGCCTGGCACATGCCGCTTTGCTCCTCAGACCTAGATGCCCAGATCGGCAAACTGCTTGGCGCGCCATTCGGGATCTTCGTCGCTCTTTGCCATCCGTTCGCGCCAACTCTCCGGGTTCCAGATCTCGCAGTAGGTGGACATCCCGATGATGACTGCTTGGTTGTCAATGTTCGCGTACTCGCGCAGGCGCGGGTGGAGAATAATGCGGCCCTGCTTGTCAGGTACCGAGTCCAGCGCGGCGCCGAAAAGCTGGCGCTGAAACTCGCGGGCCGTCGGGTTGGTCAGGGGCAGCGCACTAGCCTTCTGGGCGAGGTCCGCCCAACCTTCGTTGGGAAAGAGCCATAGGCAACGATCGATGCCCTTGGTGACGACCACGCCCGACTCGAGCTGGCTCCGCAGCTTGGCCGGAACTGTGATGCGTCCCTTGTCGTCGATTGCGTGCTCGTACTCACCCAGAAGCATTTATCCCACCGAACATCCGTTCTAGTGCGTTTTGGGGGGTGTCCCCCATTCTCCTCCACTACCACCCACTTTCTGCCACCATTATACACTATTCTTCCACCCATTGCAAGCCCCAAGGTCGCTTTTCCCCGGAAATTGATCAAATTTTAATCTTTCCAAGCTGGGACCCAGGTACCAGGCCCCACCCTCCACCCACCGCAGCCTATGCCACGGCGTGGATTTGGCGCACACCGGCATCGGTGGTATAATGGCCGCGTCGCATGGATCGAGGAGAGGTAGCATAGTCCGGTCGAATGCGCACGATTGGAAATCGTGTGAGGGTAACACCTCCGCGGGTTCGAATCCCGCCCTCTCCGCCAGTGCACACTCTGTGCCGCAGGTGGCCTGCCACCTGTGGCGTTTTTGTTTGTCACTACGTAGTGCACGCTGCCACATCGAGTACACGGTCTCAACTCCCGGCAAGCCGGTGAGCGGCCTTGCGGCGCCCGTCAAGCCCGCCGGATGATCCCCGGCGAGCCAGCGCACAGTCGATCGAGTGCGCCAACCTGCACCAGGCTGCATGGAACAAGGCCCGTCGCCACGGCTGTACGCGCACACGGCTGGCGCCGCCACCAGCAATGCCCTCCTGCCTCATCCACCAAGGCTCGGCCCAATACCAATCCAGCGCCTGGAGCATGCCTGCTGCAATACCCCACACGCCATCCGATTTTGGGAAGCCAGATGCCCAAAGGGCCACTCATCAGATGGGAGTGGCAGAAGCTAGATTTTCCTACTGGAGTGCTTGCCGCGAAACGAAGCACTCGCCCAGCTGCAGAACTCGCAGCTCAGCGAACAAATAACCGGGTTTCACTGAGCAAATAGCAGCATG
>Ga0316577_10000315_pt1 | contig 17702 bp, 15 predicted proteins | sample S5NA_FD_203073 | JGI IMG/M metagenome (GOLD analysis project Ga0316577, IMG submission 203073) | Rhizosphere microbial communities from salt marsh grasses in Alabama, United States - S5-7_050615r2r1 | ecosystem: Host-associated > Plants > Roots > Rhizosphere | place: USA: Alabama | collected... | reverse complement strand
GTTCTGCCACGACGGCCAGGAAAGGACGCCCAGAGCTGTCGACCAGCTCAAGCCCCATGCCTGGCTCCAGTTCCAGCTCTTGCGGAAAAGCATCACGGGGGAAACGCTGATAGGCCTCAGGATCCAGTTCGCCATAGCCTTGTTCAGGCTCGACGACGACCTGTTTTTCCTGCCCGACGGCCATTCCGTAGAGGGCTCGCTCCAAGCCAGGGACGATCTGTCCATGCCCCTGGAGGAATTCTAGAGGGTCTCTGTCTTCGGAGGAGTCGACCACCTGCCCGTCTTCTAGGCGAAGGGTGTAATCGATCCCCACGACGAGATCATTGGCAACCGCGGAATCTTGATCTGGCATAATCCAGCTGATTAGATCCTGCGGACGTCGACGGCGGCGGGGCCCTTCTGGCCCTGCTCGATCCGGAACTCGACGCGGTCGCCTTCTGCCAGGCTGCGGAAGCCACCTTGCCCAATAATGGAGGAAAAGTGGACAAACACGTCCCCTCCCTGCTCACGGGCAATGAAGCCGTAGCCTTTCTGGTCGTTGAACCACTTCACAACGCCCGTTTCAACTTCGCTCATCGGTAAGGCTCCTTTCCTTACATATTGTTGACGTGCAGCCCGTCCTGGCTAGAAATAAAAGACCGCCCAGACTGCGTAAGACTGGGCGGTGCATTTACATCATCCGGGACAGAACTTACTACGTCTTGCGGCAAGCTTACCTGAAATGGCCGTTTTTGTCAATATTGGACACGTTCGGTGCGAGGGCCCCTGTCGCGTGCCAGCACTGATGTCCACAACTGTCGCTACCTAGTGCCGGTCGGTGTGGGGCTCGGCGTCGCCCCGGGCGGCAGGAGGGTCGGCATTGGGGGTGCCTGCGTCGGCAGGATGGTCGGGCTGGGCGTGCTGGTCGGTGTGGATGTTGGGGCGCTGGTCGGCGTGCTGGTCGGTGTGGCGGTCTCGGTGGACATTGGCGTGGCCGTAGACGTCGGAGCCGGCGTGTCGGTCGGCAAGGGCGTGGCCGTCGGCGTCCAGGTGGGCGAGGCCTGGGGCGTCGGGGTCCAGGTGGGTGTGGCCGTGACGGTGGGTGTGGGGTTGTCGACGACGACCCATGTGCGGGCTTCGACGCCATTGCCCGCCTGATCATAGGCAACGACCCGCAGAGTCAAGTCCCGGCTCTCCAGCGCTCGCACATCCCAAACGGCGAGTAGACCGCTCTCGACAGGCGCATACACTGGACCAGCCACCGGCCCCCAGCCCAGGGGATCCCGGCCCTCGCCATATTCCACCATATAATGGTCAAACCCAGGCATATTGGCCCGGCCGACGACATAGACCTCTCCGCTCACGGTCTCGCCAGGCAGTGGCTGGAGGATGGCGACCTCGGCAGGCCCGGTGTGCACCGGGCAGAGCTGGTCGGGGGGCTGTGGGATGCTGTGTTGCTCCGCCCATTGTTTGCCCTCCTCACCAGGGAGCACGTAGTAGTAGCGCTCTTCGACCACGTGCGCCGGGCAGTACTCGGTGGCCAGAGCGTTGGTACTCGTGTCGACGCGCACATATTGATGGAAGCTGTACTCCGGGCCCAGCGGTCCCTGCCCGGCAGCAAAGATCTCGGTGCGGCGCCGGTCCGGTGGACAGGCGTCACTGGGGATCGACCCGCCATCAGCGCAGATCTCGAACTCCTCGATGCCGTCCGGCCGGGCGAACTGCTGTGCAGGCTGGTCGGCCAGGGCTCGCTCCATAAAGTTGTGCCAGATGGGGCCAGCCCCGCGCGACCCGGCGACATTCTTCATGGCCGTATTGTCGGAGTTGCCAACCCATACCCCGGCGACCAGGTCCGGTGTGTAGCCCAATGTCCAGGCGTCTCGCCAATCATCGGTTGTACCGGTCTTGGCAGCCGCGGGTCGCGACAACCGGAGCGCGTTGTTCTGTCCAAAGGACGGAGCCCGTGCCTGGTTATCGGCCAGGATGTCCGTGATAAGATAGGCATGCTGCGGGCTGATCACCTGGTCCTCCACGGGCGGCTGGTATTCCTCGATGACCCGGCCGCTGGCATCCTCGATGCGCAGGATGGCCACGGGTGGAACGCGCTTCCCCTCGTTGGCAAAGACCCCGTAGGCGCCGACCATCTCCAGCAGCGTCACATCACCGCCGCCCAGGGTCAGGCTCAGGCCGTAGTCGGGACGGTTGAGGGAGTCGATGCCCAGGCGGTGTGCTGTGTCCAGCATGGCCGGCAAGCCCACAAACTCTAGCGTCTTGACGGCCGGGATGTTGAGCGACCGGGCCAGGGCCTCTCGCAGTAGGACTGGCCCGTGCTCTTCACCGTCATAGTTCTTGGGTACATAGGGCCGTCCCAGCGCGTCCCTGAACTCGGTCTTGGTGTCCCAGATCAAACTTGCCGGAGTCCAGCCCTTCTCCAGGGCGGTGACATACGTGACCGGCTTGATCGACGAGCCCGGTTGGCGCAGCCGCAAGGCCACGTTCACCTGGCCGTCGATCTCGGCATTGTTAAAGTCGGCACTGCCCAGCATAGCCAGGATCTCGCCCGTGTCGGGCTTCATGGCCACCACAGCGGCGTTGGTGGCGTGCCGATCCTTGAGGGTTGCCAGGTGGGCCCGCACTTCCTCTTGGGCGAGGCCCTGCAACCGCGAGTCCAGTGTTGTGGTCACGCGCAAGCCGCTGCGATAGATGACGTCTGCGCCATACTTCTGCTCGAGCTGCTGTTGCACCCAGGTCACGAAATGGGGCGCCTCTACGTGGGACTCGAGCGGCCGGAGGTCCAGCTCCGCTGTTTTGGCGGCTTGGGCCTCGGACTGGCTGACGTAGCCAGCTTCGACCATCAGATCCAGGACGACGGCCTGGCGGCGCTTGGCGCCCTCCCAGTTCGAGTATGGATCCCAATAGGCCGGCGCCTGGGGCAGCCCGGCCAGGAGCGCGGACTCGGCCAGCGTTAGCTCGCCCGCCTTCTTGCCAAAGTAAGTCTCGGCAGCGGCCTCGATGCCGTAGGCCAGGTTCCCGTAGTTGATCTCGTTGAGATAGATCTCCAGGATCTCTTCTTTTGTGTAGCGGCGGCTGATCTCTGAGGCCAGCACCGCCTCACGGACCTTGCGCTTGACCGTCTGCTGGGTACGTTCTTCAGGTGACAGGAGCACCAACCGCGCGACCTGCTGCGGGATGCTGGAGAACCCGGACACGATCCGTTGCTCTCGGAGGTTGTACCAGACGGCCCGGAGGAAGGCGATGGGGTCTACGCCGGGATGCTGCCAGAAGCGCTCGTCCTCCGTGGCCACCGTGGCGTTAACAAGGTGGGGCGAGATCTGCTCGAGGGGAATCAGGATCCGCCGTCCACCACTCGGGTCGACGATCTCGTGCAGCAGATGCCCGTTGCGGTCATAGATCTGGGTGCTGACAAAGCTGGCGGACTGTCCGCGTAGCGCGTCGGCAGACGGCAGATCGGCGGCGACGGCGGCATAGGCCCCGACGACGATGCACAGGCCGATCACAAAGAGCGAAGCCACGACCAGCATGGAGACAAGCACCGAAGATCCTCGTCGAGATCCTCGAGAGGTAGGTGGTGCTGGGGGCCGCGGTGGGGGAGGCGGTGGCACATAGTATTGTGGACGCCGGGTCGGCTGCCGGCTGGGCGCGCGCTGGGGTGGGTATTCGCTGCGGCGTTGGCGATGATCCGGCCGCGGACCCTGTTCGGCCCAGGTTGGGCGTGTGTGGGGCCGGCTCGGGGGCTGCCCCTCTGCCCTCGGGCGGCGGGCGTTGTATCTATCAGATTGTCCCGCGCCCGGCCCTTGACTATCATCTCGCGCCATAAACGCTCCTAAACTCCAGAGATAGATGCAATTCGATCAACACCGTGTCAGGCATCAGGTTCCGGTCAGTACTTAGACGGTCTAGCCAGTCCGGCGGTTCCCGCTGCCAGGCGTGGCTTGCAGGGCCTGGCATGCAATTGGACCGGTTGCGCCTTTGTGCTATAATGGCCCAGGCATTATCTCGTAGAGGAGGCAAGGATGGTCAGCCAAGACCTGTTGGAGATTCTGCGCTGTCCGGCCTGCGTCAGCGGCCCCACACGCAAAGAGGGCGAGGATCCAGGCCGCCTGGAGTTGGTCCGCGGCGTGTGGCTGGTCTGCCAGGAACCGGACTGTGGCCGGAAGTACCCCATCATCGACGATATCCCGCGGATGCTCATCGAGATCGGCGACAAGTACGTCAACACGCCGGTTGAGGAGTTGGGCGAGCCAAAGGAGTAGGGGTCGCGGATAGCGAGGTGCGGGCGCTGGGGGCCAAGCGAAGGGGCCCTTCTAGATCCTGCGTCTCAGGCCTCGCTCACTTTTCTCGCTCGATTTGCACCAGGGGCGCGTCGCGGCGGATCTGGAAGTGATCCAGGTCGCGGGCGACCCTCGTATCCGGGAACAGCTGCGTTGCTTCGTCCAAGATCTCGCGCTCGGAATAGCGGCGTGAGATGTGGTGCAAGATCAAGCTGCGTACGCCGGCGGTCACGGCAAGCTCGGCTGCTTGCCGGGCCGTGAGGTGACCGAACTCACGGGCAACATCCGCCTCGAGGCTGGTGTAGGTCGCTTCGATGACTAGGGCGTCGGCGTCGCGGGCTGGTTCCACCAGGTCCTGCGTTTCGGCAGCATCGCCCACAAAGACGAACTTGGTGCCCGCCCGGGGTGGGCCCAGCACGTCGTCGGGCCGGATCGTACGCCCATCGGCCAGCGTCACCGGCGTGCCATGGACCAGCCGTGACCGCTCGGGTCCTGCCGGCACCCCCAGCGCTTCGGCTCGATCGACCAGGAAAGGCCGCCGCGCCTTTTCCTGAAAGATGTAGCCAAAATTGTCGGGGCCCCGATGGGTCACCGGAAACGCCGCTAATTCAAACATATCATCGGCCATGATGATGCCTGGCTTCAGATCGGTCAATACCATGCGGATGGGTGGCCGGTAGCGTCCAAAGACGACCCTCATCAGCGCTTCGACGCGATCGAGAGCCAGCTTGCCCCCATAGATCTCCATCTGGTCGATCATCTCCCAGCGGGAAAACGTAGAGGCCAGGCCGGCCAACCCCAGGATATGGTCTAGATGGCCGTGGGTCAGGAGGATCTTGTCCAGACGGCGAAAGCCAAGGCCACTGCGAAGCAGTTGTCGCTGGGTGCCCTCGCCACAATCCATGAGAAAACGGTATTCCCTGTGCAGGACCACGGCGGCCGGCAGGCCGCGCCGGATCGAGGGCGCAGAAGCTGAGGTGCCGAGAAAGACAAGTTCGAACATGAGAGGATTGTAGCACAAAGGGGGTACATCTCAAAGTTTGCACGGGGTTTGCTCCCCAGCCACTTTTGGACTACAATGGCTCTGAACCTTGAGGGAGGAGCACGCGATGAAACATCTCTGGTCACCCTGGCGCCTAGAGTACCTGACGGCGCCAACGGCGGATCGCTGCATCTTTTGCTACGCAGCCCAGGCCAGCCAAGACCGTGATAACTTGGTTTTGCTCCGCGGCGAGCGGGCCTTTCTGATCCTGAATCGCTATCCCTACAACAACGGCCACTTTATGTCTGTCCCCTACAACCACGTGCCCAGCCTGGAGGATCTGGATCCGCCAAGCTTGACGGAGATGATGCTGCTGCTGAATCGAGGCCTTGCCGCGCTACGGCGGGCGATGGGCCCCGATGGCTTCAACCTTGGAGCGAACATCGGCCACGTGGCGGGGGCGGGCATCGAGGATCACGTGCACATCCACGCGGTGCCACGCTGGGCGGGGGACACAAACTTTATGCCCGTGGTCGGTGACATGCGCGTCGTCCCCCAGACCTGGCTGCAGACTTACGATCAGCTCAAGGCTGCGTTGGAGAAGGAGCCGTCCGAAGGCTAGACCCGTGCGGTTGCCCAAAGTTCGCGCCCTCGGGTGCTGGGCAGATTGCCTATGACATGTCGACTCGCGCGCAAATAGAAAGCCTGGGCTACCCTGCCCAGGCTTTTGGATATGAAAGGGCATGCGCGGAGGCAATACCATCACGAATTCCATAGGCACTCTCCCGCCTGTCCGCTGATGTGTACAGACGTGGGACGGTCGTAGGCTACGCTAGGCGGCCTCCTGGGCTGCAAAGTAGGGCTCGGCCGAATTCTGCAGCAACACAAAGAGGGTGTAGGCGCCGAGCAATGTGCCAATGGGTACGTTGAAGAGGTTCAGAATGCCCATGATAAGCGCCAGGATGCGTCCCCACTGGCGGCGTTGGAGCAGGCCATAGCCGGCCAGAATGCCGGGCAAGGACAGCACGGCAAAGAACACGAGGGCTACAACCCCGATAATGCTCAGCACGCCCAGGGCCGTGGGGTCGCCCTCGTATGCCGCCAGGGATCCAATGCTCACGAAGAACAAGAGGCCACACAGTCCTACGAGCAAGAAAATGGCGTTGGTCACGACATAGAGCCAGCCCAAGACCGTCACATGCTGGTCCATCTCGCGCTCATTCAATTGGTTCATCGACATACCTTCCTTTCTGTGGTGTTTGTGGGAATACGGTAGATACTGGTCATGCGTCGGGCATGTTCCCTCTCTTGGCAGCCGTGCCATTGGGCTGCATCTCACCTCTGCGTAGAGAGCGTGATCCGGCGGGGACTGCATTCGCCCGAGACCTCAGCCGAGGTCGCTTCCATTATACACCAATTGCCCATGCTTGGGAAGGGGCGATGGCCATTTTGGGCAAATAGGGTATTGACTTCCGAGGAATGCGCCCGTACAATGGGTTGAGTACCTAGTTCCTTTCGAGTGCTTGCTGGTGTGTGTGGATGGGTGGGAGCGTTTCGTGTGAGGTACTCTCCAAGATGGCTTCATCCATACCTGGCCAGCCGGACTCAGGCCGCGCTCTATGCCCTGAAGGAGGGGTTGGCCTCCGTCGACGACATTCTGGCGATGGAGGTGTAGGAGCCAGGTTACCATACCCCCATGTCCGGCAAAAGGAGATGCCGATGCCAGCCATTCAAGATGGCCCTGGTTCCAGTCACTTTCAGCCCTTGCCCTTCAAGGGCAACGCCGACCTAGCCGCTCTGGTCGCCGGACCAAAGAATGGACCCTTTGGCCTGAGCGACGAGATGGCGGGGGCCCTGCAGCACGCGCCGGGAGGGGACTGCGTGTGTTGGGGCATCCCATTCGAGATCGGCGAGGTTCTGATCCTCTCCGAGCAGCCGGTTGCCCTCGAGATCGCTCCGGTCGAGGCGCGCTGGCTCGTGTTTTTGCACGCTCTGGATGTCTGCCCGCCCACGGAGAGGCCGGATGGCCTGATCTCCCCTGCCCCGCGCAGTGGGCGGTTGGGTGGGCGCGTCGCCGACTATGTGATGTGCTACGCTGATGGAAGCGAGGCGCGGGCGGAGATCCGGCGCCGCCACCAAATCGGCGCCTTTACCCACTTTTGGGGAGAGAACTGCTTTGAAGCAGTCGCCCATCACAAGCCCTACCCGATCCGCGGTGCGCAGGAACAGCTGGCGCCGGATTGGGGCTGGACCCAGGTGCGCGTCTCGGCTGCCGACGAAGGCCCGTGGGTGAACTGGCTGTGGGCCTGGGAGAATCCCTTTCCCGAGAAGACTATTACTGGCTTTCGCTTCGAGCTGGCCGCGGGTGGCCCTGGCCCTGGCTTGATCATCCTCTCGGCCATCTCGGCGGGCAGCGTTGCTTCGCAGCCCCTGCGCTGGCGGACGCGGCGCAAGGCCCGCCTGGTCCTGTCGAAGGGAGAGGAATTTGAGCCGGATCTCGATCGGGATGGCCTGTTGAAACAGATTCAGCTGGACGTGGGCCAGCTGATCTCGGCGACCCCCCGCCTACTCTACCCCAACGCGACCTGGCAGGATACCTATGACAACCAGCTGCCATCCCTCTCCATTGATGAGATCCTGCTGGAGTACACCGCCCACCCGGAAGCCTGTTTCCATCTCGCCGGGCCCTCCGGCAGGCAGATCATCCCCGTGTCCGCCGTCGAAGAGGCGGGCACCGATGGTCCGATCCAGCCTGTGGCACCAGCCCAGCAGCGGGTGACTTTGCGCGTGATCGAGCGCGGCAGCAGCAGGCCCGTGCCGGTCAAGCTGCATATCCACGGCGAAGCGGATGAGTACCTGGCACCCGTGGACCGCCACCGCATTGCCAACCCCGACTGGTTTGAGGATTATGGCGTCGACCGTGTCCACATTGAGGATTGGGAGGGCCGGATCCGGGCCCACACCTGCACCTACATTCCGGGTGTGACCCAGGTCAATCTGCCCCTGGGCAAGGTGTACGTCGAAGTCTCCAAGGGCTTTGAGATCCGGCCGGTGCGCAAGGTGGTCGAGGTCACGGCCGAGACGCGGGAAATCGTGATCGAGCTGGAACGGGTCCTGCCCTGGCGGGAGAGGGGCTGGGTGACGGCGGATACCCACGTGCACTTTCTCTCGCCCATCTCGGCTATGCTGGAGGGTTCGGCGGAGGGGGTGAACGTCGTCAACCTGCTGGCCAGCCAGTGGGGCGAGATGATGAGCAACGTGGGCGACTTTGACGGCCGGAACACGTGGGGCTCCAGGGAAGCTGGCGGCGACGGCGAGTACCTGGTCCGCGTGGGTACGGAGAACCGCCAGCACGTGTTGGGCCACATCTCCCTGCTGGGCTACGAGGGACCGATCATCGCCCCGATGACCACTGGCGGCCCGGGCGAATCGGCGCTGGGCGATCCCATCGAGGTCCTGCTGCTGGAGTGGGCCCGGCAATGCCGTCGTCAGGGCGGGCTGGTAGTGCTGCCCCACTTTCCGCACCCCCGGGCCGAACACGCAGCCGGCATCATCAGCGGCGATGTTGACGCCATAGAGATGACGTCTTTGCACTACTCCTATCGCGGCATCGACCCCTATTCCCTGGCCGACTGGTACCGCTACCTGAACTGCGGCTACCTGGTGCCAGCGGTGGGCGGCACCGACAAAATGTCTGCAGTCACGGCGGTGGGCACGGTCCGCACCTACGCCCACATCGCGCCTGGTGCAGAGTTCACCTACGAGACCTGGAAGCAAGTGGTCCGGCGCGGCGAAACCTTTGTCACCTATGGCCCGCTGCTGGAGTTTATGGTCGACGGCCAGCCCATGGGTAGCCGCGTCGCCATGTCCCGCCAGGGCGGCACGGTGGACGTCACCTGGCAGGTGGCCAGCGTCACCGTCCCCCTCTCGCGGGTCGAGCTGGTGGTGAACGGCGAGATCCGCGAGAGCGTGGCGGTTTCGCCTGACCAGGCCGCGGGGCACTGGTCGGTCAAGCTGGATCGCAGCGCCTGGCTGGCCCTGCTGGTGCGGGGACACCATACCGGCAAGCCCGAGATCATTGCTGCGCATTCTACGCCGGTGATGGTTGAGGTCGAAGGCGCCCCCCTGCTGGCTGCCGCGGACGCCGTGACCATCCTCGAGCAGATCGAAGGTGCCATGGCTTACCTTGACACCGTGGGCACCCGTGCCGAGGAACAGGCCTACAAACGCATGCGCCTGGCCCTGGCATCTGCCCATCGTAGCCTGCACAACCGCCTGCACCAGCAGGGCCACTACCACGAACATACGCTGCCCCTTGAGCACGGCGAGCACCACCGAAGTCATTGACCTGCCTTCAGAGGGCCGTGCCGGGCGAAGTAAAGGTACCACAATTGTGGTAGGCCACCGCTACTGATGGCATAGAAAAGGATCGCCACAAAGGCGGTCCTTTTTTGTGAGGCCGGATCCTGTGTTTTGACGATGACGACCCGGCGGCATTGTGTTATGCTCAGATCAAGTACACCACAAGGAGGTGCAAAATGAGTCGTGGAATCAAGATCTTGATCGGTGTCGTCGGGGCTCTGGTGTTGATGTTCCTGATCGGCGCCGTGCTGTGCACACTGCTGTCTGCGCCGGTACGCTCGTCGGGGCCAGAATCTGATGAAGCTGGGCTGCCCAACCCCGCCTCGACCTGCGTGCAGAGCGACAGCGCGAGACCAGGCTCGGGCGTTCGGTATCCGTTCAGCGTAGATATGACGGCTGCTGACGGGGTGAGGGTCTCCTGGCAGGGCTGTAGCGACGGCCATCGGCCCGGCGCCGCGGAAACGATGCGCCTAAACATCGACAACAATACCAGCCAGGACTGGAATGGCCGCTTCTGCGTGCAGTTACTGGAGCCAATGCCTTCTTTGGCGGTCATTCCCTTGACGGAGCAGCAATTCAGCGTCAAGTCGGACGATGGGTTGGCACAGGATGTTCGGGTAGAACTGCCCGCCGACCTCGCGCCCGGGATCCACGGGTTGGCGCTGGTGGTCCACGAACCTGCCGGATCCATCGTCGAGGTGATCCCTGTGCAGGTGGGGGAGGGTGAGGGAGAGCCGCTCCATGGCGACTGGCCCACACAGGCGGCGCTGGAGACCTGCCCCCTACCTCAGAGTGCCAGCGGTGGCACGACACCCTAACCGGCGGTGTGACGAGGGACAGCCACCTGACGGGCACGGGAATGCGCTCGAGGAGAGGTCGCCTCACAGAACGTGCAGGCTCAAATGGAACTGGGAGGCCCCTGGGGCAACAGGCAGAGGCCGGGCGAAAGCGAACTTCTCGATGGCTGGCTCGGATGCGGGCCTGGCAGGAGCGCCGGCGGCCAGGCCTGCTAGCGGGGTGGTCGGCTCACGTTCACAGCGCGGTCAAGGAACCCCCAATGGTTTCGCGCGTGGGCGGCAGTCTGAAACATACCACAGATTGACCGGGCCACATACGGAAAAGGTGGTAGGGGACCGCCCTACCAGCGCGGTCCCTTTTTGCTAGACAAACCACTCAAATCGCCCGATGACGCCAGCGACCGGCTGTGGTATGATGGGGGAAATCCCATTGGAGGAGATCCCAGAGGTGTGGGCCAAGCTGTGCCCTGGCGACTGGGGAAATGATCTATGGCCGAAACCGTTCAGATCCTCATTGTAGACGATCAACCCCGAGCCAGACAAAGCCTGCGGGCCCTGCTCAGCACGTGGCCTGTGCCCCACAGGGTGATGGAGGCGGTGGATGGCCGGGAGGCGATCGCGTCTGTCCAAAAACACGTACCGGATGTGGTCGTGATGGACGTCTGCATGCCAGAAATGGATGGCCTGCAAGCGACCCGGATCACCAAGGCCCGCTGGCCCCAGGTGAAGGTTGTCGTGCTGACTCTTTATGGTGAATACGAGGTGGAGGCGATGGCCGCTGGGGCCGATGCCTTTGTCGGCAAGGGAGAGCCGCCGGCGCGCTTGTTAAGCATCCTGTCGGCCATCGCGAACAGCTCTCCGCAGGAGAGTCAACAGGCGAGATGACCAGCAGCTGGGTCATCCAAACACGAGGACTAATCAAGAGAGTTTCGAAGGAGAAGAGAACGATGAAAGTTGGGAGTATAGCCATCCTGATCGTCGCCTTCTTGGCTGGCCTGGCTCTGGGTGTACTGGTCACAGGTACTGTAGCATGGGCTGCCAGGCCGCAGGTCGAGATCGTGGAAGGACAAGCCTGGGTCAACCAGGAGGGGACGGCCGTGGGGCTGTCGCCAGATGGGGAGACGCCGGGAAGTAGCTATGTGGTCGCTGGGGCGATGTGGCGTGAAGGTGCTGGTTCGTGGCAAGATACCTTCCCCACCTGCCTCGAGCCCCTGGCTGACGACCAAAGTTTGCGCATGGGTGTGATAGATGTTGGTCCCCAAGGAGGGGGGCCTGGTAGACAGGTTGTAGTCTGGCTGGAGTGCCTGCCATAGGCAAAGCCCTCAATATGCGCGACGGCGCGACAGGACATCGACACTGTAGCACCGGAAGCAGATATTGCCCTCCTTGACTTCTCGAAGTATAATGGGGGTGTCCGTTGGTATGGTGCTTTTCAGTTTGCACCGATGCCGGGCACAAAGCCTGGCAGAGAAGGCAATGGGGCGTGGAAGGACATGCCATGAACGACGGGCACGATAGAGAGGGTCCGGCTCTCGACCCACGATTGTTGGATCTGCTCTTTGACCGTCTGCCCATGGGCGTTGCCGTCCTAGACCCTGACCTACGCATCCAACGTTTCAATCCCCCCTGGGCCAAGTATCTGGCTCTGCGTAGCCCTGCTTCTATAGGCCGGCTGGCTCCTGGTGTTGCCTTGCAGAGGCTAATGCCTGCTCGTGATGCTGATATCAGACCCAGTTTTGCGCCCGCCCTGGCCGGCGAACAGACAGGCCGGGAGGATTCCTGCGTGTCGACCGGCGGCATGGTGTACTACTGGGACCTTGTCATCACGCCTATCGTCGAGGATGGCAAGGTCGTGGGCATTCTGCACACGGCCACCGACGTCACAGAGCGAAAACAGGCCGAGTCCCGGGTGGATGCCACGTTGGAAGCCCTCTGGCAAAGCGAGGAGCGCTTCGCAATGGCCATGCAAGGGGCAAACGATGGGCTGTGGGACTGGGATGTGAGGACGGACAGGGTGTACTACTCGCCACGCTGGAAGGCCATGCTCGGGTATGATGAGGACGAGATCGAGCCGTGGTTCCGCGCCTGGGAGAGGTTGGTGCATCCCGACGACAAGCCAGCCGGCATGGAGGGGGTTAGGGCCTTCCTGTCCGGGGAGGTGGAAAAGTTCGAGATCGAGTTTCGCATGCGGCATAAGGCTGGTCACTACGTGGATGTGCTATCGCGGGCATTCGGCGTGCGCGAGGATCCCGGTGGACCCGTCGTGCGGATCGTAGGTACCCACGTAGACATCACAGAACGCAAGCGCGCCGAAGAAGCGGCCCGCCGCCAGAGTGAATACCTGTCTGCCTTGCACGAGACGGCCCTGGGTGTGATCAGCCGCCTCGACGTAGCCGAGCTGCTTGAGACGCTCGTGGAGCGAGCCGTGGATCTGGTGGATGCCAGTTTCGGCTTCGCCTACGAGCTCGTGCCTGGCGACGAAGAGATCGAGGTCAAGATTGGGACGGGCTGGTTCCATAAGTATGTGGGCAACCGCCTCAGGCGCGGGCAGGCCCTTTCAGGCAAGGTCTGGGCGTCGGGCCAGCCTCTCGCCGTGGACAATTTTGAGGTCTGGTCGGGCTATATCCATCCGGAAGGGGAAGTGGGGCCGGCCTTGGGCGTGCCACTCCGCTCCGGCACGGAGGTCGTGGGCGTGTTGGGGATCGCCCGCACACCTGCAGATCCGCCTTTTGGGCAGGACGAGATTGACCTAATCGGCCGCTTTGGCAACCTGGCCTCGATTGCCCTGGACAACGCCCGCCTGCACACCTCTCTGGAGCAGCGTGTCCAGGATCGCACCCGGCAGCTGGCGACGCTCAATGCGGTCGCTGCAGGGGTCAGCCGCTCGCTGGACCTCGAAGAGATCCTCAGCGACGCCCTCGACCAGACTATGGCGGCCCTCGACATGGAATGCGGCGTGGCCTACCGGCTCGAGGGCAAGGCTGACGATCCGGTCGGCCAGCGAACCCTCCATCCTTTGGCCCAACGCGGGTTCTCTGAGCCATTTCTGCGCCTCTGCAGCCCAATTGCCATCCATGGCACAAAGCTGGAGGCTGCAGCTGCCAGCGGGGAGCCGCTTATCTGGACCTCAGACGACGTCACGCCGGATCCAGAGATCGTCAAGGGGTTGGTTACTGAGGGGGTGCGGCAGGTGGCCTCGATTCCGCTGATGGCCAAGGGCAAATGGGTGGGTGCCATCTATGCCGGCTCCCACCAGGAGCGCACCTTTACCCCGGAGCAAATCTCGCTGATGGCGGCTGTAGGCCAACAGGTGGGTCTCGCCGTGGAAAACGCCCGCTTATATGAGCAGGCGGAGCAGGCTGCCGCCCTGGCGGAGCGCAACCGCCTGGCTCGCGGATTGCACGATTCTGTGACCCAATCCCTGTACAGTGTCACGATGTACGCCGAAGCGGCAGCCCGTCTGCTGGACAGCGGCCAAGGGACAACGGCGGCCGAATACCTGCGCGAGGCGCGGGATACAGCCCAGGAGGCCCTGCGTGAGATGCGGCTCCTCATCTTTGAGCTGCGCCCGCTGGTCTTGGAGGAGAGCGGCCTGGCCGGGGCACTCCAGACACGGCTGGATGCCGTGGAAAAGCGCGCCGCCGTACAGGTTGAGTACCGTGTCGAAGGGGTGGAGGAGATGGCCGATGCCGACTGGTTACCCCTCTCCGTCCAGCAAGAGTTGTACCACATCGCTCAGGAGGCCCTCAACAACAGCCTGAAACACGCCAAGGCCGAACACCTGCGCGTCTGTCTGCGACTTGAGGAGGATGTAGTCTTTCTCGAAGTGGCGGACGATGGGGGTGGCTTTGACCCGGCCGCCACGACGGGGCGAGGTGGCCTGGGTCTGCCAGGCATGCGAGAGCGGGTACAGCGCCTCGGCGGCCGGTTGGCGATCAATAGCGCGCCTGGCTCCGGGACAAAGGTGAGTGTCGAAGTACCCAGAGGGGAAAGGCCAAAATGAGAGCACCGATCCGCGTACTGCTGGTGGACGACCACGCAATCCTGCGCAAGGGTATCCGCGCCCTGCTGTCCACCGAGCCGGACATCGAGGTCGTAGGGGAAGCAAAGGATGGAGAGGAGGCGCTGGTTCAGACGGCCGCACTACAGCCGGATGTGATCCTGATGGACCTGGTCATGCCCAATATGGATGGCATCGAGGCCACGCGGCAGGTGGTGAGCCGGCAGCCTGGTGCGCCGGGTACCCCCCGGGTCCTGGTGTTGACCAGCTTTGTCGCCGATGACAAGGTATTTCCCGCCATCAAAGCCGGCGCGCTGGGCTACATCCTCAAGGATTCTGGACCCGACGAGTTGGTGCAGGCCATCCGCCAGGTCCATCGTGGGGAGCCCACGCTGGAGGCCGAGATCGCCCGCAAAGTCCTATTCGAGCTGGCCCAGCCGCCGAAACAACCACCGACCTCCGACCCGTTGACGACGCGGGAGCTGGAAGTTTTGCGCCTGATTGCCCAGGGAAAGAGCAACCGGGAGATTGCCGAGGACTTGGTCCTGGCAGAACTGACCGTGCGCACCCACGTGAGCAATATCCTGGGCAAGCTGCACCTGGCCAGCCGCACGCAAGCGGCGCTCTATGCGCTCAAGGAAGGTCTGGCCTCGCTGAATGACATCCCGTCCCCAGAGGAGGAGTAGCGGCCAGGCGACGGGCGCATGCGCAGAGGATCAAAGAAGGCCAGGCCCGACTATGGGCCTGGCCTTAGCAGTCAGCATACCGAGGTGCTCTTAGGAGGTTCAGACTTTGCCCCGCCTGGGCCTTCCAGGTAGCACCGTCATTGTCCCTTGCTAGAAGGCCTCCTCAGGCTTCCAGACCTTCCAAACTTTGCCCGCCAGATCGGGACCGACCTTGAGGGTCTTCTTGCCCGGCACCCAGCCCGAGGGCATGGCCTCTGCGCCCTTGGTCTCGCGGACGTGCTGGAAGGCCTGCACCTGGCGGAAGAGCTCGCTCACGTTGCGGCCCACGGGTGGCGTCATGACTTCCATGGCCTGGATGACGCCATCGGGATCGATCAGGAAGCGCCCGCGGATGTCCACCCCACCCGCTTCGTCGTAGACGCCATACATCTGCCCGATCTTGCCACCCGCATCGGACAGCATGGGGAAGGGCACGCCACCCTCCACCATCTTGGAGAGTTCCTCTTCCTGCCAGATCTTGTGGCTAAACCGGCTGTCGGTACTCATGGCCAGGACCTGGACGTCCAGCTTCTGGAGCTCGGGATACTTGACGGCCACGGCCGTCAACTCGGTCGGTCAAACGAAGGTAAAGTCACCGGGATAGAAGCACAGGATAACCCAGTGGCCCTCATAATCGGAGAGCCTGATGTTCTTGAAGCCCCCGTCTACATAAGCAGATGCTTCGAAATCAGGGGCTTTTCCACCTACACGCGCCAGCGGCATGCTTACCTCCTTGCTCTGAACTGGGGATTGGTCTTCGGCAGACGACGGGGATTCCTGGGACACGATAGGTCCCTTGGCTGTTTGGACACACGAGATGGCTTCTTCGCTCATCCGCACCTCCTCTGGGGATAGATATAACTGCTCGTCATGATCGATTATAGCAGCAGCCCCGAGGGCTGTCAAGCTACTGCCACTGAATGTGCGGGATCCGGGGGTGCCACCTTGCTCAGGCCATGACGAAAGGTTAATCGAGCCGGTCCAGTTCGTCGAGGTAAGGCTGGACCTCGGCGCGAGCGTCAGGGTTGAGGGCTAGATAGTCCTCGAAATGCTGCCGAGCATCGGCATAACGCTCCAGCTGCAAGTAGGTCAGGGCCAAGTTCCAGTGGCTGGCCGTATCCTCGGGCTCGAGGGCCAATGCCTGCTCGTAGGCTTCAGCCGCAGCTCGCGGCTGATCGAGTTTGTTGCGGGCCAGGCCCAGGTAGAAATAGACACCCGCATTGCCCAGCGACGGATCCTGCTCCAGGGCACGTTCTAGATTAGACGCCGCTTCCTGCCAGTTTTCCTGCTCAGCCGCCTGTTGGCCTTGGAAGAGCGTCAGACGGGGGCTGTTGCGGTGGGCCAAGGTGACAACGACGATGCTGGCCACCAGCAGTGCTGTGCCCAGGAGCAGCGCTGGCCAATAGCGCGCCAAGCGATTCCGATCGACGACATGGAAATGCACCGGATCCAGCGCATAACGGGGCGCTAACGCCCATCCGAGGCCAAAGCCGCTGACCAGGCCGCCCAGGTGTGCAAAATTGTCGATGCCTGGTTGGGTGAACCCGAGAATGAGGTTGACGACGATGAGGAAGGCGATGTTGCCCAGGCGAGCACGGCCCCAAGACCCCAGGCGCTCACGATGTAGGGTAAAAAAGGCGGCCAGGGCACCGATGAGGCCAAAGATGGCGCCCGATGCCCCGGCGGCGACGCTATAGCTGAAGGCATAACTTGCGGTCGTGCTAAACAATCCGGAAAGGAAGTAGATGGCCACAAAGCGTGGCGAACCAAACAGCCGCTCCAGCTCCGTGCCGATGGCCAGCAGGGCATAGCCATTGAAGGCCAGATGGATGATACCGATGTGAAGGAACATCGCCGTGAAGAGCCGCCAATACTCGCCTTGGGCGATGAGGGGCGTAACCTTGGCCCCAAGGCGCACCAGGACTTCGGTGTCGGTAGATCCCCCCGCCAAGGTTTCGACCACGAACATCAGGCCGATGGCAGCTAGGAGGATCCAGGTCACAACGGGCCGGTATAGCGGTAGGGCGTAGGAAATGCGGCTGGGACCCGCTTGGCTCGGTTCGCTCACAGTTCGACCCTGCGGGGGATGGAGCGGCAATGCTCGGCACGCATAATCGCGGCTACATCATCCACGGTGACGTCGAGCTTGCTGTGCCTGTTATAGATCACATAATCGAACTCGGGAATACAGTCCATCTCCTGGCGGGCTGTGGCCAACCGGTCCCGCAACGCAGCCTCCGACTCGGTGCGCCGCTCGCGCAGCCGGGCGACCAACTCCTCCTCCGATTCGACCATGAGAAAGACGGTGATGCTCATGGGCAAGATCTCTTTGATGGTGCGGGCCCCTTGCACGTCGAGGCGCATGACCACGTCCTGACCAGAAGCCAGCGCCTCTCGGACGTGGGCCTTGGGAATGCCTTTGTGCTGCCCGTAGACCCAGGCGTGCTCCAGCAGTTCGTCCTGCTCGATCATGCCCTCAAACTCTTCCGTCGAATAGAAGTGATAGTCCCGGCCATGGACTTCGCCGGGCCGGGGAGGGCGATCGGTGGCTGTCACCACAAAGTA
>Ga0316577_10000314_pt1 | contig 17713 bp, 14 predicted proteins | sample S5NA_FD_203073 | JGI IMG/M metagenome (GOLD analysis project Ga0316577, IMG submission 203073) | Rhizosphere microbial communities from salt marsh grasses in Alabama, United States - S5-7_050615r2r1 | ecosystem: Host-associated > Plants > Roots > Rhizosphere | place: USA: Alabama | collected... | reverse complement strand
CGCGTGGAAGAGATTCTGGCCGAGCACAGGCCGGAGCCTCTGCCCAAGGATATAGCTCAGGCAGTGCACGCCATCGTCGAGCGAGCGGAGGCAGAATATGGAGAAAGGTAGAGTCCGGCGGACAGACGACCTCCGGGCCAAAAGATATGACCACTTTAGCCAGTACCGACCCTTCGAGTTTCGGAGCCTGAGCGACGACCAGATGGGCCTGTTGCATGACGCCAGCTTGGAGATCATGGCCCGGACAGGGATGCGGTTTTACGATCAAGAGGCACTCGACCTGTTTGCGAAGGCTGGAGCCGATATCTCAGATGGCAACCTGGTGCGCATTCCACCACACCTGGTCGAGTGGGCGCTGCGTACCGCGCCCAGGAACATCACCATCTTTGACCAGACCGGGCGGCGAGCCATGGCCCTGGGCGGCTACCGCAGCTACTTTGGTCCTGGCTCTGATTGCAGCTACATTTATGACCTGGACACGGGCCAACGCCGCACGGCAGTGCTGCAGGACACGATCGATGCGGTACGGTTGGTGGACGCTCTGCCCAATCTCGATTTCGTCATGTCCATGTTCTTGCCCTCGGACGTGGCAGAGGAGCGCTACGAGCGGCAACAGATGGCCGTTATGCTCCAGGAGAGCACAAAACCCATTGTCTTTGTGGGCATGGAGGCGTCGAGCACGGTCTATGCACTGGACATGGCTGTGGCGGTGGCCGGAGGGCTGGATCAGTTGCAGCGCCATCCCTTTGTCATCAACTATGTGAATGTCGTCTCCGCCTTCAGACACAACGAGGAAAGCGTCAAGCGGCTCTTGTACGCTGCCGAACGCAACGTGCCGACCATCTATGCGCCCAGCAAGTCGCGGGGCACGATGGCGCCCATCACCGTGGCCGGGGCGCTGGCGCTGGGCAACGCGGGACAACTGGCCGGGTTGGTGCTCTCGCAGCTCAAGCGTGAAGGTTCACCCTTCCTCCGCAGCAAGCCGGGGGGAGATGGCCTGGACATGCGCTCGATGGTCAGCCTCTATGCCGCCCCCGACGGCGGTCCTTTCGGTTGGGACCTAGCACACTTTTACGGGCTCCCTACCTTTGGCGTAGCCGGTGCGAGCGACGCCAAGGTCTTTGACGCCCAGGCTGCGGCTGAGGCGGCGCTGACCCTTTTCGATGAGATACTCAACGGCGCCAACCTGATCCACGACGTCGGCTATCTCGATTGCGCAATGACCGGCAGTCTGGAATTCCTTGAGTTTTGCGACGAGGTCATTGGATGGCTGCGGCGCTACTTCCGCAAACTTGAGATCAGTGAGGAGACCCTTGCACTAGAGCTGATCGACGGGGTCGGTCCCGACGGTCACTTCATCGACACCCAGCATACCCTACGCCACGTCCGCGAAGACTGGGTCCCGACCCTGTCCGACCGCTACGATTATCGTCGCTGGGCGAACATGGGCTCGACGACGCTCCAACAACGCGCAAATCAGAGCGTGCGGGAGATCATCGCAAGTCACCGGGCAGAGCCGCTGCCCCGAGAAGTAGCCGAATCTCTGGAAGCTATCGTCAAGAAGTAGGAATAGGAGATAGAGATGCTGTATCAGAATCGAGACATGGGCATCAACCATATCAAGGCTCGCAAGGACCATCGCTGCTATGGCATGGGCTTGGGCATCATCATTCTGGATGACGTGTATCCGGGCTTTCCGGGCGATGTGCGCAACGCGAGTGCCTTCCCCTTTCCTATCCAGTATGAGATCGCCGAAGGGGTCGATATCTGGGCCCTGGTTCACAAGGAGGACAAGTCCCCCTGCCGCGAGCCGATCTTGCAGGCAGCCGCCAAGCTGGAATCGATGGGCTGCCGGGCCATCGCCGCGGAGTGCGGCTACTTTGCCTACTTTCAGCAGGATGTTGCCGCTCACGTAGGGGTGCCGGTCTTTATGTCCAGCCTGCTCCAGGTGCCCTGGGCGCAGCAGGTGATCGGTCCGGACCAGATCGTGGGCATCATCGCCGCGCGTCAAGCTCAGCTCACCGTGGCACACCTGGAAGCAGTTGGTATCCGGCCGGGTAGCAACTATGTGATCACCGGCGCCGAGGACGATGGACGCTGCCCCGAGTTTGAGCATCTGTGGTACGCGCCCAAACGAACCGGTCCTCCGGGCGCATATTACGACAAGGCAGAAGAAGAGTTTGTCGGCGTGGCGGTCGAGTTCTACCGCGCCTATACCAACATGGGAGCCATGATGCTCGAGTGCACAGGCATGCAGCCCTTTGCCCGGGCTATCCAGCGCGAGATCGACATCCCGATCTTCACCTGGGGCACACTGCTGGACTATGCCTATTCCGTGGCTGTCCACCGTGACTACTACGGGCACGTATAACCACAGTCGATCCACTGTCGTCGCGAGGCGCGTAGTGACGAAACGATTGCGGGTTGTGGCTGGCAGGCGTGCTTGCTGTGCGCCCCACGTTGCTCTTGAAATATCCCAGGAGACGCATTTATGAAGCGAGAGAAACAGACCGTTTATCCCTACATTCCCAATTCGGAGCCGGTCGTCAAGGCAGAGATGCTGCGCGCTGTCGGCGCAAAGGACGTGGAAGAGTTCTACCAGGAGATCCCGGAGGCGTTACGCCTGCGCCAGCCCATGAACCTGCCACCGCCGCTCCTGTCCGAGCTCGAGCTGAAGCGCGACGTGGAAGGCTTGCTGGCACGCAACACGCCCTGTGGTGACGCTCTCAGCTTCCTGGGCGCTGGCTGCTACCAGCACCACGTGCCAGCGGTTTGCGACGAGGTGAACCGCCGTGGTGAATTCTTGACCGCCTACGCTGGCGAACCCTACGACGACCACGGTCGCTTCCAGGCGCTGTTCGAGTACGCGAGCATGATGGGCGAGCTGCTGAACATGGACGTCGTCAATGTACCCACCTACGATGGTTTCCAGGCAACGGCCACCTCGCTGCGTATGGCTTCGCGCATCACCGGGCGCCGAGGGGCGCTGTTGTGCGGTACGATCGGCCGTGCCAGACTGTCCAAGATCCGGGACTATTGCCGGCGGACGATGGACATCAAGCTACTGCCTTTTGATCCGGGAACGGGCCAGATAGACCTCGACGCGCTGCGTGTAGCCATCTCCGGTGAAACCGCTGCAGTCTACTTCGAGAACCCCTCGTACCTGGGCTTTCTCGAGACTCGGGGTGACCAGATTGCCCAGATTGCCCACGAGCAAGGTGCTCTCTGCGTGGTCAACGCCAACCCCATCTCGCTGGGCGTGTTGGCCCCCCCGGCTGATTATGGCGCCGACATCGTCTGCGGTGATATCCAGCCTCTGGGCATCCATATGCAGTTTGGCGGCGGGCACGGCGGCTTTGTCGCCACCCGTGACGAGGTCGAATATGTCATGGAGTACCCCTCGCGGCTGTTCGGCATTGCCCCCACACGCGTGGCCGGCGAGTACGGTTTCGGCGATGTCGCCTACGAGCGGACCTCGTTTGCCGTCAGAGAAGAAGGCAAGGAATGGGTGGGCACTGCCGCTGCCCTGTGGGGTATCACAGCCGGTGTCTACCTGGCCCTGATGGGACCTCAGGGCATGACCGAGCTAGGCGAAGGCATCATGGCCCGTGCATGCTACGCCATGCTGCAGATCGACAAGGTGGCTGGGATTCATGCACCCCTCTTCCAATCCCCCCATTTCCAGGAATTCGTCGTCGACTTTAACGGCACGGGCAGAACCGTGGCCGACATCAACCAAGCACTGCTGTCCCGCGGGATCCAGGGCGGCAAAGATCTGTCGGCTGAATTCCCAGAATTGGGCCAGAGCGCACTCTATTGCCTGTCCGAGGTTCATACCCAAGAGGACATAGATCGGTTGGCTGCCACCTTGAAGGAGGTCGTAGAAAGATGAGCCACGACATCAGCCAGCACCGTTTCACCAACGGCAGACCCAACCCCCGTCGCTTCCACCAGGCCCGCTGGGACGAGCCGATTATCTTTGAACTCAGCCAGCCCGGCCAGCGCGGTATCCTGGTGCCGAGAGTGGAGCCAGAGATCAGGGCACAGGTAGGCGATCCGCTGGCCGGCTTGCCCGAGACGATGCGCCGCCAGAAGCCGCCTGCCTTGCCCGAAATGTCCCAGCCCGGGGTGCTACGTCACTATGTGCGGCTATCGCAGGAAAACCTGGGCACGGACTTGAACGTCGATGTGGGCCAGGGCACCTGCACCATGAAGTACAGTCCCAAAATCAACGACCAACTGGCGGCATCGCCCAAAATGGCCGAACTGCACCCGCTCCAGGACGAAGCGACCATCCAAGGCATCCTGGAAGTGATGTGGCGCTTTGAGCAGATACTCAAAGAGATCTCGGGCATGGATCGCTTCTCGCTGCAGCCGGGGGCCGGTTCGGCGGCGATCTATGCCAACGCGTCGATCATCCGCGCCTACCATGACGCCCGTGGCGAGCTTGGCCAGCGAGATGAGATCATCACTACCATCTTTTCCCATCCCTCAAATGCCGCCTGCGCCCGGACGGCCGGCTTCAGAATCATCACCCTCTACCCGGACGAGGATGGCTATCCAGACCTGGCAGCACTCCAGGCGGCTGTCTCGGAACGCACCGCCGGGCTGATGATTACCAACCCCGAGGACACCGGGATCTATAATCCCAGGATCGCCGAGTTCGTTCAGGTGGTCCACGACGCAGGGGGCATTTGCGCCTACGACCAGGCCAACGCCAACGGCATCCTCGGCATTACCCGTGCCAAGGAGGCAGGTTTTGACCTGTGCCACTTTAACCTGCACAAGACCTTTTCCACGCCCCACGGCTGTGGCGGGCCTGGCGGGGGCGTTGTCGGCGCGACCAAGAGCCTGTCCCGCTTCCTGCCCGTGCCGCTGGTGGCCTATGACGGCGAGCGCTATCGTCTCGATTGGGACCTGCCCGACAGCATCGGCAAGATCGGGCCCTGGTATGGGAACGCCTCGGTGATCCTCAAGGCCTACGCCTGGGTCATGAGCCTGGGTGCGGATGGTCTGCGAGAGGTCGCCGAAGTCGCTGTCTTGAACAACAACTATCTCCTGAGCAAGATGCTACGAATTGCCGGCGTCAGCGCTCCCTATGCCAAGGGCAAGCGCCGCATCGAGCAGGTGCGCTATAGCTGGCAGGACCTTGTGCAAGAAACCGGGGTGCATTCGGAAGAGATTGGACTGCGAGCCGCAGACTTTGGAGTCCACTATTGGACCAGCCACCACCCGTTTGTGGTGCCGGAACCTTGCACGCTGGAGCCGACCGAGTCCTACTCCAGGCAGGAGCTGGACGAGTATGCTGACATCATGGCCCACGTGGCCGAAGAGGCGCGCACCGATCCGGACCTGGTCAAGTCTGCCCCCCACCACAGTACGATCCACAGCATCGACCATGGCCCCTTGGACGACCCATCGCAGTGGGCCACCACCTGGCGTGCTTATGTCAAAAAGCACCGTGCGGCCGTCGATTGAGGGACATCACAGTGGAGGGCAGGGCCAGGCGCATGAGGACATGGACAGAGTGAGTACTGGGGCTCCGCCAGCGGTGCGAAAACTCGGGCTGATCGTCAACCCGGTAGCGGGGCTCGGCGGGCGGGTCGGCCTCAAGGGCAGCGACGGGAACGAGATCCAGCGGCGAGCGCGGGAGCTGGGCGCCGAGCCGCACGCCAACGACCGTGCCGTCGAGGCGTTGCAGCGGCTACACCAGGTCCAGGGACTCGAGATCGTCACCTATCCCTGCGAGATGGGGGCGAACGCGGTGCGGGCCGCCGGCTTTGCGCCGACCATCATCGGCCAGATCGCACCCGGCGCGACGACGGCCGGGGACACGCGGCGCGCTGCTCGAGAAATGCATGAGCTGGGTGTCGATCTGCTGCTCTTTGCCGGCGGCGACGGCACCGCCCGTGATGTCTACGAGGCCGTCAGACTGGAGCAGCCGGCACTGGGCATCCCGGCCGGGGTGAAAATCCACTCTGCGGTCTATGCCACGCACCCCCGCAGCGCGGGCGAGCTGGCGGCGCTCTTCCTCCAGGGCCGGGTCGAAGCGCTGCGCGAGGCCGAGGTGATGGACATTGACGAGGAGGCCTTCCGGCAAGGGGCGTTGTCGGCGCGGCTGTATGGCTATCTGAAGATCCCCTACCGGTCGAGCCTGGTGCAAACGCAGAAGGTACCCAGCAGTGGCGAGGCAACTTCGCTGGCAGAAATCGCCGAGGACGTGGTCTCCAGAATGGAGCCGGAAGTGCTCTATATCCTCGCGCCGGGCACGACGGTGCGGGCCATCGCCGAGGCACTGGACATAGAGAAGACGCTGCTCGGTGTGGATGTGATACTGGATGGGAAGATCATCGCCCAAGATGCCAACGAGGCCCAACTGCTGGCGCTGCTGGACGAGCACCCCTCGTCTGAAGCGAGAATCGTCGTCACGCCCATCGGTGGCCAGGGATACCTTTTCGGCCGGGGAAACCAACAGATCAGCCCCAGGGTCATCGAGCGCGTGGGGCGCGAACATATCATCGTCGTCAGCACGCCGGACAAGCTCCACAGTCTGGGTACTCACCCCCTGTTGGTGGACACGGGCGACCGCGCCGTGGACGCGATACTGACCGGCTACCTCACAGTGGTGACGGGCTACAACGAGCGAGCCGTGCGCAAGGTGGCAGCGGATGGAGACGCGTAGCCAATTGGGAACGACACAGCGGAATCACTACAGGCTTTTCTCTGAAGGCCGGATCGGCCCGCTAACCCTGGCAAACCGCCTGATCCGCTCGGCGACCTGGGATCCGTCGATCCTTAAGGCTCGCAAGATGAGGGAGGAGGTGCTGGAGCTCTACCGGCAGCTTGCCGCAGGCGGCGTCGGGCTGATCATCACCGGCGACTTTTCTGCCATCCCGGACGGGCTATTGGACGCGGATCCGCCACGGCAAGAGGAATTCACCTACCAGGAAGTCCGGATCGAGGGCTACGACCGGTTGGTCGACATGGTTCACGCGGTGGCGCCTGCCTGCAAGATCGTGGCCCAGGTGAGCGCCGATACTCCGGGCGTCGGGCCTTCCGATGTACCCTCACCGTTCGCCGGGGAGCGGACCCGGCCCCTTTCTGCCGAACAGGTCCGGCTGGTGGTCTATTGTCTGGTGGAGTGCATCGCCGGCATCCAGCAAGAAGGATTCGACGGCGTCCAGCTTCACGCTGCCCACGGCGGCCTGCTGAGCCGCTTCCTGTCGCCCTATAGCAACCGTCGCCAGGATGAGTACGGTGGTTCCGTGGCGAACCGGGCGCGACTGATCCGGGAAGTGGTCTCGGGCGCCAGGAAGAAGGTAGGCGACTTTCCGATCTTGATCAAGATGAACGGGACCGACTATCTGCCGGGCGGCATCAACCTGGATGCCTTTCCCGAGCTTGCCCGCGAGATTGCGGAAGCCGGCGTTGATGCCATCGAGATCAGCGGTGGCATGTGGGAATGTCTGGTGCGAACGGAGGCCGAGCTCGGCTTCCGGCCAGTGCCATCGCCCGAATCGCACACACGACTCAAGAATCCAGACACGCAGAGCTACTTCTTGGACTATGCTGAGCGTCTCGATCTCGACATCCCCGTGATCCTGGTCGGCGGCAATCGGGACGTGGAGCGGTTGGAGTCGATCCTGCGGCAGGGCGCAGTAGATTACATCGCCATGTGCCGGCCGTTCCTCAGCGAGCCCGACCTGCCCAGGCGCTGGTTGGAGGGCCGGGGCAGCAGCGGGACCGAGTGCATCTCCTGCAATTCCTGCTTATACGACATGTACACCAGTCTGGAAAGAGGGGAACCGCGAGTTGCCACTTGTTGGCTCAAAAAGGACCGGCTGCGGGTGGGAGAAGCGCAGCGCTGGCTTGCCTCTTGGGTAGGGCAGAACGTAAGCTCCTAAAAAGAAGGGGGATAAGATGCGATTGGAGAACAAAGTTGCCATTGTCACCGGCGGTACCTCGGGCATTGGCCGGGCCACGGCCGTGCTCTTTGCCCAGGAGGGCGCCAAGGTGGTCGTCGTCGGCCGCAGCGAAACGCGTGGCCAGGAGGTGGTCGCCGAGATTGCCTCGACCGGAGGGACGGCGGTCTTTCAACGCTGTGATGTACGGTTTGCAGACGAGTGCCGCCAGGTGGTGGAAGAGACGATGCGGGCTTTTGGGCGGCTCGACATCCTCTTTAACAACGCGGGCGTTTTCTACGCCAACACCGTTATCGATTGCACCGAGGAGGAGTGGGACCTGACGGTGGACATCAGTCTCAAAGGCACCTACCTGATGTCCAAGTACGCCCTGCCGCACATGATCGCCCAGGGCGGGGGAGCCATCGTCAATACCTCCTCCGGCTGGGGACTGTCCGGTGGCAACGAGGCAGCGGCGTACTGCGCAGCCAAGGGGGGTGTGGTCTTGCTCACCAAAGCGATGGCCGTCGACCACAGCCGGCAGGGCATCCGGGTGAACTGCGTGTGTCCGGGCGACGTCGACACCCCCATGCTCGTCGACGACGCCCAGCGGCGGGGCATGACCTGGGCCGACTATCTGGCCGAAGGAGCCAACCGTCCCATGGGCCGCATCGGCCTACCGGACGAGATAGCCCGGGCCGTCCTGTTCCTGGCTTCGGAAGAGGCATCCTTCGTCACCGGCGCCGTGCTGGCCGTGGATGGCGGCGGCACTGCGGATTGACGGGCAGCAGCGAGGCACTGGAGATTCACACGCAGGGGAGGAATCTGTGGGAGCGCTAGACGGGAAGCGAGCACTGATCACCGGCGCCGCGTCCGGCATCGGTCGGGCGACAGCCCTGCTCTTCGCGCGCGAGGGAGCCGCGGTTGCGGTGGCCGACCTGGACGAAGCTGGCGCGCGAGACGTCGCCCGGCAGATCGTGGCCGACGGCGGGCGGGCCCGCGCGATCCAGTGCGACGTGAGCCGGGACGCCGACTGCCTGCGGGCGGTCCGAGATACAGTCGAGGCCCTCGGCGGGCTCGACATCCTTTTTAACAACGCAGGCATTATCCGGCGGACCAGCCTGCTGAACACCACTGAGGAAGAGTGGGATCGAGTGATGGCGGTGAACGTCAAATCGGTCTTTCTGATGAGCCGCCACGCCATCCGGGTTATGATCGCGGCCGGCGGCGGGGCCATCGTCAACACGGCCTCGGGCTGGGGTCTGGTGGGCGGGCGCAATGCCCTCTCCTACTGCGCCTCGAAGGCGGCCGTGGTGAACATGACCCGGGCTATGGCCCTCGACCACGGGGCTCAGAATATCCGCGTCAACTGCATCTGCCCTGGCGACACCGACACCCCCATGTTGCGGGCTGAAGCACAGCAGCTCGACAGGCCGGCCCCGGTCTTTTTCAGGGAAGCAGCGGACCGACCCCTGCAGCGGATCGGCACCCCCGAGGAGATCGCCCAGGCAGTGCTCTACCTGGCCAGCGATGCCGCATCGTTCGTCACCGGCACCGCCCTGGTGGTGGATGGCGGAGGGCTCGCGGGCTAGGCACATGGACAGGAGCAGTTTTCGATGCATGAACTGACCCCCGACCGGTATGGACAGATACGGGCCCTCTTCCAGGCACCGGCAGACCAGCCTTTCTGCACCGCCGTGCTGGCCGGCCTTCATCCCGGCCGGGTCTTTGTCGACGAGGCCAGCCGGCCACGGACGGCGCTGGTCACCAGGGACGATCCCTGGTGCTTCCTGGCCGGAGATCCAGACCGGGACGCTTTCAACCGGGCTCTGAACCGGGCCATTTGGGACCGTGGGGGGGTCGTCCCTGACACGTCGATGCTTCTCTTTACCTGCCATCCACCGGACTGGCAGGGGAACCTGGCGACAGTATTCGCTCCCCGCCCACCAATCGAGGCATGCCGGCGGCGCTATGTTTGCCGCGAAATGAGGTACGACTGGCGGAGCGAGCTGCCCGCAGGCTTGACGCTACAGCCCATGGACGGCTCCCTGTTGCGGCGCCCGGATCTCTGCACTCCCGACGAGGTAGTCCAGACTATCCGCAGATGGCGCTCCCTCGCAACCTCGGAACCGCGAGATTTTGGCTTTGTGGCCATTCAAGAGAGATCAGGGGGAACGGCCGAGGTGGTCTCCTGGGCCACGGTCGATGCCGTGGTAGAGGGCGTGGGCGATGCCGGCCTCTTTACCCAGGAGAGATACCGGCGGCGCGGGCTGGCCACTCTCACGAGTGCTGCGGCCCTGGAGTATGGCCTGGCCCAGGGCCTCGCAGAGATCAATTGGACCTGCGCGGAGGACAATACCGGCTCCATCCGTACCGCGGAAAAGCTCGGCCTCGAGCGTCTGCCGGATTATCCGCTCTACTATTTCGTCTTTGACGAGGCCCAACATCTCGCCCATCTGGCCTACCAGCTCTTAGAAAGCGGGCGGTACGGTGAGGCTATCGAGCGGATCGAACAAGCCCTGGCCCTCACCGACGATCCTCCCTATTGGCTGTATCACGACGCTGCGCGCGCCTGGGCCGCCCTGAGCGAGCCGGTCCGGGCTTTGGAAGCGCTGAACCAGGCCATAGACTGTGGCTGGAGCGACGTCGACGGCACCAGAGCTTGTCAGGAGTTTGAGCCGCTCCATCAAGCGCCCGGGTGGGCAGCCGTGCTGCGACGCATGAAGCCAACCGGGTAGCAGCCCAGCCTACACCAGAGTCCCGCACAGGCCCCGGCCGCGCAGCAGGCCGGGACCGAGAGGAAAGGAAATGGTTCATGTTGGAGAAAATGAGGAACTGGAGGGCGCCGCAGGACTGGCTCAGGATCTGGACCATCGATGCCCATACGGAGGGAGAGCCCTTCCGGGTCATCACCGGTGGCTACCCTGAGCTTCCGGGGCAGACCATCCTGGAAAAGCGCCGCTATGCGCGGGACCACCTGGACCACCTGCGCACGGCGCTCATGTGGGAGCCGCGTGGTCACGCCGACATGTACGGCTGCATCGTCACCCCGCCCGTCAGCCCTGAGGCTGATATCGGCATCCTCTTCATGCACAACGAGGGCTACAGCACCATGTGCGGTCACGGCATCATCGGCATCGCCAAAGTGGTGCTTGACACCGGCCTTCTGCCCATGGTCGCCCCCGAGACGGCGCTCAAGATTGACACACCGGCGGGACTGGTGACGGCCTACGCCCGCATCGAGCACGCCCAAGTGACCAGCGTTCGCTTCTACAACGTGCCGTCCTTTGTGCTGGCCCTCGATCAGGAGGTGGAGGTGCCGGGCCTGGGCAAAGTGCACTACGACATCGCCTTTGGCGGTGCTTTCTACGCCTTCGTCCAGACGGCGGACGTCGGCCTCACCTGTACACCAGAAGACTTTCGCCAGCTCATTGCAAAGGGGACGGCCATCAAGCAGGCGATCATGGCCAGCCGGGCCATCCCCCATCCCTTTGAAGAGGATCTGAGCTTCCTGTACGGCACCATTTTCGTCAGCCCGCCGCTGGGCGCGGGAGCTCACAGCCGTAACGTCTGCATCTTTGCCGAAGGAGAAGTGGATCGCTGCCCCACCGGGACCGGTGTGAGTGCCCGCCTGGCCATCCACCACGCCCGGGGCGAGATCGGCGTGGACGAACCGCTGGTGGTCGAAAGCATTATTGGCAGCCGGTTCACGGGACGCATCGTGGAAACGACCTCTTTCGGCCCATACCCGGCCGTCATCCCCGAGGTGCAGGGCACAGCGCACATCACCGGACGCCACGAGTTCCTGATCGACCCATCGGACCCACTGCGCGATGGGTTCATCCTTCGCTAGGTCTGGCATACAGGAATGCGGGTCTTTGATTCGCGAGTTGAAAAGGGAGAACTATGCGCGGTCTTGAAGGCAAACGGGTACTGATCACGGGCGGCGCGGGGGGCATCGGCACGACCACCGCGGAACGGTTTCTGGAAGAACGCTCGCAGGTCGTCGTATTGGACCGGGACCCGGCGTCCCTGGACCGACTGTGGAGTCGTCTGCCGGCCCTGGCCGGTACGATCTGTGCTGACGTCTCGGATCCCGATGCTGTGGCCCGGGGGTTCGAGCAACTGGATGGACAAGTAGGCGGCCTGGATGTGCTGATCAACAATGCCGGGATCAGCCTTCGGCACGACTTTCTCGATATCCCGGCCGAGGCGTGGCGCGAGGTGATCAATGTCAATCTCAATGGGGTGTTCTTTGTAGCGCAACAGGCCGCGCGCCGGATGCAGGCCGGAATGGGCGGCGTCATCCTGAATATGGGCTCGACCAACGGCTTGATGGGCTATCCCTACTATGCCGACTACAACGCTTCGAAGGCAGGCGTCATTGAGCTGACGCGCTCCATGGCCCTGGAGCTGGCCCCAACGGTGCGCGTGAATGCCGTCTGCCCTGGCTTTATCCTGACGCCGATGCAGGAAGCCGAGTACACGCCCGACATGCAGCGCGCCTTTGCCGCCAAGATCCCTCTCAACCGGCTGGGACGCCCGGCAGACGTGGCTGCGCTGTTCGCCTTTCTCGCTTCCGACGACGCTTCCTTCATCACCGGCCAATCCTTTGTGATCGACGGTGGGGAGATTGCCGGCGGGCTGGCCAGTCAACGATGAGGACGGCGGTCGGGCGGCATATGGCACCCAGGAACAAGCAGGGCTCTGTGGATACGCGTTCCGGCCCTTGGCAACCCACCCTTCAGGGGATGGGGTACCATCTGACCACGGTAGCCATATGGAGATGACCGGTACCCTTCTGATCGCCCTGGCCCTTGTGGCCCTCATCTGCCTCGGCGCCTTTGGCCTCGCCTCGTGGCGGGATCGCGAGCGCCGCGCCTCGCGCCTTGCCTTTGGCCTGGCCATCGCGGTGGCACTATCTTTCGGCCTATCCGCCCTGCTGCCCCCTCAGAGCCGCCTCGCCATCGTCTCCATCGTGGCCCTCGTCCTGCTCGCCAGCGTTCTCCTGTTCTTGCTTCCCATTGGCCGGATCGAGCGAGGCCCTGATATCCCCCACAAGCGCTTTGACGAGCGAGACATCATGTTCGCCCGGGCGCGGCTGGAACCGGGCAGCCCCAACTACGCGGCCTATTACGCGCTGCGCCCTGGCAACAAGGCAGGGGACGACAGGACCCGCTCGTTGCCCGGGCTACTGGCACCCACTGCAAGCGAAGCGAATCCGCCACTATTCGCCGCCACTACCGCCACCTTCGATCTGATTGAAACCCTGCGCAGTAGGGTGGATGGACAACCGGCCGCGCAAAGGACCGGGCCCGACCCGACCCGCATGGCCGTCACCGTGAAGGGCCTGGCGCGTCATTGGGGTGCCCACTCGGTGGGCATCACCAGCCTGCAACCCTATCACCTTTATAGCCACATCGGGCGCGGCAGCGGCGAATACGGCTCCCCCATCCACCTGGAGCACACATATGCCCTCGCCTTCACGGTAGAGATGGACCGTGCCATGGTGGACACAGCACCGGCTGCGCCCACGTTGCTGGAATCGGCCAGGCAATATGCGTGCGCCGCTCAGATCGCCATCCAACTCGCCGGCTTCATCCGTAACCAGGGCTACCGGGCCCGTGCCCACATCGATGGCGACTACCGGGTCATCGCGCCGCTCGTCGCTCGCGACGCGGGCCTGGGCGAACTGGGGCGGATGGGGCTACTGATGACGCCGGCCCTCGGGCCGCGAGTCCGCCTGGGAGTGGTGACCACGGACCTGCCCCTGGCCATCGATCCGCGCAGCGACGATCTATCGGTCCTCGACTTCTGCCAGGTCTGCAAAAAATGCGCCGATTGCTGCCCGGTCCAGGCCATCCCCCGCGGCGACCGCACAGAGATCGACGGCGCCCTCCGCTGGCGGATCAAGGATGAGATTTGCTTCCGCTACTGGAACGTAATCGGGACAGATTGCGCACGCTGCATGGCTGTCTGTCCCTACTCCTATCCCAACAGCCCAATCCACAACCTGGTACGGTGGGCCGCTCGGCACTCTGGGGCTGCGCGCCGCGCCGCGATCTGGCTGGATCGAGTCTTCTATGGTCCCAACCCTGCCCCCAAACCGGCACCAGCCTGGGTACCTGCCAAGCCAGCGCCACAGACAGTCCACGTCAGAGCAGGCGTCAGCCGGCACGCTGCAGGGACAGAGAAACCCAAGAACTCAGAAGGAGCTTGATATGGCACTGAATGAAGCAACCGTCACCGAACTGCGGAAGGAATTCCCGGCCCTCCAACAGACCTCTGGAGGGCGGCCGCTCATCTTTATGGATGGGCCCGGTGGAACGCAGGTCCATGAGTCGGTCATTGAGGCGATGGGACAGTACTTGACGCACGCCAACAGCAACTTCCATGGCGCCTTCCTGTTCAGCCGCCGCACTGACGAGGTGGTGGCCAAGGCCCGCCAGGCCCTGGCTGACCTGGTGAACGCAGCGCGGCCCGAGGAGATCGTATTTGGCCCCAATATGACCAGCCTGACCTTCATCCTCAGCCGGGCCATCGGCCAGACCCTATCCCCCGGCGACGAGGTGGTCGTGACCCGTCTCGACCACGACGCCAACATCGCCCCATGGCTGTCCCTCCAGGAGACAGGGGCCATCCTTCGCCATGCTGACTTTGATCCCAGCGATTGCACACTGGACATGGACAGCCTCGAAGCAGCCATTACCCCGCACACCAAGCTGGTTGCCTTGGGCTACGCCTCGAACGCGGTCGGCAGCATCAACCATGTGGCCCGCGCCGTCGAGCTCGCCCATCGCGTGGGCGCCTGGGTCTATGTCGATGCAGTCCATTACGCACCCCACGGCCCCATCGACGTGCAAGCCTTGGGCTGCGACTTTTTGGTTTGCTCCGTCTACAAGTTCTTTGGGCCCCACCAGGGTGCCCTCTATGGGCGGTACGACCTGCTCGCATCGTTGCCTGCTTACAAAGTCCGCCCTGCCTGGAACGAGCCTCCCCACAAGTTCGAGACCGGCACCCAGAGCTTCGAGGCCATGGCCGGGAGCACAGCAGCAGTCGACTATCTTGCCTCGGTAGGCAGGCGCCATGGAGCCGAGTTCGCCAGCCGCTATCCGGAATTCTCAGGGCGCCGCTTGGACCTGAAGGCCGGGTTGGCCGCCATCCAGGCCTATGAGAGCGGGCTGTGTCGGCAATTGATAGCCGGATTGAAAGAGATCCCGGGCCTGCACATCTATGGCATCACCGACCCGGAGCGTTTTGACCAGCGCGTTCCTACCGTCTCATTTACCCTGGACGGCCTTGCACCGCAGCAGATTGCCCGGCGCCTGGACGAGGCCAACATCTTTGCCTGGGATGGAAACTTCTACGCCCTATCGGTCACCGAGCGCCTCGGCCTGGAGGATCAGGGCGGCTTGCTGCGCGTCGGTCTAGCCCACTATAGCACTGCCGAGGAAGTAAACACCCTACTCGGCGTGCTGGCAGACATGCCGCGCTAACAGAGTCACCCAAGGCTCCATTCCCTGCCGGCGGGCAGGAATGAGCGCCACGTACATAGGCTACTTGCATAGAATAATAAGAGAGAAGCCATGATTGAAACACACGGTATGATCAGAACCAGCGCCCACTATGCGCGAATGGGCTGTTCAGAATGCGAGCGGATCCACATGGCCAGCCTGGAGATCTTGGAGCGGATCGGTGTGGACGTCCATGACGAAAAGGCTCGGGACCTCTTGGTGAAGGGCGGCGCCCAGTCGGAGGACCTCCGCGTCCGTCTGCCATCGCACATGGTTGAAGCGGCCCTGAACCTGACTCCCAAGCAGCTATTGCTGTACGATCGCAACGGCCAGCCGGCCATTCAGGCCTGGGGCTACCGAACCTACTTTGGGGGCGGGTCCGACTGCCTGAACGTCCTCGACCATCGCACGGGACAGCGGCGCAGGCCCATCCTCCAGGATGTGAAAGAGGCCGCAATCATCCAGGATGCACTGCCTGAGTTGGGCTTCGTCATGTCCATGTTCCTACCCGAGGACGTGGACCAGCGCATCTATGACCGTTTCCAGATGGATGTGATGCTCAACCACACCACCAAGCCCATCGTGTTCGTCACACCAGACTTTGATGGCTGCGTGGCCGCCGTCGAAATGTGCGAAATCGTCGCCGGAGGCGCCGACGCGTTTCGGCGGCGCCCCTTTGCCACTTGCTACATCAACGTCACCTCCGGTCTGATCGCGAACGCCGAAGCCCTGCAAAAGTGTATGTTCCTGGCCGAGAAGGGCCTGCCCATGCTCTACATCCCGCTCAATGCCGGCGGTGTCAACTCACCTGTGACCACGGCAGGGTGCATGGCATCGATGAATGCCGGCACCTTGCTGGGCATTGTGCTGGCGCAGTTGGTGCGGCCTGGCACCCCCGTGGCTGTGCCAGGCTGGAACGGCGGCCCCTACAACCTCAAGACCATGGTGGGCAACTATGTCCTGGCCGACGAACAAGGAGTCCCAACCGAGATGGGCAAGTACTACCATCTGCCCGTCTTCGGCCTGGGTGGCTCCACAGACGCCAAGGTCTTGGACCAACAATGTGGGATGGAAGTCACACTCAGCCTCATGACGGCTCTCCTCCATGGGGCAAACATCGTCCATGATGTCGGCTTCATGGATTCGGGCCTACAGGGCTCGCTCCAGCTCCAGGTCATTGCCAACGACACGATCGGCTTCCTGCGCGCTGCCACGGCGGGCGTACCGGTGGACGACGAGACCTTGGGCCTGGATGTCATCGAAGAGTTGGGTCCCTCGGGCAACTACCTGGGCCACCCGCACACCCTCCGCCACTTCAAGGAACCCTTCTACTCCCAACTAGCGGACAAGGGCACGCACTCCCAATGGCTGCACCGAGGGGCAACCACCATGGAGGAGCGGGCGGCCAAACAGGTGACCAAGATCTTGGAAAGTCATCAACCCGAGCCTCTCCCGGCGGACGTGCAGCGTGATCTGCAAACGTTCCTCAAGCGGGAAGGGGCAGAAGCAGGAGCCTAGATCGTCGGGACCTGGTCCCGGGCCTGCGACAGAACTCACACGGCACCCGGAACCAGGATCAAACAAGGAGGAGCGATGCAGCACGACAAGCCGTTCTTTGTTCGCGAGCCCTGGCAGTACGACGCAGAGGCCAGGCCTGTGGAGAGACAGGATGCCCACCTCGGCTTTGAAACGCGGGCACTCCACGCGGGTTTCCATCCGCTCAAGGAACTGGAGCGATTCCGTTCTTTCGTACCGCCCATTATCCAATCGATGACCTTTCCCTACGAACGCTTTGACAAGATTCCGTACCCCGTCTATGGCCGCACCCAGACGCCAACAACGGCCGTCCTGGAGGAGCGCCTCGCCTCGCTTGAGGGTGGCGAAGCCGCCGTCACGGCCGCTTCGGGGTCGCAAGCCCTCTTTGCCCTCGTCTCTACGCTGGCCCGCCCCGGTGACAACGTCGTGACCAGCTTGAATACCTTTGGCGAGGGCTACAAGCAGGCGGCAACCATCTTCCCTGAGCGCTGCCAGGTAGGCTTTCGGTTCGTCCAGAACCCAGCCGACCCCGACTCTTGGGCCAGCGAAATCGACGGATGCACCAAGCTCGTGTGGGTGGAAACACCCTCCAATCCCACACTGTTCGTCACAGACATCGCCGCAGTGGCCAAAGTAGCCCACGGTCAAGGCGTCCCCCTGATGGTCGACAACACGACGGCGACGGCGGCGCTCCAACAACCCATAGCCCTCGGCGCTGACATCGTCCTGCTGTCGATCACCAAATTCCTGTGCGGCAACGCG
>Ga0316577_10000313_pt1 | contig 17728 bp, 19 predicted proteins | sample S5NA_FD_203073 | JGI IMG/M metagenome (GOLD analysis project Ga0316577, IMG submission 203073) | Rhizosphere microbial communities from salt marsh grasses in Alabama, United States - S5-7_050615r2r1 | ecosystem: Host-associated > Plants > Roots > Rhizosphere | place: USA: Alabama | collected... | reverse complement strand
CGATTCCGCTGCATTGAGTGGAATGGCGCTTGAGCTCTATAAAAAGGGCCACGAGACCATCAAAAAAGTCACCAGCGACATCGAGGAGCGCTTTCATTTCAACACCGCCATCAGTGCCGTCATGGAACTGGTCAACACCATCTACGCCGTTGTCGAAGCCCCGGATGACGTGCATCGCGCTGCCGTGATGCGATTTGCCATCGAAACGGTGGTGCTCCTGCTGGCGCCCATCGTACCCCACTTCTGTGACCAAATTTGGGCCGAACTGGGGGGGACCCAAAGTGTCCTGCGGAAACCATGGCCCCAGTACCGCCAGGACGCCCTGGTCAAGGAGCAGGTGACCGTGGTGGTTCAGGTCAACGGAAAGCTGCGCAGCCGCTTTGATGCACCGGCCGACGCCGACCGGGAAAGTCTCAAACAGCGTGCCCTGGCCGATGAACGCGTGCAGAAATTTGTTGGTGGTAAACCTGTCAAGAAGGTGATCACCGTGAAAAATAAGCTTGTCAATATCGTGGTGTAGCCCATGTCACGGCCGTGGGGGATTGACGGACTGCTGGCCGGCGCGATGATTTGCCTGGTGTTTTGGGGATGTGGGTATCGATTTGCGGGCAGTAATCCGTTGCCTTTCGGTTTAACCCAAATCCACATCCGTCTCCTGGAAAACCGCTCCAGCGAAACCGGTGCCGAGGTGGTTCTCACCAACCGGCTGATCGAGGAGTTTGTCCGCCGCCGTCAGGTTCCGGTGGAAGAAGAAGCCGCTGCGGCGGCCGTTCTTTCCGGGACACTGGCCTCGCTGAGCACGCAAGCCACCTCGCGCCAAGCCCGGGGCGGCGCCGCCCAACGCGAACTGGGCATCACCCTGCGCATGCAACTCAAGAATGCCCAGGGGCAAACCCTATGGCAGGACAGCAATATCAGCGACAGCGAAACCTACACGGTGGTCTCCGGCGACCCGAGCGCCACGGAACAAAATCGGCGCCAGGCCCTGGATACGCTGGCACAGCGGCTGGCAGAGACGGTGTATCAGCGGATGACCGAAGATTTTTAATTACACCCACTAGGCCTTCTGGGAATTGACCAACTTGGTAAGACGGGAGATCTTGCGGGCAGCGGATCGTTTATGAATGACGCCTTTTTTGGAGGCCTTGCCAATGGCGGACTTGGCCAGATTGAGCTTTTCGGCCGCCGTCGTGTCAGTGGATTCGGCAGCCGCCTGGCGGACCTCTTTGATCACATTCCGCACCCGGCTTTTTACCGCACGGTTGCGTAACCGGCGGACTTCATTTTGACGTGCGCGTTTGAGCGCTGACGGATGGTTTGCCAATGCTGGTGACTCCTTTCAAGTCCATGGCTGAATCAGCCCATGTAGTCAACGTAAATTTAAAAGAAATTTCATATCCAAAATTGCAATCAATGTCAAACCAATTTCAAAGGCTGCTGGCTTTTGAACACGGTCGCGGGAAAGTCCATCGGGCAGCTTCCAACCCTACCGGCCGCAATCCAGCCGTCGCGTCGCCGACGGCCAAGACACCCGGCGCGTGAAGTCCGTGCCATCGTCGACCGCCGGTGAATACCGGCGCATCTCCAGGGCCGCCGGTGTGGTGGGCGCCGCAACCCTGCTGAGCCGGGTGTTGGGCTACCTGCGGGACGTGGTGGTGGCCTCCCTGTTCGGTGCCGGCATGACTTCGGACGTCTTCATCGCTGCCTTTCGCATTCCCAACCTGTTGCGGCGATTGTTTGGCGAAGGCTCTCTGAGCATTGCCTTTGTCCCCGTATTCACCCACTATCTCACCCGTCAGGGGCGCAGCGAGGCGGTTCGCCTGGCCGGAGCGGCCCTGCGGCTCGTGGCGCTCGTCCTGGCCCTCACCGCCGTGGCCGGCATTCTGGCCGGTCCGCTGATCATACGCATCATTGCGCCGGGTTTTACCGCGATACCCCACAAGAGCGAACTGGCCGTGCTGTTGACCCGGATCATGTTCCCCTACATCTTTTTCATCGGTCTGGTGGCCTTGTGCATGGGCATTCTGAATTGCCTGGGACACTTTGCCGCTCCGGCCCTGGCACCGGTCCTGCTCAATCTGGCCATGATCGCTTCGGTGGGCGTAGCCTGTCTCGTTACCCAGTCCGAAACGTTGCGCGTGGTGGCCCTGTCGGCCGGGGTGCTCCTGGGCGGTCTCATGCAGTTGGCCTTGCAGTTGCCCTTCCTGATTAAAAAAGGCATCAATCCCCTCAACGCCAAGGCCTGGTTTCACCCCGGCCTCAAGCGGGTGGGGCGCCTGATGGGCCCCACCCTGTTGGGCACGGCGGTCTATCAAATCAACATTCTGGTGGGTACCCTGCTGGCCTCGCTGTTACCCCAAGGTAGTGTCTCTTATCTTTATTTCGCCGACCGGCTGGTCCAGTTTCCCCTGGGCGTCTTCGGGATCGCCTTGGCAACAGCGGTTCTGCCCAGCCTGTCGCGCCAGGCCGCCGCCGGGGAGATGGACGCCCTCAGTGCGACCTTTGCCCATGCCCTTAAAATGGTCTTCTTCATCACCCTGCCCGCCATGTTGGGATTGATCGTCCTACGCCACCCCATCGTGGCGCTGCTGTTCCAGCGCGGACAGTTCGATGCCCATGCCTCTCGACTCACGGCGTCGGCCTTGCTATATTACGCCTCGGGCTTGTGGGCTTTTGCAGCGGTGCGCATCGTGGTGGTCTCCTTCTACGCGCTGGAGGACGCCCGCACACCGGTCATCACCGCCATCGCGGCCATAGCGGTGAACATCGTCCTGGGGATCCTGCTGATGAAACCCATGCGCCACAACGGCCTGGCCTTGGCCACTTCCGTTGCTTCGATCCTCAATCTAGGGCTGTTGCTGTGGGCCCTGGATCGACGCCTGGGGCGCCTGGGGGGGCGTGAAATCGCCTTCTCGGCAGCCAAGTCGCTCTTCTGTGCGGCCATCATGGGGATCAGCGTCAGGCTCCTGGCGGGGTGGCTCCTGCCGTCGGGGACGGTGAGTACAGCGCATCTTGTCGTCGGGATAACTTGTTGCATCGGCTTGGGAATCGCGATATTCACCATCACGGCTCATTGGTTCCGCTTAACGGAATTGCAGACGGTCAGGCAGTTGGTGCAAGAGAGGATAACCAGGTATCGAGCATGTCGACCAAGGTAAAAATCACCGCAGCCCTGGTGGTGATGGGCAGCTTGCTGTTGGTGATCCTGTTCACCGAGAACGGGCTTGTGGATCTGATGCGCTTCAGAGACCAGCAGCAGATCCTGGAGCAGAAAAACAAGCTCCTGACGCAGCAGAATCTTCAACTGTACCATACCATTGAACGCCTGCGCACGGACACTGACTTTATCGCCGATATTGCCCGCAAAGAGTTTGGGATGATCGGCAAGAACGAGATAATTTTCAAAATCGAACCCCAGAAGCAGGGAGGGTCGCCATGAATCGCCGTTCGGAGATTTACACCCAGACCATGGCCCAAATCTATGCCGATCAGGGGTATTTCCACAAGGCCGCCGAAATATATCGTCACCTAATTAAAGAGGATCCCCATAACCCGGTCCTGCACAAGGCCCTGGACGATGTCATGAGCCATCTGGCGGAGCACCCGGAGGATCGTAAGGCGGATCTCACCCAGCGCTTCTCCACCTGGATCGACCTCCTGGGGCGCTATCGACAACTGCGCATGATGCGGCGTATGCACCTAAACCCGGATCCCGGATCCGAGGGCGAGGCGCAGAGGCAAAAAAAAGGTGATTTGAAATGACGCTCGCTTCTGGGTTTGCCGGATGCCACATCGTATTAGGGGTCTCCGGCGGTATCGCCGCTTACAAGAGCGTCGAATTGCTGCGGCTTCTGACCAAGATGGGTGCCGATGTGCGGATCGTCATGACCCGCAACGCGACTCGCTTTGTCGGGCCGGTGACCTTCGAAGCCCTCTCGGGCCGCAAAGTGTGCATGGATCTTTTCAACCATGGGGATGACGCCGCCATCGGGCATATCGAGTGGGCCAAGGCGGCCGACGCGGTGGTGATCGCACCGGCCACGGCCAATATCATCGGAAAGCTGGCCGGTGGTATCGCCGACGACGCCCTGAGCACCTTCATGCTGGCGGTTACTGCCCCGGTGTTGATCTGCCCGGCCATGAACACCCACATGCTGGCCCACCCGGCGGTGATGCACAATCTGGAAATGCTGAGATCATTCGGTCACCGTGTATTGATGCCCGGCGCCGGTGAACTGGCCTGCGGCACCACCGGCCCCGGCCGGCTCCCCGACCCAGCCGATATCCTCGACCGCCTTCTGGCCCACCTGACCACCAAGGACCTGGCCGGCAAACGCGTCCTGGTAACGGCTGGGCCTACCCAGGAGGCCATCGATCCGGTTCGCTTTATCAGCAATCCCTCCACGGGCAAAATGGGCTATGCCTTGGCCCGCGCTGCCGAACACCGCGGCGCCGCCGTCACCCTGGTCAGCGGCCCCACCCATCTTACAGCGCCATTGAACGTGGAGAGCGTGCCCGTCACCAGTGCGCACCAGATGGCCGCGGCGGTCTACGAGCGCCTGGAACGGGTCGATGTGGTGATCAAGGCCGCCGCCGTATCGGACTATCGTCCCACCACGGCGGCCGATCAAAAGATCAAAAAGGGCCCGGCCGAGATGGTCATGACCCTTGAGAAAAATCCCGACATCCTGGCAACCTTGGGACAGCGCAAGACCCATCAGATCCTGGTGGGATTTGCCGCCGAGACCCAGCAGCTCACCGATCATGCCGCCGAAAAGCTGGTTCAGAAGAATCTGGATATGATCGTGGCCAACCGCATCGGCCCGGCCGATACCGGGTTCGGCGCCGACACCAACCAGGTGGTCCTGCTCTGTCGCGACGGCGGGCGGGAGACCCTGGCGCTGATGCCCAAACCGCAACTGGCCCATCTGATCCTGGACCGCATCGTCGCCATGCTGGCGGCCTAGGTGCATCATATCCCACCTCGCGCAGGGGGGATCGCTTCAATATGACCCTGACCAACGAAATCGACCGTCTGGTGGAAGAGCTGATCCGCAGCCTGCAGCATCTGGCCCGTTCGGGGTTCAGCGGCTTCGACTGCGACCCAGCGACCCTGACCGTGCTGGAAAGCTGGTCCCGTCCGACGCAGCCCCAGGTCAAGGATCGGGTCGCCGGCCACGCCCCCCGCCGACCGGAGCGTCTACCGGCGATCGCCGACGCGTTGAAAGATTGCCAGCGCTGCCGCCTCTCCCGGAACCGCAACTGCCTGGTGTTTGGTAGCGGTAACCCCAAAGCCGAGCTGATGTTCGTGGGCGAAGGCCCCGGCTACGAGGAGGACAAGCAGGGCCAACCCTTTGTGGGGGCCGCCGGCCAGCTTCTGACGCGCATCATCGCAGCCATGAAGCTGACCCGCGAGGCGGTCTACATCTGCAATGTGGTCAAGTGTCGGCCGCCAGGCAACCGCAATCCAGAGGCCGACGAGATCCGCACCTGCCTGCCGTTTCTCGAACGCCAGATTCAGGCCGTGCGGCCCCGCGTGATCTGCGCCCTGGGCAATGTGGCCGTCCGCTCCCTGCTGGGCACTCAGCTGCCGGTATCGCGGCTGCGGGGCAGGTTCCATGACCATCACGGCATCCCGGTCATGCCCACCTATCATCCGGCCTATTTGCTGCGAAATCCAGCCAAGAAGCGCGAAGTATGGGAAGACGTCCAGAAGATCATGCGGATCCTGGAGGAGGGTGCCTGAACGGAATGAATCCCTTTGTCTCTGTCCGATTGACGCCACCGGTTCGGTTGCGCTATTGATAAGAGATGAGAATCCTACTTTCGATACTCCTCGGCATCCTCTGCGCCGTCCCGGCCGCTGCCGCCGAAAAGCAGGCCGCTGACGCCAAAAAAGCGGAGACGCACGCCATCCATGTGATCACCGTGGCCGACGCCATCGGTCCGGCTGTCGCCGAATACGTGGTGGACGCCATCCACACTGCCAACGAGGCCTCCAGCGCCTGTATCATCATCGAGCTGGACACCCCTGGCGGATTGGTGGACTCCATGCGCAGCATCGTCCAGGCCATCTTCGACTCGCGTGCGCCGGTGGTGGTCTTTGTGGCCCCCAGCGGGGCTCGGGCGGCATCGGCCGGGGTGATGATCACCCTGGCGGCCGATATCGCCGCCATGGCGCCGGGTACCAACATCGGCGCCGCCCATCCGGTGGGCGCCGGGGGCAATGATGTAGGTGAGACGATGCAGGAGAAGATCACCAACGACATGGTGGCCTATATCCGCAGCATCGCCCAAAAGCGTGGCCGAAACCCCGATTGGGCCGAAGATGCGGTGCGGGAGAGTATATCCACCACCGAGACCGACGCCCTCAAGATGAATGTTATCGATCTGATCGCCCGCGACCGAAACGATCTGATCGATAAACTCAACGGCCGCAAGGTGCGCGATAAAGGCGCGCTGGTGCTCAACCCAAACCATGTGGTGCAGCTTAAAGAGGGGCTGCGCACCAAGATCCTGCGCGTGATCAGCAATCCCAACGTCGCCTACCTACTGATGATGATCGGTCTGGCCGGGCTCTATTTCGAACTCTCCCATCCGGGAACTATCTTTCCCGGTGTCATCGGTGGCGTTTGCCTGATCCTGGCCTTTTTCGCCTTCCAGACCCTGCCCGTCAATTTTGCCGGGATCCTGCTCATCGCCCTGGCCCTGATTCTGTTCATTCTGGAGATCAAGGTCACCAGCTATGGGTTGCTAAGCATCGGCGGCGTGATCACCCTGCTGCTCGGTTCATTGATGCTTTTCAAGGAGAACGGATCGCGGCTGGGGCTGGCCTGGTCGGTGATCCTGCCGACCCTGGGGCTGATATCGGCCTTTTTTGTGGCGGTGGCCGGCCTGGCCTTCAGAGCCCAGGTGAGCCGGCCGCGAACCGGGATCGAGGCCCTGGTGGGTGAGATTGGCGTGGTGCGCCAGAGTGTGTCGCCTTTCGGCAAGGTGTTCGTCCACGGCGAGCTGTGGCGCGCCCACGCGGATGTCTCCATTCCGGTCGGTTCGCAGGTGCGTGTCACGTCGGTCCACAATCTGGTTCTGGAGGTGGAATCGCTTAAGGAAAAGGCCTCTTAGCAATCCTGGGCTTCATAACCAATTCATCAAAATGAAGGAGAGAACCCCATGCTTCCCGCCATCGCCATTGTCGTACTGGTGATTCTGTTCCTCTATTCGGCCCTTAAAATTCTCAACGAGTATGAGCGGGGGGTGATATTCCGCCTGGGCCGCGTCATCCAAGCCAAGGGCCCGGGGCTGATCATCCTGATTCCCGTCATCGACAAGATGGTCAAGGTCAGCCTGCGCCTGGTGGCCATGGATGTGGATCCGCAGGATGTGATTACCCGCGACAACGTGTCGGTCAAGGTCAATGCGGTGATCTACTTCCGGGTGGTGGACTCCATCAAGGCCATCGTTGAGGTGGAAAATTACAGCTACGCCATGTCCCAACTGGCCCAGACCACCCTGCGCAGCGTCTGCGGTCAGGCCGAGCTGGATGATTTGCTTTCGGCACGGGAGAAGCTCAACTCCGAACTTCAGGAGATCCTCGATGCCCACACCGATCCATGGGGGATCAAGGTGGCCACGGTGGAACTCAAACACATCGACCTGCCCGTAGAGATGCAGCGTGCCATGGCCCGCCAGGCCGAAGCCGAGCGTGAACGGCGCGCCAAGGTGATCAACGCCGAAGGCGAATTTCAGGCCGCCACACGCCTGGCCGAAGCCGCCCAGATCATCCGCGAACACCCCATGGCGCTCCAGTTGCGCTATCTGCAGACCATGCGCGAAATGTCGTCCGAAAACAACAGCACCACCATTTTTCCCCTGCCCATCGACTTGTTCCGGCCCTTTTTGAAGATCTTGGACAAGAGTTAATGTTTGACATCGACCTATAGATAGTTGTATCTGAAATATTTTTTCCAGTGATCCGACGCCTGCGGTAGGGCTTGCCCCGAACCGCGTTGACCGGCGTTCCCGGCAGGTGGGCCGGCGGGATGCGCAGGGATTAAACTGCCTCCGGTGAAAGCGGGCGTCAAGAGCCTGTTTGAAATAGGAAAGGAGTCACTCAATGGCGGAGAAGAAAAAGGCAGCCGGTGAAAAACCCCTGGATAAAATGACGGTCAAAGAGCTCAAGGAGATCGCTCTGGAAATTCCCGATATCACCGGCGTGCACGGGATGAATAAACAGGATCTCATCGCGGTGATCAAGGAAGAGCGCGGCATTGTGGATGAAAAAAAGAGCGCCAGCAGCTCGGTGCGGGACATTAAAAAAAGGATCTCGGCTTTCAAGATCAAGCGCCAGGAGGCCCTGGCCGCCAAAGATGACCGCATGGCCCAGATTTACCGGCGCCGCATCTCCCGTCTGAAAAAGAGATCGCGCCAGGCAGCCTGATAAACGGCATGATCGATCCGGCTTCCCTGGCCTTTGATATCGACGGCGTTATTGCCGATACGATGACCCTTTTTCTGGATATCGCCCGCACTGAGTTCGGCATCGAGCATGTGGGGTATGATGACATCACCTCCTATACCCTGGAGGAGTGCCTCAATCTGGACCCGGCCGTGGTCCAGGCGGTGGTGGCGCGGCTGCTGGACGGCTCCTACGAGGGGACGCTGCACTCCCTGCCCGGGGCTGCCAGGGTGCTGACCCGCATCGGACGGCGCACCCACGGCCTGGTGCTGGTGACCGCCCGGCCGCATCCCGGGCCCATGTCGGGCTGGATAACGGATCTTTTAAAACCAGCCCAAACACCCTTTGAAATCGTCGCCACGGGCAGCTTCGATACCAAGGCCGAAGTGCTCAGGCAGCGCCGGATCAGCCATTTTGTCGAAGACCGCCTGGAGACCTGTTTTCTGTTGCACAGCGCCGGTATTGCGCCGGTGCTTTTTAAACAGCCCTGGAACCGTGCCCGGCATCCCTTCGTGGAGGTCGATTCGTGGACGGCGCTTGAAAAACTAATCGATTTTTAATGACATCCAAGGCACTGGCATACCTCATCGATGGCTTCATCGATTCCCTCGACGCGCACAGGGGTTACTCCCGGCACACCCAACGGGCCTACCGGCACGACCTCCTGGAACTGGCGGCCTACCTGGGCGAACACCATCCCGAAGCGGCCGGGGGGGACGCCGCCGCAGGGGCGGCGCCCGAAAAGATCACGGCCCTGATGATCCGCGGCTACCTGGGGTATTTGCATCGGCATGACAACAGCAAGACCACCATTGCCCGCAAACTTTCGGCCATGCGCTCCTTTTTCCGCCACCTGCGGAAGCACAACATCGTCAGCCATGATCCGGCGGCAACCATTTTAACGCCCAAACATCGCAAGAAGGCGCCGCGTTACCTTACCGTGGATGAGATGTTCCGCATGCTCGATGCAGCGGCCCAGGAGGGCCTCTTGGGCATGCGCAACCGGGCCATCTTCGAAACGATTTACTCTGCCGGCCTGCGCGTCTCGGAGGCAGCTGGTTTGAACCTGTTCGATATCAATTTTGAGGAGGGGGTTTTAAAGGTGACCGGCAAGGGGCACAAGGAGCGGGTGGTGCCTGTGGGCCGCAAGGCTCTGGAAGCCATTCGCGCCTACCGCGAGCGGCTGCAGGTCGATACCGGCATCGGGATGGTCTCCGATGGCGCCCTGTTTCTCAATAAACTCAACGGACGCCTGAGCACGCGCTCCATCGCGCGAATCCTGGAGCAATTGGTTCGGCGGTGCGGGCTGGCCGTTCCCATATCACCCCATGGCCTGCGTCACAGCTTTGCCACCCATCTGCTGGATGCCGGTGCCGATCTCCGGGTGGTCCAGGAGCTTTTGGGGCACCGCAGCCTCTCCACCACCCAGAAATACACCCATGTGAGCATCGACCGCCTGATGGCCGCCTACGACAAGGCCCATCCGCGCAAATAGCCCCCGGCTTGAGAAGGTTAATCCTTATCCAATAGATAATGAGGAAAAGCGGCATGACCCATCAGCAATTTATCGGAACCACCATTTGCGCCGTACAGCGTAACGGCTTGACCGCCATCGCCGGCGATGGACAGGTGACCCTGGACCAGACGGTGATCAAGCACAAGGCCCGCAAGGTCCGGCGTATCTTCAACGATCAGATCCTGGTGGGGTTTGCCGGCGCCACCGCCGATGCGCTGAACCTTTCCGAGCGGTTGGAGAAGAAGCTGGAGCGCTACAACGGTAACCTCACCCGGGCGGCCGTGGAGCTGGCTCGGGATTGGCGCACGGATAAGTACCTCAGGCGCCTGGAGGCTCTGATGGTCGCCGTGGACAAGGAGATCATGCTGCTGGTCTCGGGCAACGGGGATGTCATCGAACCGGATCAGAGCGTTATTGCCATCGGATCCGGGGCCGTGGCCGCCCGGGCGGCGGCCGAAGCGTTGCTGGCCAATACGGATCTTTCCGCGCGCCAAGTGGTCGAGCAGGCCATGCGGATTGCCGCATCCCTGTGCATCTATACCAACGCCAACATCATCATCGAGGAGTTGGGCCGGGAGGCCCCCGGCGGCGACCGATCGCCGTCCCAAGAGGAATAAAAGAGGTTATGGAAGATTTGAAGCCGGTTGAGATCGTCAAGGAACTCGATAAATTCATCATCGGACAACACCGCGCCAAACGGTCGGTAGCCATCGCCCTTCGCAACCGCTGGCGGCGCCGGCAGGTTTCCGAAACCCTGCGCGATGAAATCGCGCCCAAGAATATCATCCTGATCGGCCCCACCGGGGTGGGCAAGACCGAAATCGCAAGGCGCCTGTCGCGGCTGACCGATTCGCCCTTCATCAAGGTGGAGGCCTCCAAATTCACAGAGGTGGGTTATGTGGGCCGCGACGTGGAGTCCATGGTGCGCGACCTGGTGGAGCTGACCGTCAACCATGTCAAGGGCCGCGCACAGGAGATGGTGACTGACAAAGCCCACCACATCGCCGAAGAGCGCGTGCTCGATCTGCTGCTGCCGAAATCCCGGCCGGTGCCGCCCGCCACCCAGCCGGCCGAGAACGGGCCGCTGCCCAGTGAAACCACCGCAGTCCCGGCCGAAGCAGGCCCCTCCACGCGGGATAAGCTGCGCAGCATGCTGCGCGCCGGCCAGTTGGATTCACGCTTTGTGGATATCGACGTGGCCGACCGCAACATTCCCATGGTGGAGATCTTTTCCAATGTGGGCATGGAGGAAATGGGTATCAACTTCAAGGATCTGTTGGGTGGTTTGCTGCCCAAGAACACCAAGCGCCGCAAGGTCAAGGTGGGCGAGGCCATGGAGTTGCTGGCCCAGGAGGAGGCCCAGAACCTGGTGGACATGGACAGCGTGGTGCGTACGGCCGTGGAGAAGGTGGAGCAGTCCGGGATCATCTTTCTGGACGAGATCGACAAGATTGCCGGCAAGGAGGACGGCCATGGTCCGGACGTCTCCCGGGAGGGGGTTCAGCGGGATTTGCTTCCCATTGTGGAGGGCAGCACGGTGACTACCAAGTACGGGCCGGTGAAGACGGACCACATCCTGTTCATGGCCTCGGGCGCCTTTCACATGATCAAGCCCTCTGATCTGATCCCCGAGCTGCAGGGGCGCTTTCCCATCCGGGTGGAGCTTGACTCCCTGGGGGCCGCGGAGTTCGAGCGCATTCTCACCGAACCTCAGAATGCCCTGCTGCTGCAGTACACGGCCTTGATGCGCACCGAGGGGATCGACCTGGTGTTTGAAGACCAGGCCGTGACGGCCATCGCGACCATTGCCCAGGAGGTCAACGAACGTACCGAAAACATCGGCGCCCGGCGGCTGCACACGCTCATGGAGCGGCTGCTGGAGGAGGTGCTGTTCGAAGGCGCCGATCTGCCCGAAAAGCGCGTCCGCATCACCGCCGCCTATGTGGATGAAAAGCTTAAGGACATCAAGGACGACGAGGACCTGAGCCGCTATATCCTGTAAAGCGGCAGGTTTCCGGTGGATCTATTGGCTTTACGGTTCTCTAAGAAGCTCAAGTTGGGGGGGTATTTTGTCGTGCTCGTGCGCGTCATCGTAATCGATACCCTTTTTCGATTATAACTGACCCATCCGATTACGATTACGAGCACCGCTGCGCTGAGCACGAGCACGATGTCCCAAGGAGGGTTACACGCATGACTGCCCCGCAAGCTGGCCCAGTACCCAGCGTGGCCGATATCCTCATCGAGGCGCTGCCTTACATTCGTCGCTTCTCGGGGATGACGGTGGTGATCAAGTACGGCGGGCACGCCATGGTGGACGAACAGCTCAAGCAGGACGTTGCCCGCGACATCACCCTGCTCAAGTTCATCGGGCTCAAGCCCGTGGTGGTCCACGGCGGGGGCCCCCAGATCAACAAGGTTCTCGATCAGATGGGCATCCGCCCCACCTTTGTGCGTGGCATGCGTCTCACCGACGGCCCCACCATGGACGTGGTGGAGATGGTCCTGGGGGGCAAGGTCAACAAGTCCATCGTGGCCCAGATCAACGCTCAGGGCGGCCGTGCGGTGGGGCTCACGGGCAAGGACGGCGGCCTGATTCTGGCCGAGAAGCTGCACATCGTCCACCAGCCGGACGCCGACAGCCCGCCCGAGATCATCGATCCGGGAATGGTGGGGGAGGTGACCCGCATCAATCCCCGGATCATCCACACCCTCACCGCGGATGGGTTCATCCCCATCATCGCGCCGGTGGGAATCGGCGCGCAGAGCGAGACCTTCAACATCAACGCCGACCTGGTGGCCAGCCACGTGGCGATGGCCCTGGGGGCCGGCCGCCTTTTTCTGATGACGGACGTTGACGGCGTCCTGGATCCGCAAGGCGCGCTGATTTCCACCATCGACGCCGCTAAGGCCCGCGAGATGGTGGCCCAGGGAAGCATTACCGGCGGAATGATTCCCAAGGTGGAGTGCGCCCTTGCCACCATCGCCGGCAAGGTCCCGAAGGTGGCCATCATCAACGGCAAACGCCGCCACGCGATCCTCCTGGAGCTATTCACTGACAGCGGGATCGGCACAGAAGTGGTGGCCCGGTCCACCACTGCTGAAACTACCAAGACAGGGGAGACAACCCCATGACCACACAACTCATGCAGCAGGCCGACCGCCTGATGGTCAACACCTACAACCGTTTTCCGATCCTCTTGGAGCGGGGCGCCGGCTGCCGCCTGTGGGACAGCCAGGGCAAGGAGTACATCGATTTCGTCTCCGGCATCGCGGTGTGCAACTTGGGCCACGCCCACCCGGCCGTGGTGGAGGCCCTCGGCCGCCAGGCCCGCGAGCTCTTTCACGTATCCAATCTTTACTATACCCGCCCGCAGATCGAATTGGCCCAACTGCTGATTTCCAACAGCTTTGCCGACCGGGTTTTCTTTTGCAACAGCGGGGCCGAAGCCAATGAGGCGGCCATCAAGTTGGCTCGCAAGTACTTCCAGGACCAGGGCCAGAGCGAGCGTTACACGATTATCTCCATGGAGCGCTCCTTTCACGGCCGCACCATGGCGACCCTGTCGGCTACCGGCCAGGATAAAATCAAGGCCGGCTTCGATCCCGTGCTGGCCGGCTTTCGCTTCGTCCCCTTCAACGATCTGCCGGCCCTGGCGGCGGCCGTGGACCACCACACCTGCGCCGTAATCCTGGAGCCGGTGCAGGGCGAGGGCGGCGTACGCTGCCCGGATGCGGGCTACCTGGCCAAGGTTCGCGAGCTCTGCGATGCCGCCGGGGCGCTGTTGATCTACGATGAGATTCAGACCGGCATGGGGCGTACTGGCAAGCTGTTCGCCTACCAGCACGAGGGGGTCGTCCCGGATATCATGACCCTGGCCAAGGCGCTGGCCAACGGGCTTCCCATCGGCGCCATGCTGGCTCGCGAGAAGGTGGCCGCCGCCTTTGGCCCCGGATCGCACGCCTCCACCTTCGGCGGTACTCCGCTGGTCACGGCGGCGGCCAGGGCTACCCTGATGACCCTCCTGGAGGAGGAGCTGCCCCGGCAGGCGGCCGAAACAGGTGACTATTTCAAAGCGCAGCTTTTGACGCTGAAAGCGCATCACGGCTGCGTTGTGGACGTGCGGGGCAGGGGGCTGCTGCTGGGCATGCGCTTGTCCTGCCCTGGCGCCCCCCTGGTGCAGGGCTGCCTGGAGGCGGGCTTTCTGATCAACTGCATCCAGGAGCGGATCCTGCGCTTCATTCCCCCGCTGATCATCTCCCGCGAGGCCATCGATGCCTTGATCGCCTGTCTGGACGGACTGTTGGGCATGCAGACCCAGGGTTGACCCAGAAACGCTTAATTTGCAATCGACGGACCCTGTCCGGGTCCGGTTTCAAGGAGAACTGCCGTGGCACAGAATGTTAAAAAAGTGGTCCTGGCCTATTCAGGAGGTTTGGATACCTCCGTGATTCTCAAATGGCTCATCGAAACCTACCAGTGCGAGGTGGTTGCCTTTTCGGCCGACCTGGGACAAACCGAGCCCATGGACCACGTGCGCGGCAATGCCCTTAAAACCGGTGCCATCGAGGTCTATGTGGAGGACTTAAAGGAAGACTTTGTGCGCGATTACGTCTTTGCCGCCTTTCGCGCCAACGCCATCTACGAGGGGCAATACCTGCTGGGCACCGCCATCGCGAGGCCTCTGATCGCCAAGCGGCAGATGGAGATTGCCCATATGGAGGGCGCCGATGCCGTCAGTCACGGCGCCACCGGCAAGGGCAACGACCAGGTGCGCTTCGAGCTGGGCTACCTTTCCATCGATCCGAACATCACCATCATCGCCCCCTGGCGTCAGTGGGACCTCAACTCGCGCACGGCCCTGATGGACTTTGCCACCAAACACGGCATCAAGGTCCCCACCACCCACAACAAGCCCTACAGCACCGACGGCAACCTGCTGCACATCAGCTATGAGGGCGGCGTGCTGGAAGACCCTTGGGCCGCGCCGCCGGAGGATATCTTCACCCTCACCGTCTCCCCCTGTCAGGCGCCCGATGAGCCCGAAGAGATCGAGATCACCTTCGCGAACGGCAATCCGGTGGCCGTCAACGGCCGTCACCTTTCCCCGGCCCAACTGCTGGCCGAACTGAACCGCCTGGGGGGCAAGCACGGCATCGGCCGGATCGACATCGTGGAGAACCGCTTCGTGGGCATGAAGTCCCGCGGCGTCTACGAAACCCCCGGTGGCACCATTTTGCGGCAGGCCCACATGGCCATGGAGTCCATCACCCTGGACCGCGAGGTGATGCACCTGCGCGACAGCCTGATCCCAAAGTATGCCCAGCTGATTTACAACGGCTTCTGGTTCTCGCCCGAGCGACGCCTGCTGCAGACCCTGGTGGATGAGACCCAGCAGGTGGTCTGCGGGGATGTGCGCCTGGAGCTTTATAAAGGCAACTGCACCGTCCGCGGCCGGCGCTCGGAGCGGTCCCTCTACTCGGAGGAGTTCGCCACCTTTGAAGACGATACCGTGTACAGTCACAAGGACGCCGAGGGCTTCATCCGTCTCAACGCCCTGCGGCTGCGGATTCAGAACATGCTCGAGAAACATTAGGCGGAGAAGCCATGTCGGAAAAGCTTTGGGACGGGCGGTTCACCGAAAAAACGGAACAGATCGTGGAGGCCTTCACGGCCTCGATCCAGATCGATCGTCGCCTTTACCCCTACGATATCCAGGGCAGCATCGCGCACTGTAAAATGTTGGCCCGGGCGGACATCCTCAGCGACGATGAGGCCCTCCAGCTGATCCAGGGTTTGGGGGAGATCAAGCGCGAGCTGGACCATGGCAAGATGGTCTTCGAGGATAGCCTCGAAGACATCCACATGCACATCGAGACGCGACTTTTCCAGAAGATCGGCAAGGTGGCCCAGAAGCTGCATACCGCCCGCAGCCGCAACGACCAGGTGGCCCTGGATGTGCGCATGTTCCTGCGCCACGAGAACGCGCTCCTCATGGGCGCCCTGGCTGAGCTGCGGCGAGTCCTGGCGGCGATGGCGCGGGCGCACCTGGATGTGGTCATGCCCGGCTATACCCACACCCAGCGGGCCCAACCGGTGCTTCTGGCCCATCATCTGATGGCCTATTACGAGATGTTCAGCCGCGATCAGGAGCGCCTCAGCGACTGCCACAAGCGGATCAATGTGATGCCTTTGGGGGCTGCCGCCCTGGCTGGCACCCCCCATCCCATCGACCGGGCCTACACCGCCCAGCTGCTCGATTTTCCCAGGATCTCGGCCAACAGCATGGACGCCGTCGCCGATCGCGATTTCATTCTTGAATTCCTCTCCGCGGCCAGCATTACCATGCTTCACCTCAGCCGTTTGAACGAAGAGCTGATCCTATGGTCCTCGTCGGAATTCGGCTTCATCGAACTGCCCGACGGCTTCACCACCGGTTCGAGCATCATGCCCCAGAAGAAGAACCCGGACGTCTCCGAACTGATCCGGGGCAAATGCGGGCGGGTCTTCGGCGACCTGGTCAATCTGCTGACCCTCATGAAGGCCTTGCCCCTGGCCTACAATCGTGACATGCAGGAGGACAAAGCGCCCCTCTTCGACGCCGTGGACACCCTGGGGGCCTGTCTGGCGGTCACCATCCGCATGTTGCCCAAGATCAAGTTCAAGCGGGCGGTCATGCGCCGGGCGGCCTCGGCCGGGTTCCTCAACGCCACCGACCTGGCCGACTACCTGGTGAAGCAGGGCGTCCCCTTCCGCAAGGCCCACAGCTGCGTGGGCCAGGCGGTGCACTACGCTTTGGCGCAGGGCAAGGAGCTGCACGAACTCACCCTGGCGGAGCTGAAACAGTTCTCGGGCAAGATCCGGGCCGACATCTTCGATCAGTTGACCCTGGAGACCATGATCGACCGCCGCAACTGCGCCGGCGGCACGGCCACGGCCGAGGTCACGGCCCAGATCGAAGCCGCCGAAGCGGCCCTGACCCAGGCCGGGCAGGGCTGATGGGGTCTGCCGCGACGCCGCGCCAACAGTGGTACGGGGGTACAAGCGCTACGTTATCGCTTAACATGAGCACGAAGAATAAACGCATTAGCGCTTTCGGGGCGCTGGCGCTGGGGACGATAGGCATCGCCGTCCTGTGCCTGGCCCTGGCGGGGTGCGGCCTCAAGACTCCCCTGCGGCCGCCCAACGCCGTGGAACCGCCGGTGGTTGACAACCTGAAGGCCACCCGTCAGGGCGAGAACGTGGTTCTCTCCTGGTCGCTGCCCGCGACGCAGGAGGGCCCAAAACGGCCCTATCGCGGATTTAATATCTATCAGGCCCCCGGAAAGGACACCCCCGGCGTCTGCGCCGGGTGTTCGCCGGCCTTTAAAAAGATCGGGACGGTGGACCAGGCCGCCATTGACCGGGCCGCGACCGGCGACGGCATGCTCGAATTCCACTGGGCGGCGGAACCCGGCCGGAGCTATCGCTTCATGATCCGCGCCATGGGCGATGACGACCGCGAGGGCCGCGATTCCAATGCGGTTGATATCACGCCCTGATTACGCGGCCGTGGCGGCCCTGCGGAAATCCCCATGCCACAGGAGCGTGGATGCCCATGCAGGATATTGCCTTTGCCAAAATGAGCGGTGCCGGCAACGACTTTATCATCATCGACCACCATCGCGGCGACCTGGATCTGCCGGACCTCGCCACTCTGGCGCGCCGGGTCTGCCGCCGCAAGCACTCCGTGGGGGCCGACGGGCTGATCGTCATC
>Ga0316577_10000312_pt1 | contig 17777 bp, 12 predicted proteins | sample S5NA_FD_203073 | JGI IMG/M metagenome (GOLD analysis project Ga0316577, IMG submission 203073) | Rhizosphere microbial communities from salt marsh grasses in Alabama, United States - S5-7_050615r2r1 | ecosystem: Host-associated > Plants > Roots > Rhizosphere | place: USA: Alabama | collected... | reverse complement strand
ACCGTCGGCTCGCTGGCCGGCATCGTCGACGAAAAGGGGTTGCAGGTGACGGTCTCCATATCGCCCGACATCGCTACGGTCGAAGGTGATCGCGATCGCGTGATGCAGATCCTCAGCAACCTGCTGACCAACGCCTGTCGCTATACCCCGGCCGGCGGGCAGATCATCGTCGCCGCCGATGTGCAGGTTGGGGACGGAGGGGCGCGCCTGGCCAAAGTGACGGTCAGCGATACGGGCATCGGCATTCACAAGGACGACCTGGGGCGGATCTTTGAGCGTTTCTATCGTAGCGAGGACCCCCTGGTCCAGGATCAGCCGGGCACCGGATTGGGGTTGTCCATCACCCGGTCGTTGGTCGAACTGCACGGCAGTCAGCTATGGGTCGATAGCACGGTGGGCCAGGGCAGCACCTTTGGCTTTTCTCTGCCGGTGGTCGAGGGGATCCCCCTGTTCGCGGACGTGGAGGGTAGGATTGAGGTCGGTGCCGAATCGGGCGGTCCGAGGTCGGACTTGATTGTGGGGCGGGGATAAAGATGGAAGCCGATCGCATCCTGGTCGTGGACGACAATCCCGAGTTCCTCCGGTTCTTTGGCCAGAACGTGCTGCCCCAGTACGGCTACGAGACTGTGTTGGCTCGCAGCGGACGCGAAGCGCTGCGCCTGATGGACAAGGAAAAGCTGTCGCTTGTCCTGCTAGACGTGCAGATGCCCGACATCTCGGGCCTCCAGGTTCTGGAGGGGATGCAGGAGCAGCAGCTGGATCTGCCCGTCATCATGATGACGGCCCATGGCTCTGAATCTGTCGCCGTCAAGGCTTTCCAGCTGGGTGCGGTGGACTATTTGATCAAGCCTTTTGACCTGAACCTGGCCCGCGTGGCCATCGACCGCCAATTGATGCAGGTTCGCCTGCGCCGCGAGAAGGAGAAGCTGAGCCGGCAACTGGATCTGGCCCGGCGGGACCTGGAGCGCAGGGTCAGGGAGCTGAGTGTGCTGCTGGGCATCACCAAGTCGGTGACCTCGCACCTGGACCTGGACAAGGTCCTCGACCGGGTGGTGGAAGCGGCAACGTTTGTGACGACGGCCGAAGAGGGCGCGCTGTGGCTGCCGGCCGAGAGGGCTCGCCTGGAGAGCAACCTGGTGCTGCGCGCCGGCAAGGGGCTGGGTGCCGAGGGGACCGATCTCCTGGCCCACCTCCCGCTTAAGGGCAACCTGATCGGCAAGGTCTTTCAGAGCGCCGAGGCGCTGCGGGTGTCGGGTGGGCACGAATCTTTGGCGGGGAACGATCTCAAGATCAAGGCCGGCTACCCGGTGCAAGCGCTGCTGGCGGTGCCGCTGGTGGCCCGGGGTGAGGTACTCGGGGTCCTGTCGGTCGCCAACCGGATCCATGCCCGGGCCTTTACGGCCAGCGACGATACAATGCTGCAAGCGTTGGCCGATTTCGCCGCCATCGCCATCCAGAACGCCCAGGCCTACCAGGCCACCGACCAGGCCCTGGCCCAGCGGATGGAAGAGATCACGCATCTCTACGACATTGCGCGCACGGTGACCTCGACGCTGGACCAGGAAGAGATCCTCGACCTGATCACAGCCAGGATCGGCGAGATGTTTCACGTCGAGGCCGGCGCTTTGCTGCTGCTGGACGAAGACGCACAAGAGCTCGAATTCGTGGCCAGCTGGATGGGCGACGATACCGGCCTCAGCGAACCGCTGCGCGGCATCCGGCTCAAGCTGCGGCCCGAGGACGCCGGCTCCGGGGGCGGCGGCCAGGGGATTGCCGGCCAGGTAGCGGCCTCGCACCAACCGGCCGTTGTCAACGACGCCTACAGCGACAGCCGCTTCTTCAGCCAGGTGGACAGGACCACCGGTTTTGTGACGCGCTCGATCCTGTGCGCACCGCTCCTGATCGGTGATCGCTGCCTGGGCGTCATCGAGCTCCTCAACAAGGTCGACGGGCCGTTCGATCATGAGGACATGGAGCGGCTGACGAATGTCAGTGGCTCGGTGGCCATCGCCCTGGAGAATGCCAGCCTGTACAGTGCGGCTCAGGAGCTGTACGAGGGCCAGAGCCACCTGGTGGCGACGATGGCGCGCGAGCTGCGCTCGCCGCTGACGACGATCAAGGGCTACACCGACATGCTGCTGGCGACCGGGAGCGCCCGGCTTGCCGGGGCTGACGATCAGGCAGGGGCTCAGTTGGAGACGGAGAGCGTGCGGCAGATCCAGGCCAACGTCACCCGGTTGATCACATTGATGGAGGACCTGCTCGACATCTCGCGCCTGGAGACGAGAGAGACGCAGCTGGTATTCCAGCCGATGCCGGTCAAGGACGTGGTGGCCCAGATTACCTCATCTCTGGAGCAGCGGCTCAAAGAAAAGAACCTGCGCCTGTCGGTCAAGATCCCATCGCGCCTGCCCCTGGTGCAGGCCGATCGGGAACGGCTGTGCCAGGTATTGAACAGCCTGTTGACCAACGCCTATTGCTATACACTGCCCAAGGGGCGAATCCAGGTCGAGGCCACTGCCGGCCCTTCGGGGTCCCAGGGGGCCGGACGGTCCCCGGGCAGCGCCCGGCGCCGCCGGCGTTTCTTTGGCCAAAGCTGGCTGCCGGGGGGTGGGGACCAGGAGGCGGGGGAGGGTCCAGAGGTGGTGGTCATTTCCGTCTCGGACACGGGCATTGGGATCGCTCCGGAGGAACAGCCCCAGGTGTTTGAGCGTTTCTTCCGCGGCGACCACCCCATCGTACGCCAGCATCCGGGCCGGGGGCTGAGTCTGTCTATTGCCAAGTCGTTGGTCGAGCTTCACGGGGGGCAGATCTGGGTCGAGAGCGAGCCGGGCAAGGGGTCGGTGTTCAGTTTTGCGCTGCCGGCGGTGGTTGAGGATTGAGCCCGGGGACATGGTGCATGATGAGTGAGGGTGATTTGACGGGTCGGGATGCAGGCCTGACAGGGCCAGGCAACGATCAGTTCGCGGCCGGGGACTATACGGCGGCCGAAGGGTATTTGGCCGGGATGGAAAGCAGCCGCCAGCGGGGCCTGGAGGCGCTGGAATACGCGGCGCGTCTGGCGGCAACCGCCAGTGGGCTAAAGGGCCAGTCGCTTTACCGCCACCTGGGTACGGTAGTGGCCGATCTCTTGCACGTCGAGATCGCCTGTATCCTGTTGTACGACGCCGGCCTGGACCTCGAAATCCCGGCGCCGGCCCTCGTGGCCCAGATGCCGATCATTGGCGTCCCCGACGAGACCGCTTCGCTCATTGCCGGCTATCGCATCCCCCTGGACGAGGGCAGCCCGGCCCGCCGGTACTGGGACGATGCCCGGCTTCTGGTCATCGACGATGTCCAGGCGGATCCGCTGGTGTGTGAGTTGGGCTTTGACCGCCTCGCCACCCTGTTGGGCGTGCACTCGACCATGCTTTGCGGCCTGCTGCACGATGGAACGCTGCTCGGTCTGATCCAGGTCTGCAACAAGCGGAACGGCGCCGGCTCCCTCGTCGATTTTGACGAGGAGGACACTCGCCTGATTTCCATCTTTGCCCGCCAGGCGGCGGCGACCGTCCGGAGTGCCCAATTACTGGCAGAGATCCAGCGCTACGTCGACGAGGCGGCCGCGCTCAGCTCGATGTACCGCATGACCTCGGCACTGGCATCGCTTCAGGTCCGGGCCACCGATCTGAATGGGATGCTGGCCGTAGTGTTGCAGCATGTGCACCAGGTGCTGGAGTATGATAGCTGCCTGGTGTTCCTGGCCACGGCCGACGGCCAGGCCTTGCGCGTAGAAGCGGTCGACGGCGCCGCCTTGCTGACGGATGCCGATCTGCCGGCGGAGCACATGCTGGGCATCGACACCCCGGTGGACGCGGGCATCAACGGCTGGGTTTTTTCCCGGGGCCAGCCGCTCCTGGTGGAGGACGCCGACCTCGACCCGCGGCGGGTGCACATCAAGGGCCGCACCGAAAGCATCCGGGCCGCCATCGGGGCGCCGCTCATCGCCGATGGCCAGGTGATCGGCACGATCTATGCCACGCGCCGGCAGCCCGGCAGCTTTGACCAGGCGCACCTCGATTTCCTGACCTTCACCGCGGCCCAGGTGGCGGCCGGCGTGCAGCGGGCGCGGCTGCTGGACCAGGCCAGGCGCCGCGCAGAAGAGATGGAGACCTTGCTGAGCATCGCGGCGGCCATGGCCTCGACCCTGGAGCAGGATGAGATCTTGCAGACCATCTATGAGCAAGCCGGCCGCATCATGGATACATCGGCCTTTTTTGTGGCCATCCACGATCGTGACGGCGACAGGATTGACTTTCGCCTGGTCTATGACCGTGGCCAGCGGCTGCAACCGTTTTCCCTGTCCTTCGCCGAGAGCCAGGGCCTGACCGCCTATACGATCCGCACCGGCCGGCCGCTGTTGATCCGGAACTGGGAGGAGGAGCGCCATGATGCGCCCTTGAGTGCGGCCAACCCGGTAGTGATCGGCGAGCCGACCCTTTCCTGGTTGGCGGTGCCCATCGTCGTTCAGGACCGTGTACTGGGGGCCATCGGTGCCCAGAGCTACCGGGCCCACGCCTTCACGGCCCGGCACGAGCGGCTACTGTCGGCCATCGCCAACCAGGCGGGCATCAGCCTGCACAATGCCTGGCTGCTGGCCGACCTGAAGTTGGTCAATACCGACCTGCAGGAGATGGTGACGGCCCAGGCCTACTTGCTGCAAGCGATCGACGCTACCACATCGGCAGTGAATGCAGCCGAGGACCTGGACGATCTGCGCCGCCAGCTTCAAGGCCGGGAATCGCCGGCCGCGCTGGCCGGCCAGAGCGCCCTCGACGGGGAGAGTTAGGCGATGGCTGGCGAGGATGCTTTGCGCCCAGGTACCCTGGCAGGCCCCCTGGCAGGCCCCCTGGCAGACACCGCGGCCGGTGAACCTGTGGCTGCCGGGGATCGGGGGGATGGTCCGCCGGATCTGGCCAGGCGCATACCGATCACGAATGACCTGGACATCGTGGCCGCCCGGGTGGAAGGCAGGAACCTGGCCCGGGAGATGGGCTTTGGCATCATCGATCAGGCCCGCATTGCCACCGCGATTTCAGAACTGGCCCGCAACGTGGTGCTCTATGCCCACAGCGGCGAGATTGTGCTCAGCCGGGTCGGGGTCGACGAGGACCGGCAGGTGGAAGAGGATGTCCGGCACCCAGAGGGCAGCCCGCAGGCCGGCCCCGGGCTGGAAATCGTATGCCGCGACTATGGCCCGGGCATCCCCAACGTAGAGGAGATTTTGAACCAGCACCCGGCGGCGGATGGGGACGCGGGCCGGGAAACACGTTCCAGCTTGGGGATGGGCCTGTCCGGCACCAGACGGCTGATGGACGAGTTCCAGATCACGTCCACGGTCGGTGTGGGGACAACGGTGGTTGCCCGCCGCTGGCTGCGCTAGCCCGCGGCTGGAGCCGAGTGTACGACGAGTCTGTGACGGAGTAGTGAATGCCAGACAAAAAGATCCTTGTGGCCGAAGACGAACCCGATATCCGGGGCCTGATCGTCTTTAGCCTGCAATACGCCGGCTTTGAGGTCGTCGAGGCCGTGAATGGAGAGGATGCGGTACAAAAGGCGGCCAAAGAAATACCGGACCTTATCCTGCTCGACGTGCGCATGCCCAAGATGACGGGCTACCAGGCATGTGCCGCGCTCAAAAAAGAGGCGTCGACCAGGCATATCCCGGTGGTCTTTTTATCTGCCCGCGGCCAGGAGTCCGAGATCAAGCGCGGGCTGGAGCTGGGTGCCGAGGAATATATCTTGAAGCCCTTTGCCCCTGATGAGCTGTACCGGCGGGTGCAGGGCATCTTGCAGCGGCTGGCGGCGAAAAAGCGAAACGACGAATGAGCGGAATTCTGGTCAAGGGCAGCCTGATACATTACGAGAGCTTTGGGCGTGGCAAACCTCTCGTCTTTGTGCATGGCTGGCTGGGCTCGTGGCGCTATTGGGTGCCGATCATGGAGGATCTGGCGGCCGACTACCGGTCGTATGCGCTGGACCTATGGGGCTTTGGCGACTCGGACAAGGGCCGCGAGCAGTACGACGTCGACACCTACGTGGAACTGATGCTGGCCTTTATGGATGAGCTGGGCATCTGGCGGGCACCCCTGGTGGGCCACACCCTGGGCGCGGCCATCGGCGCCCGCATGGCGGCCCGCCACCCCGACCGCGTGTCCAAGGTTCTGGCCGTCGGCCTGCCAGTTACGGTCGAGGCCATCAACCGCAAGCTGCTCACCGCCGGGCCGAACGATACCCTGGCCCGTCTCTTCTGGCACCGCCAGCGGCCCTACTCTGAGGTCGAGATGAGCCTCAGCAAGATTGCCAAAAACGCCATTGCCCTCACCGTCCAGTCGGTGGCCCGCCTGGACCTTGCAGAGACCCTGGACGAGATCGACATCCCGCTCCTGACCGTGTACGGGGAGCGGGACAATGTCGTCAGCTGCGAGTGGGCCGACGAGCTGGAAGACAACCACTACGCCGCGCGGGCCATCGTACTCTCCGAGTCGCACCATTTTCCCATGCTGGATCAGACGGCCGCCTTTGCCCGCTTGCTGCGCGACTTTATGGACGTGGACACCCCCGAAGACCTGCAGGACCTGGCCATCAAAGAGGAATGGCGCCGCCGCACCCGCTAGTCCTTCCCCTTCTGCCGCCCCATCCCCCTATACTTGACGGATTTCTCAAATCAGGGTATCCTTTTAGAGTTGGTATGTGTGGGGGCGGGTGCCCGCCCCCACACATACCAACCTCCAGGTACGAATAGGGGGGTGGTTGAGTCCCGGTGGGCTCCGCGGTCTTCAAAACCGTCTGAAGGGTGCTGCAGAGGCAGCCTTGGTGGGTTCGACTCCCATCCACTCCCGCTCACCCTATCCCTTGTCCACGACCCCGGGAACCAGATCGAGCAAGGTCGAACGAGATCGAGATCGTAATCGAGGTCCGCTATTGAGTTTGGAACGTCCGTCGGTGAGGGCCGGCTTGCTGGCGGCCAGCAGGCTGGCCTGGCAGCGCATATTCGTCGAGAGCGACCGCCGCTTTGCCCTGGCAGCCGCGATGGCCCTGGCCATCGCAGTCGGGCTGGTGGCCGGTGCCTACGTGGCCCTGCTCTCGCCCATCCTGGCCATCGCCGGGGTGGTGGCCATGGCCGGCGGCTTGCTCATGCTGCGCGATACACAGTGGGGGCTGGTGGGCCTCATCGGCCTCATCTGCCTCCTGCCCTTTGGCGCGCTGCCCTTCAAGATCGGCTTTACGCCCACCTTTCTCGACCTGGTGTTGGTGGCGCTCTATTTCGTCTGGGTCGTGCGCATTGCCACAGGCCAGGGCCACGCGGCCGGCCGCCGGTTCGTCGGCACACCCCTGGGCCTGCCCATCGTCGTCTTTTTGCTGCTGGCCTGTGCTTCCTTCGTAGCCGGCCTGGCCCACGCCTCGCCCACGTCCTACATCCTGCGCCACTTTGTGGAGCTGCTGCTGAGCATCAGCCTCTTTTTTGTCATCGTCAACAACGTGCAGACCCGCGCCCAGTTGCGCTTGCTGGTGGGCGTGCTGTTGCTGGCCGGGGCGGCGGCCGCTTTCCTCGGCATTGTGTTCTACTTTTTGCCTCGCGATTGGAGCATACAGCTTCTATCGGCCCTGGGGCGGGTGGGCTATCCTACCGGCTCGGGCGTGCTGCGCTACGTGGAGGATGACCCCGGGCTTGCCCTGCGGGCCATTTCCACGTCCACCGATCCCAACGTCCTGGGCGGGCTGCTCATCCTGATCAGCACGCTGACCACGGCCCAGTTGTTCGCCCGCAAGCCGCTGTTCCGGCGGCCCATCCTGGCCGCCATGCTCCTGGTCGACGTCCTGTGCCTCTATCTGACCTACTCCCGGGGCTCGATGGCCGGCTTTGCCGTCGGCCTCGCCGCCCTGGCCCTGGTCCGCTACCGCAGATTGATCCCGGGCATGGTCGTCGCCGCGGCCCTGCTCCTGCTATTGCCCCAGGCCCAGGACTATGTCCAGCACTTTGTCGAGGGCCTGCAGTTCCAGGACCTCGCCACCCTCATGCGCCTGGGCGAGTACAAGGATGCCCTGGCCCTCATCGGCCGCCACCCCTGGATCGGCGTCGGCTTTGCCGGCACTCCCGAGATCAGCCTCTATATCGGCGTCTCGAACGTCTACCTGTTGATCGCCGAAGAGATGGGCCTGGTGGGCCTGTCGGTGTTTGTCCTCGTCATCGGCCTGTTCTTCCGGCAGGTGTGGCTGGCCTGGCCGCAGGTGCGCGGCCAGCAGGGCCTGGAGGCCATCCTGTTGGGGCTATCCACGGCCCTGATCGGCATCCTGGCCGGCGGCATGTTGGACCACTACTTCTTTAACCTCGATTTTCCCCACTCTATCTCGATCTTTTGGATCTATCTGGGCCTGGCCATGGTCGCCATCCGCCTTGGCACCTCTGACGCTGCGGAGGATGCCGGGACGGAGGCGCAGTCCGCAGCCTCTGCCGCACTCTGGCTGCCCTTTGGCCTTTCCCGCCAGTCTGGTTAACGTTACATAAAATCGAGAAATTCTCCTTCAGCCCTACGCTTCTCCTGGGAGTGTTTGCTCTTTGTCCGCAACTGTGGTACAATCATGCCGTTGCCCGGCAGGCCATCTAGCGGTGGCCGGCTCGGTCATGAGCCGGCGCCTGGGCCCTGCGATGGTCTGATGAGAAACCCTTTTTGAAAAGTATGCAGGAGGACGAACCGTGGAAATCAAGACCGAGGCCATGAAGCGATGCGAGGTCGTCACCGTATCCGGGCGCATTGACAGCGCCACCGCGCCCGAGCTGGAAAAAGTCCTGCTGGGACTGATCCAGTCGGGCCAGAAAAATATCGTCGTCAATCTCAGCGATACCGAGTTCATCAGCAGTGCCGGCCTGAAGGCCCTGCTCTCAGCCCTCATGAAAGTCCGCAAGTCGGTCCCCGCGGGTGACGTGGTGATTGCCGAGATCCCTTCCCAGTTGAAAGAGAGCTTTGACCTGGTCGGCTTTGACCGGCTGTTCAAGTTCCACGACAACACCCTGCGCGCTGTAGGCAGCTTCTAGGGCTTGTCCCGCAAGGGACCTTCCCCTTTTTCGCGGCAAGCGGGCCGGTCTCTTGACAACGCAGATCTCATGGATGAGCAGTCTCGCTCGACGTCAAACGGTTCACTGGCATTGCTGGTAGAGTACAAGCTCAAGGCCGTCATGGAGAACGTGCCCGTCGCAACGAAATGTGTTGCCCGGGTGGCCCAGGAGGTGGGCTTTGGCGAGCATGCCCTCTACCAGATCGAGCTGGCCATCGACGAGGCCTGTGCCAACGTCGTAGAACATGCTTATCCCGCCCAGCAAGAGGGAGAGATGGAAGTCTCTTGCTACCTCGACGACAGGCCGGGCCTGGGCCGGGCGTTCGTCATCCGGGTACGCGATTGGGGCACCGGATTCGATCCCGCGGCCGTCGAAAGGCCCGACGTCGACGCCCCGCTGGAGGACCGGGGTCTGGGGGGGCTGGGCCTGTTCCTCGTCAAGCAGGTCATGGACCAGATCAAGTTTCGCTTCGATCCCCAGCGGGGAAATGAGCTGCTGATGTTCAAGAGGCTGGAACTTGCAGAATAGAAGCCATGGTGCTGCCCCCTCTGTGTCTTCCCGGTCTCCGTCGCCCCGCGCCCGGCTTCGCACAAGTTACGCTCTGCTGATCGGCCTCGTGGGCCTGGGGGCGCTGGCCTTCCGGCTCGCGAGGGGAGAGGGCGAAGCGGCGCAGCCGCTCGCTTGGGGGGCGGTCCTGGTCCTGGCCGCCCTCTCTTTTTTGGTCCAGCGTTCCAGCGTTCACCTCACCTCGTCCCGCGCCCACAGCCTGGCCGGCGTCATTGACGTCTCGGCCATTCTGGCCCTGGGCCCGGTGGGGGGAGCTGTGGTGGCGGTCCTTAGCGGCCTGGCCTACCTGGAGCTGAATGCTATTCGGCATCGCCGCCTCACCGTCCGCTCCCTGGTCGAGTTGCCCCTCTTTGACGCCGGCCTCAAGGCTCTCATGGCCCTGGGCGGCGGTGCCCTCTACCTGCGCCTGGGCGGTCCGCTGCCGCTCGACGTGCTGGATGGCCCCATGGCCCTGGCGGCCGGCGCCCTCTTTGTGACGTGGTTTGTGCTCCATCGCCTGGGCTGGGCCATCTGGGACTATGTCGAGGGCAGCGCCCGCGGCCATGCGCGCGGTGTCCAGGCGCTGCAGGCCTTCCTCCGCGACGAGTTGCCCAATACCCTGCTCATCGAGCTGCTGCCACTGCCCTTTGCCGCAATTGTCGCCCTGGTCTATACCCGCCTGGGCTGGCCCGCCTTCCTCCTGCTGGCCCTCCTGGTGGTCGCCATTGCGGTCCTGGTGCGGCGCTGGGCCGATGCCCGCCAGTCCCTCGTCCAGCGGGTGACCGAGCTGTCCATCGTGGAGCGCATCGGGCGGGCCATCGTCGAGGCCGAGATGGACGTGGACGACCTGGCCCGGCTGATGTACGAGCAGGCCAGCCAGGTGGCCGACGCTACGATCTTTCACCTTGGCCTGTTCGATGCCGACCAGGGTCCGGAAAATCTAGGCTACACCCTCAAGCTCTGGATCCGGGAGGGCGAGCAGCTGCCAGAGCAAACCTTCCAGCTCAGGCCCGGCGTGGGCCTGGTTACCTGGATGCGTGAGACCAAGGAACCGCTGCTGGTCCGTGATTTCCCCCGCGACCTGCAATGGCTGCCCGCCCGGCCTGCCTACGTCTCGGACGATCCTCCCCGCTCGGCCCTCTATGTGCCCTTGATCGCGGGCGAGACCGTCATTGGCACCATGTCCTTGCAATCGTTCCAGCGGGCCGCCTACGACGAGGGCGACCTGCGTGTCCTGTCGGCCATGGCCAACCAGGCGGCCGTGGCCATGCAAAAGGCCCAGCTCTACGCCCAGGAGCGCAAGCGGGCGCGCCAATTGGAGACCATCGGCGAGGTCAGCCGCCAGGTGACGGCCATCCTGGACCTGGACGATCTCTTTGACCGCGTGGTGAACCTGATCCGCGACAACTTTGGCTACTACTACGTCGCGATTTTCGCCGCGGCTGCGGCCGAGGAGCAGGTCACCTTCGAGGCCAGTGCCAGCGCCGGGCAGCAGGACGTCAGCTTTGAGGTCGACTGGGGCGAGGGCCTCATTGGCTGGGTCGCGGCCCACGGCCGGCCGGTTCTGGTCAACGACGTCGAGCACGATACCCGCTACCGCTGCGTGCAGGCGCTGCCAGAGACCAAGGCCGAGCTGGCCGTTCCCCTCCTTCTCGAGGAGGAGCTGGTGGGCGTGCTCGACGTACAAAGCGACGAGGTCGACGCCTTTGGCCCCGACGACGTCTTTATCCTGGAGACCCTGGGCACCCAGGTCGCCATCGCCATTCAGGAGGCCCGCCTCTACCAGGCCGAGCAGCAGCAGGCCTGGCTTTCTACGGCCCTCTTGCAGGTGGCCGATGCCATGAGCCAGGTCTCGGACATGGACTCGGTGCTGACCACCATCGTCCGCCTGACCCCCATCCTGGCCGGTGTGGACCGCTGCGCCATCTTGCTGTGGGACGTAGCCAGCGAAAGCTTTCAGCCCACCCAGACCTACGGCCTCGATCCCAAACTGCGCGCCACCTTTGAAAGCCTGGTGTTCCCTCTGGGTGCCTGGCCCGCCCTGGATCTGATCCGCCTCGAAAAGAGCCCACTGCTGGTGGACGTCGAGGAGGATCCGGAGCTCATGCCCCCGGACCTGGTGGAGACCTTTGCCATTCACGAGGCCGTCCTGCTGCCGCTGCTGGCCCAGGGCGAGCTGCTGGGCGTCATGCTGGTCGACTATGCGGGACGCTCGCGCCAGTTCAGCCAGCGGCTGGTCGGCATGTTGTCCGGCATCGCCAATCAGGCGGCCATGGTGCTCCAGACCGCCAACCTGGTGCAGGCCCAGCAGGAAGAGACCTACATTTCTATGGCCCTGCTCCAGGTCGCCCAGGCCGTCAACGCGTCCACCGATCTGCAAGAGACGCTGGCCACCGTGGCCCGCATCACGCCCATGTTGGTCGGCGTCGAGTCCAGCGTGCTCTTTGTGGAGAACGAGGACACCGGCGTCTTTGAGCCGGCCCAGCAATACGGCCTGCGGGGCGAGGCCCGCGCCCGGTTCCAGGCGCTGAGCCTGGACGATGGCGATCCGCTGGTGCGTAAACTGCGGCAGGGCGAGGCCTTTGTCGCGCTGGAGGATCTGGAAACGCCCTGCCCGGCCGCCGAGCTGATGGATCAGGGCATGGCGCTGGGCCTGCCCCTCCTGGCCAAGGGTGAGATCCTGGGCATCATGATCGTGGATTATGCCGGGCCGGTGGGTAGCCGGCTCACGCAGCGCTTTACCCAGCGCTGGATGGGTTTTCTGAGCGGTATCGCCGGCCAGGCGGCCATGGCCGTCGAGAACGACCGCCTGCTCCGCGAGGCAGCCGAGCAGGAGCGCATGAAGCAAGAGTTGCAGGTGGCCCGGCAGATCCAGGTCAGCTTCCTGCCCGAATGCTGCCCGAACGTGCCCGGCTGGCAGCTGGCCACCATCTGGCGTGCGGCGCGGCAGGTAGGCGGCGACTTTTACGACTTTATCCCCCTCTATGATGCGTCCGAGCCCGATTCGACCGCGGGCGGTTCCCTGGATGGCCCTCTTGGCGGTCCATTGGGCTTGGTCATTGCCGACGTGGCCGACAAGGGGGTGCCGGCCGCCCTGTTCATGGCCCTCTCGCGGACGCTGATGCGCACGGTGGCCATCGACGGTCGCTCACCCGCGGCGGCTGTGGCCCGCACCAACGAGCTGATCCTGTCCGATGCCCGCAGCGATCTGTTCGTGACCCTCTTTTACGCCGTGCTGCGGCCGGACTCGGGCCGGCTGACCTTTGTCAACGCCGGTCACATGCCGCCCGTGTTGGTGCGCGCCGCCGATGGCAGCACGCAGGAGCTGCATACGCCGGGCATGGCCCTCGGCGTCCTGGAACAGGCCGAGTTCCACGAGGACGTGGTCAACATCGAGCCCGGCGACGCCGTGATCCTCTACACCGATGGCATCACCGAAGCGTTCAACGCCGATAGGGAATTGTTTGGCCGGCAGCGCCTGGCCAAAGTGGTGAGCGCCCACCGCCACGCCTCGGCGGAAGAGATGGCCCTCGCCATCGACGCCGCCGTCGCCGAATTTGTGGGCGATGCCCCCCAGTCCGACGACTTTACCCTGCTGGTGGTCAGGCGGGAGGGGTAGTGGTGGTCTCCCTTTCCTGCCCGCGAGACGTGTGCCATGGATCTGGCTGAGCTGGCCCGGCAGCGCGAACCGTTCGAGCAGCACGTGTGCCAGGTCCTGGCCCGTTACCGGCGCCACATCGCCGCCGAGACCGAGCTGACCTGCGCCGCCGTCCTGCTGCCGCTGCTCTACAAGGAGGGCCGGTGGCACGTGCTCTTTACGCAGCGCACCCAGGACGTCGAGCACCACAAGGGGCAGATCTCTTTTCCCGGCGGGGCCTGCGAGCCCATCGACGAGGATCTGGCCGCCACGGCGCTGCGCGAGACCGACGAAGAGATCGGCGTGCCGCCGCACCTGGTCCGGGTGCTGGGCGCGCTGGACGACTTTCCGACCATCACCCACTTTGTGGTCACGCCCTTTGTCGGCGTCGTGCCCCATCCCCTGACCTACCGCCTCAACCGCTACGAGGTCGAGTCCGTCGTCGAGGTGCCCCTCTCCTTCTTTACCGACCCTTCCGGCCTGCGCATCGAACAGCGCGAGCATGAGGGCCAGATTTTCGACGTGCTCTTTTGGGACTATGGACCCCACACCATCTGGGGGGCCACCGCCCGCATCCTCAAGGGCTTCCTGGAGCTGATCGCCTGACCCTTATTGAATTGGGTGATAGAGCGCAGCTCTATCACCCATTCAAATCCCTACGGGTTCATCTCGTAGGTGTCCTTCAGGGCGTGCACTTCCTGCCACACCCGGCCAAAGCGCCCCTCGTCGACCGCCGGCTTGCGGATCATGTTTAGGCAGTAGTCCATCTGCTCGGCCGTGCTGCTGGCCTTGCTGTAGAGCTGCAGGGCGAATTTCGACACGTCGCGCACCAGCAGGTCAAAAACCTGGTCGATCAGATCGTCTCCCACCCCAAGAAGCTCGGCTGCCTCCAGGACGAGCTGCCCATAGACCACCAGGGTAAAGATCTCGCCCAGGGCCAGCAAAAAGTCCACGTCGCGCTGCTGGGCTTCGTCGGGCGTGGCCCGTGCCAGCAGCGCCTCAAAGGCCGCGATCTGTTCCTGAAAGACGCGCACGTTGGGCAGATCGTGCCGTTCCAGGACCGGCCGAAAGTCATGGAACCGGATCTTGCCCAGGCCCCGCGCCGGCCCCTGGCGGAAGAGGAACTCGTCGTCCACCGGCTCGTCGCGTTGTCCCACCGGCGCATAGTCGGCCGGCCGGAAAAAGTAGTTGGCCATGAACTTGACGATCAGGGCAATGTTGACGTGCACCGTGCCTTCCAGCTTGGGCAGGGCGCGGATGTCCCGGGCCGCCATCTCAAAGTAGGTGTCCCGCTCGAACCCCTTGGCCGCGATGACGTCCCACAGCAAATTGATCACTTCTTCGCCCTGGGTCGTCACCTTCATCTTGACCACCGGATTGTAGAGCAGGTAGCGCCGGTCCTGGGCCGAAGCGACCCGCTGGTAGTCCGAGGCCCGCAGGGCAAAGAGCTTCATCGCCACCAGCCGCGCGTAGGCATCGGTAAACATCTGCCGCACGTGGGGAAAATCGGTAACGGCCATGCCATATAGGCGCCGGTTGGCCGCGTGGCGCACCGCCTCGTACAGGGCGTGGGTCGAGATGCCAATAGAGGCCCAGCCCAGGTTATACTTGCCCACGTTGACCGTGTTCAGCGCCGTGTCCCAGGCTTCCTGGCCCCGCGACAGGATGTCGGCTTCGGTGACCGGATAGTCGCGCAGGCAAAAATCGGCCACGTACGACTGGCTGTTGACCACGTTGCCCACCAACTGGTAGTTCCGGTGGCGATAGTCGGCCACGAAAAAGACATACTCGCCGCTGCCAGCCATTTTGCCAAAGGTAGAGACCATGGGCGCAATGTTGCCGTTGCCGATGTAGTACTTTTCCCCGTTGGCCAGGTAGGTGCCGTCGCCCTGGGGCGCCAGTGACATCTCGGTCGAATAGATGTCGGCCCCGTGCGCCCGCTCCGACAGGCCAAAGGCAAAGACCTCGCCCTCCCGCAGGTAGCGGGCTGCCTGCTGCTTGAGCCCTTCGTTGGCGCTCATCCAGATGGGACCCAGCCCCAGGATCGACACCTGCCAGGTGTACCAGTAGTGCAGGCCATAGAAGGACAGGATCTCGTTGAACTCGCAGTTGCGCCACGTATCCCAGCGGGAGCCGCCCGGAAGTGCTGGCCTGTCGCCATAGGCTGCCGGCGTCAGCAGGGCGGCGAACAACCTCTCCTGCCGTTGAAAGTCGAGGAAATCGGCGTACCACACCCGCTCCCGGTCGTCCTGTTTCAGCCGGGCCTTGCCCTTGTGCTCAAAAAAGGCCACCGTTTTCTGCATAATCTCCCGCGAGCGCTCGTCCCGGTAGGGACGAACCAGTTGCTTGGGGTTGAGCAGGATCATTCTTTTCCTCCTTCCTGTCCGACCAGCTCGCGGCGCAGCACCTTGCCCACCATGGTCTTGGGCAGCCCGTCGCGAAACTCGACGTGCCTGGGGACCTTGTAGCCGGTCAGTCGCTCGCGGCAATAGGCCCGGATCTCGTCGCGGCTCACCTCCTGGCCCGGCTGCAGCACGATCCAGGCCTTGACCGCCTCTCCCTGCTGCGCGTCCGGCACGCCGGCCACGCTCACCTCGGCCACGGCCGGGTGCGTGGCGATGACTTCCTCTACCTCCCGGGGCCAGACCTGGAAGCCGCTGGGCTTGATCAGGTCCTTCTTGCGGTCCACGATAAAGAGATAACCGTCCTCGTCGATGTAGCCCAGGTCCCCGGTATAGACCCACCTCTGGCCGGCCCACTCGCGGATCATGTTCTCCGTCTCGGTGGGGCGCTCCCAATAGCCGACCATGATCTGGGGTGCCGAGACAATGATCTCGCCCACCTCGCCCGGCGGCAGCTCCTGCTCGCCGGTGTCGACGTCCACGACCCGCATGTCGACGTCGGGCAGGGGCACGCCCACCGATCCTTCCTTGTAGGTGCCGTGCACGGGACAGCAGGCGGCGGCCAGCATCGTCTCGGTCATGGCATACGCTTCCAGCAGCCAGCCGCCGGTCACCGCCTCAAAGCGCTGCTTGGTCTCGGCCATCAGCGGCGCCGCGGCCGACCAGCAGATCTTCATCGAGTCGATGCCGGCCTTGCCGCTCTTGACGTCCGGATGGTCCAGCAGGGCAATGAACAGCGTCGGCACGCCGTGCAGGCAGGCGGGGCCTACCTTGCGAATGGTCGACACCAGGTCGTCGATGTCGCGGGGGTTGGCAATGATGGCCATGGGCCAGCGCGCCAGCAGCGCGCAGTTCATGGCCATGTTGCCATAGACGTGGAATAGGGGCATCACCAGGGTCAGCGTGTCTTCCCAGTCGACCAGCACGGTGCGGGCGTAGGCTTGCAGCTGCTGTGCCGAGGTCAGCAGCGCCTTGTGAGTGCCCAGGGCCGCTTTGGGTGTGCCCGTTGTACCGCCGCTAAAGAGCAGGATGGCCGGGTCCTGGGGGGCGGGTGCCGCCGCTGCGCCTGGGCGGGACGCGCCGCCGTGCCGGCGCAGCAGGTCGGCCAGCCACAGGTCGCCGGGCTCGATCTCGATGCGGTGGCCTTCCCTCTTTTCCTTGAGCAGGGTGAAAAAAAGTTTCAGGGCCGGGGACAGGTGCTCCTTGATGTTGGTGACAATGACCCGCCGCACCGGTGTCCGGGGCTGGACGGCCTTGACCTTGGCGTAAAAGGGGGTGAGGACCACCACCGTCTCGGCGCGAATCTCGTTGAGTGAGTATTCCAGCTCGCGCTCGGTATAGAGGGCATTGAGGGGCGCGACGATGGCCCCCGCTTTCCAGGCGCCGAGCTGGGCGATGATGGCCTGGGGGGAATTGGGCACCAGCACCGCCACCCGCTCGCCCTTTTCCACGCCCTGGGCCAGCAGCGCGGCCCCAAAGGCGCTGCTCAGGCGGTCCAGCTCGGCGTACGACATGCGCCGGCCCTTAAAGATCAGGGCTGTGTGCTCGGGCCGCTGGCGCACCGTCTCGGCAAGGACGTCCAGCAGCGTCTGCTCCGGGTAGGGCTGTAGCGTGTGTGGCACGCCGGCATCGTAACTCTTGAACCACGGCTTTTCGTCCATCGTTCCCTCCTCCTTGAGGTTGAACAGGTTGCTAGCGTTTTCGACCCGCTTCCTGAAGGACCTCCAGCATCTTCTGGTGCAAGATCTGCCCATTGCTGGCCGCGATGTTGTTCTTTTGCAGCGCCCATGGCTGGCCGCGCATATCGGTCACCACGCCGCCGGCCTCCTCTACCAGGAGCCAGCCGGCAGCCCAGTCCCAGGGCTGGAGGTGCATCTCCCAATAGGCGTCCAGCCGGCCGCAGGCCAGGTGGGCCATGTCTATCACGGCCGCCCCGGCCCGGCGCACTCCCTGCACGCGCGGCATCATGGCGGTGAACTCGGCCAGGTTGTTCTCCGCGAGGGTTGCCCGGCGGTAGGCAAAGCCTGTAGCCACCAGCGCGTCGCGCAGCCGGCCGGCCGCGGAGACGTGGAGGCGCTGCCCGTTGAGCCAGGCC
>Ga0316577_10000311_pt1 | contig 17784 bp, 31 predicted proteins | sample S5NA_FD_203073 | JGI IMG/M metagenome (GOLD analysis project Ga0316577, IMG submission 203073) | Rhizosphere microbial communities from salt marsh grasses in Alabama, United States - S5-7_050615r2r1 | ecosystem: Host-associated > Plants > Roots > Rhizosphere | place: USA: Alabama | collected... | reverse complement strand
TTTCCCATGAATGATATTCAAGATCCTGATTTTTTCCATACTTGCGCTTGGTGTGGTAATTCTATTGATGAAAATGGAGATTTTTTTGGATTTGGCGCCAGAGCTAGCCATAATATTGATTTAAGCAATAAAACAGGCCAGTTTGTATCACTGAGATTATCTCTCATTGACAAAACCACTTTTGCAATGGTTCCTGAAAAATCTAGCGATAGTTTAGCTGAAGACCACGACCTGCTGTTTATTACCTGCAGTGAAGATTGCGCTATCAACCTGAAGGAAGCGCTTGACCTGGAACGTGATGTTTTTTCTGATGATTGATTAATATTAACTTGAACTCCCCCAGGAAATTTCGTAGATCACCACGCGATTATTGGCTATCTTTCAGCTTAATTTTCCACACATGCTGAGCTGAAGAGCACCTTGACAACCATTCATAGTTATTTCAAATTTTTGGTTTTTTTTGCTTCATTCCACAACTGGTCCATTGCATCCAAATTTAGTTCCACCAGCTCTTTACCTTGCTTACGGGCTGCTGCTTCTAATTCTTCGAAGCGTTGGCGAAATTTTCCATTCGCGGCTCTTAAAGCACTCTCCGCGTCGATATTTTTCCACCTGGCAAGATTGACTACTGAAAATAATAAGTCCCCAATCTCGTCCTCAAATTCCACCGGCGTTTTCGCCTTTCTTACTTCTTTGAGTTCTTCATCAATTTTTTTAAAAACACCCTGGATATCTGGCCAATCGAATCCAACTCTATTCACTCTCTGCTGAAAAGTTTCTGCCTGGACAAGCGCAGGTAAAGCTGGACTAACACCTCGCAGGACTCCATTGAATTCTTGCTCTCCTTCGTGTTCAGCCAATTTTAATTTCTGCCAATTTTCGACCACCGTCTGTTGGTCTTTTACTTCTAAATCCCCAAAAACATGTGGGTGACGGCGGATCAATTTTTCGGAAATTTTTTCCAGGACATCAACCATTGAGAAATCGCCGTATTCACTCGCTAACTGAGCATGCAGAACGATTTGAAGCATCAAATCCCCCAATTCTTCTTCTAATGCGGTTTGGTCTTCATTATCTAATGCCGCCAATACTTCATAGGTCTCTTCAAGCAAAAATGGTCTTAGAGTAAGATGTGTCTGTTCGCGATCCCAGGGACAACCATCAGGTGCACGTAAACGAGCTATGATCTCTTGGAAATTTTCAAAAGATGAACCGCTTGATAATGCAGGCACATATAACACGGTTCGCAGGCCAATTTTCTTGCTGCGGTCAATTTTATAGAGTTCCACACTTTCAACATAAGCACCTGCAGTTCCTGCCCCATGAATCAGCTGGACCGGGTGATTATCAGGGTAGACACTCATCAGGGTTAATTTCACATTGGAAGCAACAGCAGCCGAATAGATTTGTGCGATCAACACTGGTGCACTCGGGGGAAATGGAGGATGGTGGGAAATCGCCAGTTCCAACCCATCGATCAAGGAAGTTTGTGGAAGCGGGTCAATACCCAGCAGTCCAAATGCAGCTTCAAAAAAACTCATCCCTTCAAGAATTTTGACCGGGATACCGTCGCGCTGCGCGCGGCGAATGATTTCAGGAGATGTTGCTTCAGCAATTAAAGGGTGCCCGGGTATGCCATAAACCACCCCAGAATCACGGTGACCTAAATCCAGTACCGTTTCAACGATCTCCTCATATACCTGCTCAAATTCAATATTTTCTTCGTACAGGTAATCGAATGAATGGATGATCAAACCTTTTGGAAAACCATCGACTGCAGGATGTTCGCTGGTACGCAGGTAGATTTCCTTGACATCATTCAGTACTCCCCATGCCTCCCTGGTAATTAACATCGGATCACCCGGCCCCAAGCCAATAATCGTTATTCCTGGCTGATTCATCTGTGATATATCCTCATAAATATTTGATCCATATCAGGTTATGTCCAATTATCATGATTCTGGTTCCCAAATCTGTAATTTCTATCTCCAATTAAACATTAATTATAAAAGCGTGAGAATGTTCTGCGGGTTGGAAATTCCAGCACCCAGAGAACGATCTCACGCATCGATAGGCTGAATAGAATTGATTAACGCTTTGTGTAGGTTGGAGCTTTTCGGGCGCGTTTTAGTCCAGGTTTCTTGCGTTCTTTCTCACGAGGATCTCTTGTCAGCAGTCCAGCCTTTCTTAATGGTGGTTGGTAGTCTGGGACCATTTTAATTAATGCTCTTGCCAATCCAAGCTTGACCGCATCAGACTGACCGGTTACCCCCCCACCTTTCACAAGGACCGAAACATCTAATTGGCTCTTGTTCTCTCCAGTTGTGTCCAAAGGTGTGAGAACATTTTCCTTATCGCCAACACGCGGGAAGTAATCTTCAAGTGTCTTTCCATTCACCACAAAGTTTCCTGTCCCGTTCATGACGCGAACTCTTGCAGTACTTGCTTTGCGGCGACCGATTCCTTCGTAATACTGAACTGCCATTATTGCTCCTTATAATTCAACCTGAACAGGATTCTGGGCTTGGTGGGGATGATCAGAACCCGCATAGATTTTCAGCTTTTTCAACAACTTACGCCCAAATCGATTGTGGGGCAGCATTCCCCAAACCGCCTGTCGTATCACCCGATCAGGATATTTCGCTAATTGATCCTTTAAATTAATTTTTTTCAATCCTCCAGGATACCCGCTGTGGCGATAGTAGTATTTATCTTCCATTTTGTTTCCAGTAACAGTAATTCGTTCTGCATTGACAACAATCACATAATCGCCGGTATCTACACCTGGGGTGAAAATTGGTTTATCTTTTCCAAGCAAAATGCTCGAAATTTCGGTTGCCAAGCGACCTAAATTTTTCCCATTGGCGTCCACCAATTTCCAATCTTGTGTTATATCACCTGATTTTGGTACATACGTTTTTTGCACAGTTCTTCTCTCCACTATCTTATGTCCTCATCCAAAGAGGAAACAAAATCTGATACTCCATATTAATTCGGATAACGAACATCCGATAAAGTCAACCCACTGGCAGGTGCAAGTCCTCGAATAGGCTCCTCATGATTGCCGATGACCAATTGATTAAAATCTTCAGGATCGCGCTTTCCCTGACCTACTTCCACTTGATAACTTACCAACCTGCGAACCATGTGGTATAGAAATGCATTCCCAAGAATTTCGAATAATAAATACTCCTGATCATTACGCCAAGAGGCATAAAATATCTGCCTGACGGTACTTCCGCCTGGTTTTGGTGAGGTACCAAAAGCAGAGAAATCATGCTCACCTACCAATTTTTCTGGAAATCCCGCCAATCTCTCCATTGACATTGGTGGCCAGACTCGCCAGGCATATCGTTCCTTGAGCGGCTGCCGGATCTCATCGCAGAATAACCTGTAAAGGTAACGCCGGCCTATTGCTGAATACCGCGGGTGAAAATCACTGCTTACCTGTTCAACAGAAAGTGCGGCGATATCAAGGGGCAAGTTGGCGTTCAATGCGGCCTGTAAATCTCTATCAGGATGATCCCAATCATGCTCAAAACCGATTACCTGTCCTGAGGCGTGAACGCCAGCATCTGTCCTTCCTGCACCATTGATTGATGTCCCTTTCCAACCAATCTTGTACAGCGCAGATTCAACGGATGCCTGTATCGTTCTTCCTTCAGCTTGCCGCTGAAATCCCTGGTAATCAGTACCATCATATGCCAGGATAACTTTGTAATGTGCCATTATCTAACAAAAGAGATCAACTTGAAATTGATCGCTTTTACTGCTCAATATAGATCGACTATTCCTCGATCAACTCCAGGATTACCATTTCAGCCGAATCACCATACCGTGGACCTAGTTTTAATACGCGTGTATAACCACCAGCCCGGTTTTCGTATCGAGGAGCAATATCATCAAACAATTTCCTTACCATCTCGGGATTATCCATACGGGCAGCCGCGAGGCGTCGGGCATGAACCATCTTCTCGTCACCTGCAGCGTTACCACGCTTTGCTAATGTGATTAACCTCTCAGCCTGTCCACGGATCGCCATGGCTTTCGCATGGGTCGTGCGGATTCGTTCATGAGTAAACAACTGGTTTACCATGGTCCTCCTGAGTGCACGACGTTGATCTTTTGACCGACTCAGCCTCTTACCAACTATTTTATGTCGCATTTCTTAGCTACTCCGCCTCAGTCTCTTCTTCATCTTCCAGGTAGCCCTTTTCACTCATTTTCGCCGTGAGTTCATCCAGGCTTTTCTCACCAAAATTGCGGATTGACATCACAGCTTCATCACCCTTGTCGAGTAATTCAAGCACCTCACCTACGGTAGTAATTCCCGTGCGTTTGAGCGAGTTGAAAACCCTCACGGATAGGTCCAGGTTCTCAATCGGGGTTTCAATCATTTCACTTGTCAACCGGCTGCTCTCTTCTTCTTCCTGGGCAATAATAGTAAGTGATTCCTCACTTACACCTGCTAAGTGTCGCAAGTGTTCAATCAGGATCTTTGCGCTGTTGCTAAGTCCCTCTTCTGGTCCCACAGTGCCGTCGGTCCAGATCTCCATTACGAGGCGGTCATAATTCGTACTTTGACCGACCCGAGCACTGCCAGACTCCCAATTCACACGCCTGATTGGGCTGAAAATTGCATCGACCGGCAACTCACCGATTGGTAATCTCCCACCTCTCTCATCAGCAGGAGAATAACCCCTGCCCCGTTCTGCTGTCAGCTCAATTTCAAGGCTGGTTTCATTGGCGTCTACAGTGAATAAATAAAGATCAGGATTGACGATCTCTACTTCTGGAGGAGCAATAATATCTGCAGCTGTTACAATCCCCGCCCCTCGCACCTCTAGATGCAAACGAGCGGTATCTACATCATACATCTTCATCCGCAGCTGCTTAATCTGCAGCATAACGCGAATGACATCTTCACGCACCCCGGGTATCTCACTAAATTCGTGCTGTACATCAGCAATTCGAATTGAGGTGACAGCTGCCCCCTCCAATGAAGAAAGCAAAACCCGGCGCAGAGCATTACCTAAAGTAATACCATATCCGCGTTCAAGCGGGCTGATTGCAAATTTGCCATAATTCCTGGCCTCAGCTTCTCGCTCGATTTTTGGAGTCACCATATTTGTTAAACCTATCACGGTTCACCTCATCTGAATTTCCAAACCGTTTCCCCGAATATTATTTAAAGGAAACATAAGAAAAAAACCTTATCGCTTGTAATACTCCACGATCAGCTGCTCGTTGAGATTACCATCAATCTCTGATCGCTCAGGTAAACGAGTAACGGTTCCTTTTAAATTCTTCGCATCCCTGGTCACCCAATCTGGGACGGACCTCTCTTCAGCAACGGCAGGTAATTCCTTGAAGAAAGTGCGCTTCCTTGAGCCTTCCCGGACTTCAATCTCATCACCAGGAGAGATTAACATGGAGGGTACATCTGTACGCCGGCCATTGACATCAAAGTGACCGTGAGTGACTAATAACCTTGCCTGGGCACGATTGGCAGCGAAGCCCAATCGAAACACAACATTGTCCAGGCGAGACTCAAGAATTTGAAGCAGGTTGACACCAGTTAATCCCCTGCGTTTTAATGAAACATCGTAGTATCGACGAAATTGCCGCTCCAGGATGCCATACGTCCGGCGAGCTTTCTGCTTTGCACGCAGCTGGCGGCTGTAATCCGATTCACGCCGTCTCCGGTACTGAAAACTCTTCCCATGGATCCCTGGCGGATATCCACGCCGCTCAAATGAACACTTGGGGGTGAAACAACGCTCACCCTTCAAGAACAATTTTTCACCTTCTCTCCGGCATAATTTGCACACCGGTCCTGTATATCTAGCCATTCGCTCTTCCTTCTTTTATAAATATGATTTTAAACACGGCGCTTTTTTGGTGGACGGCAACCGTTATGCGGAACTGGTGTTTTATCAATAATTGCCGTTACTTTCAATCCAGCCCCTTGCACAGCTCTGATTGCAGATTCTCGCCCGGGACCCGGTCCTTTAACGATAATTTCAACTTCCTGCAAACCCAATGCTTGGGCAGCCTTCAGAGCTTTTTCCGCAGCAAGACGCGCTGCAAAAGGAGTGCTCTTGCGCGAGCCTTTAAATCCGGCAGACCCAGAGCTTCCCCAAACCACGGTATTGCCTTGCATATCTGTGATTGTCACAATCGTGTTATTAAAAGTCGCACTGATGTGCACCTGACCCGCAGATATGGTTCTTTTAGTTTTTCTTCCACCTGAACGGCGCGAACGATCTCCTGTTGCCATAATTCCATCCTTTATCATCTCAATGTGATAGGTGGATTCCTATCTCATGAGGGTTTATTTCTTCTTGGCTCCTCGGCGTCTGCCACGCCCAGCAACGGTCTTCTTGGGACCTTTACTCGTACGGGCATTAGTTCTGGTTCGTTGCCCACGGACAGGAAGATTTCGACGGTGCCGTAAGCCGCGGTAACTGCCGATTTCTATCAACCTCTTGATATGCATCTGTACATCACGACGCAAATCACCCTCAATTTTATAATTCTGGATGATGAATTCGCGTAATGAAGCGATTTCTGCATCGGTGAGGTCCTTTACTCTAGTATCTGGATTTACTTGAGTAGCCGCCAATATCTCTTTTGACCTGGTTGGCCCGATACCATACAGATATCTCAATCCAATTTCGACCCGCTTGTTCCGTGGGAGGTCAACACCTTCAATTCTCGCCATAATCCTCTATCCCTGTCTTTGTTTATGCTTTGGATTTTCACAAATAACGTAAACCACACCGCGACGTTTGACGATTTTGCATTTTGCACAGCGCTTTTTTACTGAAGCTGATACTTTCATTGGCTAATCTCTCCTTAAAATATACCGGTGAAACTCAATTCACTTTTGGTAGGTAGCCGAATTTATAATTATACATAACCAAATCTTATATGTCCAGAAGATGTTAAATCGCAGTCAAAATTATCGGCTCACCCTCAGTTACTGCAACTGAATGCTCAAAATGAGCCGTTAAAGATCGATCTGCTGAAATTACAGTCCATTGGTCCTCCAGGACTCGTGTACGATGCGTTCCAATCATGACCATTGGTTCGAGTGCCACGGTGAATCCAGGACGCAATGGGATACCTCGCCCGCTCACACCAAAGTTGGGAACCAGGGGTCCTTCATGCATATTACGACCTACCCCATGTCCAGTATATTCACGCGGAACATGAAAATTGAATCCCTCGACATAATTTTGGATTGTTGCAGATACATCACCGACTCGGTTGCCAGCTCGCATCTTTTCAATACCTTTATACAGGGCTTTTTCGGTAACATCTAACAACAACTGTGCCTGGGAAGAGATACTCCCAACTCCCATGCTAAAGGCAGAATCTGCAACAAATCCATCCAAGATCGTTCCACAGTCAATGGAGACGATGTCACCTTCCTTGAGAATGCGTTTTCCGGGGATTCCATGCACCAGTTCTTCATTTACCGAAACTGTCAGCGTTGCTGGATATGGATAAGGACCCGGATAATTCTTGAACGCAGGTATGCCACCATTTTGCAGGATCAACTCTTCCGCTGCTGAGTCTAATTCCTGTGTAGTAATGCCAGGTCGGACCATTTTCCCAACTTCCTGCAGTACCATTGCATTAATTCGTCCTGCTGCCCGCATAAGGTCAATTTCAGGCGGATTTTTAATCACGATTGGTCTATCACCCATTTGATTCATCCACCTTCTCTAACATTTCCATCAGATCTCCAGTAACTTGCTCAATGGCTTGATTCCCATCAATCTTGACCAGGATGCCGCGTTCCTTGTAGTACTCGATTAAAGGACGAGTTTGCTGTTCATAAACACGAATCCGGTGTTTAACCGTCTCTGGTCGATCATCCTCTCTTTGATACAATTCTGATCCATCAAAATCACATACACCTGCTACTTTCGGGGGATTGTACTTTTTATGGAAGACATGACCTTGTTCCCGGCACGTTAACCTTCCAGATAATCGCTCGACCAATTCTTCTTCATCTACAGCAATGTATGGTACCTGGATAATTTGACAATTCATCCCTTCTAGCATTTTGTCCAAAGCTTTTGCCTGGTTTGGTGTGCGAGGAAAACCATCCAGAATTGCACCCGCATCACAGTCAGTTCTTGAAATTCTTTCACCAACCATGCGTATCGTGACATCATCAGGGACTAATTCCCCGACTCTGATGTACTCATCGGCAAGTATGCCAAGTTCAGTTTTATTTTTTTTGTTTTCCCGGAAGATATCCCCAGATGAAATCTGTGGAATTCCCAGCATTTTTGCCACGAATTTGGCTTGAGTGCCTTTACCGGCACCTGGAGGTCCCAAGAAAACGTAAAAATTCTTCACGGTTATCTACTCTCTTACCTGATTAACAGTGTGTCATCGTACCCATGCAGCTTGAGTTCTGCTTCAATATTGAAGAAGGTGTCCCGAACCACGCCAACAACAATTAACAAACCGGCTGATGAAACCAGCAATAATCCTGTGTTGGAACCGAATGGTATGATCAACCCAATCAGCCAAGGCAGGATTGCTACAACTCCAAGAAACAATGCTCCAGGCAAGGTAATCCTGCGCAGCACCTTGGTGAGATATTTTTGGGTTGGAGCACCCCGGCTCACACCAGGAATCTGAGCACCACTCTTCTTTAAATTCTCTCCGTAATTCTGTTGTGCAAAAAGAACATCGGTATAAAAGAAGGTAAAGCCAACGACCATAAAGAAATAAAGCACCCAATATGCATTACTCGAACCACCAAATATGGACTGGATGCTCGCAGATAGATTTGCGACCCACTCTGTTTGGGAGCCCTGGAAAAAGCTGGCTATGATGGCAGGAAAAGTTAATAGAGCCTGGGCAAAGATCAGCGGGATCATTCCTGCCATATTTACACGCAGCGGCAAAGTACCCTTGACCGGCATGGACATTCGATTACCAACTCTTCTTCCCGGATACATAACCGGCACGTTTCTCTGACCTTGCTGTACAAACACAATCGCAAAAATCGTTAACAAAGTAAAGATCAGCATGAAGGTTAATCCAAGCCAACGATTTTGTTCATCGGCAAGGATCCTAGCAAGTGAGACCGGAACGCGTGAGACAATCCCTGCAAAAATGATTAGAGAAAGACCCTGATTCCGGATGCCGAATTCTGAAATCAGCTCACCCAACCAGATCGCGAACATTGTCCCTGCAGTCATACTGGCTACCACGGCGAAAGATGACAACATATTTCCGCCACTCAATCCAAAATTATCCAAAATCGGCACACCACCAGTGAATTGAGAGAAGAGATTAATTTGTCCAATTGCATTCAGCGCGGCCATCGGGACGGCAAGGATATAGGTCCATTTCTCCATCCATTTACGGCCTTCCCTCGGATCCTCTTCCATCTTTCTCTGTAAAGATGGAATGATCGGGACCAATAGATTTAGAATAATCTGTGCAGTAATGTATGGATACACTCCCATAGCAAGTACCGAGAAATTCGAAACAGTACCACCTGAGAGCAGATCAAGCAAATTTACCAAAGTACCTGAAGCACCACCCCCTGCCATGATCCCTGCGATAGCTTCCCGGTTAACACCCGGTACTGGAACATGTGCTGCAAATCGATAGATCGCTAACAACCCGATCGTGATCAGCAACCTTCTTCGAATATCTTTGGCAGTCCACAGATAGCGCCATGCTGAACGCTTCATATTTTGGCTCCTTATTCGCTATCCTGCTGGGTAATTATTTCCACACTACCACCTGATGACTCAATCTTTGTTCGGGCACCTTTGGATACACGGTGGACACTGACATTTAACGCGATATCAATATCACCTTCTCCAAGAAGGACAATAGGACCGGATCCTTCTCTCACAAGATTTGCTGCGACCAAAGCTTCTGGATTAATATCACTCTTGCTCTCAAATCCGCTTAGTTGACCCACATTCACTTCCTGGTATCTCACCCGATTGAGGGGAGTGAATCCTTTACCACGCATGAATGGTAATCTGCGGAAGAACGGCAAGTTGCCACCTTGATGGTAAAGACGAGTCCCACCACCTGCACGGGCACCCTGACCCTTCGTGCCGCGGCCCGCCGTCTTCCCCTGACCTGCTGATGTACCGCGACCCACTCTTTTCCGATCTTTCTTTGACCCTTTATCGGGTTTCAAATCATGTAACTGCATTTGCAATCCTATTCTTCGACAGATAGCAGGTGACTGATCTTTGCCACCATGCCTCGAAAAGTTGGGGAATCCTTATGTTCTACAGTCTGGTTAAGTTTCCGCAGACCTAATGCCTTCACTGTTCGCTTCTGGGAAACATCATAGCCAATCGGGCTCTTGACTAATGTTACTCGGACAAGGTGTTCAGACTTCTTCTTCCTAGTGGTTTTTTTCTTAGGTTTGGATTCAGACTCAGGCACTTTGCTTCCTCCTCTCCCAGAATGGCGTAACATCTTTGACTGGTTTGCCACGCATCATTGCCACTTCCTGGGGCGATTTTAATTGATCGAGCGCATCCATGGTGGCATAGACAACATTGAGTACATTATTGCTTCCGAGTGATTTTGTTAGAATATCCGAAATTCCTGCAGCCTCCAAAACAGCCCGGACACCTCCCGCAGCGATCACTCCCGTTCCAGGTGAAGCAGGTTTTAACAACACCTTGGCACCGGAAATGCGCCCCATCACCTCATGGGGAATCGTCGATCCGAAAAGTGAAATCTTTTGCATCTCTTTCCGGGCACGTTCTGACGCTTTCCGCATTGCATCCGGGACCGAATTTGCCTTCCCCACCCCAACTCCGACTTTACCTCGATTATCACCAACAACAATCGTTACCCGGAATGAGAATCGACGGCCTCCCTTGACAACTTTGGCAACTCGGGCTATCTCGATTACACGTTCATCGAATTCTTGTTCAAACTCACTGGATTTGAAATCTGACATATTCTTCTCCTAATGCTCTTGCTAGAACTGCAAGCCTCCGTCCCGAGCACCATCGGCAAGTGCTTTCACGCGACCAATATATCGATACCCTGATCGATCAAAAACCACCTGTTCAATTCCAGCTGATTTTGCTCTTTCAGCAAGTGCTTTTCCTACTTGTTTAGCCTGCTCAGTTTTGGTCTTCCCAGAAAATTCCTTGCGCAGATCGCGATCAATCGTAGATGCGGATACCATAGTTACGCCAGATACATCATCGATCACCTGGGCGTAAATTTCTGACAAACTGCGAAAGACATTTAATCGCGGTTTTTCTGGTGTTCCGTATACACGTTTACGAACTCGTAAATGCCTGCGCTGGCGTGCTTTAGAGCGTGTTGTTCTTTTAGCCATTCTTCTACACCTTACCTGCTTTACCCGCCTTGCGGCGGATACGCTCATCTAAGTATTTGATCCCCTTCCCTTTGTAAGGTTCTGGGGGGCGAACCTTGCGAATATTTGCGGCGACGTGCCCCACCAATTGTTTGTCATAACCCTTAACGGTAATTTGGCGAGTACGTTCATCCACCTCAAATTCAATACCCTCCGGGGGCTCTACCTCCACAGGGTGTGAATAACCAACATTCAGTACCAGGTTCTCCCCTTCTAATGCTGCCCGGTACCCTACACCGTTTATTTCCAAGACTTTCGAAAAACCAGAGCTGACACCCACAACCATATTATTGATTAAAGCCCGGGTCATACCATGCAAGGCCCGGTGTGTCGGTTGGTCTGAAGGGCGATTTACAGATACTTCGCCATGATCGAGTTTGATTTCCATGTCGGCGGGAAAAGTATGTTGAAGCTCACCTTTAGGTCCTTTTACCCGGACGCTCGAACCCTTAATTTTTACGTCAACACCATCTGGTATAACAACTGGCATTAATCCGATTCTTGACATGATATTCCTCCTTACCAGACCTTACACAGAATTTCCCCACCAACACCAAGTTGGCGTGCACGCTGTCCAGTCATTACACCTTTTGGCGTGGTGAGAATTGAAACACCCATGCCAGACAGCACCCAGGGAATATCACGTTTGCCTGAATAAACTCTTCTTCCTGGTTTGCTAACGCGCTCCAAACCAGTAATTACTGGACGCCTGAACCTTCTCTCGCCAATATACCTTAACTGCAACCGTAAAACCTTGTGACCTGGATTTTCGCCGTCAACCACTTCATATCCAGCGATATATCCTTCTTCTTTAAGGATACGTGCAATCTCCGCCTTTAATTTAGAGCTTGGCATCGCCACAGTCGGATGCCCAACTCCCATAGCATTTCGTATCCGGGTCAACATATCCGCAATAGGATCAGTCATACTCATACTAATACTCCTCAGCTTTCTTACCAGGAAGACTTGACAACACCTGGGATTTTCCCTTCAAGCGCCAGTTCCCGAAAACATATCCGGCACAACCCAAATCTACGGATATAACCTCGTGGTCGTCCACAAATGGAGCACCGGTTGCGAACACGAGTCGGATACTTTCGTCTCTCTTCACGGATAACAATGGATTTTTTTGCCATTTAATTACCTTCCTTCCTGAATGGCATTCCAAGCATGTCTAACAATTGGATTCCTGCCTCGTCTGTTTTCGCTGTCGTGACTATAGTTACTTCCATGCCTCGAACCTTGTCAATTTTGTCATATTCGATCTCTGGAAATACGAGTTGCTCCCGTAATCCCAATGTATAATTCCCTCGCCCATCAAATGAATTGGGGGATACGCCTCGAAAATCTCTTACCCTTGGTAAAGCAACATTGATTAACCGGTCAAGGAAGGACCACATTCGCTCCCGGCGTAAGGTCACTTTAACACCGATCGAGCGACCTTCTCTCAACTTGAAGTTAGCAATACTCTTCTTTGCCTTTGTTATGATCGGCTTCTGACCAGTAATCGTGGTCAAATCAACGACAGCAGCATCTAGAGCTTTTGCGTTATCCAGCGCTTCACCGACTCCAATATTTACCACAATTTTCTCGAGTCTTGGAACTTCCATGATGTTGTCAATTTTCAATGACTCCATCAAGGCTGGGACGATTTCATCTTGATAACGTTCTTTTAAGTAATGAGCCATTAATTTATCTCCTGGTCGATTGATCAATCGATCAATGCCTCACAATGTTTACACACCCTGTGGGCGGTTCCATCTTCACGTTGGATTGCGACTCTGGTAGGCTCATCACATTTTGGACATACCAGCATTACATTCGAGATATGAATTGACCCTTCAAACTCAATGATCCCTGGGGAAATGGTCCTGCCTTGAGTTTGGACCTGACGCTGGTGTTTCTTGCGCATGTTCACGCCTTGAACTACGATGCGATTGTCCTTCGGAAGCACGCGAATCACCTCACCCCTGCGACCCTTATCAATTTCTCTTCCGCTGATCACCTCTATGGTGTCACCTTTCTTTATCTTCATCTTCACTTTTTTCTCGCTCCTAGGAAAGCATTTATCTGCTAAAGAACCTCTGGGGCAAGGGATACAATTTTCATATACCCTTTCTCTCGTAATTCCCGTGCAACAGGCCCGAAGATACGTGTACCTCTAGGATTGCGACCATCGGTATCCAAGATCACCGCTGCGTTATCATCAAACTTGATGTAGGAACCATCCTCGCGCCGCCATTCTTTTGCGGTTCTGACAATCACTGCTTTCACCACATCACTCTTGCTAACACCACCATGTGGAGTTGCAACTTTTACGGTGCCTACAACTACATCGCCAATCGATCCATATCTCTTCGATGATCCTCCCAAAACATGGATGACTAATATCTCTCTGGCACCTGAGTTATCTGCGACTTTTAACCGGCTTTCATGTTGAATCATACTGGCTCCTCCAGCTCAATTTCACCAGCGATGACCTCGTGTTGGATGATCTCCTCAACCACCCAGTGTTTCCTTTTCGAAATTGGGCGGCTTTCTACTATCTTTACCTGGTCTCCAATATCGCAACCAAGTTCATCATGAGCCATAACTTTCTTCTTGCTGTGGACAACTTTCTTATACAAGGGATGGCGATAAGATCGAGTAATCTCAACCAGTACCGATTTATCCATCTTATTGCTGGTCACTACACCAGTCATACGACGGCGGTTATTCATGCTTCACCTTCCAATTCTTCTTCCTCTCTCCGTTCATTGAGAATCGTGTGATACCTTGCGATCACCTTTCTGGTATAGCTGAGCCGGGTGTGATCTGTTAATTCTCCCGTCGTCAATTGGAAGCGAAGTTTCATTAATTCTTCTTTTGTATCTTCTAAGTTCGACAGTATTTCGGAGGTGGATAAATTTCTAATTTCTTCTGCTTTCATCCCTCACTCCCTTTCGCTCCATAACGGCCGACGATCTTCGTTCTAATGGGTAATTTGTAAGATGCGAGCCGCAGTGCCTCTCGAGCAGTTTCTTCGGGTAGACCACCACCTACTTCAAACATCACCCGGCCTGGTTTAACAACTGCCGCCCAGAATTCTACATTCCCTTTTCCCTTACCCATTCTGGTCTCTGCTGCTCTTTTCGTGATTGGTTTATCCGGGAAAATCCTGATCCAAACTTTTCCGCGTCGTTTTAAAGCACGCACGATAGCTCTTCGTGCGGCTTCAATCTGGCGGGCAGTTATCCAGGATGGCTCCAAAGCCATCAATCCAAGATCACCAAAATGCACTTCATTCCCACGCTGGGCTTGTCCGCGCATCCTTCCCCGCATTTGCTTCCTGTACTTAACACGCTTTGGCATTAACATAATTGCTACCTCTTAATGAAGACTCTTTTTGTAAGCCAATGACCTTTTTTCTGCAATGATTGGGTCACTCGCTCACATACACGCCTTCAGTTGACTCCACAAACTCTTCCACTTCAGGCAATAGAATACCTTTATAAATCCAGACTTTCACACCGATCCTTCCATAGGTGGTCAGAGCTTCAGCCCGGGCAAAGTCGATATCTGCCCGTAAAGTCTGCCTGGGTACTTGTCCTTCACGCATATGGATCGTTCGCGCCATTTCTGCGCCGCTGAGACGTCCTGCGACCTCAATGCGGATACCTTCTGCACCTTGTCTCATTGATTGTTGGATGGCTCGCTTCATCGCCCGCTGGTAACTGATCCTGCGTTCAAGCTGATCGGCAATATTTCGAGCCACCAAGAATGCATCCAAATCTGGATCCTTGATTTCCTTGATATCAAGATCAATCTTCTTTCCAACCATCACTTCCAAACTTGCCCGTAATTTCTTTACGTTTTCACCTTTGCGACCGATCAGAATACCAGGTTTCGCAGTGTGAACAGTGACTTTTACCTTGCCAGGAAATCGCTCAATTTCAATCCGAGAAACACCAGCTCTTTCTGTCTCACCGCGGATCTCATCCCTCAATTCGATATCCTGGCGGAGCTGGTCAACATAATTCTGACCTTCCGCATACCAGCGGCCTTCCCAGGTCTTATTCACTCCTAAACGAAAACCAATCGGATTTACTTTACGACCCATAGTGACTCCTCTCGAGTTTGTACACTGATCTACAAAGGGCTTGTAATTTCGCCTTCATTAAATTTCTCTTTCACGTAATACAACCGTAATATGTGAAGCTCTTCGGATGATCGGTTTAAACCTGCCCCGCGCTCCAAATCTTCGCCAGCGTCGAGATGGAGCTGCGTTTGCATATATCTGGTAAACAAATAAATCATCTCGGCTGACACCAAAATTTTCTTCCGCATTTGCCATTGCCGAGGCAAGCACTTTTGATACAGGTCGAGCAGCAGCATTCTGCACAAATCTCAACATGTCAAGGGCTTCCGTTATATCCTTGCCCCGTACCAGGTCAATCACCAAGCGAACTTTCTGGGGAGAGTAAGGAATATAATTTGCATGCGCTCGAATATCATCAGCCATGGATTATCTCCTGATCTTTCGCTCAACAAGGTGACCGCGATATGTTCGTGTTGGGGCAAACTCACCCAGCTTATGACCGACCATATTCTCTGTGATATATATCGGAACATGACGGCGGCCGTCGTGAACAGCGATCGTGTGACCTACCATTTGTGGGAAAATGCTGCTCGCACGACTCCAGGTGCGAATCACTTTCTTCTCATTACGCTCGTTCATTAGCTCAATTTTGTTGAGTAATTTTGGGTCAATAAATGGCCCTTTCTTCAGCGATCGTCCCATAATTTAATCTCCATCTTTCCTTACTGTTTCATCCACATAAGACCACTTTGTGGCGGAAATCGATTTTTCCATAAACCTGGTAATTATCGTCTCTTCTTCCTTCTGTGGCGTACGATATATTTTTCAGTGCTTTTATTACGCCGGGTTTTCTTTCCCAGGGTTGGCTTACCCCAGGGGCTCTTCGGACCTGGTAAACCAATCGGTTGGCGGCCTTCACCCCCACCATGGGGATGGTCTCGTGGGCTCATCGCAGAGCCGCGCACCGTCGGGCGGATACCCAAGTGCCTCTTACGACCAGCCTTACCCAACTTGATATTGGCGTTATCAAGATTACCAATTTGACCAACTGTTGCGTAGCACGTTTGTCTGACCAGGCGAACTTCACCGGATGGAAGTCGAACCTGGGCATATTCACCTTCTTTGGCTAGCAACTGCGCAGCCCCTCCTGCAGCGCGTACCAGCTGTCCACCACGCCCTTCTTTCAGCTCAATATTATGGATCAGCGTTCCTACGGGGATATTGGCGATTGGCAAACTGTTACCAGGACGGATTTCTGACGTGGGACCGGATTGAACCGTGTCACCAACCCTCAAATCGAGAGGTGCGATGATATATCCTTTCTCTCCATCCACATAATGCAGTAATGCAATCCGAGCTGTACGGTTGGGGTCATATTCAATCGCAGCTACTTTCGCAGGAATATCGAATTTTCTTCGTTTGAAATCAACCTGGCGGATATGTCGTCGATGTCCACCACCACGATGGCGAACGGTAATCCTGCCGTACATGTTCCTCCCGTCGGTACGTTTCTTCGGTAAGAGGAGGGCTCGCTCGGGTTTTGATTTTGTGATTTCCTCGAATGTGCTGCCAGTCATCCCTCGCAAACTAGGAGTTACTGGTTTATATTTCTTGACTGCCATTAGCGTACTCCTTCAAATACGTCGATGGACTCACCAGGTTCGAGGGTAATAATCGCTTTCTTGTACGAGCTTCGCCTGACCTTAATCCGTCGATTTCGCCAGCGGCGGCTTCGCTTCGCTGGAACATTGATAATATTTACCCGGCTTACCTCTACATCAAAAACTGTTTCAACCGCATCCTTGATCATTTGTTTTGTCGCATCGATGTCGACTTCAAAAACATACTGGTTCAAATCACCTGCCTGGTAATTTGATTTTTCAGTAATAATCGGACGCCGGAGAATATCATATAAGGAAGTCATCATGGTTTCTCCTTATCCAAGGTATGATTCAAGTACTTCAAGGGCAGCTAAGGGAATAATTACCCTCTCATATCCAAGTAAATCTCGAATATTCATATAATTTGCCATCAGTAACTTCAAATCTGGAATATTATTCGCTGCTTTATTCAACTTCTCTGTGCTGTCATTTTTCTCTGCAAGTAGGATGAGCACGCTCGAATCTCCGACCAGATTTTCAATGACCTGTGCTATTTCTTTCGTTTTCGGTTCAGAAATCGTGAGCTCATCCAAGAAAATGATTTCCTGGATTGAAGCTTTAACAGATAATGCAGACCGGAGCGCAGCGCGACGCATCTTGCGCGGCATTTTTTGGCCGTAATCTCGAGGCCTTGGGGTATG
>Ga0316577_10000310_pt1 | contig 17814 bp, 13 predicted proteins | sample S5NA_FD_203073 | JGI IMG/M metagenome (GOLD analysis project Ga0316577, IMG submission 203073) | Rhizosphere microbial communities from salt marsh grasses in Alabama, United States - S5-7_050615r2r1 | ecosystem: Host-associated > Plants > Roots > Rhizosphere | place: USA: Alabama | collected... | reverse complement strand
CTGGTCACCTATGTCAACTTCCCGACCACGGAATACCTGCAGCTCGGCTTCCTCGATCTGCAGTGCTTCAACGTCTATCTCGAAGAGAGGGAAAAGCTCGAGGGTTACCTCGCCCGACTTCAGAACATTGCGGGTGAAAAGCCGCTGGTGATGGCGGAGATCGGTCTGGACAGCCGCCGCAATGGGGAACAGGCACAGGCGGACAGCCTGCGATGGCAGATCCAAAGCGCCTTCACCAGCGGCTGTACCGGGGCCTTCGTCTACGCGTGGACCGACGAGTGGTATCGCGGTGGCCACGATATCGAGGACTGGGACTTTGGTCTGACCGATCGGGACCGCCATCCAAAGCCGGCACTCGACGCCGTGCGAGAGAGTTTCGCCCAGACACCGTTCCCTGACGACGTCGAGTGGCCTCGCATCACGGTGGTCTGCTGCAGTTACAACGGCGCATCGACCATCCGCGACACCCTCGAGGGGCTGAAGGCCCTGACCTACCCGAACTTCGAGGTCATCGTCGTCAACGACGGCTCCAAGGACGACACGCCGAAGATCGCCGCCGAATATGACGTCCGGCTGATCAGTACCGAGAACCGCGGGCTGAGCAACGCCCGCAACACCGGCTGGCAGGAAGCGACCGGTGAGATCGTTGCCTACATCGATGACGACGCCTACCCCGACCCGCACTGGCTGCATTTCCTGGCGTGGCGGTTCATGCATACGGATTTCGTCGGCGTCGGCGGCCCGAACATCGCACCGCCGGGCGACGGGCCGATCGCCGACTGTGTCGCCAACGCACCGGGCGGCCCGGTGCATGTACTGCTCTCCGACATCGAGGCCGAGCACATCCCCGGCTGCAACATGGCCTTCCGCCGTGAGGCCCTGGCCGCGATCGATGGCTTCGATGCGCGCTACCGCGCCGCCGGCGACGACGTCGATGTCTGCTGGCGGTTGCAACACAATGGCGGCCGGCTCGGCTTCCATGCCGGCGCGATGGACTGGCACCACCGCCGCAACTCGCTGCAGATGTACTGGAAGCAGCAGCAGGGCTACGGCAAGGCCGAGGCCCTGCTCGAGGAAAAGTGGCCGGAGAAATACAACGCGGCCGGGCATTTCTCCTGGTCAGGGCGGCTGTACGGCAAGGGCCTGACCGAAGCCCTGCACTTCCGCGGCTCGCGTGTCTACAGCGGCCCCTTCGGTAGCGCGCTATTCCAGTCGATCTACCAACCGGCCGCAGGCCTGTGGAATTCGCTGCCGCTGATGCCCGAGTGGTACCTGATCACGGGCGTGCTCGGCGTGCTGACCCTGCTGGGTATCTCATGGCCCCCGCTATTGTGGTTCGCGCCGCTGTTCGTCCTCGGACTGGTCGCACCGATCGCCCAAGCGGTGTTGAGTGCTGCCAAGGCCGAGTTCCCAACGCCAAGGCCAGATCCACTGCAGCGCTTTGGACTAAGGGCTTTGACCGCACTCATGCACCTCATACAGCCGATGGCGCGACTGATCGGGCGGCTACGCCACGGGCTGACGCCGTGGCGTAGCCGCGGGGACGTCGACCCGAGTTGGGGATGGCGCCAAAAGTTCGAGCTGTGGAGCGAACAATGGCGCTCACCCGAGGCCTGGCTGGAGGACATTTGCAATCATCTAGGCAGATCGAACGTCTCGACCCAACCCGGTGGCGACTACGCACCAAAGGACCTCGAACTGCGTGGCGGTCTTCTCGCCAGCGGACGCGCGCTGATGGCCATCGAAGAGCATGGCGGGGGCCGGCAGATGGTGCGCTTTCAGATCGAGCCCGTGTTCTCCCGCCCGGCAATGATCCTGGCCATCTTACTGACCTTACTTGCGATCCCCGCGCTGCTGGATGGCGCCTGGTTAGCCGGCTTCGCGCTGGTTGCTGGCGTGGCGGCCTTGGTAGTTCGCGCTTTGAGCGAGTATGCGATCACTGTCGGCGGTCTTGCCTCGGCGTTACGTAACGAAGGCATGGCGGATCCGGCCCGGCCATGAGTGCCAGGAGCCATTCGGATCTCGGCATCCTGGCCCGGCTGCTGCGCCAGGCCCGGCCGCAGTGGCCGCATGTCGGCGGTATCTTCGTGCTCAACACCCTGGCGGTGCCGCTGGCGCTGCTGGTCCCGGTGCCGCTGATGCTCGCGGTCGACTCGATCATCGGCGAACAGCCCATGCCGGCCTGGCTCGCCTGGCTGGTCCCCGATCGCGTGGCAGGCTCGGTCGGGGCGATGCTAGCAATCGTCGCCGGCATGGTCGTCGCCATCGCGCTGCTGACCCAGCTGCAGCAAATGGGCACCCAGCTGCTGCAGACCTACACCGGCGAGAAGCTCGCACTCAACTTCCGTTCGCGACTGTTGCGCCATGCCCAGCGCCTGTCGCTGGCCTACCACGACAGCAAGGGCACGGCAGACGCGATCTATCGCGTGCAATACGACGCCCCGGCGATCCAGTGGGTGGTGGTCTACGGCATCACGCCGTTCATCACCGCCGGCCTGACACTGATCGGCATGGTCGCGATCACGGCGAGCATCGACTGGCAGCTCGCGCTGGTCGCGCTGGCGGTGTCGCCGGTGATCGTCTTTCTGACCCAGCACTACCGCGGACGCCTGCGCAGCCAGTGGCGCGACGTCAAGCAGCTCGAGACCTCAGCACTGTCGATCATCCAGGAGGTGCTGACGGCGTTGCGCGTGGTCAAGGCCTTCGGCCAGGAGGAGCGGGAGCACGGCCGCTTCGTGCGCCGCTCGGACGAGGGCGTCTGGGCGCGCATTCGTCTGGTGGTCTCGGAGAGCGCGTTCGCGATGCTGACCGGCATGACCATCGCGTGCGGGACCGCGGCAGTACTGTGCGTCGGTGTCACCCATGTCCGGGCAGAGATCCTGACGCTTGGCCAGCTGCTGCTGGTGATGTCCTACCTGGCCCAGCTGTACCAGCCGCTGCGGACCATCGGCCAGCAGTTCGCGAAATTGCAGAACGGCCTGGCCGGTGCCGAGCGGGCGTTCGCGCTGCTCGACGAGCTGCCCGACGTCGTCGACCGGCCCGATGGGCGCGAGCAGACCCGCGCACGCGGCGAGATCGCCTTCGAGCACGTGGCCTTCAGCTACGACGGCGAGCACCGGGTGCTAGACGGGGTGTCGTTCGCGATCCCAGCGGGTTCGCGCGTCGGCCTCATCGGCCGCACCGGCGCCGGCAAGACGACGCTGATCAATCTGATACTGCGCCTGTACGACCCGACGCACGGCCGTATCGTCCTCGACGGCGTCGACATCCGCGACTACCGCCTGGCGGCACTGCGCGATCAGTTCGCGATGGTCCTGCAGGAGCCGGTGCTGCTGTCGTCGTCGATCGCCGAGAACATCGCCTACGCGCGACCCGAGGCCAGCATGGACGACATCGTCGCCGCGGCCCGGACGGCCAATGCCGACGAGTTCATCCGCGCACTGCCCGACGGCTACGAAACCCAGGTCGGCGAGCGCGGCATGCGCCTGTCCGGCGGACAGCGCCAGCGCATCGCGATCGCGCGCGCGTTCCTCAAGGACGCCCCGATCCTGATCCTCGACGAGCCGACCAGCTCGGTCGATACCAAGACCGAGGCGGTGATCATCGAGGCGATGGACCGGCTGATGGAGAACCGCACGACGCTGATGATCGCGCACCGGCTCAGTACGCTGCGCGACTGCGACCTGTTGCTGGAGCTCGACGGCGGCCGCCTCGTGAATGTCACGCGGCAGGTAGCCGAGGTGATCGAGGCGGCGGGTTGAGCAGGGCGGGAGGGCGCGATCATGAACGAGCAACCAGTGGTTCTGTATCTGCACATCCCGAAGGCGGGCGGCACGACGCTCTCGGATTGGCTCTATCAGCAATTACGGGATCACAGGCGACAATCCTCCGAGGCTGAGGAGGACAGGTGGCTGCGCGAAGCGGTCTTCTATTATCCGTCGGGTTATGTGCGTGGGCCATATGAGCATGACACAGCGATAATAAATCGAGTCCTGCCAAGGCCCAATGTCAATGGGGTGCTCGGTCACTTCAAATTCGGTATTCATTCGAGGCTAACCAGGCCGGCGCGCTACGTGACGATGCTGCGACATCCGGTAGAACGCATCCTGTCCCTCTATCATTTTGAGAGACTGATGCAAGAAAGATACGGCGAGCACCAGGGCATCAGGATGCCCATGGAGACCACGCTTGAGTCTTTCCTTCAGTCACCACCTTTTGAGGAGGTCGACAATGGGATGCTGCGCAGAATCTCCGGCGTCTCGCCTCGGTTAGGTGGCTGCACAGACGATATGTTGCAGCAGGCAAAAGCCAATCTGCGCAATCATTTCGCCGTCGTGGGAGTCACGGAACGATTCGACGAGACCCTGATGCTTGTGAAGAAAGCATTTTCCTGGGACTCGGACGTTTTTTATTACCCCAAGAACACCAACCCCGGTCGGAAAGCCGTTACGTTGAAATCGCAAGAAGCCTTCAACGCAATATTGGAAAGTAACGAGTTTGACTTTGAACTCTACAAGTTTGCACTTGAGCTAATGGATTCCGCGATCGAGAGTTACGGTGCTTTGTTTGAGAGTGATCTTAAAGATTTCACATCGCGCAACCGCGCTTGGTATGAACAGGTGACGTCTGATGAGCTTGGCCACCGATATGGCCAAGGATTACAGAGAAATTAATTGGCAGTTTGATGACGTGAAGCCGGCTCGTTGTTTTGATACGGCCTCTGGCATTCGCCCGATCATCCTGCTCCGGTCGAGCAAGAAAAAGCGAGATCGTTCGGCGCGGAAATAGCAATGCATTCTAAACTGAAAATAATCGTCACCGGTCTGGTCGGCCTGCACCCGCTCGGCGGTGTCGCCTGGGACTATCTGCAGTACGTGATCGGCCTGGCCCGCCTCGGGCACGATGTCTACTACCACGAAGACACCCAAGCCTGGCCCTATAATCCGGTGAGCAAGGCGACCACCGACGATGCCAGCTATTCGGTGGCATATCTCACGAACTTCTTCGAGCGTTATGCCCCCGATCTCCGTGAGAACTGGCACTACCTCCACCTGCAGCAGCACAGCTTCGGGATCAGCCGCCGCAAGTTCGACGGGGTGGTGCGGACCTGCGATCTGTTCATCAACGTCAGCGGCGCCAATCTGATCCCCGAGGGACTGCCGCAGCACTGCGTGAAGGTCTTTCTGGACACCGACCCCGGCTACAACCAGATCGTGCTCAGTGAACGCCCCGACTGGGCGGAAAAAGTGGACCGCTGGTGTGAATTGGTCGATGCCCATGACCGCCATTTCACTTATGCGGAGAACATTTACGGACCGGATTGCGGCGTGCCGAGACTCAAATACAGGTGGATAACGACGCGCATGCCTGTGGTCAGATCGCTCTGGGAAGCGACGGCCGGCGTCGAAACCCTGCCATCGACCCCGTGGACGACGGTGATGAGCTGGAATGCCTTCAAGAGTCCGCTGGTCTATCAGGGCACAGAGTACAAGAGCAAGGGCGCGGAGTTCGCAAAGATCCTGTCGCTGCCGGGCAGGACCCGGGTGCCGCTGAGGCTGGCGGTCGGGGGCATTTCCAGTCCTTTCAAGTCGCTTTCCCGACGCGGGTGGCATAACACCTACCGGGTCCTTTCCAATGTGACGCAACGCATTAAGTTCCAGCAGCTGAAATGGCACGGTTGGCAGGTGGTCGATGGCCCCAGCCATACCATGACGCCGGAGCAGTACCAGTCCTTCATTGCGGGATCGCGCGGAGAGGTGTCCACGGCTAAGCATGTCTACGTGGCACTGCGCACGGGGTGGTTCAGTTGCCGGTCCGCGTGCTACCTCGCGGCCGGTCGGCCGGCGGTCGTACAGGACACGGGTTTCAGCCATGTACTCCCTTGCGGAGAGGGCCTGTTGGGCTTCGATACGCAGGCACAGGCGGCGGCAGCGCTTGACCGGGTGCAGGCCGACTACGCCCGCCACCGTGAGGCGGCGCAGGCGTTGGCCGCGGACCATTTCGACTCGGGTCGTGTACTCGAGCGATTCGTGGATGATGCCTTCACGAATTCCGACAGCCTGCAGGTAGGTTCCGCGTGAGTCTACGTCTGCAGAAAATTGCGCTGGAAACAGGTGTGGGTAGCCAGGACTGCGCCCCGTGCGTGTGTGGGGTTCGCCTGCTCGCCGGCCACGTTACGGCAACCGGGCCGCGCCCCGCTTCGCCGGTACAGTTCAGGCAATGGCCTATGCAGGGCCGTTACCGAGCACGGGCCTCGAGGCGATCTTTGGCGAACAGGCCTTTACCGGTCATGAGGGCACCGGGTTTTGTCAAGGCAACGACAACGGTGATCCAGCCCGAAGGTCGTGTCGCCGAAGAGAAGAAGAATGATCACGCCGGCAGGTGACAACAGATTGCGCATACTGGTGCTCGGCTATCTTGTCCGGGGGCCCCTTGGCGGCCTTGCCTGGCACCACCTGCAATATGTGCTGGGGCTGCATCGCCTCGGGCATGACGTCTATTTCATCGAAGACAGTGGCGATTCGCCTGCTTGTTACGATCCCAGCCGGCACGTGACGGACGAGGATCCGAGCTACGGAATTCGATTCACGGCAGCGGCCTTCGACCGCTTGGGGCTTGGTGATCGCTGGGCCTATTTCGACGCCCACGCCGCGCAGTGGCTCGGCCCTTGCGCAGCGCAAGCGGTACAGCTTTGCAAAACGGCCGACGTCATCCTGAACGTGTCCGCCGTCAACGTGATACGGCCGTGGATGGCCGACGTCCCGGTGAAGGCGCTGATCGACACAGACCCGGCTTTCACTCAAATCCGGCACATGACGGACACGAGCGCCCGTGAGCAGGCGACTCGACACACACACTTTTTCACGTTCGGTGAGAATTTCGGGAAACCTGGCTGTTCGCTACCTGACGACGGCTTTCCGTGGCAGCCGACACGGCAGCCGATCGTCCTTGACGCGTGGAAGGTAACGCTCGGCAAGCCCGACAGCCGGTTCACGACGGTGATGCAGTGGGACAGCTATCAAAGCCGGGACTTCGATGGTCGACATTATGGAATGAAGGCGGAGTCGTTCGACGCGGTCATAGGCATTCCGCGGCAAACCGACAAGCCTCTGGAACTGGCGATAGGCAGCGCAAACGCGCCACGCCAGCGGCTCGAACATCACGGCTGGCATCTTCGTGATCCTTTGCAGGTCACCAAAGACCCATGGACCTACCAGCAGTACATCCGCGATTCGTTTGCCGAGTTCAGTGTCGCAAAGCATGGCTACGTCGCCAGCAACAGCGGCTGGTTCAGTGAGCGCAGCGCTTGTTACCTCGCGAGTGGCAGGCCTGTGATCGTCGAGGACACCGGCTTCGGTGGCTGGCTCACTCCCGGGGCCGGTGTGCTTTCGTTTCGCGACGCGGACAGTGCCCTTCAATGTATCGAATCGGTGATCGCAGAATACGATAAGCATTGCAGGGTGGCCCGGCAGGTTGCGGAAGAGTGTTTTGCGGCGCCACGCGTTCTCGGCTCAATGGTCGAAGATTTGATATCCATTTCGATAAAGACGAGTAGCGGGTGAAAAATGGCTCGCTTGGCTATTGGCTTCATCCAAAGCACTTGCGGCGTGAATTGAGATGGTTGAGAAGTCCGGCGACCGACACAAGGCTTAAAGCAATGATTGAGTTCCACGTTTCGTATGACCACCGCCGTCACCCTTCGTCTTGTGCCAGCAGCGGCAGGCATTTCGGCATGCCTTTACCGATCGCCGATGAAACGCGCGATGGCAGTAGAAGGAGAAAATATTATGTCAGCGAATCAGCGCCCAAAAAAGTCTCCATGGATTAACCTCGACCAGCGACGCGGAGAGGCGTTCCGGGGACTGAGCGAAAAATATGAACCGAGCACGCTAGATTGGTTGATCGGAATATCGCCAGAGCACAAGTTCGTGCATTTCGATAATCCAAAAGTTGCATCCGGAACGCTCAAGAAGACTATCGCAAAGACGATCGACCCGGCTTTCGATCCGTTGGAAACGAACATTCACTCAAAGGAGGGAATGCCTCTTGTCTGTCCCAACTATCTGAATGATGCGGATCTGGAATACTTCCTCACGAGTGCGGAGATCTTTCGCTGGGTATTTGTACGACATCCAACCACGCGGGTTTTGTCCGCCTTCCTTAACAAGCTCGTGGACGAGCTTCCCGCACAGATTCAGAACGCCTCGATCAAGGTCATAGACGGGAAGACGAAGAGTCAGCGCGTTAAGGCTCTTGGATACATAGAAACTCGAAAAGCGATATTGAAGATTTTGGGCAGGGATCCCGACGGCTGGGGGTCGGATATCACCTTCGAAGACTTCATCGATTGTCTCGAAAGGGTCGATCTCTCGAAAACTAACCCGCACTGGCGACCTCAAACGATGCTAATTCCATTCGATATTCTGGATATCGAAGTGTTCAGGTTTGAGAACTTGGATGAAGATCTTGCGCATGTGCTCGCGAGAATTGGCGGTCAAAAGATCCACATTGAGCGGCGGTATGCGACCGAGGCCTCGAGCAAGGTTCGCCAGTACGTCACACCCGGGCTCGAGGAGAGAATTTACGCGTTGTACAAGAATGATTATGAGGTTTTGGGTTACGAACCGCTGCTGATTTCCTGAAGCGCTAAGGTGGACGTTAAAGCCCACACATTCAATGCGCGCGCTAGGTGATACCTTGTTGATGTATACGGGCAAATTCGTTGCGGGCATTGCAGTCTATCGCGTATGCGTCTTCCGCCGTGCCTTGTTGATTTCAGTGAGTGAATCAGTGAGTTTCTGAAAAGTGAAAACAGGGCCCGCAGTGACAACGAAATTCTGCATCAACAGTCGATGCGTTGATGTGCTTCGCACAGAGGCCCGGTAGAGACGAAATGAAAATCTTGGTAAGCGGCTACCTCATACGCAAGCCCGTCGCCGGACTGGCCTGGCACTATGGCCAGTACCTGGTCGGTCTGCAAAGACTGGGTCACGACGTGCTGTACGTCGAAGACAGCGAGGACCTGTTGGGGAATGTGGACGCAAGCCTTGGCTACGCACAGGACGTGTTCCGCTACCTGGGCCTGCGGCACGACTGGGCTTTTTTTGATTTCGGCGCCAATGCCTGGAAAGGCCCGGCTGCCGGATCTGCCCGGAAGTCACTGAGCGACGCGGACTTTCTGATAAGCCTGTCGGGCCCGCCCGTCGTGATGGAATGGTTTCAGAACGTGCCGGTCAGGATCTTCGTAGATACCGATCCCGTATTTACCCAGGCCAAGACGATCAATTACCCGGCCTGGAGTGAGCGATGCTCGGCTCACACGTATCTGGCCAGCTTCGGCGAAAATATCAACCGGCGTGGCAGCGGTATTCCCCGCGACGGTTTAGCCTGGCAGCCTACGCGGCAACCGATCGTGCTCGACCTCTGGGACAACCGGCAGTCAGCCCGCCCGGTATTCACGACCATCATGTCCTGGAAGAGCTATGCACCGGCCCAGGCGAATGGTGCCCGCTTCGGTGTGAAGGCGGACACCTTCGACCCGTTCAAATCCATTCCCACCCGAACCTCGGCCCGACTCGAGATTGCGCTGGACGCCGAGGAAGAGGTTCAGACCGATCTGGCTGCGCACGGCTGGGGGATCTCCTCGGCGCGATCGATCAGTGCGACGGCAGATCGCTACAAAGCATACATCCAGTCGTCGTTTGGCGAATTCACGGTGGCCAAGCAGGCCTACGTCGAGTCGCGCTCCGGCTGGTTCAGTGAACGATCCGCGTGCTATCTCGCGTCCGGTCGGCCAGTGATCACCCAGGATACCGGGTTTTCGACCTGGCTCGACTGCGACCGTGGGGTTTTGAGTTTCCGGTCACCAGAGGATGCGCTGGCGGCGCTCGAGTCGGTGACGGGCTCCTACGACATCCATGCGGACGCCGCGCGCGAACTGGCGGGCTATTTTGATTCGGCGTCGGTATTGCAGCAGCTGCTCGACAATGCGCAATCCAGTGCGCCGCCGGGCCCGCTCCCTGATTCACCGGCGGCGCTGAATCGCGAGGCATATCGATCGATCATCCGGCAGATAGAAACGACCGTGCCCGAGGGTGCGTCGCTGGTCCTGATAGACGATCGCCAGTCTGGACTGTTCGGCTACCTCGGCCGGCGCCGGGTGTTTCCGTTTCTGGAGAAGCACGGCCAATACTGGGGAAGTCCGCAGGACTCGGATCAGGCAATCGGCGAACTTCACCGGTTGATGGCGCTCGGCGCCGACCATCTCGTCGTCCTCGAGGCGTCACGCTGGTGGTTTGATTTTTATGTCGGGTTCTGGGAATTCGTCTCGGCTCACGGGGCTGTCGCACTGCAAACGGGGCAACTGACCATCGTCAAGCTGAATCCGTGCGAGCAGGAGCGAACCACCGAGCGTGAGTTACAGGTAGCGACGGAGTGAGTCGGGTTATGCATCAATACGACCAACAGTTTTATGAGTCCATCCGCGACGGCTCGACGCGTTCGGCAGAGACAATAGTGCCTCTCATTATGCGCATCCTTCACCCCAAAAGCGTGTTGGACGTCGGCTGCGGACAGGGTGTCTGGTTGAGCCAGTTCGCCCACAACGGGGTCGACGACATTCAGGGTGTCGATGGCGACTACGTATCGACAGACGAACTTGCCATTCGTCCGGAGCAGTTCACGGCGCTCGACCTGGAACGCGGGCTGGACCTCGGTCGCCGCTTCGACCTTGCGATGTCGCTCGAGGTTGCCGAGCATCTGGGCGCGGATGCGGCGGACGGCTTCGTTGCCTCACTGGTTCGACACTCGCCGTGCGTCCTCTTTTCCGCGGCAATCCCTGAACAAGGCGGCACGTCGCACGTCAACGAGCAGTGGCCGTCGTACTGGATAGAAAAATTCGCCGCGCACGGTTACCGGCCGTGGGACTTCCGCGCACAGCTCTGGGGAAACCCGCAGATCGACCATTGGTACGCGCAGAACATGCTGCTTTTCGTCAGGGAAGGCGTCGAGGGGGATTTCCCTGCGCTGGCGCAGATAGCCAGAAGACAACCGCTCGATCTGGTGCATCCGACGCAGTACCTGAAAATGGCTTCCGAAAAAAGCGATACGGAACGGGCCCTTTGGGAGGCAAGGGCGGCTCTGGCGCAGTTTGACATTGCCCAACATGTCCCGGCGCAGAGCCGCTACATACTGCTCGATGACGGCTCCTTCCCCGATGACCCGGTTTCGGCGGACGGTACGGCAAAGCGCGTGCTGGAAGTCAATGGCGTTTACGGTGGGGCACCGAAAGACGACCAGGAGGCGATCGCTGAGATCAGCACGCTGCGGGCGGAGGGCTTCGATTTTCTCGTCCAGACCTGGCTCGCTTTCTGGTGGCAGCAATCCTACGCGGGCGTGGCCTCCTATCTGGAACAGGAAGCGCGATGCCTGGTCAGCAACGAGCGGTGTCGGATTTATCGTTTTAAGAACGGGGGCCTGTCATGAGCGGCGCTGCCAAAGTCTTCGGGATCGGGCTGAGCCGCACCGGGACCACGAGCCTGACGCGGGCGCTCGAACACCTGGGGTACAAGACCGTCCACTACCCTCATGATCCGGTTACGCTGGCGGAACTGTCAGGGGGGGTGTTTAGGCTGTCGGTGCTCGACGCGTTCGACGCCGTCACTGACATAACCGTCGCGCCGTACTACCCGCAACTGGACAGCGCTTATCCCGGCTCAAAATTCGTCCTTACCGTCCGCAACATTGAGCAATGGCTCGTGAGCATGGCAGAGCACTTCGACCGCCTGGGCCCGCATCTGCAGCAGCACCCGGAAATGCGGCCGTTCACGGATTTCATCTGCGCGGCGGTTTACGGGACGCAGGCGTTTGACCGGGAGAGAATGAAGTGGGTTTACGAAACGCATGTGCAGAATGTCCGCAGTTTTTTCAGGGGCCGCCCGGACAACCTGCTCGAGGTCGACATATGTTCCGGATCCGGATGGGCAGAGCTGTGCTCTTTTTTGGGCCGGCCAATGCCTGATATGACGTTTCCCTTTCTCAATCGCGGAAAAAATGATCGACCTGGAGACAACAAGATGCAGGGTCAACGGGGTGGTGAATGATGTCGTTGGTCACACGCGGACGTAGCTTCGTCCAGCGCAGGTGGAAGCTATCGCTGCTGCTGGCAGTGTTGCTGCTCGCGGCCGTGGCGTCCGTCGCGCGCTTCACGGCAACCGGCGACGCGGCCGACGCGACGTTCCTGACCGCGCCGCTGGAGCGCGCGCCGATCGTCAGCCAGGTGACCTCTACCGGCACGCTCAACGCGCTGGTCACGGTCGAGGTGAGCTCGCAGATTTCGGGGCAGGTCGCGGAGCTGTTCGCCGATTTCAACGACACCGTGAAGGCGGGGCAACCGATCGCGCGGCTCGATCAAAGTCTACTTCAGGCACAGGTTGAAGAAACACAGGGTGCGCTCGTGGCTGCGCAAGCACGGATACCTGTGCAACAAGCTGAGATCGAGCAAGCCCGCAACGAACTTGAGCGGACCCGTGCTCTGGGCGGTGTGTTGGATGCGCGGCTCAGTCTCGCCGAGTCGGAACTTGCCGCGGCTGAGCGTGAACTCAAGCGCAGAGAGGAACTAAGCGGCCGCGGCATGACTGCAGCGCAAGAACTCGACGATGCGGAGACGGCGAGACAGGCCGCGCTTGCTCGACTCGCGGAGGCAAGAGCTGAGATGATCGTGCATGAGCAGGAGATCAGCATAGCTGACGCCAAGCTGCTTAAGGCAGAAAAGGTAATGCTTGATGCCGAAGCGCAAGTCGCGGAGCGCGAGGCGTCTGCCAAACGCGCCAGGATCGAACTGGAACGCGCCGTGATCCGTTCGCCGATCGACGGCGTCGTGATCGGCCGCGACGTCGATCGCGGGCAGACGGTCGCTGCGAGCCTCGAAGCGCCGACGCTGTTCACGATCGCGCGCGATCTGCGCGAAATGGAGGTGCACGCGACCGTCGACGAGGCCGACATCGGGCGTATCGATGTCGACCAGGGCGCCTGGTTCACGGTTGATGCCTACCCCGAGCGGCGTTTCACGGCGCGCGTGACGCAGATCCGCAAAGCGCCCGAGGAAGTCGAGAACGTCGTCGCGTACACCGTGGTCCTGCGGACGACCAATGCCGACCTGACGCTGCTGCCGGGGATGACGGCGCTGGTCAACATCACCGTCGCCAGTACCGACACCGTGCTCACGGCGCCCAACGCCGCGCTGCGTTACCGCCCCCGTGGCGGCCTCTCGGCAGCCGGCGCGGGACGGGGCGCGGCCGACGCAAACCCGCCCGCTTCACGCGTCTGGATCGTCGACCACGATGGCCGGCCGCGCGCTGTCGACGTCGAGACCGGCGTGCGCGACGAGCGAGTCACGGAGATCGTGGCCGGCGACCTGCGCGAAGGCCAGGCCGTGATCATTGGCGAGGTCGCCGCACCGGTCGAGAAGACGCGCGCGGCAGGCCTGCGGTTGGGTTTCTGAGCGCATGGCAGCCATCATCGAGACCGTAGGGCTGGGCCGGACCTACAGCGTCGGCGACAGACCAGTGCCGGCGCTGAAGGACGTCGACCTGGCCGTGCAACCCGGTGAGCTGCTGGCGATCATGGGGCCGTCGGGCTCGGGCAAGTCGACGCTGATGAACCTGCTCGGCCTGCTCGACACGCCGACGACGGGCAGCTACCGGCTGGCCGGGACCCAGGTCGAAGAACTCGACAGCGACGCCAAGGCGCAGATGCGCAGCCGCAACATTGGCTTCGTGTTCCAGTCTTTCAACCTTCTGCCGCGTGCGACCGCGGTCGAGAACGTCGAACTGCCCCTGGTGTATGCCGGTGTCCCAGCGGCCGAGCGCCGCCGACGCGCGCTCGAGGCGCTCGAGCACGTGCAACTGTCCAAGCGCGCCACGCACTGGCCGCGCCAGTTGTCCGGCGGCGAGCAGCAGCGCGTCGCTATTGCACGCGCCATCGTTAACAACCCGGCGCTGATCCTCGCTGACGAGCCGACCGGCGCGCTCGACAGCCGCACCGGCATAGCGATCCTCGCGCTGTTCCAGCGCCTCAACCGCGAAGGCCGAACCATCATCATGGTGACGCACGACACCCGCGTTGCGCGACACTGTGCGCGCAACGTCGTGCTGCGCGACGGATGCCTGCAGATCGATGCGCGCATCGAAAGAGTCCTAGATGCACGTGACACGTCCGAAGCCGCGGTTAATCGGCTCGCGTCATGACGGGGTGGCAACACCTTGGCGTCGCCCTGCGCGCCCTGACCATCAGTCCGCTGCGCAGCCTGCTGACGATCCTCGGCATCGTCATCGGTGTCAGTGCCGTGATCGCGATGATCGCGATCGGCTCGGCGGCTCGCGCCCAGATCGACGAACAAATCCGCAGCCTCGGCTCCAATGTTTTGATGGTGATCCCCGGTGCCGCGCGCGCCGGCGGCGCCCGCCTCGAATCGGGCAGCAGTCACACGCTGACCGAGCGTGATGTCGCCGCGATCCTGCGCGAGGTGCCGTTGGTCATCGAGACCGGGCCTGTGGTGTGGGGCACGGCGCAGGTCGTGCGCGGCAACCGCAACTGGTTCGGCGGCATCTTCGGCACCGCGCCCGGCTACTTCTTCGTGCGCGACTGGCCCGTCGTGCGCGGCCAGCCGTTCACAGATCACGATGTCGACGCCAATGCCAAGGTAGCCGTTCTAGGTGCCACGGCCGCGGACGAGCTGTTCGGCGACGCCGATCCGGTTGGCAGCACGGTGCGCATCGCCAACGTGCCGATCACGGTGATCGGGGTGCTGGACAGGAAGGGCCCGCAGGCCGACGGCAAGGATCAGGACAACCGTATCTACCTGCCGATTTCGACCGCCAAGGCGCGTCTGCTCGGCGGCGCGCACCAGATCAGCCGCGACGCGGTTGCCTACGCCTGGGTCAAGGTCGTGTCAGAGGAGACCATGGGCGCCGCGACCGAGCAGATAGGGTCGCTCCTGCGCCAGCGCCATCGCCTGCGCCCCGGCGCCGACGATGATTTCGCCATCAAGGACCCGGTCGCCGCGAAGAGCGCCCGACAGGCGACTACGCGGACGATGACGGCGCTGCTCGCCGCGGTGGCGTCGGTGTCGCTGCTCGTGGGCGGCATCAGCATTATGAACATCATGCTGGTGTCGATTACCGAGCGCACGCGCGAGGTCGGGCTGCGGCTGGCGGTCGGCGCGCGGCGCCGCGACATCCTCGCGCAGTTCCTGGTCGAGTCGGTGACACTGTGCGCGATCGGCGGCTTGCTCGGCGTGCTGTTGGGCGTCGGCGTCGCCTTCGCGCTGGCGTCGGTGGCCGGCTGGCCTGTCCTCGTGGGCCTTGGATCGATATTGCTTTCGGTGGGTTTTGCTGCAGCTGTGGGCATCTTCTTTGGCTTCTATCCCGCGCTCAAGGCGTCCCGGCTCGATCCAATCGAGGCTTTGCGGTTCGAGTAGCTTTCATAGTTCCAAGATTGCACTTGCCTTTGATACCCGGCATTATTTAGCAAGTGCACATACGCGATGAATCAACCGGTTAGGGTCGGGCTCGCGTTTTGAGCCACCGCCGGGCGCATCCTGGGGACGTCCACCCAGCCCCCGGAGCCGCTCATGCACCAGCCCCACTTCCTGCTCACGGCCGCTGCCCGCTCGCTGTCGGTGCGGGAGATCTTCGGCTTGAGCGACGAGCGCGCCTTCGAGCTGTTGCGGGAGGTGCGCTGGGGCCGCGAGGGCGAGCCGGTCTGCCCGGAGTGCGGGACGGTGGAGGCGCACTGGTTCCTACCAAGCCGCCGGCAGTGGCGCTGCCGCGCCTGCGGACACACCTTCTCGGTGACCTCCGGGACCATCTTCGCCCACCATAAGCTGCCGCTTCAGGTCTACCTCGGGGCGCTGGCGATCGACACCAATGCGGTCAAGGGGCTTTCGGCCCTGCAGCTGAGCCGGGACCTGGACGTGCAGTACAAGAGCGCCTTCGTGCTCATGCACAAGATGCGCGAGAGCCTGATGGTGCAGCGCGACGAGACCCCGCTGGCGGGGGAGGTGCAGATCGACGGCGCCTACGTCGGCGGGTCGGTCAGGCCCGAAAACCGGGCCGAGGAGCGGGTGGACCGGCGCCTCGCCGAGCACCAAGACCCCGATCGGCGTTGCGTGATCGCGCTGCGCGAGACGTTCCCCGAAGACGACCCTCAGGGCCGGGTCGGGGCCAAGCGCACCCTCACCGCCATCGTCAAACGCGAGTGCCAGGCCGACATCGGGGTCCTGACCAAGCGCTTCGTCGCTCCCGCCACGACGATCTCGGCCGATGAGTCGGACGCCTACAATCTTCTGCACGGCAACTACCCGATGCGGCGGGTCAACCACCACAAGGAGTACCGGGCCGAGGACGGGACCACCAACAACCAGGCCGAGTCCTATTTCTCCCGTTTCCGGCGCATGCAGATGGGCCAGCACCACCAGTTCGGCCTCGGGCACCTGGCCAATTACGCCAACGAGGCCGCCTACCGGGAAGACACCCGTCGCTGGTCCAACGGGGAGATCTTCTACGACATCCTCACCAAGTGCCTGCGCACCCGGCCCCATCGCGACTGGTGCGGATACTGGCAGGGCAACACGCGCCGCCCCGAGCGCCTGGCCGCCTAAGCCCGCTGCCAGGCCCGGCGCCCGTCGGGCAGCGTCAGGGCCCGGATCGCGCCTTTCTTGGCCAGGCGGCGCAGGGTGGCCAGCGTCGTCTTCTCCAGGCCGGCCCGGGCCGGCGACTGGGCCTCCACGCCCTTGCTTGCCGCCACCGCCGCTTCGACCTGCCGATCCGACAGCGCCTCGGGTGCATCGCGCAGCGTCTCCAGCACCAGGCGTTGGCATTCCCCCTGAGCGAACCGACGCTGCCCCATCCGGCGTTGGCGGGGGCGCACCTCGCTCAGGTCGTAGTCCGGGGCAAACAAGCGGATCGCCGCATCCAGGTGAATCAGCTGCTCGTCCAGGCGCCGCAACTCCCGGCGATGTCGCTGCACGTCCCCCGCCAATTCCCCCCGCTTCGCCACCAAGGCGCTCACCACGTGCGACTCGGCCATCGTTCAGACCCCCTTGCTCGAATAGAGGCCCAATTTTCCGACTCAGCCAGGCGGGAATTCATGTGCGGCTGCTACATAATGCCGGTTATGTCCGCTGAGGGTCGTAAGCAGGCAACGCCGATTCAGCGGCGGGATGCCCGCTTTCTAGCGGTGACCGGCCTCTCTCGCCGCCGTCTGTAAGGGCCGGGCTTATGCTATAGCGCAACGCTCGGAAGTTCCTCATCGCTTCTCCTTCGGCAGCTTCAGCTCCGGATGGTCCGCCGCTAACCGCTTCAATCGCCGGCGCGCCCCTTCAGCCGTGATACCCGCTGCGGCACCGATCTCCGCGAGGGTGTGACCTGATGCCCAGCCGCGGTAGATGGCGGCACGCTCCGCATCAAGCAGCTCGTCCAGTTGCTGCAAGTGTTCCTGCAGCGCCTCGCCGCTGAGACCCATGCGGCGCAGGCTGCGGGCAGCGGCTAGGCGGTCCGGCCGGGCATCGTCCTGACACCCTGGACAGGGCGGTGTATCGGCATGCAGCAGCGCGATGGCAGTTGCCTTGAATCGCCGCCCATGCCGGGTGCAGTGCCAGAAGCTCTGGTTCCGCTCACCGGTGAATCGGTGCAGATGCAGCAGCACAAAGGGCCAGCGCCGACCCACTTGCTCCTGGACGGCGCGCGCGCGGGTCGCGAGGTTCAGTGCCCGGAGTCTGGCGGCGAGCGGCTCAACGCCAGCCGCCGGCGGCTC
>Ga0316577_10000308_pt1 | contig 17883 bp, 15 predicted proteins | sample S5NA_FD_203073 | JGI IMG/M metagenome (GOLD analysis project Ga0316577, IMG submission 203073) | Rhizosphere microbial communities from salt marsh grasses in Alabama, United States - S5-7_050615r2r1 | ecosystem: Host-associated > Plants > Roots > Rhizosphere | place: USA: Alabama | collected... | reverse complement strand
CGGGAGATCTGTGCCGGGGTGAGTGTCTCCTGAGACAGATCGCGCAGGATTCGCAGGCGCGTGGGATCTGACAGAGCCTTGAGCGCGCGCAGCAGCGTCTCCGGGATCACCTCGCCGGGCACCAACGAAGCGTCCGATGGACGAGCGCCGAATAGCCACACCAGGCGCTCTTTACCAGCCATGCCCATGTAGACCAACGGGGTGCTCCAATAGGACGGCACCAGCACCAGCTCTTCTCCTTCGGGCGGGGCATCGAGGCGCACACCCTGGGTGAGCTCTTCCAACAGGTCCAGCAGCGAGAGTTCCTCTGCCAGCTCTTGGGCGTGCTCCAGGGCAGTCTGCAGGACCGGGCGGATGCGCTTCTCCTCCTCGGCGAAGAACGCCTCCTGGTAGTTGCGCAGCGCCTCCAGGTACTGCACACCGAATTCCTCGACGTGGGCCCACAGATCCAGCATCTTGGCCAGCGTTTTGGCAGTGGGCGGTTTCTTGCTCTCGCCATGCTCGTGGACAGGCTGGCAGGCCGCCTGAAGCATCGCCAAGTCGCCCTCCGTCCAGGCTCCCTTCTGGGCCACCTCCTCGAAGAGATCCTTCGTTTCTATGCACAGATCCGGGCCCAAAGCCAGGAGCCGTACCCGAGCAGGAGCAGGCACCTGGCCGAGTGCCAGGAGAGCGGTCGTCGCATCTTGGGGTTCGGGCAAGCTGTAGATCCAGTGCAACGGCACTCGCCAGAGCAACTGGCTGCTCTCCAACACGTCCCGATCTTCTGGCGATAGCCGCGCGCGCACACCGGCTGCCCATGCGCCACGCACGCCAAAGTCACCCGGTCTGTGCAGCACCACCAGACTCATGAACAGATCGTAGGCCGTGCCGTTGCCCCATTCTATTTGTGGTGTCGTCATGTCTCTCCTCTTGATCTCTTGCTATGGATCGCCTCTGTGTCCTGACGGAGCAGGGGGAGCGTGTCACAAACGGCGGCTGGGGCACACCGGGCCATCCCGCTGACAGGCAGCAAGACGGCCTGGTGGCCCCAGGCGATGAACCTACGTTTCGCACCGGCCAGGCCGGCTTTATGAGAGATTTCGGTCCTCATCTTTGACGTCCCTCAGTTCTACCGCTGCCGCCAGGCCGGCTAGCAATCCGCCTGTCCAGCGGCTGTCGCGGACACTTCGGGGCCCGCAGCGAAGGCGGGCTCGTACCGCTCGCGCAGGCCTGTGCCGGCAGAAGCCAGCATTCGCCCCACTCGCGCCAGGATGCGCGCGTGCAGCCGGGGCCTCGCCAGCCTGGCAGCACTCACTTCATGCAGGTACTTGATCTCTCGTATACGGCCCTCGTGATAGGCCATAGCATCCGTGGGTAGCATGGGATAGTACATTTCTACCTCCTTGCGAACAAACTCACCTCTGCAACACCCATCCAAAACTGCTGACGCTCGCGCACGCGGGCAGTCAGCCCACCTGCAGCACACCTTAGACGGTCATCTAACTTAGACGAATATCTAAGTTAGATTATAACCTAATTACCCTCTCTTGTCAAGCCCCCAGTTTCGCGAATCGGTAACGATCTCATAACACCCTATCCGGGCAAAGGGGTGCCTTCATCCCCAACCTTCTCAGCCAGCATTGGGCAGGCAAGGCCCAGATGTGGTATAATCGGCCACAGGTGGGGATGACAACCAAGCGGACAGATCTTTGCCGCATAGCCCGCTCTGGCTTGACCGGACTCCCTTTGGAACATAGGGTGGGAGGGGAGCGAAATGAAGTTGGTAACCTACTGCGGTCTCTACTGCGATCTGTGCGCCGAGCGCGCGCGTATCCCGGGCCGGGCGGCAGCACTCCAGGCAGCGATGACCGAGGAGGGCTGGCCTTTCTGGGGGGACTCTGTCGCTGGATTCACCGAGTTCTGGGCATTCCTCGAAGAGCTGGCCTCCGGCGAGGGGTGCCCTGGCTGCAGGGCCGGCGGCGGCTTTCCAGAATGCCAGATCCGTGTCTGTGCCCGGGAGCGTGGGTTGGAGATGTGCGCTCAATGCGCCGATTTTCCCTGCGAGCACGTGGAGATGCTGGCCGCCAGGTACCCGACGCTCATTGCCGACAACCGGCGGCTGCAGGCTGTCGGCTTTGAACGGTGGCTGGACGAGCAAAAAGAACGCGCGCGCCGCGGTATCGTCTATGCCGACATCCGATACGAACCCCACGATCCGCAGGACAGCACCGGTGAATAGGTTCGGCGAGGCGTGCCTGCCCGGCCTTGCCTTCGCCGCCGTCCTGCTGGCTGCTGCCTGGCGGCTGTACAGCCGCCGGACGCGAGAGCGCGTCCCCGGCGATCACATAGGGATAGACGATCCCGAAATCGCTGAAGGCTTCAACCAGGTCGCCCGGATGCCCCAGATGAAGCTGATGCGCTGGTTCGTCGCGCGCCGCGCCGCCGGGATGGCAGCGCGCGGTGAGGCAGTCGATCTCGGCTGCGGTCCGGGATACCTAGTCGTCGAGCTCACGCGGCAGGCGCCCGGGCTGCACGTGACCGGCGTTGACCTGTCGGACGAAATGCTTGCCGAGGCCGAGCACTATGCCCGGCAGCACGGCGTGGGAGAGACTGTTTCGTTCCGAAAAGGGGACGTGCAGCAAATACCGTTTGGCGACGGCTCGTTGAGCCTGGTGGTCAGCACGCTGTCGCTGCACCACTGGGGCGATCCGGTCGCCGTGCTAGACGAGGTGGCCCGCGTCCTGCGCCCCGGGGGTTCGTTTCTCATCTTTGACCTGCGCCGCGACCTATCCGCCCCGGTATGGCTGTTTCTGTGGGTCATCACCGGCTTTGTGGTTTCTCCGGCGTTGCATCGCGCCAACGAACCCCTGGCAAGCCGCAACGCTGCATACACCCCTCTGGAGGCCGCGGGGCTGGCGGAGCGTTCGCGGCTCAGGGGCTGGCGGGTGACGCGTGGACCAGTCTGGCTGACCATCGAGGGACACAAACAAGGCGCTGCATAGTGTAGCAATCAGATCGTAGGATGACAGACCCATTTTTCGAGCAGGTCTATCGAACGGTGCGCTGTATTCCACCCGGCAAGGTGGCTACGTACGGGCAGATTGCCCGCATTCTGGGCAGACCCCGCGGCGCGCGCACCGTCGGCTGGGCCCTTCATAGCATTCCCGAAGGCAGCGACGTGCCCTGGCAGCGGGTGATCAATTCCCGAGGGGTCATCACGCTCGACGCGCACGGGCCCGGTGGGGCCATCCAGCGGTCGCTGCTGGAAGCGGAGGGCATTGTGTTCGACGAACAAGGGCGCATCGATCTGAAGGTCTGGGGATGGGCCGGGCCCGATCTGGCAGAACGACAGAAGCTAGTCGGACCGCCGGATGCCTCCTGACGCTCAGCCGCATTTTTCTTTGCTTGCCAGATTCTCCGAGATCAGGTACAATGGTGCCGCCTGAACAACCCATCTCACAACGCTGAAAGGAGATTCGCCCATGTCCGCGACGGCCAGCGATGACCGCACCTATCGCAAGATCATCAATTCGTGGGCAATGTACGATTGGGCCAACTCGGCCTTTGCCACCACCATCATGGCGGCGATGTTTCCCCCCTTCTACCGCTCTCTGGCAATAGCCGCAGGTGTAACGGAGGCAGGTGCCACCGCCGCCTGGGCTTACACTGCATCGATCTATCAGATCATCGTCGCGCTCCTAGCCCCGGTATTGGGCGCCATCTCGGACCACACCGGCGGCAAAAAGTGGTACCTCGCCTTCTTTGCCGGCTTGGGCGTAGTCGGAACCGGTCTTTTCGTGGTGCTGGGTGACGATTCATACATCATGGGCTCCATCCTCTATATTGTGGGTGCCGTGGGGTTTTCCGGCGCCAACGTGTTCTACGAGTCGCTTCTGCCCCACATTGCCAAAAAGGGCGATATCGATCAGGTATCCACGCGTGGCTACGCACTGGGCTACCTGGGCGGCGGCATCCTGTTGGTGCTCAACATGCTGTGGTACATGTGGCCTGACCTATTCTTCATGCCCGGCGAAGGCTTTGCCCTGCGCGCAGCGTTCTTTAGCGTCGCAGTCTGGTGGGCGCTGTTCTCCATCCCCCTCTTCCGCAACGTCCCGGAGCCGCCGGTGGTACGGACGATGGACAAAGCCGTCAATGTGGTGAGCGCCGGTTTCGGGCGCCTGGCCCATACCCTCCGGAAAATGACGAACTACAAGCAACTGCTGCTTTTCCTCGTCGCCTTCTGGATCTATAACAACGGCATCGGCACCATCATCACCATGGCCACGGCCTACGGCGATGAGATTGGCATCGAGCTGAGCGACATGGTCATTGCCTTGATCATTACCCAATTCGTCGGGATTCCGTTCTCCTTCGCCTTCGGCTCGCTGGCAAAACGCCTGACCGCCAAGCGCTCCATCCTGTTGGCCCTCATCGTGTACACGCTCATCTCCATCGCCGGATACTTTATGCAAAACGAGATCCATTTCTACATTCTGGCCTTCATGGTCGGCACCGTCCAGGGTGGATCTCAGGCGCTAAGCCGTTCGCTCTATGGTGCCATGGTTCCCAAGAGCCAGACCGCCGAGTTCTTTGGTTTCTACAGCACCAGCTCCAAGATCGCCGGGGTCCTGGGACCATTGCTCTTCGGGGTGGTCAGTACGCTAGCCGGGGAAAGCCGCCTGAGCATTATCTCGTTGATCATCTTTTTCCTGGTTGGGGGCTTGCTACTCCTCAGGGTTGACGTGGCAGAGGGCATCCGCGTAGCCAGAGAAGAAGATGCCCAAGTGGGATGGGGACAAGCGGGATAAGGGCTGCCGCGAGCCGGACGCGCACCTGCTGCTAACTGGGTTGGCTGCCAGCCGCAGGTATGCTATACTAGGCCTGGCAGCACGGCAAGCCTGGTCGACGCTGCACGCTCTATCCTCGTGAAATGGTTCGACGGATGACTGAAGAACGCATTCTGATCATCGACGACAGCACTGAACTGCGATCGCTGCTGGAGAGCATCCTGCCCTTCAGCGGATACAAAACACTCAGCGCCAGCACCGGAGAGGAGGGCCTGGCGCTGGCAACGACCGTGTGCCCCGATGTGATACTGGTAGACCTGGAACTACCCGATACCACTGGCCTGAAGGTCATCGAAGAATTAAACCAGCGGGGGGTAGAGATCCCCACCATTATGATCACCGGCTATGGCTCCGAAGGCACTGCGGCTCGGGCCTTGCGGTTGGGGGCGCAGGGATATCTGGTCAAGCCCTTCACAACGGAGGAGGTGCTTTCCAATGTAGAGAAGGCCCTGGTCGTCAGACGACTGAATCGCGAAACCGCTCAATTGGAAGCCCAGCTGGAGGCCCGAGAACGCCACTTCCGTACCCTTTCTGCCATTGGCCGGGCCCTGGTCGAGGAGATTGACCTCGAGCTGTTCTACCAGCGGATCGTCGACGCCGGAGCCTTTGTGACTCGAGCGGAGAGATCTACCCTGGCCCTGCGGGATCCGATTTCGGAACAACTCGAGATAGTCGCAACCAGGGGCAAGCCAGATCCGCGCACCACTACCGCCAGTCCTCAGCAAGGCGCCCCAGGGCTCAGGCCAGTTCTTAAAGAGGACACCAACGTGAGACTCCTGGCTGCCGATGGCGAGACCATCCTGCTCCGTAACGGGGATGAGGTCAATGCCGTACTGCAGGTTCCACTGCGGACGCAGGGACAGATCCTGGGCCTGCTTTCCGCTGACCGGCAGGACTCCCGCTTACCTTTTGACAAGCACGACGAACTGATGCTCGCCCTTCTGGCCGACTATGTCGTGATTGCCCTGAAGGTGCATCGATCCAAGGCGGAAAACGCCGCCGGCCACAGTGAAGCGGAGGCTCCCTCCGCAGCGCCGAGCGCATAGTCTTGGCACGGCTGCCGGGGGATCGACGGTGAAGGTCAGATTCTGGGGTGTGCGAGGCTCCATCCCGGTGCCTGGGCCCGACACGGTGCGCGTTGGCGGCAACACCTCTTGCGTGGAGCTGCAGACGCAGGACCGCGAAGTGATCATCATTGATGCCGGCACCGGGATCCGGCTGCTAGGCCTCGACCTGGCCCGGCGACCCACCGAACGGCTGATCGCGGTACTAATGTTCAGCCACACTCACTGGGATCACATCCAGGGACTGCCCTTTTTCACCCCCGCCACGGTGAGGCAAAACCGTGTGGTTGTCCTCGGCGAGCGGCGGATGGACAGGCGCTTGGAACAGATTCTTGCCGGTCAGATGGTGGATGCCTACCTGCCCTTCACCCTGGAGGACCTTCGTGCAGATCTCCTGATCAAAGAGGTGCACGATGGCGAAAAGATTGTGGTCGGCGATTCGACATCGGTACTGCCCAGGCGGCTGCACCACCCAGGTGGTGTCTTTGGCTTTCGCATTGTCAACCAGGGCCGCACCGTGGTCTATGCCAGCGACGTGAGCCACCCTATCGACAAGCCGGATCCGAACGTGGTAGATCTGGCTCGAAATGCCGATCTGCTCATACACGATGCGCAATACACGCCCGAGGAAAAGCGGCAACACGCCGACTGGGGGCACAGTAGCTGGACCGATGCGGTCCACGTAGCTCAACAGGCAAACGTGCAGCAACTGGCGCTCTTTCACCACGACCCGCTGCACACCGACGACGATCTAGAAGAGATCGAGCGACAGGCTCAGGCCATGTTCCCCGGTGCCTTCTTGGCACGCGAAGGTATGGAAGTGACCTTGGAGTAGAGCGCACACTGATGGAAAGACGGTCAGGCATCGATCCTTTCGACATTCCAACCGATCAGATCACGATCCTTGTCGTGGACGACTCGGTGCTCGGCGCGCAGCTTGTCCAGACGCACCTGGAGCGATTCGGCTACCAGGTGGCGCTGGCGCATGATGGGCACGAGGCCCTTGCCCGCATAGAGGCAGACCCGCCCGATCTGATCATCCTCGACGTGATGATGCCCGGGCTCGATGGCTTTTCGGTGTGCGAGCAGCTCAAGAGAGACAGCCAAACGTGGTTCATCCCCGTAATACTGCTGACCGCGCTGCACGAGCCCCGAGACCGGATCCGCGGCATTGAAGCCGGTGCCGACGACTTTTTGTCCAAGCCGTTCAACCGGGAAGAGCTGCTAGCCCGGGCCCGTTCTCTCCTGCGGCTCAAATTCGCCCGCGACGCCCTGCAGACCGAGCGCAATCGCCTGGCGCTGCTATACAGCATCAGCCAGGAGATCAACAGCCAGTTGGCACTGGACGAAGTGCTGAGCAGAATCGTCACCCGCACGCGCCAGGCACTCGAAGGCAGCATGTGCAGCATCATCATCTTTGACGAGGACCGGCGCATCACCCGGCAGTTTATCAGCCGCGAGGGACTTCCACCCGAAGTCGCAGGCCCGGTTACGCCCGCTGTCTTCCAGGAAGGGTTGGGCGGCTGGGTGCTCCGCCATCGCGAGAGCACGATCGTGCAGGATGCCTCCCAGGATAAGCGCTGGCTGACCCTGCCCGGCGACACACACCAGGTCGGCTCGGTCATCGCTGCCCCTGTTTCCACCGTCGAGGAGATGATTGGCTTCCTCCTCCTTGCCCACCCTGTACCCGGTTTTTTCGACGACAATCATCTTGCCTTGTTGAACTCTATTGCAGCCCAGGCCGCCGTAGCGGCGCGGAATGCCCACCTCTACGAGACCGAGCAGCGCCGGCGCCAGCAGTTGGAGTTGCTGCAGAGCGCCGGAGCAGAGATCAGCGCCGAGATGAACCAGGCTGCCCTGGCGCGGCTGATAGTCGGCCATGCCGTGTCGCTGCTTGGCACACCTGCCGGCAGCGTGATGTTATTGGATGAGACCGGGAGCTTTCTCACCGTGGAGGCCTGGGCTGGTCTGTCCGATCCGTATGTCCAGCACGAACGGGTTCCCCTGAGCCAGCTCGACCGGTTCCTCGCAGGCGATAGACGATTCTTTCAAATAGCCGATCTGAACCACCTTCCCTTTGGCCGCTCCGATCTGATCGTGCAGGAAGGGATCGTCAGCCAGCTATCGCTGCCCCTGATCGCGTCGAGGCAGTTCATCGGCCTACTGAATGTATATAGCAAGGACAATCCGCGTCACTTTGTACCGGAAGAGATCAATCTCGGCGAGACGTTTGCCCTGCAAGCAGCGATTGCACTATCCAACTCCAGGTTGCTGGCACATACCCAGGAAGAAAGCGCCAAGCTCTCGGCTGTACTCAGCGGCACCACCGACGCCGTTCTGGTTCTCGACGAGGAGCACAACTTGATCCTCGCCAATCCCGCTGCCGAACAGGCATTGGGACTGGACGCGGCGTCATCCATGGGCCGGCCGCTGACAGAGGATGTCCCAGCCCCCATCATGGAGATCTTTGATCTAGTGGCCTCCAGCGGTCAGGCCGCTTCTGCCGAGGCCGCAACCGAAGAGGGAGGCACGCTCTACGTCAGCGTCTCGCCGGTGGCAGGTGTCGGGCAGGTAGCCGTAGTGCAGGACATCACCCTGCTGAAAGAGCTGGAGGAGATGCGCCTACGGGCCGAGCAGGAGCAGCGCCGCCTGCTCCGGCAGATGTTCGAGCGATACGTCAGTCCTAGCCTGGTCGATCGCATCCTTGCTCAGGAAGCCGGGTTGCTGGAGCGGCGCGAGCGCAGGGATGTGGTCGTGCTTTTTGCCGATCTGCGGGGCTTTTCCAACTTTACAGCGACATTCCCTGCCCACATCGTCATCGAGGTGCTAAACGAGTTCTTTACTGCGATGGTGGGCATTGTCCACAGTCACCAGGGCACCATTTTCGACCTGGCAGGCGACGAGTTGATGGTCGGCTTTGGAGCACCCTTTGTCCAGGAAGACGCCGCCGAGCGCGCCCTGAAGGCTGCCGACGAAATGCAGCGCACATTCGCCACGCTCTACCAGGAGTGGGAGAAACACCAACACGTGGGAATCGGCCTTGGCATCGGCATCGATCGCGGCCCCGTCGTCATGGGAAACATCGGCGCACCCAGCCACATGAACTTTGGCATGGTTGGCGAGGCCGTCAACACCGCGCACCGCCTCGTAGAATTGGCCCAGCGCGGCGAAATCATCATCTCGCAAAGTATGGTCAGGTCGCTGGATGCAGTTCTGGACGAGTGGGTCTTTGAGCATGTGCCTGCGGTGGCGATCAGGGACAAGAGCGTTCCCGAAGAAACCTACCGGGCGCGACCGCAGCAGGATGAGAGCCAGTAGGCCGCCTACACCCCTTGCACTACCTGCCACACAAAAATGGCCACCATGACCAGGCCAATGCCCAGTTGAACAACCGTAGATAGAATCCAGCCGGCAAGCCAGCCGCTACCCGCTTTGAGCGCCTGCCGCCAGTCGCCAACGCGCACGATCTCGGTCAGGAGCACGCCCACAATGGCCCCGATGATGGCGCCGGGCAAGCTCAAGACCACGAGTCCCACCAGCCCCCCCAGCAGCCCAATGACGACACTCCAACCACTGGCGCCTCCGATCTTGGCCCCGACGCTGGTGGCCCACAGGTCGGCGGTAGTAGCCACAGCCGTCAGAACGCCCAACACGACCAGGGTGGGCCAGCCGACCACCTGGAACCCCTCGACTAGGGCATACAGAAACGCACCAGCAAAGATCAGGATCGTGCCCGGGAGAACCGGCAACACCGTGCCGATCAGGCCAACCAGCATGATGAGAGATGACAACACCAGGACAACGATGGTACCCGACTCTTGCACTACGATTTCCCACTCCATTCTAGACCGCGGCGTACTATACGCCACGGGGCCGCCTAGTGCTTCACTTTGACCAGCTATCCATCCATTCACCAATAGGTCGGGTCTCGATCTGCTGACCAGCATTGCGCCACGCCGTATACTGCGCGGTGAACTCGGCCCCAAGAAGCAGAATCATGGCACTCAGATACGCCCACAACAGGAAGCCGATGATCGCGCCCACCGAGCCATAGACCAGGCTATAGGTGGCGAAATTCGCCAGGTACCAGGCATAGAGCCGCCTTGCCAGCTCCCAGATCACGCCCGCGAGCAGTCCGCCCCGCCATACATCGCGCCACGAAACCGAGTTGAGCGGGATGGTTCGGTAGAGGATGATGAACGTGATTACGCTGATGATAGGCGGTAGGAACGTCGCCAGCTTGCTCCACAGCGCGACCACCTGAGGACTCGAAAAGGGCTGCCAGCCAAAGATTGTCCCATCCCACCTTTGCAGGACACTGGCAGCAGTGCTCAAGAAGGTAGTCGCCAGCAGGATGAGCCCGACGAGCAGCACCACCGCCAAGCCAAAGAGCTTTTCCTTCAGAAACAGGCGCGACTTGGGATTGCCCCAGGCCTTGTTCACCGCCCGGTACATCGCGGTGAACACACCCGTCGCAGACCAGAGCAGACCGATCGTGGCGAGCACGTTGACCGTACCCCGCGCCGCAAGCACCTGCTCAATATTCTGCTGCGCCAAGTCTGCAACGCTGGGCAGCATACGCTGGATCAGGTCGATGACGGCCTGCTGCGCCTGCTCAACAGCCAGAACAGAACTGGCAACTGACATGAGCACCAGTAACAGCGGGAAGAGGGAGAACAGAGCATAATAGGCAATCGACCGGGACACGACCGCGCCATCGTCTTGATCAAAGGCCAGCCCCGTTCGAACGAAAAGGGTGGGCCACCCTTTCAGGCGCCGGTCGATGCCGAGATACCACCCCTCTAGCTGCTGTACGATGCGCTCCATTTCTTATCGCCCCGAGCGCCAGATCGATAGGGCTAGCACTACCGTGATAAACATCGACATCGCAAACCCGGCGATAATCAGCAGCGTGGCACCCAGCTGAAACTCGGGGAGTACCTCGTTGAGCCGGGGAATGATCAGGGCCGGTCCGACGACAAAAGCCACCGCCAGAATAGCCAGGACCAGTCGATTCGCAGCCCTGGTGACACGGCGAGTGGGTTCGTCCAACCCTTTGAGCGTCATGCTGAGGTTGCTCTCTCCGGCCTCGATCTGCTCCAGCATCCTCTGGAGTTGCTTCGGCAGCATCATCATCGCCTCGCTCGCCTCGCGCAACTGCTCCACCGCCTCCTTGAGACGGGCAACCGGAGACTGAAGCTCAAGGATCGCATCGCGCACGTACGGCTCCACCTTTTGGAACACATTCAAGTCGGGATCGAGCTGCAGGCTGATACCCTCGAGCATGGCAATGGTCTTGAACACCAGTACCAGATCGCTGGGCATCTTTAGGCGATAGGACAGAGCAATACTCATCAAGTCTTCGATGAACGACCGGGCCCGAATCTTTTCCAGGTCGAGACCATAATACTGCAGGCGCAAGCGATCCAGGTCGCGGATGAGATGCCGCCTGTCGGTAGCCCTGGTGGCGATGCCGAGCTGTGCCATGGCATCGACCGTACGCTCGGTATCCCCACTAAAGAGGGCTACAAAGAATTCCATCAACCCCAGGCGCTCTATGTGATCCAGGTGCCCCATGATGCCAAAGTCCATCATGGCGATCACCTCATGGGGCAGCACCATGAAATTCCCGGCATGGGGATCGGCGTGAAAAAAGCCTTCCTGGAGGACGGCCTGGAGCAGGATGTCGATATTGTGACTGGCAACTCGCTCGCGATCCAAACCTGCTGCTTCCAGGGCATCTACGTCCGTGATCTTGATTCCCTGCAAGCGCTCCATGGTCAGGACGCGCCTGGTCGTAGGTTCCCAGTAGACCATCGGAATGCGGACATGCGCTTCGCCGGCGAACATCTGCCGGTAGCGGTCCATGTTGTGACCTTCTTGCTCGTAGTTCTGCTCACCGCGTAGGGTGTCGGCAAACTCTTGGGCCAGCGAGAGCACCCCATAGTACTCGCCCCACTCGGTACGCTTTTCAGCCAGGGAAGCCAGCTCGAGCAGGATGTCCAGATCGGTCTCGATCACCTTGTCGATGCCGGGCCGAAAGACCTTGACCGCCACTTCCTCGCCGCCGGGCAAGGTGGCGAAATGAACTTGGCCCAGCGAGGCTGAAGCCACCGGCACCGGATCGAATGTAGGAAACACTTCACCAATGGGTTTCTTCAACTCCCGCTCGACCTCGGCCTTTATCAGGCCGAAATCGGTGGGAGGTACGGTGTCTTGCAGCTTTTCGAGTTCGCGGATGAACTCGACGGGGAGTAGATCGCCGCGGGTGCTGAGGATTTGCCCTAGCTTGATAAAGGTTGGGCCCAGTTCCTCGATGGCCATGCGCATCCGCACGGCAGGCGTGGCTCGGAGAACCTCGGACGAGCTGAAACGCAGCCTCTCCAGGCCAGGGGTGATAGCCCGTCCGATACCCAGTTGGGTCAGAAGGTGGCCAAAGCCATATCTTGTCAGAATCCGTCCGATCTGCTCGTACCGTCGCAGATGGCGAAAGGTTTGAAGGATGGTGGGCATTCTCTCCTCATGTCCCGGCAGAGCCAGCCAGCGGGCCTCATTCTCCCTGAAAGACTGCCTGCATTATACTCGAAAAGACGGACAGCGGCAAGTGGATCCGCTGGGAAAAGAGATAGGGCCACGCCTTCAGGGGCCTAGAACGTCCAGCGATGCCGGCAGCTCCCCCAAATCATCGAGGACCCGACCGAGGGGATGAGCCTCCACTACCTGGACGCACCAGCCGGGGGTATAGGCCGTGCGCAGCAGAAAGAAGGGAATGCCGATCACGAGCGGCAAGGCGCCAGGAAGCGAAAAGGTGTCGGCCACCACAGCCAGGCGCGAGCCATCTTCAGCGGCCCGGAGCAGGGCATGGTAGTATACCGGTCGCCGCAGGTCCACGTGACGATCTGGCGGCAGGGGCCAGACCTGGATCGGGCCCATCTCGGGATCCTCGAAATGATGCGTCCAGGCCGGGTCCATGTCATACTGGCGCGTGTCGCCCAGAACGGAAACCTCGCCGTCGAGTTCCAGCGTCGCCAGTAGCCTGCACACCTTGTCGCCCAATGAGTTGGTGAGCACAACCGGCACGCGCTCACGAGCGGAGACAAGCTCGTCCAACACGCGGCGCGCCGCCGGCCGAAAGGCCGGGGGGAGCTCTGCCGTGTGACGGTGGAATAGATAATTCGTGCAGTCGACCACCGGATCGTACTCTGCCTGGGGAAAGGCTGCGGCTATGGCTCGCGCATAGAGCAGGTTGTCTCGCAGCATCACCTGCAGCGTGGTCGTGTTGAGGATAAAGGCGCCCTCGTCGCAATAGGAGGCGACGAGGCCGTTGACCTCCCACCAATAGCGATGCGGGGCAGCAAGCAACCGAGCCTGCGTGGCTTCATAGTCGGCTGCCAGTTGTGAAAACGGGAGGTGGAGGATCTCAGTAGCCAAGGTGCCCAACGACCGCTCGGCTAGGGCCTGTACCTGCGTTTCCTCAGCAGTCAATGTCCCGTCGAAATCGATAATGACCTTGAGCATGGGGGTATCCACCCTACCGGCAGGCTTGTCACAGCCTGCCGGTAGGCAGGAGATTCAGGTGAGACGTTCCCGGGCTTTGGCGCTGAGGTAGTCCATGCTCCAGACCATGATCACAATGGCCCACACCGCCATGCCCGCGGCGGAGTACTGGTTCATCCCTACTTGCAGGCGGAAGAACTGGCCGATGCCGCCACCGCCGACAAAGCCGATGACCGTGGACATACGGATGTTGATGTCCCATTGGTAGAGGATAAAGGCCAGGAACTTGGGCACCAACTGTGGGACGATGGCATACACCAAGGTCTGCGGCTTGTTGGCCCCCGTAGCCGTGATCGCTTCCACCGGCCCTGTGTCGATCTCCTCTATGGTCTCCGAGAAGAGCTTGCCCAGGTTCGGAATGTTGTTGATAGCCAGGGCCAGTACGCCGGCAAAGGGCCCAATCCCGACCCAAGCGGCGCAGATCACCACCAGGATCATGGGCTCCACCGAGCGCCACAGGTTAAAGATGGTGCGGAACGCAAAGTAGACGGCTCGACCTGCCGGGTGGTTGCCCATGATGTTTCGCGCTGCGAAAAAGCTCAGCGGGATGGCAAAGAACGACCCGAGCGTCGTAGCCAGCAGGGCCATCAGCAGGGTCACCAGCGAGAGGCGCAGCACCTCTTTCGACGCTTCACTGAATCGCAGCCCGCCGACGTATTCACTCCATGTAATTACGACGCTGCCCGGTTCGCTCCGGTCAGAATCGGGGTCCACCTCCATCAGCGGATGGATCTTGGTCTCCCAAGTCAGCGCGCCCGTCGCATCGGTGGTACAACACTCCTTCGCCACCCGCAAATAGGCTCCATCGGACAGGGCCCAACGCACAGAGACATCTTTGTCGGGCGGAAGCTCGTGACCGCGGATGATCAGGGAATCGCCCACGTCGCCGCAAGACAGGGACAGATTCACACGCGGCCCGCTGACCTCGCGCTCCCCCGGCTCTCCCGAGCCGCAGGGCACAGGCAGGGTGGCGCTGACGCTATGCTCCTCTGTAGGCCGCGTGAAGAGCTCCGGAACCAGAAAGTCGCTAATCATCCCCAAACCGTCCGGCGCGCCTTCTACCAGGGCATAGAAGTCAATCTGGGATACGCTCCATGACCAGATAAAGGCCGCTGCAAAACCGATCACCAGCAATGCCGTGGTTGCGTAGCGCCGCAGGGGACTGGCCCGGCGACTCGCCGGCGTCCCGGCGATGATCCGCTGCCGCAGCCAGGCCGATACGAAATCCAGAATCGCGACCACCAGGACGATGGCGATAATGGCCGTAGCCATGGCGCGCAGGTTGTTGAGCCGCACCCACTGGATGACCAGGAAGCCCAAGCCGGCGTCGCTGATGAGGCCAATGACGGTCGACATGCGGACGTTGATGTCCCAGCGATAGAGGGTGAACGACAGGAACGTGGGCACGATCTGGGGCAACACGGCATAGACTATAACCTGCACCCCGTTGGCGCCTGTGGAACGCACGGCCTCAATAGGGCCGGGATCGATGCTTTCAATGGCTTCCGAGTAGAGCTTGCCCAGTGCGGCGATGGTGTGCAGCATCAGAGCCATCATGCCGCCAAACGGCCCCAAACCAACCCACACGGCAAAGACGATGGCCCACATCAACGTCTCGATGGAGCGCACCACGTTGAGGAGCGTTCGCACCACATAGTAAATGCCGCGGGTGACCGGGCTGCCCCACATCAGGTTGCGCGCCGCCATAAAGCTCACCGGCAGGGCAAAGATCATGCCCAGCACGGTAGCCATGAAGGCCAAAGCGACCGTCTCGCCGATCTTTTCCAGCACCAGACTCAACGTCTGGGTTGGCTGAAGGGCGCCATAGGGCATATGCTGCTCGGCGCGGATCACGTGGGTCTGGGTCACACCCGCTTCGGGCAATCTGTCCACGGGTACCGCCAGTGGCACCCGTAGGGAGGCCTGAAAGCGTCCATCGCTGTCGGGTTGAAAGCTCACAGGTTCCCCATCGAGGATGACACGTTGCACATCACCGATGGGGTTCACCCACCACAGCTCGCCCTCAAACTCAGGAGAGAACCCTTCACCCTCGACGGTGATTATGTCTCCTACCTCGGCGCACGGGACGTCCGTCTGGACCCGGGGATCGATTGAGGGCGCCTTGCTTGGAGCGGGCAGCGGTTCAACACACGGTACCTGGAAGGGCGTCGAGCCAACTAGATCCTCGGTGGGATACTCCATCAGCTCGGGCTGGAACAGCGCCCTGAGGTATGGCTCCATGCCAGGCCAGCCCGTGACCAGCCGCCCTGGATTAACTTCGGTGGCTATAAAGGCCAGCCCGTAGACAATCACCACCGCCAGCAGGATTGGAACGCCCAGGCGGCCCTCCCTGCCTACCGCCAGGCGATACGCATCCCACGCCCCCCACAGCCAGATGAAAACTAGGGGGATCAGCAGGATGAGGGTTCCTTGCCAGGCGATCAGTCCGCCCAACAGGACGACGGTGGCAAGATAGCCGATGCCCCGACCGCGCTCGCCGAGGAGAAATTGTCCGCTGCCGGGTATTACCAACGACAGGAGAGCTGGAAGCAACGCCGGCATCTCGGGACGGGGAGGTGCGCCGTTGCGGTTTCTGTTCCGTCCGTTGTGTCTACCTTGTTGGCTCATAGAGGCGCACCCCGTCTATCCCGGCATCCCGTTCACATCGCCGACGCTGACCATCTCGGCTTCCTCGCCATAGACCTCTTTGAACCGCTCTCGCGTGAGTTCGGACGGAAGCCCGTCAAAGACCAATTCACCGTCCTTCAGGCCGATGACGCGCGTAGCGTAGCGGTGAACCAGGTCCAGGAAGTGCAGGCTGCACAGCACCGTTATGCCGTCCTGCCGGTTGAGCAGTTCGAGGTACCGGAGGATCGAGTGAGCCAGTACAGGATCGAGACTGGCTACGGGCTCGTCTGCCAGCATCAGTCGGGGTTCCTGCATAAGCGCGCGGGCAATGCCCACCCGCTGCTGCTGCCCGCCGGAGAGCTGATCGGCCCGGTTGTCCGCCTTTTCGGCGATGCCCACCCGATCCAGCGCGGCAACAGCCCGCCGGCGGTCCTGGGGGGTAAAGTTGTGAACAAGGCTGGTCCACGGGTTGGCATAGCCCAGCCGGCCCGAGAGCACGTTGATCATGACGCTGCTGCGCTTGACCAGATTGAACTGCTGGAAGATCATGCCTATCTGGCGGCGAATGTGGCGCAGCTCCTTGCCTTTGGCAGCCGTGATATCAATGTCATCCCAAAGCACTCGGCCTTCGGTGGGGTCGATCAGACGGTTGATGCAGCGCAGTAGGGTAGACTTGCCTGAGCCCGACAGACCGATGACGGTCAGGAATTCACCGTCCTCGACCTTGAAACTGACATTGCGCAGCGCTTCCGTGCCGTCGGGGTAGATCTTGGTGAGGTTCTCCACTCTAAGCAAGTGACGCCTCCTCCATCATACAGACCTGGCAGAAATAAGAGTAGCCCCGAGCGGATTTGCCTGCGGTTGCCTTGCGCTAGACCATTGCGATGCCACGGTCAACGGCTGTTCAGGCTGCCTCGCCCTATGCTGTCAGGCCCATTAGTAAAAGAGGGAGAGAGGTTCTCCTCTCTCCCTCTGGTAAATCAGTGAGTCTATTTGGCCAGACTCTCGATGTCGATGCCGGCCTTGCTCAAGTCGGCGCGGAACTCATCGAAGAAGCTATCATCGGCTGGCACCAGGCCCTCGATGGAGTACAGATTCTCCAAAGCCGCCTGGCCTTCTGCGGTCGCCGAGATCGCTACCAGAGCATCCACGATCTGCTGTCGCATGTCCGCCGGGAAATCCTTGGTAAAAGAGACCGTGTCATTGGGGATTTCCGTCGTGGTAGCCAGAACGATGACTACGTCGTTCACATCGGGAAAGTCTTCCGCGATGGAGCTACGGGCATCGCTGTAGGTGGCGCCAGCATCGCAGTCACCGTTATAGACTGCCGTGACCACGTTGTTGTGAGAACCGGCCTCCACCGTGTTGGCAAAGTCGGTGTCCGGATCGATGCCGTTCGCTGCCAGCATGATGCGCGGGATGATATAGCCCGAGGTCGAGTTGGGGTCTACCCAGCACATCACCTTGCCCTTGAGGTCTTCGAGGCTGGTGATGCCGCTGTCGGCCCGGACGATGATCTGGCCCGTATAGTAGGTCAGACCAAAGCGCTCGGTGACCAATCCCACGTCCACGCCGTACTTTTCGTTGGCCAGGACGTAGTTGAAGGTGTTGAGCCAACCAATCTGGGCCTGCCCCGCGCCCATCGCCTCGCGCACGGCGGCAAAGTCGGTACCCACAGTGGCTTCCACGACCAGGCCGGTATCATCGGAAATCATCTGGGCAAGCTCGTCGCCGCTGGCGATGATCTCCTGCGTGTCGCCGGAGGGAACAAAGGACATGATAATCGGATTGTCCTCGGTGCCTAGATC
>Ga0316577_10000307_pt1 | contig 17909 bp, 20 predicted proteins | sample S5NA_FD_203073 | JGI IMG/M metagenome (GOLD analysis project Ga0316577, IMG submission 203073) | Rhizosphere microbial communities from salt marsh grasses in Alabama, United States - S5-7_050615r2r1 | ecosystem: Host-associated > Plants > Roots > Rhizosphere | place: USA: Alabama | collected... | reverse complement strand
CTCGAGGTATTGGGTCGTGAGAAAGATGGTGATCCCCAGTTGACGGTTCAGGCGCTTTACTTCATTCCAAACATCCCGGCGGCTGGCTGGATCCAGGCCCGTCGTCGGCTCGTCGAGAAACAACACCCTGGGTTGGTGCACGAGCGCCATGGCCAGATCCAGCCGGCGGCGCATGCCCCCACTGTACGTCCCTGCCCTGCGGTCCACCGCCTCGGTGAGGCCCACCAACTCGAGCAACTCAGCCGCCCGGGCCTGGGCTGCCGCTCGACGTTCGCCAAAGAGTCGACCCTGGAGCGTCAGCAGCTCCATCGGCTTCATGAGCGGATCGATCCCAATCTCCTGCAAGGCGACTCCCGCAATTCGTCGTACGCGTTCGGCTTCTCCCACCACGTCGAAACCTCCTACCGTGGCCCGGCCTGCCGTCGGTAGCGCCAGCGTGGTCAGGATCTTGATCGTTGTACTCTTGCCGGCCCCATTCGGACCCAGGAAGCCAAAGACGGAGCCGGGCTCTACCTGGAATGACACCTCGTCCACCGCCCTCACACCACCAGGATAGTCCTTCACCAATTGCTCAACCAAGATGCCTCTATCAGATACCGTGCCCATGCTTTCACTTACCTCCTGTCTCTTTCACAGACCCATTATACATTATTTGCAAAGATTTTGTCAAGTTAATTATCGATTAATGCCGAATGCCGGGCGCACGAAAAAGCCGCCCCACCATGGGACGCAGGGCGGCTGGATTTCTGGACAGGTCAGGGGTTACCCGAGCTGAGGAAAAGAGCCAGACGGACTAGAACTCGGTCGCGCCGGTGAAAGAGAAGCGATCCAACTTGAGGGCGGGCACGCTGTCGCGAGCGATGTCCGCCATTCCGAGGAGCAGCTTGCGATCTCTGCCGATCATGCTCACCTGATTGAGCGCTTCCAGGTAGCTCTGGGTGAAGCGCAGATTCTTGACCGGGTGTGCAATCTCCCCGTTCTCGACGAGAAACGTCCCGTCACGCGTCATCCCAGTGATGACGACGCGGGCCGGCTCAACGGGGCGTGTATACCAGAAGCGCGTGATGTACACCCCTCGCTTGGTGCTGGCGATCATCTCTTCAACGGTGGCCCCGCCGGGGGCAAGAAAGGTGTTTGTGGGCATCGGGCCGTAGGCGCTGGGCGCCGGCAGAGCGTGACCGGTGGTGACCCGACCCTCCTCCTTGCCGGCTCGATACGAGTCGTAGACGACGCCCCGGGCCACGCCGCCCTCTATGAAATCCACTCGTTGCTTGGGCATGCCCTCAAAATCAAAGGGCCAGGGCAGGCCAGCCGGATCCAACCCATCGTCCCACAGCGAGACTCGCGGATCCACGATGCGCTGACCAATCCTGCCCACCATGAAGCTCCGGCCTTCCTGGAAGGCGACTGCCCCCAGGCCCGTCCAGGCCAGCATCTGTACCAGATCCTGCACCGCATAGGGCTCCAGGATGACCGAATACTCGCCCGGTGGCAAGGGACGGGGGTTCTGGCTGCGCAAGCACTTGTTTACAGCTTCGCGGCCAAGCGTTTCAAAGTCCAGATCGCCAGCATCCATGGTTAGCGCAGAGGCATAACCTGCGCTGGTATCACTCATCACCACGGTGTTGAAGTCCGCGTAGGTCGTCGGATAGTAGGCAAGGGTGCCCAGCGAATTGGCCACTGCTAACTCGAACGCAGCCGTTGTGAAGGCTCCAGAAGCAACCACCCCCTCAGCGCGGGCCATCTGGCAGATGGTACCCACCCCCTGCGCTCGCTGCGCGGGTGTGTAGCTAGCCGTCGATTCGCTGAACCCGGCCACCTTGGAGATGGGCATCGGTCCGGGCAAGGACTGAAAGTCGGGATTCTCCGGCTGCAAGCCTGCCACTGCCAAGGCACGCTCAAGGGCTTCGACCAGGGGGTCACTCTCTACATTGTTAGTGGTCGCGATTCCGAGCCGCTGGCCCAACACTACCCGGATGCGCACCTCGGTATTGGTCTCGGCCACGTTCTGGTGGATGGTCGAGTTGGCAAAACGGGTGAGGTAGGTGTCATTGGCCAGCACCACCACCTCGGTCTGATCGGCAGTGGACCGACCCAGAATGGTCTCTGTGATCTGCTTGATGCGTGATTCTCCCAGCATGATGCCTCCCCCTACTTCATCAAGCCAACCTGGACGTTGCGAAAACGCGCCGGTGCCGTCCCGTGGCCGGTATGTGCCACCTGTGGTGGCTGGCCTTTGCCGCAATTGGGTGTGCCCCACACCCGCCAGTGTTTCTCATTGCAAATAGCGTCGCAACTGGCCCAGAATTGGGGTGTGATCCCTGTGTAGGTGGCGTTCTTGAGCATGCGGCCCATCTTGCCGCCCTTGATCTCGAAGGCAATCTCCGTACCGAACTGGAAGTTGAGACGCTTGTCGTCGATGCTCCAGCTCTTGTTCAGCTCCATGTAGATGCCCTCGTCGGTATCCGCGACCAGGTCGTCGAACTCCCAGTCGCCGGGCTCCAGGTTCACATTGGTCATGCGTACCAACGGGATGTGGTTCCAGCCATCGGCGCGCATAGCCCCACCCGACCTCTCCGGTGCGGCATCGCCAACGATCTCCCTGAGTTGCTGCGCCGTCTCGCGCGAAGTCAGGTAGCCACCAAAGATCCCGTTGCGGACAATGGGCAAGCGCTGGGCAGGAACCCCCTCGTCGTCCCAGCCAAAGGTGCCCAACCCGCCCGCAACCGTCGCATCGGCTGTGAGATTGACCAGGTCGCTGCCATAGCGAAAGGCACCGTACTTGTCCGGCGTCAGGAAACTGGTACCGGCATAGCTCGCCTCACTGCCAAAGACCCGATCCAGCTCAATGGGGTGTCCACACGACTCGTGAACCTGCAAGGCCAGTTGCGTAGCTCCCAGAATGATGGTGGTCACGCCACTCGGGCATTGATCGGCCTTGAGCAAGGCTACCGCTTCTTCGCCAACACGCATGGCATTGCCGACCAGATCCATGGCCAGGATGGCCTCCCACCCCTCCTGGCGCTGGTCACGGGCAAAGGAATTGGGATAGGAACGCTTTTGCACCTCTGCCCGATCACGATCGACGGCGATCGCCTCGATACCACCACCAGACTCGAGGATCTCTTGCTCAAGGAAAGCTCCCTCCGAGTTGGCGAACACCTTTCTCTCACGCCAGAAGGACAAGCTGCTATTGGCCACCGTTACACCAGGCGTCGATCGCAACCCTTCATTTGCCCTGAGAAGCAACCCTATCTTCTCTTCTGGCGATACGTTCCAGGGATCCATCTCGACCGGTGTTCGATAGGTGCCCACATGGGAGACTGGCGGCCCCAGGCGCACATCACGCAGCTTGAACAAGCCGCTGGCCCGGGCAATCTGAACTGCCAAGGCCGTCACCCGATCCACCTCCGCCAGCGTAAAGAGCGCCGAACTGGCGAAACCCCAGGCACCGTCTACGATGACCCGGACCCCGAATCCCTGGCTCTCAGCGTCAGATAGACCCTCCACAACGCCGTTCTTCACACTGATGTTCTGCGTCCGGCGCTCCACGATTCGAACGTCTGCATAGGATGCGCCCCGAACCTGCGCCAGGTCCAGAGCTCGGTCGGCAAGTGTTTTCAACTTTCCCTCCTTCTGCCTAACTGGCTAACAAGCACGATTTCATCCACCCTGCTCGAGTCGCTGTATGAACTCGGGCAAGAGGCCGATGTGTTCCAGCTCCACATAGCCGTCCTCCTCCCAATCTTCCACGGACACTACCTCGTGAGCCCAGGTGAGATGGTACGGAATGTGGATGGCATGGGCGCCCAGACGCACAACAGGCAGGATGTCGGAGCGAAGCGAGTTCCCAACCATCAGGAATCTCTGCGGTTCGATCCCAGACCCCTCGAGGAGCATCCGGTACATCTCGAGGGTTTTTTCCGCGACCACTTTGACGTTCTCAAAGTAGGGGGCCAGCTCAGAACGGGCGAGCTTGGCCTGTTGATCGAACAGATCGCCCTTGGTAATTAGCATCAGCGAGTGCGAGGCAGCCAGCTTGGGGATCACCTCCTCGACATGCTCGAGAAGGTGCACCGGTGCCTGTTGCATCTCCTTTGCCAGATCGACGATTTGCTGGATCTCCGAACCGCCAACCCGACCACCAGAAACCTTGACGGCCGTCTCGATCATCGACAACGCAAACCCCTTGATGCCGTATCCAAAGTAGGCCAGATTGCCCATCTCTGTCTCGAATAGTTCCCTAACTACCTGCTCGCCATCGAGAAAGGGAGCCAACAAGCCTGCCAGCTTTTCCTGGGCCTGAGAGTACAAGGTTTCGTTGTGCCACAGGGTATCGTCAGCATCCAGGGCGATCAAGTCAAACGCTGCAGTCATCGTTCGTATCCCACAGCGCGGTTCCCGCCTTTGGCGGCGCGTATCTCTCATAGTACCCCAGAACTTCGCCATCTGGGCCGCGGACCACGCGCATGTAGATCTGATGTTCCTCGTCATCGGTGATGAGTTCCTCGGTCAAGCCCTCGTGCATCTCCGCCAGGATTCGCACCATCATCTGCTGAGAGCGCTCGTTATGACACTCTAGCAAAGAGGTGCCGATCAGGTTCTCGCCTCCTTCATAGAACTGAACAGCGGCCTTGTTCAGGTAGCGGACCAGATGTCTGGTATCCGCCATCAGGATAGGATCCTGCAAGCTATCCAAGATCGCAGCCAACAGCTTCTTACTAACCATGGCACCTCCTTTGGATCAGACCAATGGCATCGTAGCTGGCCCGGTGGGAATCCGGCCGACGCCGGCAGCACAAAGCGGCTCGTAGTTTCGGGCTGTAGCATGGGTTGCGTGCCAGCCACACCGCCGAGAACCCCCTCCCCTGCCCCCGCTATGAGTCGATGCAGGTGGCCTCAACCGTACTGGGGCGCTTGACCGAATCCGAAAAGCATTGTACAATAGGCCGGGTCAAGATCCAAACCCGAATGCGCCCCTTGCTGGGCAGAGGGCTTGGGGATAGACTCTCACCAGCGAATTGATCACTGGAATGAGGATTCCGACAATGCCGATCTACGAGTACCATTGCGTCGATTGTGAGACAACCTTCCAGAAACTGGTTCCGATGAGCAAGGCCAATGCGCCGGCGCCCTGCGAGCACTGTGGAAGCAGCCACACGTCTCGCGCCCTCTCTCTCTTCTCAGCCATCAGCAAGAGCAGCAATGGTGAAAGCCATGCGGTCCGTGGCAGCGGGGGTGGATGTGGTTCCTGCTCGAGCGGCCACTGTACTTCCTGCAACCACTAGCCCCAGCCATTCAAATCATCCTGCCAGAAAGGAACGCCATGGACCTCTTTGACAAATGCCGAAACTGGACGAGAGCCAAAGATCTCCAGAAGACCGGCTTCTATCCCTATTTTATGCCCCTGGACGATACGGAGGGCACCGAAGTTACCATTGGCGACAAGAAGCTGGTAATGATCGGCTCCAACAACTACCTGGGCCTTACCACGCATCCCAAGGTCCGTCAAGCAGCCATTGAGGCCACGCGCCAATTCGGCACCAGTTGCACCGGTTCCCGCTTCCTGAACGGCACCCTGGCCTGGCATCTGGAATTGGAGCAACGTCTGGCCGAATTCATGGAGAAAGAAGCTGCCCTGGTCTTTAGCACAGGCTACCAGGCCAACCTCGGCACCATTTCCTCACTGATCGGCCGGGGTGACTTTGTGATCACCGACAAAGACGACCATGCCAGCATCGTCGATGGCTGTCGCCTGTCGTTCGGCTCCATGAAACGTTTTCGCCACAACCAACCAGCAGACCTGGAGCGCGTACTCTGCCAGCTACCCTCTGAGGCGGGGAAACTGGTCGTCGTGGATGGCGTCTTTAGCATGGGCGGAGACATTGCCCCCCTTCAGGAGATCGCCACGCTATGCAAGAAGTATGGCGCGCGCCTGATGGTGGACGACGCCCACGGTGTCGGTGTCCTGGGTAAGGGCAAGGGCACGACCATCCACCTGGGTGTGAACGACGACGTTGACTTGGTCATGGGCACCTTCAGCAAATCGTTTGCGTCCCTGGGGGGCTTTATCGCCGGCTCGGAGCCGGTCATCCACTACATCCAGCATCACGCGCGTTCCCTGATATTCAGTGCCTCCATGCCCCCTGGAAATGTCGCTGCCGTCTCGGCGGCCCTCGATGTCATGATCGAAGAGCCGGAACGGATCGAGCGAGTCAACAAGATTGGGGACTATATGCGGCTGGAGTTTCAGAGGATGGGCTTCGACACCGCCTCAAGCCAGACGCCCATCATCCCCATCATCATTGGAGATCAGGAAGCTACCTTTCTCACCTGGAGGCTGTTGTTCGAAGCGGGAATCTACACAAACCCTGTCATTCCCCCGGCCGTACCTGCCGACCTCTCGCTGCTGCGCACCAGCTACATGGCCACCCACACGGATGAACAGATGGCATTCGTCCTGGAGGGAATCCACAAGATCGGCAAGATGCTTGACCTGATCTAGCCCTGGGCAGGCCGATCCGGCTTCAGGGCACCGTATCGCTATTCAGCTAGTTCCGCATACGCAAATTGGAGTGGCTGATCGTACACCGGCAGCGTCACTTGCTCTTGCTGGCTCACCACGATCGTGATATTGTCATCCGCCTGGCGCAGCAAGTTGATCAATCCGCCCGGTCGCTCCAGAGCCACCTGCAGCGTCTGCGCATCTCCGACGGCCTGCAGGTGATAGGGAGGCTGGATCGGCTTCCCGTCTACAGTCACATGGAGACCATCAGAGCCGATGGCCGACCAGGCTACGAGCCGCTGTCCGTTGAGTGCCAGGGCTTCAGCACCAGCGTTTTTCAACTCATTGAGCAGATCGTTGAGATCCAGCACACTCACGGGACCCGAAATCTCGATCTCGATCCCCGGTCCCGACACTCCAATCAGGCCATTGACAATCCGCAACCGGTTCACATCATCGACGAGGGACTCGAGGATGACCCCACCACCCTCTGCATCCCGGAGGCTGTCGAGATCTGCGGAAAGCACCGCCACTTCATTCCTGAGGCGGACGTTGTTGTCGATCAGCTCGGCGACGACATACTCCCAGTCAGAAGAGTTGGCGGACTGTCGAACGCTCCGTTGCGTCCTCAATTGCACGACCAGCAACAAGCCCAGAATCACCGAAACCAGAGTCAGGGAGAGCCAGGCGTACCGCTTCCCATCCACCCTCATCTCATCCCCCCGGGCTGGCATAGTGGTGCGGGAAGCCACCGCTGAAGGCAGGCAGCGCCAGCTTGGCTGCCCCCTCTACCTGGAAGCGGAGGTCATACAGCCGCTGTTTCTCTTTCAAACCTGTGAGATAGCCCGGATTGCGGAGGTAATCTTGCTGGATCCTGGGGTTGCCGATGGCGCGAATGGTATAAGGAGGGGACAACCGGGTATCATTGACGATCACGGTACTGCCCAGGCAGTAGACCGACGAGCTACTGACCAGGCGCTCGTCGTTGATGGCGATGGCCTCAGAGCCCGCGAGCCACAGGACATTGACCACATCGCGCAGATCGTACTCGTGGACAATGTACAGGTTGGGATCGATACCCGCCGGTATTTCCGCGTGGCTATCGTCCAAAACCACCAGAACCCCAGGTCCCTGGACAGGGGTCAATCCTGCCAAGATCCGTTGCCGCTCGAGTTCTGCCTGAAGGGAGTGTAGGCGGTCGGTCTCGGCTGCGACCACTTGCTGGCGCCGGGACACATCCTGGCGGAGCACTGCCAGCGTAGCCTTGAGATCTTGTTGCTCGGCCTCCAGCCGCTCAATGCTCAGCCAAATTCGGCTAGACTCGGGATCCGCTTTGGCCGTTCCCGAAAGGGTGGGAGGTTGCCAGGCAACGCTGAGTAAGAGGCCCAGCGTCAGGCCGGCCAGCACCATCGAAATGCCGCGAAGGGGCACCTTCCATCTGTCAGTCACCACAATCTCCCTGCGACCACCTTCTGAAAACGCAGCAAAGGGCCCTCGCGTGGTGGGCGCTCCAACCCAGACCGAGTCCTCGGAAAAGAGCGGAGGGAGGCACTCTTCGCGGTTGCGAGCCAAGCGGCTCCAAGAACGATGAGCCAAGTTCCGGGAAGAAACCGTCGCAGATCACTTACTTGCGATGGATCTGAAGCTCAAAAGCTCTTGTGTTATCGGTGAGATCGGTCTCACCCGGCACCGGTTCCACGACAACTTCGAGAATGTAGGTCTCGTGGAACGGGATTTCGCTCAAGCGAGCAAAGTGCACGATCTGAATCTCCCCGGGAGCAATGCTGGCCAAACTCGCGCCTTGTGTCAAGAGGCCGTCCGGGTTCTGTGGGGTAGAGAGCTGTGCCCGCACCGTCACATCACGTTCTGTCACCTTGCCGGTATTCTCGACGGCGACCAGCAGCTCGACGGACTGCGGGCGGATCACCAGTTGCTGATAGGTGAGCGGTGGGTCAAAGTCCACCGCCAGCACGGCCAGGTTGTGTGTTCCATCCCCCGAAGGTGCGGGGTTTGTAAGCGCGTCCGGCGTACTCAACGTGGGCTCCTTGTCGACAATGCTCACGTCAGCACAACCCACCAGCGAAAGCACGCTCAGCAAAAGTAGGACTGCAATCCCGGGAAGCACCAACTTGCCATTGTTCGGCCACATAGTCGCGCCTCCTCAACCATCGTCTGAAATACGCGGTAGACTCTTGTCCACTCGATCACTATACATGATGGTTTCAGATTTGTCAAGGTGACGATTTGACTCAACACGCAGGGCTCCGCCCAGAATGGTGGGCTTGCCATGCCGTCCGAGTTAGGTTATAATTCTCGCACCTTTTCCAGGAGTGATCTCGCATCGAGCGAATGCCGCAATGACGTCTGATCAAGATACGCAGATGCAGGCTGGCGAGCAGCCAGAGTCCCGAGGACGGTCAGCTCTCCGCGAGTTCGCGGAGACCATCATCTTTACGCTACTCATCTACGTCCTGGTTCGCCACTTCCTGTTCGAAAACTACCGGGTAGTCGGATTCAGTATGACACCCACACTGGAGAATGACCAGTTCCTGGTGGTCAATAAGCTGGACTATCGCTTGCACGACCCCCAGCGAGGGGATATCATTGTCCTCCGCGATCCCAGGGACGGGGATCGCAAACTGATCAAGCGGCTGATCGGTTTGCCGGGTGAAACAGTGGAAATCAGACGGGGGCAGGTATACATTGAGGGCCAAGAACTCGACGAACCCTACATCACCACTCCAAGCCAGTACTCCCTGGCCCCGACTCTCATTCCCACTAAACAGTATTTTGTGCTTGGTGATAACAGGAACAACTCGAGCGATTCTCACAATTGGGGAACGCTGTCCGGGGACAAGATCGTAGGCAAGGCCTGGCTTTCCTACTGGCCACCCCACCTATGGGGTGTTGTTCCCCACGAAACTTACGCGAATATGCCCTGAAGGCGGGCTGGGCCGAAGGGACGCAGAAATCAGGCATGTCTCACTCAGAAGAAGAGATCCAAGCCCTCGTTCGGAGAGTCGTACTGCGCACGGTGGGTCCAAATGGAATCGAAGAGGGCCACTCGACAAGTCAGGCAGGCTCCGTGTCCCGTGGATCGCGATCGACTGTAACTGAGATGGATATCCTTGCAGTGCCCAAGGGGGGGACGCTGACCGTACCTGACCTGGCTCTTATCACCCCCCTCGCCCGGGAAGTGGCAGCGGAGCGTAAAGTAGAGCTGGTGGAACAGCCAATCCATGTGCCAGACGCTCGCCCAACATCCAGGACAGCCAGTACCCAAAATGTGGCGTTGGGCGCCGATCACGGTGGCTATGCAATGAAGGAGGATCTCAAGGCGTACCTGGCCGAGCTCGAATATGAGGTAATCGACTGCGGCACCCACAGCACCGCGTCGGTGGATTATCCCGATTTTGCCTATGCGGTGGCCAAGCTCGTGTCCGAAGGGCGCGCCTGGCGCGGGATCATCGTGGATGGTGCCGGAATCGGGTCATGCATGGCTGCCAACAAGGTACCAGGGGTCCGGGCCGCTATGTGCTACGACCACGCGACCGCAGTCAACTCCAGAGAGCACAACAATGCCAACGTCCTGACGCTGGGTGGCATGTTGTTGGGCCCGGCACTGGCACGGCAGATCGTGAAAGTCTGGTTGAGTACCGACTTCGGCGGCGGCCGCCATGCCCGCCGGGTTGAGAAGATCGGGGACATCGAGCGTCGCTTCTTGCGCTAGAGTCCGGTCGACAAGAAGCGACGGGGACAAGAGGTCAGGGTGAAACTCGATTCGGAAACTGTGGAGCGATTGGTTGAGCAGATCACAAAAGAGGTCTTGATTCTCCTACGCGAGGAAGAGAATCGGACGCTTGCAGACGGCAACAACGGCGATTGTGTGGACTGTGACGGGCAGTGCACGACCCAATGCCAGGACAAGGTCCAGCAAGTGGTGGACGCCGGCGCCTCCCGGCTGACCTCGACATTGGGAAACGTGAGCATGGGCACGGCACTGGCCAAGATGATCGATCACACCTTGCTCAAGGCAGACGCGGCGCAGGATCAGATTGCCCAACTGTGCTACGAAGCCAGTAAGTACGGCTTTGCTGCTGTTTGCGTCAACCCGAGCTACGTCAAGCTGTGCAGCCAGCTCCTGCGGGGGACTCCAGTGCATGTTTGCACCGTGGTCGGTTTTCCACTGGGCGCCACACCGCCGGAGGTCAAAGCTTACGAAACGCAGCAGGCGATCGACGACGGCGCCACCGAAATTGACATGGTCATCAATATCGGAGCTCTCAAGTCGAAAGACTATGCGTTGGTTGAGCGCGACATCGCCACCGTGGCCCGCAGTTCTCACGCCGGAGGAGCACTCCTCAAGGTGATCATCGAGGCAGCACTCTTGACCGACGAAGAAAAAGTGATCGCCTGCCAGCTATCGAAGGTGGCAGGAGCGGATTATGTTAAAACAAGCACCGGTTTTGGACCTGGAGGAGCCACCGCCCGCGATGTGGCACTGATGCGCCAAGTCGTGGGTCCAGAAATGGGCATCAAAGCCGCAGGTGGCATCAAGACCTTCCAAGATGCTCAGGCCATGGTTGCCGCTGGCGCCACTCGCATCGGGGCCAGCGCCGGTGTCAAGATCCTTCAGGAGGCAGCCTGATCGCTTACCGTGGCCCCGGCACGGTTGCGGACATCCGTTCCAGAATGGAACTAGGGAAAAAAGGAGAAGAGCATTGGCCGTCGATCTGCGATCCTATGTGTTTCTTGATAGCCTGCAGCCACAAATGGCGGCATTCATCGGTTCGACTGCCAGGGGTTTCTTGCCTCTGGCCGGTGATGCATCCCTGTGGGTTGAGATCTCGCCCGGCATTGAGATCAATCGCATCACCGACGTAGCCCTCAAATCAACGAAGGTGCAACCCGCTGTGCAGGTCGTGGAGCGGCTCTTTGGGCTGCTGGAGGTGCATTCTGGCGACCAGGCCGAGGTCCGGGCGGCCGGAGCAGCGATTCTGGAAGCGTTGGACGTGCGGGCGGAAGAGCGTTGGAAGCCGAAGCTGCTCTCCAGCCAGATCATTCGCCGGGTGGACGCGCACCAGACCCAGCTCATCAACCGTAACCGCAACGGCATGATGTTGATCGCTGACCAAACCCTCTACATCATGGAAGTAGAGCCGGCTGCCTATGCAGTCCTGGCGGCCAACGAAGCCGAGAAAGCGGCCGATATCAACATCGTCGAAGTACGCCCATTTGGCAGCTTTGGACGGGTGTACCTGGGGGGCGAGGAGCGGGACATTATGGCCGGTTATTCAGCCGCCGTTCAGGCAATTGAAGATATCACCGGTCGGGTTGTTGAGGCACGCCGGCGAGACTGAGGGTTCGGGGCAGAGAACGTACGTGCATTTCGCTGCACCGGCAGGCCGCACAGATGGCGTGAGAGATGGTATGCAGTGACCAACATTGATAGGAGGAAAGGAAGCAAATGGCAGAAGCATTAGGCATGATCGAAACACGGGGCTTTGCGGCAGTGGTCGAGGCGGCTGACGCCATGGTCAAGGCCGCCAAGGTCGAACTCGTGGGTTACGAAAAGATCGGCGGCGGCTATGTGACCGCCATCGTGCGCGGTGATGTAGCCGCTTGTAAGGCAGCCGTCGAGGCCGGTGTGCGAGGCGCCGAAAAGGTAGGCGAAGTCGTCTCTGTGCACGTAATCCCCAGACCACATGTGAACATTGATCTGGTACTGCCACTCGGTCGGCGTGAACAGGTTCTGAAGGAAATGGGAGACTAGCCCTTACATGAACCTGCTGCACGAACTCCCATCAGGCCCCGACACACCGAATGTGATCTATGTGGTGGTCGAGGTGCCCAAGGGTAGTCGAAATAAGTACGAGTACGACAAGACACGGGGCTTTGTCAAGCTGGATCGAGTGCTCTATTCGCCTATCCACTATCCGGGAGATTACGGACTGATCCCCAGCACCCACTACGACGACGGCGATCCCCTGGATGTGGTGGTCATGGTCAACGAGCCGACCTTTCCCGGATGCATCATCGAGGCCCGTCCCATCGGCCTTTTCCGGATGCTGGACCGAGGTGTTGCCGACGACAAGATCCTGGCTGTCCCCGCCTACGATCCGATCTTTCAGGACTACTACGACTTGCCACATATCCCTCAACACTTTTTGAAGGAGATGGGGCACTTTTTCCAGGTCTACAAGGACTTGGAAGGGATGGAGACCAAGGTCCTGGGATGGGAGCGGGCACAGGTAGCGCGGGAGCAGATCCTGTATGCCGTCGACCTTTACCAGCAACGGTTCGGGACCTCTGGGTCAAAGGAGTAGCATATGGAGGTAGTGCCTGGCCTCCATTGGGTGGAGAGTATCTGGGACACCAAGGTCTATACCCTGCTCGAAGGGGATCGCTTGATCTTGGTTGACGCCGCCACTCCGGGCCGGGAAAGAGCTGTATGGCGCCATCTGGATTCAATGGGTTACGCGCCCGACGCGGTGGATGAGATCTGGTTGACTCATGGGGACATCGATCACGTGGGCAGTGTAAGCGCCCTCAAAGCTGCCTCCGGGGCAAGAATCATTGCCCATTGGGCAGACGCTCCCCTGGTGGATGGCAGCGCGGCTCGCGAGTTGGGGCCACTTCGCTTGACCGGGATCTACCAAGGCCTGTTCAACTGGTCCATTAACCACCTACTTCGCTACCAGCCCAGCCGGGTTGATTGCCCGGTTGAAGACAGGCACGATCTCGGTGGCTGGCAGGTCATCCACACCCCGGGTCATACACCAGGCAGCATCTGTTTCTACCATCCGGAGCGCAGACTCATCATAGTGGGAGATGCTCTGAACCACCGGAGGGGACGGCTAGGGGCACCGCCGCCCCTATTCACGCCCGACATGCTCCAGGCGCACGCGTCTATCCGGAGGATCGCCGATCTCGACTTTGACGTATGCTGCTTTGGTCACGGTCCGCCACTGGTGGAGAATGCCCGGCAGCGAGTTCAGGCTTTTGCCCAGTCATTGTCACTATGAAGGGTGAACAGGAGAGAGAGGAACCATGCTTTTAGGCAAAGTGGTGGGCACGCTCGTCGCCACCCGAAAGGACGAGAAGCTGGAGGGGTTCAAGCTCTTGGTTGTCAAGCGCCTCAACATCGACAATGAGGAGATGGGGGATTATGTCATTGCGGCTGATGCCGTACAGGCCGGTATTGGAGACATCGTCCTCTATGCTACCGGCTCATCCGCCCGCCAAACAGTGCTCACAGACAAGAAGCCGTGCGACGCCGTTCTCATGGCCATTGTGGATACCTGGGAAGTCGACGGCGTGGTCAAGTACCAAAAAGAGTGATGAGCGATCCGCCCACCATCATGGTCGTCGACGATCGACCTGAGAGCGTGCAGATGATTTCCGACCTGCTGGCCAGGGAGGGCTTCCAGATGCTCGCCGCCTATACCGGACAGGAAGCCCTGGACAGCGTTCGCCGGCGTCTGCCCGATCTGGTCCTCCTTGATCTGAACATGCCCGTGATGAATGGCTACGAAGTCTGTGAACAACTGAAAGCCGATCCTGCTACGGCCGACATACCGGTGCTGATGCTCACGGCTTGGGCGGACCCCGATCACCGCGTGCGAGGCCTGCAATTGGGGGCGGCAGATTACCTGGTCAAACCGTTCGACTACCGGGAACTCCTTGCTCGTATCCAGACTCGGCTCCAGGTCAAAGAGCAGACCGATCGGCTGCGGGCTGCTCAGAAGGCGATTCAGCATACCTTTGAACGCTACGTCCCACCCCATGTCGTGGGGCGATTGCTAGCCGATCCGAGCCAGGTGCGTCTTGGAGGCACTCAGCAGACAATCACAGTGCTCTTTGCCGACCTGCGAGGATATACCGCGTTGGCCGAGACGCTCACCCCCGAGCAGTTGCTCGAGGTGCTAAACGGCCACCTGACGGTCGCGGCGACGGCCGTACTGTCCTATGAAGGCACGATCAGCCAGTACGTCGGTGATCTGGTAATGGCGATTTTCAATGCGCCACTCCTCCAACCAGACCATGCTGCTCGCGCGGTCCAGGCTGCACTGGAGATGCGGCGGGACCTGGAGAGCTTTCACGCCGAGCTGTCTCCAGAGTTGCGCATGGAGTTTGGCATCGGCATCGCCTCTGGAGAAGCGGTCGTAGGGAACATTGGCGCACAAGAATTCTTTCACTACACAGCCGTTGGCGATACGGTTAACCTGGCCCAGCGCCTCGAGGAAATGGCGCATGGCGGCGAGATCCTGATGACGGAAAGCACGCGACAACTACTGGATGGGACCGCGGTTCGTGTGACACCCAAGGGTCTAACCTCCATCCGTGGCCGAAGCGTGCCGGTACCTGTATTCGCCCTCTTGGACTCGGATGGAAGGGAAAGCAGATGACGTTATCCCTTGATGAACAGCGAATTGCCGAGATCGTGCAAAGGGTGATGGCAGACCTTCACCCCACGCAGTCTCGGTCTAACGGACAACCCCCGGTTCCGGTCACCACGCCGCAAGACCCCAAAGCAGGACTTGCCAAAGGCGGCCAGCACGGAGTGTACCCAGACATAGATGCTGCCATCGCTGCGGCCAAAGCAGCCCAGGCGCGATTGGCGGATCTGCCGCTCGAACGACGAACCGCCCTGATCGCCGCCATGAGACAGGCGGCGATGGAGCACGCACCAGTGCTCGCTCAGGCAGCCTGGCAAGAAACGGGGATGGGCAGATCCGGAGACAAGTTGGAAAAGAATCTGCTCGTCGCCGAACGAACGCCCGGCACCGAGGCACTGCAGGCCCAGGCATGGACGGGGGATCGAGGCCTGACACTCGTGGAATTGGCTCCCTATGGAGTCATAGGTGCCATTACCCCCAGCACCAACCCAACCTCGACCATTATCTGCAACGCCATCGGCATGATCGCTGCGGGGAACTCGGTAGTATTCAACGCTCATCCCGGGGCCAAGTCATGCTCTGCCCAGACCATCCAGGTGCTAAACCAGGCCATCCAGCTTGCCGGTGGCCCACCCGATCTCATCACCTGTGCAGTAGAGCCGACCATCGAGAGCGCCCAGTACCTGATGCGCCATCCCAGCATTCGCCTGCTGGTCGTCACCGGTGGACCTGCTGTCGTCCGCGAGGCGATGAGGTCCGGCAAGAAGGCGATCTGTGCCGGACCGGGCAATCCACCCGTCGTCGTCGATGAGACCGCCGATCTGGAGCAAGCCGCGCGGGATATCGTGAAGGGGGCATCGTTTGACAACAACCTTGTGTGCATTCTGGAAAAAGAGATCCTCGCCGTCGACGCGATCACCGACCGGCTGAAGGCCATCATGCTTCAGCGGGGCGCCGTCGAACTCAATTCCTGGCAACTCAGCCGGCTCATGAAGGTGATCTTGGCTGAGGATCATGGTCCCGGCAAGCACGGGGTCATCAACAAGGCCTTTGTAGGCAAGTCCCCCCAGTTCATCCTGAGGGAGATCGGCGTCAACGTAGAGGAGAGTGTGCGACTCGTACTCGCTGAAACCGACGCCCAGCACCCCTTGGTCTGGACGGAACAGCTCATGCCGGTCATCCCCTTGGTGCGGGTACGCAATGCCGGTGAAGCGATTGACCTGGCCAAGGCGGTGGAGCAAGGCATGGGTCACACCTCGGTGATCCATTCCAAGAACCTCGACGTCTTGAGCCGGATGTCGCGGGAGATCAACACCAGCATCTTTGTGAAGAATGGGCCAAGCCTGGCCGGTCTTGGCTTCGGTGGTGAGGGCTTTACTTCTTTTTCCATTGCCAGCCCTACGGGTGAGGGCGTGACTAGTGCCGTTGATTTCACGCGAGTACGCCGCTGCACGTTGGTTGACGCCTTTCGAATCGTGTAGCAGCAAGAACGGACGCGTACTGGTTGTGGTTGGTCGCATTGTTTCAAGGAGGGTAGAAGAATGCAAGCCACTCGAAAGAACCGGGGTTTCTGCCTTGTCGCTGCTGTCTTGATCCTGTTGCTGGCTGGCTGTGGTCAGACACCAACTGCCCAACCTCCGACTCCTGGGGAACCTTCCACTACTGCGCTCGAGCACTTTCAGCAAGGAAACGACTTTAGCCGCGCTGGCGAGTTCGACAAGGCAGCAGAGCAATACGAGAAAGCACTGGAGATCGATCCACAGTACGTCGACGCCATGACCAATCTGGGGGTTGCCTACTACAATCTCGGCCAGTTGGGCAAGGCGATCGAGCAGTACAACAGGGCCATCGAGATTGCCCCGAGCGACGCCGACATCCGATCCAACCTGGCCGCAGCTCACGTACAGATGCACCAGAGCACCGGTGATCCAGAGGAGTTGGATAGCGCGGTGGAACAGTACGAGAAAGCGATCGAGTTGAATGCCGATCTAGCTGAGGCCCATTTCGGCCTGGGGGTTATCTACGCCTTGCAGGGCGACAATGCCCAGGCAATCCAGGCGTTCGAGCGTTTCTTGGAACTGGACCAGGGCCAGGATCCAATAGCCACAAGCAACGCAGAGGAATACTTGCAACAGCTCAGGGGCCAGTGAATGTATGAACTGACGACTCTGGACAATGGCCTGCGCGTGCTGACCATCACCCTGCCCCACGTCCAGTCAGCCAGCATGGGCTTCTTTGTGGGAGTCGGATCTCGCTTCGAAAGCGAGATTCTGGCCGGCGCCTCCCACTTTATCGAGCACATGGTGTTCAAGGGAACGCAGCGCCGTCCTACAGCCCTACACATCGCCGAGGCCATTGAGGGCAAGGGTGGCATCGTGAATGCCAGCACCGGCCTCGAGATGACCCTGTACTGGGCCAAGGTTGCCGCCGCCCATCAGGCTGAGGCACTAGACGTACTGAGCGATATGCTGTTGCACGCTGCCTTTGACTCTGCAGAAATGGAAAAAGAACGGGCCATCATCAGCGAAGAGATCAACTACTCCCTCGATGCACCGGATAGCCTAGCCCAGCTCCTGGTCAATCAACTCCAGTGGCCGAATCACCCGCTCGGCCGTGACGTGGCTGGCACGCGGCAGAGTGTGGGAGGCATGAGCCGTGATGCCCTGCTCAGCTTCATGACCCAGTACTACCGTCCAAATCAGACCATCCTTGGCTTGGCCGGGCAGGTGGATCATGCGGAGACAGTCACCTGGGCCAGGTCGAATCTGGGGAAGTGGGAACCAGGTTCTCCTGGCCCCTGCGAAGCAGCCCCACCGGACCATCGCGGACCGGCCTTGCAGATCGAACGCAGGGAGACGGAGCAGGTACATCTCAGTTTCAGCTTCTCTGGCCTCTCGCGCAAGAGCCCCGAGCGCTTTGCCCTCCGCGTGCTCAACGTCATCCTCGGAGAAGGCATGCGATCCCGCTTGTTCCAGGAGGTTCGCGAGCGGTTGGGGCTGGCCTAC
>Ga0316577_10000306_pt1 | contig 17912 bp, 19 predicted proteins | sample S5NA_FD_203073 | JGI IMG/M metagenome (GOLD analysis project Ga0316577, IMG submission 203073) | Rhizosphere microbial communities from salt marsh grasses in Alabama, United States - S5-7_050615r2r1 | ecosystem: Host-associated > Plants > Roots > Rhizosphere | place: USA: Alabama | collected... | reverse complement strand
GGTCAACGAGGTCCTGGGCCTGGTCGTCATGGGGGGCATGCTGCTCGTCGTTTACCGCCGCTACATCAAAAAGGATCCGCAGTTGAGGACCATCCCGGCCGATACGGTGACCATCGCCCTGCTGACTATCATTGCCTTCAGCGGCTTTCCGGCCGAGGTGTTTCGCCTGCTGGCCGACTATACGACGGCCGCGGGCGTGTTTGCCCCCGATCCGCACATGCTCTCCCCCGACAAGCTGCCGCCGGTGCTCTATGACGTCTGGGCGCCGCAGTGGGGCTTTGTCGGCTACCTTTCGGCCCTGATCCTGGGCGGCCTGCACATCGGCCCTGGGGTGTGGGAAGTGCTGCACAATGTCTTTTTCTGGCTGCATTTTGTCATTGTCACGGCCCTGCTCTATTACCTGCCATTCAGCCGCTTCTTCCACGTCATCATGAGCCCCGTCATTGTTGCCTATAACACCATGGTGGAGCAAGAGATGCACGGCGAACACGCGGTGAGCGACCGCACATTGCCGCAGGCGGCAGGATAAGGAGGGATGACAATGGCTACAAACAACAAAGTTGACCTTTCGCTGTATACGCTGCACCAGCTCATGGAGATGGAGGCCTGCACCCGCTGCGGCGAGTGCATCACAGCCTGCCCCACCTTTGCCGAGGCGCAGAACGAAGAGATCCACCCCCTGAACAAGATCCAGCGCACCAAGAGCTTTTGGAAGGCGGATCACCTGGGCATTCTGGCCCGGCTGTTCGGCATCAAGCCCGCCAGCGAGGAGGAGTGGCAGGCGTTCAGCAAGGGCGTCTACCAGTGCACGCTGTGCGCCCGCTGCCACGTAGTCTGCCCGGTGCAGATCGACACCCGGGCGCTGTGGATCTCGATGCGCGAGATGGTGGTCGATCGCGGGCTGCACCCCGAGCTCATGGACCGGCTGCGTGAGACGCTGACGACCCACTATAACATCTCGGGCGATCCCAACGAGAACCGCCTGGGCTGGACGGCCAACATGCCCCAGCCACCCGAGGGCCTGGACCGCAAGAAAGAGGCTGAGGTCGTTTACTTTATGGGCTGCGTGGCTTCGTTCTACCCCATGGTCTATAGCGTGCCCCAGAGCTTTGTGACCCTCATGGCTAGGGCCGGGGTCAACTTTACGACCATGGGTGGCGAGGAATATTGCTGCGGCTTTCCGCTGATCATCGCCGGCATGGGCAAGGCCACCACCGACATGATGGACCACAACGTCGAGGCGGTGCGCGCCCTGGGGGCCAAAAAGCTGGTAGCTGCCTGCCCCTCGTGCTACCATACTTGGAAGCACGACTATCCGCGGCATCTGGGCGAGCCCCTGGGCTTCGAGGTCATCCACGAGACCGAGTTCCTGGCCGATCTGATCCAGAGCGGCGCCCTGGAGCTCAAGCCCCTGGACAGGACCGTCACCTACCACGATCCTTGCGACCTGGGGCGCAACAGCGGCATGTATGACGCGCCACGCCGTATCCTGGCGGCCATCCCGGGCCTGACCCTGGTGGAGATGGAGGACAACCGCGAGAATTCGCTGTGCTGCGGCGGCGGCGGCGACGTGGAGATGGCCGACGCCGACGTGGCCAAGGCCGTGGGCCGCAGCCGCATGCTGCAGGCCCAGGAGACCGGCGCCACGTCAATCATAACCGCGTGCCAGCAGTGCAAGCGCACGCTGCTGGGGGCGGCTCGTGCCAACAAGATCCGGATGCGCACCTTTGACATCAGCGAGCTGCTGCTGGAAGCTATCGAGTAAGGGGAGTTCGGGGAGAATCATGGTTCCCCCGATACCAAATATCAAAGAGGAGGAAAACATGCAAGTCGAAGGCTACAACTTTCCCGATGACCTGTTGTACGACAAGGAGCACAACTGGGTCCGTATCGAAGGCGACGAAGCCACCGTCGGCGTCACCGATTTTGGCCAGGACCTGGCGGGTGAGATCGTGTACGCCGAGGTGCCCCGTATTGGCCGCGACATCACGCAGGGTGAGCCCTTTATGTCCATCGAGTCGGGCAAATGGGTGGGTCGCATCAACGCCATTGTCAGCGGCAAGATCTCTGAGGCCAACGAAGAGATCGAGTGGGAATCGACCTTGATCAACGAGGACCCCTACGGCGAAGGCTGGTTCGCCAAGGTCGAGCTGGCCGGTGAGCCCGAAGGCTTGCTCAAGGCCGGCGATCCTGAGTTTGCCCAGCTCATCGCCGCAGAAAAGGAAAAATACGGCAAGTAGCAGCCGCCTGGGGTGTGGGGAAATCAATGAAGATTTATCGTCTCGGCACCGTTAGCTGGCAGGATTCGCAACTTCTGTATCACGCCCTGCCGCGCCTGGATCGGGAAGGGCTAATCTTGCTGTCGCCCGGCTCGCCCTACGTCTGCATTGGCTACTTTCAGGACGTCGAGCAAGAGGTCGAGCTGGATCTGTGCCGCGAAAAGGGCATCCCGGTCTTTCGCCGCGAGGTCGGCGGCGGTGCCGTCTTTTTGGATGGTGAGCAGCTTTTCTACCAGTTGATCCTGCACAAGGACAATCCCCTGGTTCCAGCGGGATGGGAGGCGTTTTACCGGTGCTTCCTCGAGGCCCCCATCGGCGCCTACCGGGCGCTGGGCATCCCGGCCGAATACCGGCCGGTGAACGACATTGTGGCCAATGGGCGCAAGGTGTCGGGCAACGGCGCGGCCCGCATCGGCGACTATTACATCCTCGTGGGCAACCTCATCGTCGATTTTGACTACGAGATGATGGCCCGCGTGCTCAAGGTGCCCGACGAAAAGTTTCGGGACAAGGTTTTTCACACCTTGCAGGACAACCTATCGACGGTGCGCCGCGAGCGGGGCAGCGCGCCGCCGCGCGAGGAGCTGTGGGACCTGCTGGTCGGCGAGTTCGCTCGCGTCCTGGGGTCGTGGCCCGTCGAGACCGAGGTGGACGACGAGTGGCGGGCCGAGGCGGAGGCCCTGGCGCCCGAGTTCATGAGCGACGAGTGGCTGCACCGCCGCACGGGCCGGCCGGCTGGCCGGCCGGTGACCATCCGTTCCGGGGTGCAGCTGCACCAGAAGGTGTACAAGGCGCCGGGCGGCCTCATTCGCTCCACCGCCGAAGTGCGAGAGGATGCCCTGGGCGCGGGTACCCTGGGCGCGGTCTCGCTTTCCGGAGATTTCTTTTTCTATCCGGCCGAAAAGCTGCCGCAGTTGGAAGCGACGCTGGCGGGCGTCTCCCTTGACAAAGTGGAGCAGGCCATCGCCCGCTTCTACGAGCAGCAGGCCATCGAGAGCCCCGGCGTGATGCCGGGGGACCTGGCCCAGGCGCTGGCCTTCGGCCAGGCGTAGGATTGGGATTATATGAATCGGCGATTACAATGCAGCAGAGGAGAGAGGTAATGCTCTGACTCGATCATAGCTGATGTCAGGCCATAGTCAACGAGGACTCGGGCTGACACTCGCGGGCCAGAGCGAACTCAACGGGGAGGAAAACTGTGGCCAAGATTTTGGTCGTAGACGATGATCCTGATTTCTTGCTCGTCTGTCGTACAGTGCTCCAAGAGGCCGGATACCGTGTGATGGAAGCGGTCAATGGCCAGATTGCGCTGCAAACGATGCGCAAGGAAAAGCCGGACCTGGTCCTGCTGGACGTCATGATGTCATCCATTCTCGAGGGCGTCGACGTCAGCAAAGAAATGCAAACGGATCCCGATCTGCGGGATGTGCCCATCGTCATGGTTTCGTCCATCGCCAGCACCGAGTACGCCAGCGATTTCCCCGACCACGAGCCCATCCCCATCGAAGCATGGATCTCCAAGCCGATCCAGCCGGCCGTGTTGCTCAGGACCATCCAAAGGTTCGTAGGCAGTGCATAAAATCCCGGTACAGATCTAGCATCTGGCCGGGTTTTTTGCTGGCAAGCAGCCGGTCCTGAGGCCTGTGGCGACAGAGGTTGTGTTCCACGATCTGGACGCAGCCGCTCGGCCGGCAGCGGGATCGCTCTCGCATGAAGGAGGTTCGAGAGATGACGGAGGAAAAGGTTCCTCGTGTTCTGACCAACGAGCACCTCGATCGTGATTTTCTGCGCCGGGTCGAGCCCGATTGGCAAAAGTTGCTGACCTGTTTCCAGTGTGGCACGTGCAGTGCCTCCTGCCCCGCGGCCGAGTTGATGGACTATCCGCCGCGCCAGATCTGGCAGATGATGCGCCTGGGTCTACGCGAGCAGGTGATGCGCAGCCGCACCTTCTGGCTGTGTACCCAATGTTATGCCTGCCAGGTGCGCTGCCCCCGCGGCATTTCCATCGCCGAGACGATGCGCCGCCTGCGCGAGTGGGCCGTGGCCCAGGGCTACGAGATCCCACCCGCCATCACCAACCTGCGCCAGGCAGTCAACACCACCTACAACATTCTTAACGAAGACAATCAGACCCGCACCATCTGGAGCCAGAACTTGCAGCCGCTGCCTGAAGGGCTGCAAGGCAGCGGGCGGCACCGGGCGGAGGTCCTGTTGTTCACCGGCTGCGTCTCCTCCTTTTTTCCCATGGCCTACAGCATTCCCCAATCGTTCGTCCAGATCTTGGAGCAGGTGGGCCTGTCCTACACCACCCTGGGCGGCGAGGAATGGTGCTGCGGCTACCCATTGTTCGGCGCCGGCATGCAGGACGACGTGGCCGAGCTGGCGGAGCACAATATTGCCCGTGTCCGTGACTTGGCCCCCGCGCACCTGGTCGCCACCTGCGCTTCCTGCTACCACACCTGGCGGCACCTCTATCCCGAGTACGCCGGCGGCAGCGACGACTGGGGCTTTGACATCCTCCACGCCAGCGAATTCCTGGAGCAGATGATCCAGGCCGGTCGCATTCGCATGACTGGGCTGGACTGGGTGGTGACCTATCACGACCCCTGCGACCTGGGCCGCAAGAATGGTGTGTACGAGGCCCCGCGCAACATCATCCGCAGCATTCCCGGCGTCGAGCTGCGCGAGATGGCCAACAGCCACGAGGATGCCATGTGCTGCGGCGGGGGCGGCGACGTGGCCATGATGGAGGCCGACGCCGTGGAGCACATGGCCGAGGCGCGCCTGGCCCAGGCGGTGGCCACCGGCGCCACGGCGATCGTTTCGTCCTGCCAGCAGTGCAAGCGCACCCTGCTGCAAGCAGCGCGCAAGACCAGAACCCGCATCCGCATCTTGGACGTCGTCGAGTTGGTGTGGCAGGTGATGGAAAAGAGCTAATATCCAATATCCAATACCTAATATCAGGTACTCGATATTAGATATTGGATAGTGGGGAGGAGAAAGTCATGAATGAGGATGAGCCTCGCATCGGTGTATACATTTGTGAGTGTGGCATCAACATCGGGGCGGTGGTGGATGTGTCAGAGGTGGTGCGTTTCGCCCAGGGGCTGCCCAACGTGGTCGTGGCCCGGCCGCACCGCTATACCTGCTCCGAGGCCGGCCAGGAGATGATCAAGCAGGACATCCGCGAGCGGAACCTGAACCGGGTGGTGGTCGCCTCGTGCAGCCCGCGCATGCACGAGGGCACCTTCCAGAACGCCGTCACTGCGGCCGGCCTGAACCCTTATTACTTCCAGATGGCCAACATCCGCGAGCACGTGTCGTGGGTGGTCAAGGACCCAGACGGCGCCACCGCCAAGGCCAAACGACTGGTCGGTGCCGCCGTGAACCGGGTCGCCTGGCACGAGCCCCTGTTCGCCCGTAAGGAGGACGTAACGCCGGCGGCCATGGTGGTCGGCGGCGGCATAGCCGGCATTCAGGCTGCGCTCAGCGTCGCCGACGCCGGCTATCCCGTCTACCTGGTCGAGCGCCAGCCGTCCATTGGGGGTCGCATGGCCCAACTGGACAAAACCTTTCCTACCCTGGACTGTAGCACCTGAATTCTCGGCCCCAAAATGATGGATGCCGGTCGGCATCCCAACATCAAGCTGATGACCTACAGCGAGGTCGAGGAGGTTTCGGGCTATGTCGGCAATTTCCGGGTCAAGGTCCGGCAGAAGCCGCGCTACGTAGACATGGACCTGTGCACTGGCTGCGGCGCCTGCGTCGAGGCCTGCGTCTTTAAAAAGGGCGTGCCCAACGAGTTCGACGAGGGCCTCAGCCGCCGCAAGGGCATCTATGTCCCCATGAACGGCCAGGGCGTGCCGATGAAGGCCGTGGTCGACGAGGACGCCTGCCTGTACTTGAAGCGCGGCAAGTGCGTGCAAAAGTGCCAGGAAGTATGCCCCACCCAGGCCATCGACTTTGACCAAACCGAGTCGTTCGTCGAGGTCGAGGTTGGTTCCATCGTGGTCGCCACCGGCTTTGACAAGTTTGACCCCGGCCGCCTGTCGGCTTTTGGCTGGGGCAAATCACCTAACATCATTGACGGGCTCCAGTTCGAGCGACTGTCCAGCGCCACCGGGCCGACAGGGGGCGAGATCTTGACCTCCGACGGCAAAAAGCCGCAGCGGGTGGCCATCATCCACTGCGTCGGCAGCCGCGACGCCAACGCCAACGCCTACTGCTCTCGCGTGTGCTGTATGTACGCCCTCAAGCACGCCCACCTGGTTCACGACAAGGCGGGGGCCGAGGTTTTTGAATTCTATATGGACATCCGCGCCTTTGGCAAGGGCTACGAAGAGTTCTACGAGCGGGTGCAGGCGGAGGGGGTATACTTTGTCCGGGGTCGTGGCGCCGAGGTCGTGGTCCTCGACGACGGCCAACTGCGGGTCAAGGCCGAGGACACCAACCTGGGCGTAGCGGTCAGCCTCGACGTCGACATGGTGGTCCTGGCCACGGCCATGGAGCCGCAGCGCGACGCCGACCGAGTCGCTTCCCTGTTCGGCCTGAGCCGCAGCGCCGACGGCTTTTTCCAGGAAGCCCACCCCAAGCTGCGGCCCTTTCACACCAACACCGACGGGGTCTTTCTCGCCGGGGCCTGTCAGTCGCCCAAGGACGTGCCCGACGCTGTGGCCCACGCCAACGCCGCCGCCGCCGAAGCCCTGGTCATCCTCGACCGGGGGGAGGTGACCATTTCGCCGACGACGGCTGTCGTGGACGAGAACCTATGCTCGGCCTGCAAGACCTGCCTGAGCCTGTGCCCCTACTCGGCCATCAGCTTTGTGGCCCGCAACGGCAGCGGCGTGGCCGAGATCAACGAAGCGCTGTGCAAAGGCTGTGGCACCTGCGCCGCCGCCTGTCCGGCCGGGGCCATCACCGCCCGGCACTTTTCCGACCAGCAGATCCTGGCCGAGCTCGAGGGGCTCTTCCGGGCATCCGGAACTCTGGTACCAGGTAGCGGGTAGCGGGAAGCCGTCGGCTCCTGATACCTGATTCCCTGGTGCCCGAATGCCTGACTACAGGAGTAAAAAGATGAGTGATAACAGTTTTGAGCCAAGGATCGTCGGCTTTTTGTGCAACTGGTGTACCTATACCGCCGCCGACTCGGCCGGCGTGGGACGCATGGAACAGCCGCCCAACGTCGACATCATCCGGGTGATGTGCTCGGGCCGCATCGAGCCGGCCTTTATCCTGAAGGCCTTTGCCCGGGGAGCTGATGGGGTCATTGTCTCGGGCTGCCACCCGCCGGGCGACTGCCACTATTCGGACGGCAATTTCAAGACGTTTCGCCGCATGCCGCTGCTGGAAGCATTGCTCCAGCAGTGCGGCATCGAGTCTGGGCGCTTTCACTGGGGCTGGATCTCGGGCGCCGAAGCGGTCAAGTGGGCGCAGTTGGTGCGGGACTTTACCGCCCAGGTGCGCGAGCTGGGGCCGTTGAACTGGCAGCGCGAGCTAGACAGCAAGGAGGAATAGGCCATGTCCGCGAACGACAAGCTGAAGCTGGGCCTCTATTGGGCCGCGTCGTGCGGCGGCTGCGAGATTGCCATCGTCGAGCTTCGAGAAAAGATCCTGGACCTGGACGCGGCGGCCACCATCCTCTTCTGGCCCTGCGCCATGGACTTTAAGTACAAGGACGTGGAGGCCATGCCCGACGGGCACATCGACGTCTGTCTCTTTAACGGCGCCATCCGCAGTACTGAGAACGAAGAGATGGCCCACCTGCTCCGCCAAAAGGCCCAGGTGCTGGTCGCCTTTGGATCCTGTGCCCACGAGGGCTGCATCCCCGGCCTGGCCAACCTCTTCGATCGCCAGTCCATCCTCTCCCGTGTTTACCTGGAAACGCCCTCGACCGACAATCCGCAGGGGGTTCTGCCCCAGACCACGTACCAGATGCCCGAGGGCGAGGTGCATATCCCCAGACTCTACAACACGGTCAAGACGCTGGACCAGGTGACCGATGTGGACTATTACGTGCCCGGCTGCCCGCCGCAGGCGCCGCAGATCTGGGCCGTCATCGAGGCCATCCTGGGCGGCAACCTGCCGCCCAAAGGCAGCGTCGTCGGTGCCAACGAAAAGACCGTCTGCGACGAGTGCAAGCACAACCGCGAGGAAAAGCGCATCTCGCGCTTTTACCGGCCCCACGAGATCATCCCCGATTCGACGCGCTGCCTGTTTGACCAAGGCATCGTCTGCGCCGGGCCGGCGACCCGCGGCGGTTGCGGTGCGCTGTGCACCAACGTCGACATGCCCTGCCGCGGCTGCTATGGTCCGGCCCCGGGCGTCATCGATCAGGGAGCGGCGCTGCTCTCGGCAGTGGCTTCAGTGATAGACGCCGATACAGAGGAGGAGGCGGCCCGCATCGTGGGCCAGATCGTGGACCCGGTGGGCACCTTCTATCGCTTTGGCCTGCCGGGCTCGCTGCTCCACCGGGCAAAGCTAGGAAATCGATAGATTGGGAAATTGGTAGATTGGTGAGAAGTTCTCAATGTACCAATCTACCAATCTACCAGTACCAGGAGGATACCATGCAAAAGATCAGCATTGACCCCATAACCCGCCTGGAAGGCCACGGCAAGATCGACATCTTTCTCGACGAGGAAGGCAACGTCGCCAACGCCTACCTGCTCATTCCCGAGCTGCGTGGCTTTGAGAAGTTCGCCGAGGGCCGGCCGGTGGAAGAGATGGCGCGCATCACACCGCGCATCTGCGGCGTCTGCCCCGAAGCCCACCACGTGGCATCGGCCAAGGCCGCCGACGCCGTCTATCACGTCGAGGTGCCGCCCGCGGGCAAAAAGCTGCGCGAGCTGCTCTACTCGGCCTTTTACGTCGCCGATCACACCGTCCACTTTTACATCCTGGCAGCGCCCGACTTTGTGCTGGGGCCTGATGCCCCGCCCGCCGAGCGCAACATTCTGGGCCTGATCCACAAGGTGGGCGTCGACGTCGGCAAGACCGTCATCGAGAGCCGGGGCAAGGCCATGGATATTGTCGGCCTGCTGGGCGGCAAGACGATTCACCCCGTAGGCGCCCTGCCCGGCGGGGTGAGCAAGGCCATCGACGAGGAGGAGCGGGCCAGGATCGAAGCCTGGGGTCACGACCTGGTGGACTTTGGGCTCTTTAGCCTCCAACTCTTCCACGACGTGGTGCTGGGCAACCAGGCCTACCTGGATTTGATCTTGTCCGACGCCTACACGACGCCCATGTACTATATGGGCATGGTGGATGAGAACAACCGGGTGAACTTTTACGACGGCCGGGTGCGTGTTGTCGATCCTCAGGGCAACGAGTTCGTCAAGTACAGCCCCGAGGAGTACCTGGATGTCGTCGCCGAGCACGTCGAGCCCTGGACCTACCTCAAGTTCCCCTACCTGAAGGGTGTGGGCTGGAAGGGGTTCGTCACTGGCATGGACAGCGGCGTCTACCAGGCCACGCCCCTGTCGCGCCTCAACGCCGCCGACGGTATGGACACGTCCCGGGCTCAGGAGGCGTACGAGGAGTTCTACTCGACCCTGGGCGGCAAGCCCGTGCACGGCACGCTGGCCATCCACTGGGCGCGCCTCATCGAGCTGCTGTACGCCGCCGAGCGCCTGGTCGAGCTGGCCGCCGACCCCGAAATCACTGACCCGTATGTGCGTAACGTCCCCACCGCCACGCCCACCGAGGGGGTGGGGATCGTCGAGGCGCCGCGGGGCACACTGACCCATCATTTCATAACCGACGAGCGGGGCATCGTGCAAAAGTGCAACCTCATCGTGGGCACGACCAACAACTATGCCCCCATCTCCATCTCGATCAAAAAGGCGGCCGAGGCGTTCATCCGCGAGGGACAGGTGCTAACCGAGGGCATGCTGAACCGGGTCGAGATGGCTTTTCGGGCCTACGATCCCTGCTTCGGCTGCGCCACCCACACCCTGCCGGGCCAGATGCCGCTGGTGGTGCAGGTCCGGGATGCGGACGGGCGCGTGGTCCAAGTGCTGCGGCAGAACATGCGGTAGGTTGGTAGATTGGAAATTAGTAGATTGGGAGGATAACGGCCCAATTTACCAATCCACCAGTCTACCAGACTACCAACGGACCAAAGACGTGAACACACTGGTGCTCGGCCTGGGCAACCCCATCTTGACCGACGACGGCGTGGGCATCCACGTGGTGCGGGCCGTGGCCGCCCGCTGCCTGCCGGGCAGCGGGCTGGCCTTTGCCGAGGCCAGCGTCGGCGGGCTGCGGCTGCTGGATTTGCTGGCCGGCTACGGGAGGGTGATCCTCGTCGACGCCATCCAGACCCGCGGGGGCCGGCCCGGAGACGTATACCGCCTGAGCCTCGATCAACTGCCGGCTTCGCTCCATTCCAGCTCGACCCACGACCTGTCGTTGCCGGCGGCCCTGGCGCTGGGCCGCCGGCTGGGCATGGATCTGCCCGCCGACGAGGACGTGATCCTCCTGGCCGTCGAAGTCGGGGATGTCTTGAGCTTTGGGGAAACCTGTACGCCTGCCGTGACCAAGGCCATCCCGCTTGCCGTCGAGGCGGCATTGACCGAGCTGCGAACCTAGCCTCTCTCCTCGGGCAACAATGCCGGACAGGACGCGGCTAGCAAGGTGTCGGAGAGGGTTCGTAGTAACGGGTTTAGCCGTCCAAAAACGACTGAAGTCGTTACTACGAACGCGAATCGTTCTGCTCTCCGACAGGCTGCTAGCGACCTGAATCCCCTCCGCCCCGCTCAGCGGAGAACGCCAGTTTTCCTCCCGTTTATCCATTAGTAGCTTTCTTGACAAAGCCTTTGTCCTACCCTATAATAGACCGGTCGCTCCCGGAGGGCAAGATCTGTCACGAACAACAAAAACGAGGAATGGTCCTCGGAAAATCGACTGGGTCGTACCTGGCGGGCGGCGGAGATGTCCCTGATTGGTTAGTGGCGAGAGAGGGAGAACATGTTAGAATACGAAGCGATCCGTCCCAGCTACGAAATGTCGTCCGAGATGGAAGAGATCGCCGAGGCGGTTTCGACGTGTTACCAATGTGGCACGTGTAGCGCATCCTGCCCCGTGGTGCCTGCCGGCGGCATGGACTATACCCCACGCAGCATCATGCGTTTGATCCAGGCCGGCATGGAGGACGAGGTCCTTTCCAGCCAGACGATCTGGACCTGTGCCGGCTGCTTCTCCTGCGCCGTGCGCTGCCCGCGCGACATTGACATCACCGGCATTATGATGAGCTTGCGCAATCTGGCCCTGATGCGCGGCTCCCCGGCCAGGACCGCTCCCACCCGCTGGGGCCGCATCTATAACGTCGATTTTATGCGCATCGTGCGCCGCTTTGGCCGCATGTATGAGCTGGAGCTGGTGCTGCGCTACCACTTGAAGACCAACCCCTTCAACCTGCTGGGCATGGCCCCGGTGGGCCTCAAGATGTTTGTCAAACACAAGCTGCGGCTCTTGCCCGATCCTGCTGAGGGCCGGGCCGAGGTCCAGGGCATTTTCGACCACCTTCAATCTGACCGGGCTGACCAGGCGCGAAAGGAGCATCAGGTATGAAATATGCATACTTTCCCGGCTGCAGCCAGGAATCCACGGCCGAGGAATACAACCGTTCGTTGCAGGCTGTGGCGCGCCGGCTGGACGCCATGGATCTGATCGAGATCCCCGACTGGAACTGCTGCGGGGCGACCCCGGCCCCTGCCATCGTGAACCCGATGCTGCCCCACAGCCTGGCGGCCCGCAACCTGTCCATCGCCGCCGGCATGGGCATGGACCAGGTCGTGGCCCCCTGCGCCGCCTGTTACAAGAACCTGCGCAAGGCCAGCCACGAACTGAGTGAAAAACCCGATCTGCGAGCCAAGGCCGAGGAGGCCCTCCCCGGCCGCACGCTGGACCGCGTGCCCGAGGTTCGCCATCCCCTGGACGTGGTCGTCAACGACGTGGGGGTGGACAACGTCCCGGTGGAAAAACCGCTCCAGGGCATCAAGGTTGCATCGTACTATGGCTGTCTGCTCTCCCGGCCGTCGGGCGGTTTTGACGACCCCGAGTATCCACAGAGCATGGACCGCCTGATGGAGGCCCTGGGGGCCGAAGCCATGCCCTGGGCCTACAAGACCAAGTGCTGCGGCGGCGGCATCTATATGTTCCAGGAAAACGTGAGCTTTACCATGTCGGCCGACGTCCTGGCCCACGCCAAAGCCTCGGGGGCCAACGCCGTGGCCGTGGGCTGTCCCTTTTGCCAGCTTCTCCTCGACCTCTATCAGGACAAGCTGGCCGCGATCCGCAATACGACCTTTGATCTGCCCATTCTCTTTTTCACCCAGTTGATGGGCCTGGCCATGGGCCTGGACCGGGCCGAACTGGGCCTGGAAAAGCTGGTGGTCTCGCCCTTTGAGCTGCTGGCCCGGACGATAGATGCCCCCGAAGGGGAGCAGCCGGCCAAGAGCCGGCCGCGGTCCAAAAAGCTGAGCAAATGGGGCGAAGCACAGACGGGAGGAACGGAAACTTGAGCGACGAATTGAGAATCGGCGTATACGTTTGCCAGTGCGGCTCCAACATTGCCGCAACCGTCGATACCGAAGCGGTGGCGAATTTCGCCAGCGAGCTGGACGGCGTGGTCCTGACCCGGGTCAACAAGTATTCCTGCTCCGACCCCGGCCAGACGACCATCCGCAATGACATCCAGGAGAACGACCTGAATCGGGTGGTGATTGCCGCCTGCACGCCACGCATGCACGAGCCCACCTTCCGCCGCACGCTGCAGAGCGCCGACCTAAACCCTTACTTCTTGGAGATGACCAACATTCGCGAGCAGGTCTCGTGGGTCCACCTGCCCGGCGAGGCGGCCACGAACAAGGCCAAGGACCTGGTAGCCGCCGCCGTCGAGCGGGTGCACCACCACCAGGCCCTCACCTCGCGCAAGTCGACCATCGAGTCGTCGGCCCTGGTGGTGGGCGGGGGCATTGCCGGCATCCAGGCCGCCCTGGACATTGCCGAGGCTGGCTACCGCGTCTACCTGGTCGAGCGCGATCCGACCATCGGCGGGCGCATGGCCCAGTTAGACAAGACCTTTCCTACCCTGGACTGTGCCACCTGAATTCTCGGCCCGAAAATGATGGATGCCGGTCGGCATCCCAACATCGAACTGCTGAGCTACGCCGAGGTGGTGGACGTCCACGGCTACGTGGGCAATTTCCAGGTCACGGTCAAGCAAAAGGCCCGCTACGTGGACATCAACCGCTGCACCGGCTGCGGCGCCTGCGTCGAAGCCTGCGTCTGGCAGGACCGGGTCTATAGCGAGTACGAGGCTGGCGTGGGCCTGCGCGCCGCGGCCTACATCCCCTTTGCCCAGGCGGTGCCCCTAAAGGCCGTCATCGACCCCCAATCGTGCCTCTTTTTGACGCGGGGCAAGTGCTCCCAAAAGTGCATCCGGGTCTGCGAGGCCGACGCCATCAACTTTGAGCAAAAGGACGAGTACCGGGACATCAAGGTTGGCGCCGTGGTGCTGGCCACGGGCTTTGATCTGACCGACCACCCCACGCTGGCGCGCTATGGCTACGGCACCTATGACAACGTTATCGATGGCCTGCAATTCGAGCGCCTGACCAGCGCCGCCGGTCCCACCGGGGGCAAGGTGATCATGCGCGACGGCCGCGAGCCGGAATCGATCGTTTTCTTGCACTGCATCGCCAGCCGCGACGACCACGCCCATGAGTATTGCTCCCGCATCTGCTGCATGTATGGTCTCAAGCAGGCCCACCTGGCGAAGGAAAAGACCGGGGGCCAGGTCTACCAGTTCTACATCGACATGCGCACCGCGGGCAAGAACTATGAGGAATTCTACAAGCGCATGCAGCACGAGGGCATTCACCAGATCCGGGGCAAGGTGGCCGAGATCGTGGAGGACCCCAACGGCAGCGGCAAGCTGTTGGTCCGCGGCGAGGATACGCTGCTGGACCGCTACGTTGAGGTACCGGCCGACATGGTCGTGCTGCTGACCGCGGCCGTGCCCTCTCACGGCGCAAGGGAGCTGGGCAAGCTCTTTGGCGTCAGCGTCGATAAGGACGGCTTTTTCGCCGAAGAGCATCCCAAGCTCAAGCCGGTGGATACCACCACGGCCGGCGTCTTTTTGGCCGGCTGCTGCCAGAGTCCCAAGGACATTCCCGACACCGTGTCGCAGGCCAGCGCCGCCGCGGTCAAGGTCGCCGGCTTGTTGAGCAAGCGCGAGATCGACATCGATCCCACCGTCGCCGAGGTGGACCGCGAAAAGTGCTCCGGCTGCGGCGAATGCCTGCTGGTCTGCCCCTACCACGCCATCGAGCGCGTGGACGGCAAGGCCCAGATTAACCCGGCGCTGTGCAAGGGCTGCGGTACCTGTGTGGCCGCCTGCCTGGCCAAGGCCATCACCGGCTATCACTTTACCGACGAGGAGATCGTGGCCCAGATCGAGGGCATTTTCGAGCGCGATCCGGAGCCCGTATGGTAGATTCGTAGATTGGGAAACCGGTAGATTGGTGAATTGGGGATTGCCGTCACCAATCTACCAATGTACCAAAGTAGGAGTAGCAGATGACAGAAACATTCGAACCCAAAATCGTCGGCTTTCTCTGCAACTGGTGCAGTTATGCCGGCGCCGACGCGGCCGGCACGTCGCGGCTGAAATACGCGCCCAACGTGCGCATCGTGCGCGTCATGTGCTCCGGCCGCATCTCGCCCGAGCTGGTGGTGCGCACATTCCGCGAGGGGGCCGATGGGGTGATGGTGTTGGGTTGACACCTGGGCGACTGCCACTATGTTAGTGGCAATCATCGAACCGCCAAGCGGTTCCCCATCTTTCGTAACCTGCTGGGCTACGTGGGCATCAACCCCGAGCGGCTGCTGATGGACTGGGTCTCGGCCTCCGAGGCCAACCGTTTCGCCCAGGTCGTGGACGATTTTACCCAGTCGGTGCGGCAACTAGGGCCGCTGGAAACGAAAGAGATAGCATGACCATGGACGATCGACTGGCTGCACTACAATCGGCAGTGAAGCAGTTGCTGGACGGCGGGCAGGTGGCGGGTGTGCTCGCCCTGCGGGCCACCGGCCCGGCCTCGGTGCCCCACCTCTTTCGCCCAGGCGACGACGTGGCGGACCTGGTCCTGTGGCCCAAGTACAATGTGCCCAAGGTCATCGACCGCCTGCTCGATGCCTGGTCCGGGGGCGAAGGGGACGATGCCCCGACACGCCTGGGCATGGTCGTCCGCGGCTGCGAGGAGCGGGGCCTGATCGAGATGGCCAAGCGGAACCAGGTCGACCTGGACCGCCTGGAGCTGATCTACCTGGCCTGCACCGAAGAGGAGCGGGACGAGTGCCGCTGCGCCTGGCCCTACCCCACCCGCATTGACGTGGGCCAGAAGGTGGAGGGCGTCGCCGACCAGTTGGTGGCCGAGCACGAAAAGCTGTCCGAGGCGGAGCGGACCGAGTTCTGGCAGCAGCAGTTCGCCCGCTGCATCAAGTGCTACGCCTGCCGCACCGTCTGCCCCCAGTGCTTTTGCGAGGTTTGTGTGCTGGAGGATGACCTGTGGGTCGAGAGCGGCGTATTGGCGCCACCCTTCCCCTCCTATCACCTCATCCGCGCCTACCACACCGTCAGCAAGTGCGTGGGCTGTATGGAGTGCGAGCGGGCCTGCCCGGCCGATATTCCCTTGACCGTCCTCTATACCCTGCTGCGCCGCGACGCCGAAGAAATGTTCGAGTACGTGCCCGGGCGCAGCGTGGACGAGCCGCCGCCCCTCGTCGTCGAGACCATGTGGCAGGAGCACTGAGGCTTTGTCGGACAAAGCTTGGGAGTGGTGTTTGGACAGCTTCTGAGCGAGGAGTGAAACGAGTGGAATACAAGAATGTTTTGACGACGTGCATCTATTGTGGCTGCGGCTGCGGCCTCTACCTCCAGGTGCTGGACGGCCAGGTGGTGGGCACGCTGCCGGTCAAGGGGCACCCCATCAGCGAGGGCAAGCTGTGCATCAAGGGCTGGAACGCCCACGATTTTGTGCATCACCCCGACCGCCTCTCGACGCCCCTGATCCGCGACCGCAAGGGCGGATCCCTACGGCCGGCGTCATGGGACGAGGCCCTGGACCTGGTGGCCAACCGCCTGAACCAGGTTCGCGCCGAGCACGGCCCTGACGCGACCGGGTTCCTGGCTTCAGCCAAGTGCACCAACGAAGAGAACTACCTTCTGCAAAAGCTGGCCCGGGGGGTAATCGGCACCAACAACGTCGACCACTGCGCCCGCCTTTGACACAGCCCCACCGTGGCCGGTCTGGTCACAGCATTTGGCAGTGGGGCCATGACGAACAGCGTGCCCGAGTTCGAGGAGCACACCGACTGTTTCCTCATCACCGGCTCGAACACGACCGAGGCCCATCCCCTCATCGCCACGCGCGTCATGCGGGCGCAAAAGCGGGGGGCCAAGATCATTGTCGTCGATCCGCGCGACATCCAGATCGCCAAGCTGGCCGACGTGCACCTGCGGCAGCGGGCCGGCACCGACGTGGCCTGGCTCAACGGCATGATGCACGTCATCATCGAGGAGGGGCTCTACGACCGGGCCTTTGTCGAGGAGCGTACCGAGGGCTTTGAGGAGCTGCGGGCCACCGTGGCTGACTATACGCCGGATCGGGTGGAGCAGATCACCGGCATCCCGGCCGAGGATCTAAAGGCCGCGGCGCGGATCTATGCTGCCGCCGAGAACGCCGCCATCCTCTATGCCATGGGCATCACCCAGCACACCACCGGCGTCGACAATGTGGTGTCTTGTGCCAACCTGGCCATGCTCACCGGCAACGTGGGCAAGCCGGGCACCGGCGTCAACCCCCTTCGCGGCCAGAACAACGTCCAGGGTGCCTGCGACCTGGGAGGCCTGCCCAACGTCTATTCCGGCTACCAGGCCGTGACCGTCCAGGCGGTCCAGACCAAGTTCCGCGAAGCGTGGGGCCACGCCCCGCCTACCCGCGTCGGCCTGACCGTCACCGAGATGATGGACGCTGCCCACGCCGGGGCGCTCAAGGTCCTCTACGTCCTGGCCGAGAATCCCATGGTCTCGGATCCCGACGTGAACCACGTGCGCCAGGCCCTGGAGCACTGCGAGTTCCTGATCGTGCAGGACATTTTCCTCACCGAGACGGCGGAATTGGCCGACGTGGTCCTGCCGGGCAGCACCTTTGCCGAAAAGGACGGCACCTTTACCGGCACCGACCGCCGCATCCAGCGGGTGCGCGAAGCCATCCCGCCCCTGGGCGACAGCCGTGCCGATTGGATCATCATCGCCGACCTGGGGGCGCGCATCGGTACCCTGCAAGGCAACCCCTTCCAGGGGCCATACGCCGGTTGGGACTATGCTTCGCCGTCGGCCGTCAACGACGAGATCGCGGCCCTGACGCCCATCTATGGCGGCGTCACCTACGAGCGGCTGGAGCGGGAGGACTTCCTCCAGTGGCCGGTGCCCAACGCCGAACACGCCGGGACGCCCTACCTGCACAAGGGCAAATTCAGCCGCGGGCTGGGGCACTTTTCGGCCATCGCCTTCAAAGAGCCGGCCGAGGCGCCCGACGAGGAATACCCGCTGTTGCTGACGACGGG
>Ga0316577_10000305_pt1 | contig 17913 bp, 15 predicted proteins | sample S5NA_FD_203073 | JGI IMG/M metagenome (GOLD analysis project Ga0316577, IMG submission 203073) | Rhizosphere microbial communities from salt marsh grasses in Alabama, United States - S5-7_050615r2r1 | ecosystem: Host-associated > Plants > Roots > Rhizosphere | place: USA: Alabama | collected... | reverse complement strand
GGCCGTCGTGGGGTCCGCGTTCAGTCCCATCAACCCCTTCCAGGTGGGAATCGCCCAGAAGCTGGCCGAGCTCCCCCTCCTCTCCGGGGCCGGCTTCCGGCTCGTCTTCCTCTTCCTGGCCCTGGGGCTCTGGATCTCCTTCGTGGTGCGGATGGCCCGCAAGACGGCGACAGGGGTGTCGGCGGCGGACAGTGGAGGGCCGGAGGAGGGGCTCACGGTTCGGGACGGCCTGATTCTGGGGCTGGTGGCCGCCACCTTCGCTGTGCTGGTGTGGGGGATCCTGACGCAGGGATGGGGATTCAATCACATGTCCGGCCTCTTCTTCGGCATGGGGATTCTGGCGGGAGCGGTGGCGGGGATGGGTGTGGCCGGAACCGCCGATGCCTTCGCCAGAGGGTTCAGGGACATGGCCCTGGCCGCTCTCCTCATCGGCTTTGCCCGGGCCATCTTCGTGGTCCTGGAGGACGGCCGCATCGTCGACACCATCGTACACGCCATGGTGACGCCCCTTGGGGGGCTGCCCACTCTGGCCTCGGCCCTGGGAATGGTGGGAACCCAGATCGCCATCCACTTCCCCGTTCCCAGCCTGTCCGGACAGGCCGTCCTGACCATGCCGGTCCTGGTTCCCCTCTCGGACCTCCTCGGGCTCTCCCGGCAGGTGACGGTCCTGGCCTTCCAGTACGGAGCCGGGGTCTCGGACCTCATCATACCCACCAGCGGATCCCTCATGGCCATCCTGGCCCTGGCCGACGTCCGCTACGAGGATTGGATTCGGTGGGTTCTTCCCCTCTGGGGCCTCCTGGTCCTTCTGGGAGGGGCTGGCATCGCCACCGCCATAGCGGTGGGATTGTAGGCGGTACGGTCCCGGCGCCCGCCTCTCCCCGGAGCGTGTCCTGTAGTCGGTGGTTCTTACGCATCAGAAGATCAGGAGTGGGCGGACTGTATGGCCCGGGGTGATTCGAGCGTCCCGGGAGGCGTGGGAACCCTCACGGGAGCAAGTGCGTTGAAGATCTCTCTCTTTGAGAAGTTGGGCGGGTTCGCCCAGGTCAGGCTGATCGTATCGGATTTCTATGACCGGCTCCTGGACTCGGAGAAGCTCCGGCCCTATTTCGAGGAAATCGACGTCCGTCGCCTCATCGATCATCAGACGAAGTTCGTCTCTGCCCTGATGGGAGGGCCGGTGTCCTTCAGCAACGAGCACCTGGGTCGGGCCCATCACCATCTAGGGATCTCTCCGGAGGAATATGCGGAGATGGGGGAGATCTTCCGGGAGACGCTGGAAGACCACGACCTCCCCGACGCCGACGTGGAGCGCCTCTACGCGCATATCCTCTCTCTACAGGAGCACGTGATCGGGGTCGCTCCGTCTGAGGCCCCGTGAGCGAGTTGAGAACGAAGGGAAGAGAACCCCTGGGCGAGGCGATCCACGAGGGGGAGGCCCGCGCAACCGCGCCGGGCCAATGCCCCCCGGTCCTGAACTCTCTGATGACGGCCGTGGCCGTGGTGGATCCGGCGAGCTGGTCCGTCCGGTTCGAAAACGCCCGGTTCCAGGAGTGGTTCCCTCCCGGAGACGAAGAGGGAGCGGATCTCTCGGCACGCCTTCCCGCCGCGGACCCGGGGCGGGCTCGGGACCGATTGGAGAAGGGGCGCCCCTACCGGTTCGAGACGGAGGTCCGGGCAGGGCCCAGGACGCTGACGCTCCAGATGGAGCTCCGGCCCTACGACGGCGAAGAGGGCGGCCTCATTCTCATAGAGGGCCAGAATATCTCGAAGCAGAAGGAGGCGGAGTACATGCTCGACTCGTACTCCCGCCTCACGGAGCGTCAGAACCGGGAGTTGGAGAAGGAGAAGGAGCGCGGGGAGAGGCTCCTTCTGAACATCATGCCCCGGGCCGTCTACGAAGAGCTGAAGGACTCGGGGACGACCACGCCCCACACGTTTGAGGACGTGTCGGTTCTGATGCTGGATTTTGCCGGTTTCACCGACATGGCCATCTCACGGGATCCCGGCGCCCTCATCGCCGAGCTCAACGACGTGTTCACGTCCTTCGACCGCATCGTCGAGCACTTCAACTGCGAGCGGATCAAGACCATCGGTGACGCCTACATGGCCGTCGCAGGGATGCCCGATCCGGATCCGGAGCACACGATCCATCTGGCGAAGGTCGCCCTGCGCATGCACCGGTTCCTGGAGCGCAGGAACCACACGGGCACCCATCATTGGCGTTGCCGGATCGGCCTCGCCTCGGGGCCGGTGATCGGATCCATCGTGGGAATCCAGAAGTTCGTCTACGACATCTTCGGGCCCACGGTGAACCTCGCCTCCCGACTGGAGACCCTCGCAGAGCCAGGTCAGATCCTGGTGACACCGGAGGTGGCGACTCGGATCCAGGACGACTTCATCCTGCGCTCTCTGGGGGAGAACGAGTTGAAGGGGTTCGGAGCCGTCGAGGTCTTCGCTCTGGAAGACGAGGCCCGGGAAGGCCGGTAGGCGGCGGGCCTGAAAGGGGGAAGTGTGTCTCCCGGGACGGCGGGCCCTTCGGGCTAGGACCCCTGGCCCTCCGGCAGCCTTCTGGGAAGGGCCACCTCGAACACGGTGCGCCCGGGGCGGGAATCCACCCGAATGGTCCCGCGGTGTTGATTCACCACGATCCCGTACGTGATGGCCAACCCCAGGCCGGTCCCTCTCCCCTGGGGCTTGGTGGTGAAGAAAGGATCGAAGATCCGGGGCCGGATGGATTCCGGGATGCCGCTCCCGGTGTCGGAGATCTCACACACTACACCGTCTCCGCTCGTGCGAGCCCTGATCTCCAGGGTGCCTTCTCCGTTCATGGCATCCAGGGCGTTCTGGATGAGGTTCGTCCAGACCTGGCCCAGCTCCCCCCCGTGTGCTTCGATGGTGGGAAGGTCGTCCTGAAGATCGAGGCGTACTTCGACGCCCGGTCCGATGCTTCCCTTCAGGATCGCCAGGGTATCCACGATGGATTTTCCGACATCCACCGTCTGAATGGGTCCCCGGTCCACGGAGGAGTAGGACCGAACCCTGCTGACGATGTCCGAAATGGCCCTGGAGGCGGTCTGTATGCCTGAAACCAGGGCGAAGGCCTCGAGCCCTGCGACAAGCCACCAGAGCACCGGCTCCAGGTGCCCTGGTGCCAGGGCCTGTTCCAGCGTCTCCAGGCTTTCGGGATCCCAGCCGGCCTCCGAGAGGACGGGGACCAACGCCCACGGATCCGTCACCCCCTTGTCCGTCATCCAGCCTTCCAGCTCGATCTCCCGCTCACCGGACGAGGGTGTGGCCCGCCGGTCTCCCTCGGTGGCCCGCAAGGCAGCCATGAGGTCCGCGACGATGGTCCGCTCAGACTCCTGCAGAGGAAGGCGTCGCAGCTCGGCCTCCCGCAGGTGCCATTCCTCGAGCGCTTGGGCCAGGAGATCGGTGTTCCGTGCGATCGCCGCCGCCGGGTTGTTGAGCTCGTGGGCCAGCCCTGCCGCGAGGGAGCCGAGGCCGGTCATCCGGCCCGTCTCGATGATGGAGGTCTCCGTGCTCCTGAGCCTCGCCATGACGATCTTCAGCATGGAGAGGGCCACCCCCGGGCAGCGCCTCAGGAGATCCAGGAAATCTTCCGGGTCCAGGGCCAGCACTTCGCTGTCCCGGATGGCTCGGGCCGACGCCGAGCGGGGGCGGTCTTCCAGAAGCGACATCTCCGACAGGAACCCACCGGCTCCCTGCAGGTCCAGGACGGTAGTCCGACCCCCCTCCGTCCGGGTGACCTCCAGCTCCCCTTCGAGAATCACGTAGAACTGGTCCCCGGCGGTGCCCTCCTCCAGGAGCACGGTTCCGGACGGGAGGAACACACGGGAGCCCTTCCTCAGCAGGCGATCCAGCTCCTGCTTCGGAAGATCGGAGAAGAGAGGAGAGAGCCGGAGTGCCCGGCGAAGCTCGGGACCGGCAGGTCCGGAAGTCCGGCTCGGGACGGAACGAAGAGGCGTATCGGCCATGAAGGGTTCGGTCTGCCTACCCCACGGCCATGGCTGGTTCCGGAGGGCGGAGACCCAGGACACGGGAGGCCAGGTGCCCGTGGACGAACTGCACGGCCATGGAGCCCTCCCCGACGGCGGAAGCGATTCGCTTCACGGACCGGTGCCTCACGTCCCCCGCGACGAAGACCCCTGAGACGCTGCTCTCCAGGAGGAAAGGGTCCCTTCTCTGGTCCCAACTCGGGGGTCGCTTGCCATCCAGCATCACGTCCGGCCCGGTGAGGACATAGCCCTGTCTGTCCCGCTGCACGACTCCGTCCAGCCATTCGGTTCGGGCAGTGGCGCCGATGAAGATGAAGAGTGCGGAAGCCCGGAGGGTCTCCTCTCCCCCGGCAGCGGCATCCCGCACCCGGAGCGCTTCCAGCCGCTCCGTCCCGATGGCTTCCTGCACGGTGGCTCCGGTCCGAATCTGTACGTTCGTGATATTCTCCAACTGGGAGATGAGGTATTGGGACATGGTGGGGTTCAGGCTCTTCCCCCGGACGAGGACGGTCACCGATCGGGCGTATTGCGCCAGGTAGGCTGCCGCCTGCCCCGCCGAGTTTCCTCCCCCCACGATGAACACGTCCTGCTCCTTCACCGCCAGGGCCTCCGTAAGGGCGGCTCCGTAATACACGCCGGCCCCCGCCAGGGCATCGATCCCCGGCACGTCGAGAGTCCCATAGGAGATGCCGGAGGCGATGATCACCGCCTGTGAGCTGATCTCCGACCCGTCGGCCAACTCCACGATTCGATACTCTCCTTCCGCTCTGATTCCGGTGGCACGCATGGGAGAGAGAATCTCTGCCCCGAATCGCTTCGCCTGCGCCACGGCCCGCCGAGCCAGGTCACCACCACTGAGGCCCACGGGGAAGCCGAGGTAGTTCTCGATCCGAGAGCTCATCCCCGCGCGTCCCCCGGGAGCCTCACCCTCCACCAGGAGGGTGGAGAGCCCCTCGGAAGCAGCGTAGACACCGGCGGCGAGGCCCGCCGGGCCGGCGCCCACCACCACCAGATCGTACGATCTGGCTCGCGGCTGGCTGCGTAGCCCGATTCGGAGTCCGATATCGGCGATGTCTGGCCGGGAGGCCGAGCTCCCGTCGGGAAAGAAGACCAGAGGAAGGCCGTCGGGACCCACTCCCGAGTGCTCGGCGAGACGGGCCGCTTCGGGGTCGGCCTCCAGGTCGAGCCAACGGAAAGGAACCTGGTTCCTGGTGAGGAAGTCCTTGATCCTGTGGTCCTCCCGAGACCATCGAACACCTACGATCCGGACCCCGTCGAAGGGAGGATCGAACCCCGCCCGCCAGTCCTCCAGCAGGTCGTCCAGAATGGGGTACAGGCGATCCTCCGGGGGATCCCACGGCTTCATCAGATAATGGTCCAGACGCACCTCGTTGATGGCCTGGATCGCTGCGTCCATGTCGGCGTAGGCCGTGAGGAGGACCCGCTTCGCTCCAGGGTAGAGACGCAGCGCCTCCCGAAGAAACTCCACCCCCGTCATCTCGGGCATCCGCTGGTCGACCACCAGGAGGGCCAGGGGCTGATTGCGGGTGGAAAGGTCTCGGACCAACTCCAGCGCCGCTGGCCCCGATTCGGCGCCGAGCGTCCGGTACTCCCGTGCGTAACGCCTCCGGAGATCCCTCAAGACCGCGCTCAACACGGAGGGGTGGTCGTCCACTGCCAGGATCACGGGCCTCCCGTCCATCTACGCCACCACCTCCTTTGCCACCCCGGCGCCTTCCCATTCCCTCTCTGGCAAACGAAGGCGTTCCAGGAGGGCCTGGAACGCCGGCTTCCCTCGAAGGGGGTCGAAGATGGGCTCCGCGGCGAGGTAGACGAGCTGGGGAGATCGCTCTTCCTCCGCTCCTTCCAGCGCCTCGAAGGCTTCGCTTTCCCGGCCGAGCCCCAGGAGCGATACGGCCACGTAATACGGAGAGACGTATCGGGTCTCCGCCCAGTCCCTCAGCGTTTCCAGGTGTGCCTCCGCCACCTCGACGTCCCCGTTCCTTCCCCTGGCGTAGGCCGCGAGGGAGAGAAGGGAGACGTTCTCCTCCTCTCCGGACCGGGCATGGTCCAAACCGTCGGCGGCTTCTGCCGTCCTCCCGCTCTGGACCAGAGCCAGCGACTGGACGGCCCGGGCTGAGGAGAACCCCGGGTGGCGGTCCAGTACTCTCTGAGCGGTCTGGATGGCATCCCGGGAACGTCTCTGGTAGTAATCGATCCACGCCGGTGAGGCCGCGATGGCAGGCGAATGGGGATCCAGGGCCTGGGCGGCATCCAGCTCCCGCCGGCTCTCCTCCCACCTCCCCATCCACCCCAGGAACAAGCCATACCGCTGCCGGGCCAGGGCATATCCGGGGTGCATCTGGATGGCCTCCTTGAACTCCACCTCTGCGGTGGGCCAGTCCAGATCCATCTGCCTGACCAACGCTGCGGAGGTCAGGGATTCCGCCAGGTTCGGTCCTCGGTGCAAGGCCCGCCCCGCCGCCAGCCGGGCCTGAGTCAATCCTTCCTTCGGCGACAGCACGCCATAGTCCAGGAGGATGCTGTAACAATCCGCCAGGGCGGCGCAGGCCAGGGGGAAGCTGCCGCTGAGGGAGATGGCCCTGTCGAGATAGCGCAGGGCTTTTCGAATCGACGAAGGTGTGCGCAGGTTCCACTCCCTGCGAGCCTGGAGATAGAGGTGGAAGGCCTCTCCTCCCGTCAATCCATTCTTGGCAGATTCCATCAAGACCTCCGGTGAAGGGGTTCTCCTATCCCGGTTAGATGCGGGATTTCGCCTCGAAACCGGACAAGATGGAGGGGGAAGGGTCTGCAACGGTCTACCCGGGCCCGGAGCACTGGGTCATACGGGGAAACCGCTCACGGGATGGATCTATTCCTCGAGATCCTGGTATTCGGTGGGGTTGGCCTTACTCACTCGTCGGCTGGGAACGTCAAGACCCGGGAGCTTCGGCTGGCTCCTGGATTCCCTTCGCCCAACGGCAGATCGGAAGCATGCAGAACCCGCGGTCAACACCGGGGGACGTGACGGTCCTTCTCCAGAAAGCGAGAGGAGGGGACGACGCGGCCCTCGACCAGGTACTTCCCCTCATCTATGAGGAGCTCCGGCGCCTGGCCCGGAGAAAGATCCGGTCCGAGGCCCGGGGGCACACCCTCCACGCCACGGAGCTGGTCCACGAAGCCTATCTGAAGCTCTCCTCCGATGGGAAGCTCAGGGCCGAGAACCGCCCACACCTCATGGCCATGGCCTCCAGGGCCATGCGCCAGCTCCTGGTGGATCACGCCCGAAACCGGAGGGCCCTGAAGAGGGGCGGTGGATGGGTGAAGACGACGTTGGGGGACGGTCCCATGCTCCGCGAGACCGAGCCCGAGGAGCTCCTGGCTCTGGAGGAGGCTCTGAAGGAGCTGGATGAGCGGCAGAGGCAGGTGGTGGAATGTCGCTTTTTCGGGGGGATGGAAGAGACGGAGATCGCCCAGGCGTTGGAGGTCTCCGAGCGCACGGTGCGCCGGGATTGGGTGAAGGCCCGGGCGTGGCTGTACAGCCGGCTCTATCCGGGCGACTCCGCGGGGCCCCCGCCATGAACCAGGACAGGCGCCGACTGGTGGAAGACCTCTTCGAAGAGGTCATCGATCGTCCTCCGGACCGTTGGAGCGATGCGGTGGAGGAGCTCTGCGGTGAGGACGAGACCTTGAAGGAGGAGGTGCGGAAGCTTCTGCAGGCACACGCTCGGTCGGAAGGGCTGTTGGAGAGGACCTCCCCCTTGAATGGTGCCCTCCTGGGGGTGGGTTGGGGACCGCAGGAAGGGAGGCAGATCGGGAAATACCGCGTCCTCGAAGAGATCGGACGGGGAGGGATGGGCCGAGTGTACCTCGCGGAGAGGGCCGACGGGCATTTCAGACAGAGAGTGGCTCTGAAGCTGATCTCCGAGGCCGACCCGGCGCTGCAGGAGCGGATCGTGGCGGAGAGGCAGATCCTGGCTTCCCTGGAACACCCGAATATCGGACGGCTCCTGGACGGAGGGGTCACGGATGACGGCCGGCCCTTCCTGGTGATGGAGCACGTCAATGGCCTTCCCATCGATCTCTACTGCGACCGGATGCGACTCACCCTGAGGGAACGGCTGAGGCTCTTCCTCACCGTACTAAAGGCCGTGGAGCACGCCCACCGGAATCTGGTGGTACATCGGGATCTCAAGCCCTCCAACATCCTGGTGACTCCGTCCGGCGAGGTGAAGCTCCTGGACTTCGGGATCGCAAAGCTCCTCAATCCCACCTTGATGGGGGCGGACCTGCCCCGGACCCGGACCCGGGACCGGGCCCTCACGCCGGAGTATGCCAGCCCCGAGCAGGTGAGGGGGGAGGCCATCACGACGTCTGCGGATATCTACTCCCTCGGAGTCGTCCTCTACGAGATCCTCTCGGGGCATCGGCCCTACCTCCTTCCGGAGGGTGCGCTGCCCGACATCGTGAAGGCCGTCTGCGAAGAGGACCCGGCTCCTCCCAGTGAGAAGGTGCGTTCGTCGAGTACTCTCCAGACCCCGGTGGACACCCCGGGTGGCGTGGATCCCCTTCAGGTCGCGAAGGCCCGCCACACCACCTCCACCCGTCTGCGCCGACAGCTCAAGGGGGATCTGGACGCCATCGTCATGAGGGCCCTGCGGAAGGAGCCCCATCGGCGGTACGGCTCCGTGGAGCTTCTCTACCAGGACATCCAGCACTTCCTCGGGGGCTTGCCGGTGGAAGCCCGGAAGGGGAACCGCTGGTATCGGATCCGGAAGCTGGCCCGCCGGCATCGGGGGGAAGCCGTTGCCACGGCCCTCGTCGCCGCGTCCCTCGTGGGTGGTGCAGCCGTGGCTTCCTGGCAGGCGAAGGTGGCGTCCCGGGAGAGGGATCGGGCCACGGGAGCCCTGCGGGAGTCCCAGGAGGTGACGGACTTCCTGCTGGGGCTCTTCCGGGCGAGCGATCCTTGGGAATCGCCTGGTGGGGAGGTGACGGCGGTGGATCTTCTTGGGAGAGGCGTGGTCCGGGCCAGGGAGCTGAGGGACGAGCCGTCCGTCCAGGCCCGCATGTTGGACGTGATGGCCCAGGCCTACGACAACCTGGGGCGCTACGACGAAGCGGAGGCACTGGAGGGTAGGGTCGTGGAGCTCCTGGATGCGGATCCCGGGAGGGAAAGGCCAGAGGAAGTCGCTGAGGCAATCGTCCGATGGGGGTTGGCCCTGAGCAAGAGCGGACGGTACGACAGCGCTCGGGTGGTACTGTCCCGAGCCCGCGAAGTGCAGGAACGGGTGCTACCCCCTGGATCCACTGACCTCAGCTACACACTGGAGGCCCAGGCGAGGGTGGACATCTACCTCGGCGATCTGGACGCCGCGGAGCGCCGGGCGAGGGAAGCACTCGAGCTGAGAGAGACGTCGCTAGGGCCGGCCGCCACCGAGACCATCAGTAGTCTGGGAGTCGTGGCCTCCATTCTCCGCTACCAGGGGAGGAACCGTGAAGCCGAGGCTGTATTCCGGGAAGTGCTGGAGCGTCGGAGCCGATTGAGGAATCCCGACCCCGGCGCCCTCTCCTCCGACATGCTCCAGATCGCCAGCATGGAGATCGAGTTCGAAGGGGATCTGGAGGAGGCCGAAGACCTCGCTCGTGAGGCCCTCGCTCTCCAGGAGCCGGGATCCGGTGCGGCTACGGTGAATCGAGTCTGGGCCCTCACGACCCTTGCCCAGCTGAAGGAGTTGGAGGGGGATCTCCCCCAGGCTGAGCAGCTCCTCAGGGAGGCGGTGGCGGAGCGGCGCCGGACCTTTGGGGACCTTCATCCCCTGGTCGCGGAATCGCTGGGAGCTTTGGGGATGTTCCTCAGCCGGGAGAAGCGGTATCCCGAGGCCGAGATCCTCCTACGCCGGGCGTCAGACGTGAACCTCCGGACGGTAGGCGCCCTCCACACGCGATATGCCGGGAGCCTGAGCGGACTCGCCGAGGTACTCCTGGGGGCAGGGAAGCTGGTTGAGGCGGATTCCCTGGCGGTGGTAGCGCTGGAGATCCGGAGGCAAGCCCAGGGTCCCGGTGCGGCCACGGTGGCGGAGAGCCTGAGCATCCTCGCGAAGATCCGGATGGCCAGGAGAATGTACCAAAGTGCGGAGACTTTCCTGATCCAGGCCATGGACATCGCTTCCGACCGTCCGGCCGAGTCCGCCTTGCCCCGGAGGATCCACGGGCAGTTGGCGGATCTATACGCGGCCATTGGCCGCACAGAGGCCTCAGCACACCACCGCGCCCTCGCCTCCGCGGGTTCCTGAGGTCTCGGCGAGTACAGGCCGCCCTCCGTCCGAGAAGGCCCGGTCTCCTCTCTTCGCCCCAGCTTCCTGCAGTCTACCTTCGCGGTGGCGCAGGTGGATCCATGCCCGTCCTCCCCCTGGCCGGCCGGAACCGTGTCCGGTTCAGCCGCCTTCCTCCGCATCCCCCCCGTAACCAGAGCGATGAGCCCCGAGGATGGCCTCATCACTCCCCTTGAAGAGCTCAAGGGTCCGGTTTCCGGGCCGAAGGAAGACGATGAACCCCAGGTCCCTGGCTGAAGAGATGGAGAGGAGGCGCTTGCTCCCCCCGGGAGCCGAAGAGCGCTTCGCGGGATACGGCGTCATGGGGCTCCCCTTCGCCTCCGGTCACGTCCTCGCGTTTCGGCGGATGACCGCCAGCTCCCTGGGGCCGGCCTATACGACTGTGTGGCACCGTGACCCGTACCGGCACTGGACCTTCTTTACGGACGTCGACCCGCTCCGCTCCTGTCCCCGGTTCTTCGGCGGCGCTCTGGACGAGGTCGTGATGGGGGAGATCGAGTTGAGCTGGGACGGACCTTTCGACCTCTCTCTCCGGATCCCGGAAGCCAGGTTCCATTGGGGAGTGCGGCTCTCCTCGGATATCCGGACCCAGAGCCTGAGCGCCCTGGGCCGCGCAGCCCCGGCAGCCCTCAGGAAGAATGAACGGATCCTCTCAATGGTCGGGAGCACCGGCGGTCGCCTGCTGGGGCTCGGGAACCTGGCGCTTGCAGGGTCTTCACCCAACCGCCAACGGTACATCGCGGCCCCCAGACTTCTGTGGAGGGTTGAAGCTACGGCGGCCATCCTCGATCGCGAGGACCTGGGGGAGATGGCCCCTCTCCCGGAGCAGGCGAAGCTGGGGGATTTCTGGATCCCGAACGCGGGGATCTTCGCCATTGGGGAGGCTCGATTCGAGAGTTTCGACCCCGAGGGGCACTCCTCGGCCATCACCCGGCCCAGGAGGCCCGTCAGCCTCCTGGTGGACAGAGATGTGGAAGACAAGAACCTATAATGGCAAAGGAGATCAAGATCATGAGAGCCTTGGAGAAGATGGAATCGCCGCAGGCCTATCGCAGCCGGCAAGACGAGAACGTCATCCGCTTCCCAGGTCCGGCGGACCGGGAAAAAGTGGCCCGGGTTCTCTCCGACCTCACGGATGAGTCCCGGAAGATTCTGGAAGCACTCGAGGAACGGTTGGGGCAGGTGGAGGACCTCCGGCCGGGGGAGCGGGTCCGGCGGGAGGTTCTTCGCTTCCTGGCTCAGCAGGACGGTTGGGTTGACTTCCACGACATTCCGCCGGTAGGAGCCCTCGGGCGGGCTGGAGCCAGGTCTTTCGCCCGCGCTCTCGCGGAGGATGAGTTGGTGGAGCTGGAGCGAGACGGCAAGTATCCCAACATGATCGCGCTCAGGATCACGCCCGGTGGGCGGGAGGAGCTCCGGAGAATGGGAGTCGCCGAAGCGATGGCCTATCTGGGGGAGAGGAGCGAGGTGATTGCCAAGGTGGAGGAGGCCGCTGAGGAGGCCCTCGACGCCCTTCGGCAGATGGTGGAGCTCATCTGATGGAGGAGGGGCCGAGAGGGGTCGGCGGTGTGCTCACGCCGGGGCCCGAGGCGGGCAGCCGGAAGGCCGACCCCTCCGCGCCTCCGCCCCCGGGGAAACTGCGAGAGGTGAGGTCCGGTCCCGAGGTGCCTGTCGGGATGGAGCCGGACGAGTTCCGGCGCCTGGGATACGAGCTCGTGGACCGGATTGCCGAACACCTCCGGTCTCTGACCGCGGGGCCGGTGACCGCCGGAAGCAGCCCACAGGTGGTGAGGGAGATTCTGGGCGCAGACCGTCCCCTCCCGCCGGAGGGAGAGAATGTCGGCCGGGTCATCCAGGAGGCCGCAGAGCTCCTCTTCACCGAATCCCTCTTCAACGGTCACCCCAGGTTCTTCGGGTACATCACTGGCAGTCCCGCCCCGGTGGGCATGCTGGCCGACCTGCTGGCAGCTGCCGTGAACCCCAACGTCGGGGCCTGGACCCTCTCACCCATGGCGTCGGAGATCGAGGGCCAAACGGTGCGCTGGGTCGCCGAGCTCATCGGGTACCCCACGGACTGTGGGGGCCTCATGGTGAGCGGGGGCAATCAGGCCAACTTCGTGGCATTCCTGGCCGCGCGGGCCGCAGCGGGATTCCGGTGGAGAATTCGGGAGACGGGCCTGACAGGCCCCGGCTCCTCTCCCCTCAGGGTTTACTGCTCGCACGAGACCCACACCTGGATCGAGAAGGCGGCGGATCTCTTCGGGCTGGGGACGGAGGCGGTGCGTCTGATAGAGACCGACGAAGGCCTCAGGATGAACCCCGAAGCGGTCCGTCGGGCCATTCGGGACGACCGATCCGCGGGCCATCTCCCCTTCCTGGTGGTGGGAAATGGGGGCTCCACCAGCACCGGTGCGGTAGATCCCTTGCCGGAGCTGGCAGATCTCTGCGAGGAGGAACAGCTCTGGTTCCACGTGGACGGGGCCTACGGCGGGTTCGCCGCCACCGTTCCGGGGGCCCCACCTGAGCTGGCGGCCCTCGCCCGTGCCGATTCGGTGGCGGTGGATCCCCACAAGTGGCTCTACTCTCCCCTCGAGGCGGGATGCGCCCTGGTGCGGAGCCCGGAGGCCCTCCGGGACACCTTTGCCTACCACCCACCCTATTACCACTTCGGGGTGGAGGCCACGAACTACGTGGACTTCGGCCCCCAGAACTCTCGCGGGTTCCGGGCTCTGAAGGTCTGGTTGGCCCTCCGCCAGGCGGGGGGAGACGGTTATCGTCGCATGATCGCTCAGGACATGGCATTGGCGAGGCATCTCTTTGACCTGGCCGATGCCCACCCGGAGCTGGAAGCTCTGACTCAGGGACTCAGCGTGACGGCATTCCGCTACGTCCCGCCGGACCTCCGGGACCGACTGGGCTCTCCGGAGGTGGAGGATCGCCTGAACGAGCTGAACAAGGAGATCCAGGATCGCATGGAGCGAGGTGGGGAGGCCTTCGTGTCCAACGCGGTGATCGGAGGAAAGTACGCCCTTCGCGCCTGCATCGTGAACTTCAACACTATCCGGCGGGACGTCGAAGCCCTGCAGGAGCTGGTGGTGAGGATGGGGCGGGCCGTGGCGGGGTGAGAAGCCTGCCGGATTGCCGTGGGACCGGACGGGCCTCGGGGTGGCATTGCTCCCCGGGGCCTTTTCCTTCCCAAAACGCCGCCTCGGGGGTGCCCGACCATCTCTCTTGACATCGGACGGAGAAGGTGTTTAACTGTACATATAGTATATATACAACCAATACGATCACTACACTACATACAGCACCTTCAGGCCCGGCTTGCGGGGCACGACATGAGAATCCTGATCTCCAATTCCTCCCCGGACCCCATCTACCAGCAGATCGTGCGGCAGATCAAGGGTCAGATCATTGCCGGGGACCTTCCGGAGGGGTCCCCCCTCCCATCCATCCGCAAGCTGGCCCACGAGCTCCAGATCAGCGTCATCACCACCAAGCGAGCATACGAGGAGTTGGACAAGGAAGGGCTCATCGACACGGTGGGGGGGAAGGGTACCTTCGTGGCTTCCCAGAACCAGGAGTTCCTCCGGGAGAAGCGGATGAAGCTGGTAGAGGGGAAACTGTCCGAGGCGCTGGAGGACGCCCGCCTTCTGGGCATGAGCCGCCGGGAGGTGGGGGAGATGGTGGACCTGCTGTGGGAGGAGGAAGGTTGATGGATACGCCGGCCATCCGGATCACCAATCTCCGGAAACGCTATCCAGGTTTCGAGCTGCAGGACGTGTCGTTCACCTTGCCCCGTGGATACGTCATGGGGTTGGTGGGCCCCAACGGGGCAGGGAAGACCACCATCGTCAAGCTGATCATGAACCTCATCCGGCCGGATGGAGGCGAGATCCACGTCTTCGGCCTGGATCATCGAGCACACGAGGCGGAGGTCAAATCCAGGATCGGGTGGGTCTACGATGTCCCGCCCTTCTACGGAGATGTCTCCCTGAGAGACACCAAGCGGGCCATCGCCCTCTTCTACCCCAAGTGGAACGAGAGCCTCTTCAACCAGCTGGCAGCCCAGTTCCAGCTTCCTCTGCGGAAGAAAGTGAAAAGCCTGTCCAACGGGATGCGGACGAAGCTGGCCCTGGCCCTGGCCCTTTCCCATGACGCGGACCTCCTGGTCCTGGACGAGCCCACCACCGGTCTGGATCCGGTCTTTCGAAGGGAGCTCCTCCACGGACTTTCGGACCTCCTCCAGGACGAACGGAAGTCCATCCTCTTCTCCACCCACATCACCACGGACCTGGAACGCATCGCCGACTTCGTCACCTTCATCCGGGACGGGCGGGTGACCCTCAGCACCAGCCGGGAGGAGCTCATGGAGAAGTGGGGCGTGGTTCGGGGTGGAGAGGAGCTTGTGGAGGCCATGGACCCTGGGATCCGCCGGGGGATACGGCACCACCCCCACGGCGTGGACGTCCTGACCTCCGATGTCATTGCCGCCCGGAAGGCCTTCGGGAAGAAGGCCGTGGTGGACCCGGCTTCCTTCGAGGACATCGTGGTTCTCATGGAGGGGAGGGGGCGGCATGCGTAGGGTCATGGAGAAGGACCTGATTCTGAACCGGAACGTCATCCTCATCAATGGGGCGATCTTCGCGGCGTGCCTGTCCTTCTTTGCCATCTGGGAGGCGGACCTCCCTCCGAGGGTGTATGCGGGATTCAGCGCGTTCATGGTGGCGTTTCTTCCGGCGGTCATGGTCACAAGGGAAGACAAGTTCAAGGCCATGATCCTCGGTTGCAGCCTGCCGGTGGAGCGCAAGACCATCGTCAGAGCCCGGTTCGTCCTCTCGGTGGGGATGGCGCTCGTTGGGGTCCTTGGGGCATTCCTGCTGGGCGCCTTCCTCCCCTCTTCCAGCTTCAGGGCCGGGGACCTCTTCGCCTGGGGACCCCTCATGACGGGCCTGGCCGGAATCACACTCGTCCTCTCCCTCCTCCTGCCGTTCACACTTCGGTACGGGATGAAGGGAATTCTGATCTTCCTCGTCTCGGCGCAGATCCTGGGGGCGATACTCCTCGTCATCATGCAGGTGACCCAGTCCTCCGCGGACAAGGTGCTGATGGGGAAGATCCTCGGGGCACTTGCCTGGATTCACAGCCTCGTCGGGCACACGGCCTTCAACGCCCTTCTCGTGATCTTCCTCCTGGCCACCCTCGGGGTGTCGTACCTGGTTTCGGTGCGGGTCTTCGAGAGGCGAGAGCTCTAGAGGAGGAACGATGGAGCCGATTCTCGAGGTGCGGGGGGTGAGAAAGGCCTATCAGGGGTTTCTCCTGAAAGACGTCTCCTTCTCACTGCCCCGCGGCTACATCATGGGTCTCATCGGGCCGAACGGCGCAGGAAAGACCACCCTCTTGAAGATGATCCTGGACCTGGTGCGCCCCGATGCCGGGGAGATCCGTGTCTTCGGAATGGATGCGAACCGGGAGGGAGAGGCGGTCCGGGCCCGCGTGGCGTTCGTGCACGAGGAGCCCTCCTTCTACGGAGCCCTCCCTGCAGAACGGGTCGCCGACATTTTCCGGGTTTTCTATCCCACCTGGGACGTGGAGACCTTCCGGGGCCTGGCGAAGGAGTTCGGGGTCCCCCTGGGGAAGAAGTTGAAGACACTCTCCCAGGGGATGCGCACCCGCTTTGCCCTGTGCGCGGCCCTGGCCCACGAGGCGGAGCTCTTTCTTCTGGACGAGCCCAGCTCCGGGCTGGATCCCGCATTTCGGCGGGATCTCCTGGACCGTCTGTCGGGGGTGATCGAGGGGGGCCAGACCTCCGTGCTCTTCTCCACCCATATCACATCGGACCTCGACCGGGTGGCGGACTACATCACCTTCCTCCGGGACGGGTGCCTCCAGTTCACCCTCACCAGGGAAGAGGTCTCGGAGCGGTACGCCCTGGTGAAAGGCGATCCGGGGATCCTCACCGAAGAGGTTCGGGCTCTCTTCGCCGGAGTGGTGGTGGGGGAGTTCGGGTTCGTGGCGTTGACCGATGACGTGAGGGCGACCCGGGAGGCCCTGGAGGGGGAATCCGTCGTCGTGGACCGGGCAACCCTGGAAGACGTTGTGTTCTACACCGGCCGGAAGGGGAAAGGAGGGATGCGCTTCCGTGGTGAGTCGGCCTGATCCTCTGAACCCCCGGAATCGGGGTGCGTCCGTAGCTCAGCTCCTTCGGAAGGAATGGATGGTGTTCTGGTTCCGGGGGCCCCTGTTCCTCTTCGGAGTCGACGTCTTCGCGTCTCTCCAGACCGTCTTCGTGGACGAGGCATTCTTCCTGTTGAACGTGGCACTGGCCGGCGGGCTGGCCCTCTACGTGCCGGTGATCGAGTGGTATCAGGAGTCGGACAAGATGCTTCACAGTCTACCAGTCTCTCGAAGTGCCGTGGTGATAACCCGATATGTGATCGCCGTGATGGCCGGGGGCATCGCCGGGCTGGCATGGACTGCCACCGGACGACTTCTCCTCCCATTCCTGGATGCGCAGCGGGCCACGCCGGCCATGTGGATGACTTTGGATGGAATCCTCACTTTCATCGTGTGCACGGGCCTTCTCTTTGCGCTCTTCCTTCCCCTCTATTTCCGCCTGGGGATGGGAAAGGGCGCGCTGGGCTTCATGGCATCGAGTCTGATTCTGTTGGCCATCGGCTACGGAACTCGGGGCCTGGGGGTCGGATCGGGGGGACACGGGACACTGCCCTTTCCGGCCCCCAGCGGCCTCATCCGGATGCGGATTTCGGAGCTTCTGGCCGGCATGGGGGTGGCCGGCACCCTGACGACGGTTCTCTTGGGAACGGCCCTCCTCCTGGGCCTTTCCCTCCGGCTCTCCCAACGGTGGTACGGGAGGAGGGAGTTCTAGAGCGCGGGGGCGGGGCCTCAACGCTCCAGCGTGAAGGTCACCGGCAGGGAGATCCACACCGGGACCCGCTTGTCTCGGTTGAGGGCCGGCGTGAACTGGATGATTCCAGCCACTTTCAGCGCCGCGTTGTCCAGGCCCTCATAGCCCGAGCCTTCCTGCACGAGGGTCCTGACCACGTGCCCATCTTCGTCGATGAAGAACCAGACCAGAACGGTGCCCCCGATACCGGCGTCCCGGAGGAGCGGCGGGTATTCCCGCTGCAGGGCTCGTTGGACCTCCTCCCGGTTCCTGATGTCCGGCTTCACGGTGAAGGGCGTGAAGGCCGGCGCCTCCTCCAGGGCCCGATCGTGCTGCATGTCCTGGAGTGTCGGCGGTGGAGGGAGCTCCGAGACCGGATTGTCCTTGAACGTCGTGGGGGCGATCGTGATTTCCTCGTCGATATTCCCCGGAGCGATGATGGGGGTCGCGGGCCTGGCGACGGCCTGCGGGGCCTCCGGTATCTCGACGGTGGGGGGAAGCTCGATAGCCTGAAGCTCGGAAGCGGTGAAGGATACGTCCTCCGCCACCATCTCGGGCCAGAAATCGAGGACGGCATAGTGCGCCGCGGTGGCGAGAATCAAGGAGAAAAAGAAGAGGGCCCTGTAGGATTTCTTGAAGCGATCGTTGGCGGTCT
>Ga0316577_10000304_pt1 | contig 17917 bp, 20 predicted proteins | sample S5NA_FD_203073 | JGI IMG/M metagenome (GOLD analysis project Ga0316577, IMG submission 203073) | Rhizosphere microbial communities from salt marsh grasses in Alabama, United States - S5-7_050615r2r1 | ecosystem: Host-associated > Plants > Roots > Rhizosphere | place: USA: Alabama | collected... | reverse complement strand
CCTCCTGGTCTTCTGGCAGGCGGGCGACCCGGAGCTGGCCTGGAAGCTGCTCGCGGGGGTGGCGGCCGCCCTGACGACGCTGATCGTCTCCGTGCTGATGCTGGTACGCCTGGCCGGTGGTCTGGCCGCCCGCAGCCGGGGGGTGTGGCGCCTGGGTCTCGCCGCCCTGGCCCGACGTCCCACCGCGGCGGTGCTCCAGATCGCCGGGTTCGGCCTCGGCATCCTGGCCCTGCTGCTGCTGGCGGTCGTTCGGGTCGACCTCCTGAGGGCCTGGCAGGCAACGGTGCCCGAGGGCGCACCCAACCACTTCCTGATCAACATCCAGCCCCACGAGGTGGAGCCCATGGAGCGGTTCCTGGCCGAAAACGGACTGGCCAAGGCCGAGCTCCATCCCATGATCCGCGGGCGCCTCACCCATATCGGGGAGCGGGAGGTGCGGCCCTCGGACTACGAGAACCCCAGGGCCGAGCGGCTGGCGGCCCGGGAGTTCAACCTGAGCTATGCCGATGCGCCCCAGGGCGACAACCGCATCGTCGCCGGGCGCTGGTGGCAGCCCGGCACCCGGGAGCCCCAGCTCTCGGTGGAGCAGGGGCTGGCCGAGACCCTGGGGATCGCCCTGGGGGACCGGCTGACCTTCTGGATCTCCGGACACGCCGTGAGCGCCCCGGTGACCAGCCTCCGGGAGGTCCAATGGGACAGCTTCAACGTGAACTTCTTCGTGGTCGGCCCCCCTGCCCTGTTCGCGCCGGAGCCCGCCACCTACATCACCAGCTTCTATCTGCCCCCGGAACGGGAGTCGGTGGTCCCGGCCCTGGTGCGCGCCTTCCCCAGCGTGACCCTGCTCGACGTGGACGCCCTAATCAAGCAGGTCCGGCAGGTGGTGGACCGGGGCGTCCTGGCGGTGGAGTACGTCTTCCTGTTCACCCTGGCCGCGGGGCTGCTGGTGATGGCGGCCGGCATCCACGCGAGCCTCGCGGAGCGGCGCTCCGACCACGCCATCCTGCGTACCCTGGGCGCCGGACGGCAGGCACTGCTGGGCAGCCTGGTGGTGGAGTTCACGGCGGCGGGCCTGCTCGCCGGACTCCTCGCCTCGGTATTTTCCGAGCTGACCGGCTGGCTGCTGGCGGATCAGCTCTTCGGGCTCGCCTTCCGGTTCAACCCGGTGCTGTGGCTCGCGGGGGTCCTCGGCTCCGGGCTCCTCATCGGGCTGGCGGGCACCCTCGCCACCTACCCCCTGCTGGTGCGCCCACCGCTGCACACCCTGAGACGGGCCGGCTGACAGGGCATGAGGTTATCCGGGCGAAGCGCCCGACCGATGCCATGGCCACGTGGGTCGGGCTTCAGCCCGACTGCAACCTCGCGGTTCTCCTGCAACGGCGTGGTCGGGCTTCAGCCCGACGGCGGCCTCTCGGTCTTACTGCAACGTCCTAGTCGGGCTGAAGCCCGACCCACGGGGAATGCTTTGCCAATCTGGCAGCGGGAGGCAGGCCGGGTATCATCGCGGCTTGCATCCCAAGGACCTCGACGTGCACTCGACCCGACCCCCGCCCCCTCCCCAGACCACGGCCCCCGCGCCCGATCCGGAGCGCGTGCTGCGTTGGTCCGATGCCCACAAGGGAGCCATCAGGTCCCTGATGACCCGATTCGGCCTCGAGATCCGGAACTGTCCCCCCGGTGCCCCCATCCCCGGGAGCTACTGGGGCGAGTCCGAGGCTGGCCTGGTGGGGAGCGACATCCATGTGCGGCCCGACACCCCCGTGCACTCCCTGCTCCACGAGGCCTGCCACTTCGTCTGCATGGATCCCGCGCGGCGTCTCGCCCTGCACACCGACGCGGGGGGTGATTACGCGGAGGAGGACGCGGTGTGCTGTCTGCAGATCCTGCTCGCCGGGGAGGTCCCCGGCCTGGGTCCGGAGCGGATGATGGCGGACATGGACGCCTGGGGCTACACGTTCCGGCTGGGCTCCGCCCGGGCCTGGTTCGAGGAGGACGCCGCCGAGGCCCGGGGCTGGCTGCAATGCCATGGCCTCACCGACGGGGCCGGTCGACCCACCTGGTCCGTGCGCCGGGAGTAGGCCCCCCCTATACTTATAGGCCGCCGACCCCGGCACGATCACCGAACCGCGGACACTACGAACCGATAGGGGCCGATCCATGCCAAGCCATCGCCATCTCGCCACCGCCGCCCTGATCGCCATGACACCCACCCTGGCGCTCGGCTGGACGCCGGAGCCGCCCCCAGGGTACGGCCCCGAGGGCTGGGGCTACGGCGGCTTACCCCCGCCCTATGGCTACCCGGGGATGGGACCGGGGGCCGGGTACCCCTGGGGCCCGCGGCGGGGGGGACCGGTTCCCGAGGGTCCAACCGCCCCGGGGACCGCGGACCAGCCCCCATCGGGCACGTCCGGGGGCCAAGCGGCTGAGCAAGGCCCTGACGGACCCCGCTCTGCCGCTCCCTACGGCTATGGCTACTCCTACTCCTACGGCCCGAGGGGGGGGCGTACCCAGGTGCAACTGCGCGTCACCCGCGAGATGACCGACGATGCCTATCTGGTGCACGTCCTGGTGAGCGACGGCAAGACCGACGAGGTCCAGGTGACCCCCAGGGGCCGGTCGCTCGCTATCTCCCGCAGCACCGACACCCGCACCGAGCAGGAGGACACCTTCGACGACGGCCGCGGCTACCAGCGCAGCTTCAGTTACTCGACGGGCTCAGCGCGCCAGTATGTCGCCCTTCCGGCAGACGCGGACCTGGGCGCCATGACCCGGGAGACCAAGGACGGGACCATCACCCTGCGCATCCCGCGGCGCGCCCAACCCGATTGGGGTCCCGGCTACGGATCCGGCGGCTCATCGGCCGATCCGTCCAACCCCCGACCCTGACCAGCAAGAGGCGAGATCAATCCGATGCCCTTTCAAAGCCCCCAGGACGCCGAGGACGCCTTCTACGACGCCCTGGAAAGCGGAGACGCCCAGGCCATGGAGCAGGTCTGGGAGGCGTCCGCCGACATCGCCTGCCTGCTCCCGATGACGCCCCTCATCCGAGGGGCCGAGGTGCTGGAGATGTGGCGCGCCATGTTCGCCCAGGGTGCCTCCGTCGACATCCAGGTGGGCCACCTGAGCTGGGTCCAGGGAGGCGACCTGGCCCTGCACCTGATCGAGGAGCGGATCACCGCGCCCCCGGACCCCGGCCGTCCCGCCCAGCCGATCCCCCCCGTGTATGCCAGCAACCTGTTCCGCCGGGGGCCCGACGGCTGGCGCCTGGTGGTGCACCAAAACTCCCCGGTCCCTCCGCCGCCCGGCAGGGCACCGCCCGGGCCAGGTCCCGCCTGAGGCCGTCCGGGAACGCAGGGCCCGCCCGTTCGACGATGACCGAGCGGCCTCGGGTCCGTCTCCAGTCCCTGGGCTGCCGGCTGAACGAGGCGGAGCTGGAGGCATGGGCCGAGGGCTTTCGTCGCCTCGGGCTGCGGCTCGCGGGAGAGGGGGAGCCCGCCGACCTGGTGGTCGTCAACACCTGCGCCGTGACCCGGGAGGCCGCGCGTAAGTCCCGGCAGATGCTGCGCCGAAACCGGCGGCTCGATTCCGAGGCCCGCCTGGTGGTCAGCGGCTGCCTCGCCACCCTGGAGCCAGACGCGCTAGGGAAGTCGGCCAGTCCGGATCTGATCGTTGCGAATCGGGACAAGGACCGGCTGGTGGAGATCGCCGCCGCCACCCTGGGTCTGCCGGTCCTGCCGGCGCGGGACGCCGACGCGCCCGCGCGACCTCTCTTCGCCCGGGGCCGCCAGCGGGCCTTCGTGAAGGTCCAGGACGGCTGCCGGCACAGGTGCACCTTCTGCGTCACCACCCTGGCCCGGGGCGAGGAGCGCAGCCGACCGATCGCCGAGGTCGTCGAGCAGGTAAGCCGACTCGCCGCCTCGGGCATCCGTGAGGTGGTGCTGACCGGGGTCCACCTCGGGGGCTACGGAAGTGATCTCGACCCCGAGCCGCCCCGCGATCTGGGAGACCTGATCCGGACCCTCCTCGCCGACACGGCGGTGCCGAGGATCCGCCTTGGATCCCTGGAGCCCTGGGGCCTGCCGGACGGATTCTGGGATCTCTTCGCCGATCCCCGCCTGATGCCCCACCTGCATCTCCCCATGCAGAGCGGGTCAGACACCGTCCTCAGACGGATGGGGCGGCGCACCAAGGCCGCGGACTTCGCGCGACTGGCGCAGGCGGGACGAGCCGCGGTCCCCGGGCTCAACCTCACCACCGACATCATCGTCGGCTTTCCCGGCGAGACCGAATCCGACTGGCAGGAGACCCTCGCCTTCGTGGAGGCGATGGGATTCGGCCAGGTCCATGCCTTCCCCTACTCCCCGCGGCCCGGCACCCGCGCCGCCGAGCTCCCGGGCCAGGTGGACGCCGCCACCAGGCGGCGACGCGCTGGGGAGCTGGCGGAAATCGCGGGCAGGCTGCGCCGCGGGGTGCTGGAGGCCCAGGTCGGCGCCCGCGTCCCGGTGCTGCGGGAGGAGACCCCGGGGTCCGGGAACCCGCGGGACCTCTTCGGCTACACGCCCAACTACCTGCCGATTCGCATCGAACCGGACCCGGCGGCACCGCCGGTGGGTGAGATCCTGCAGACGCGGATCCTCGGTCCGACGCCCGACGGCGCCATGCTCCTCGGCAAACATATTTCACCCGCGTAGGTCGGGCTTCAGCCCGACTGGGACCTCTCGGTTTGCCTGCAACGTCGTAGTCGGGCTGAAGCCCGACCGACCTACAGCCCTCCGGACAGATGGGCCGCGCGCTCCGCCTCGATGGCGTCGGCGATGTACGAGAGCGAGAGGCCGAACTCCCGGGTCCAGCTAAGCTCGATGTGCCAGGTATCGGCCGGATGCCAGACGTGGAGGGCGCGTCCCTCGCCCCGGCGGATGGAGGCCAGGCGACGCCCCGGCGTGGTGACCTGCTCCGGGAAGCGGCTCTGGTCCTCGCCCGGACCGTATTTCTGCCGCAGCAGGTTGTAGATCTCGTCGAAGCGCAGCTGGGTCTCGACCCGGTAGATCCGCACCACCTTATAGATCCGCCCATCGAAGGCCAGGACGTAGAGCTGGTCCACGTCCTCCGGGAAGACCAGCGCCAGGCTCTTGCCCTCGGTCTGCCGGGCCAGGGGCGCGGGCGTCTTCTGGGTCAGGGGGGTCACATCGCCCCCCAGACAATACCGGCCGAAGACCTGCTTGAGGCAGGGGTCCTCGGCGGAGACCCGCCCCGGGGCCCACCAGACCACCAGCATCAGCAGCAGGAGCGAGGCCCAGGCGACGCTGCGCGGGCTCGGCCGGAATAGCTCGTGGACGGGGACCAAGACGAACTCCGTCACTCGAGCTGAAGGGCGAGATCGGGCACCGGGAGGGGTGCGCCGCGCTCCGCCGGGGCCTCGACCTCCAGCGGCGGCAGGGGCAGCCGCTCCAGCTGCACGACGGAACGCCACAGGCGGGTCATGAGACCGTGGGTGCCGACGGGACAGCCGCTGGTCCAGAACCGCTCGGTGCCGGGCCGGCCGGCCGGGGCTAGGAGGTCGATCGACTCCAGACGACGCCGCACCTGACGGGCCACGGCGGCCCCCGAGTCCAGCACGGCCACATCCGGTCCGGCGAGCCGGCCGATCAACGGGATCAGGTGGGGATAGTGGGTGCAGCCGAGGACCAGGGTATCGGCCCCCCGCTCGAGGAGGGGTTGGAGATAGTCGGCGAGCAGGGCACTGGTGTAGTCCCCGTCCAGATCCCCGGCCTCCACCCGCTCCACCAGACCCGGACAGGGCTGCAGCACCACCTCAGCGCCGGCACCGACCCGCTCCATCAGGAGCGAGAAGTTGTGGCTCTCCAGGGTGCGCCGGGTGGCGAGCACACCGACGACACCGGATCGGGTCCGGGCAACCGCGGGCTTGACCGCGGGCTCCATGGCCACGATCGGGACGGAATAGCGGGTACGAAGAACGCGGGCCGCCGCGCCAGTGGCGGTGTTGCAGGCCACCACCACCGCCTTGGCCCCCTGCTCGAGCAGGAACTCGGTGATGGCCACGGAACGGGCCTCGATGACCTCCATGGGCTTGTCCCCATAGGGGGCGTGACCGGAGTCGGCCACGTAGAGCAGATCCTCGTGGGGGAGCTCCTGGCGGATCTCCCGAAGCACCGAAAGGCCCCCGACCCCGGAGTCGAAGACCCCGATCGGCTGGAGCGCGTGCGCTTGGGAATGGTGGCCGCCCATGACGGCCGGAATGATACATGGGTCGCCGCCTGCCGCGCCAATTCAGCGCGTGGCAGTGCCGTGAAAAAGGCCGGCGGACCGTCTACCTCGACGCCCTTCTTAACCTGGCATCGAAACTCGGCGAACGACCGCCGACCCCGGCGGCCCTGGGCCGCCGCCGTCCCTTCGGCCCCCGCAGGGGCGTCAGGACGCCTTCCTATAATGATGCATGGCCTCCGAATCCCTGTAATGGACGTCTGTCCAGCACTTGGGCATGGGCTCGTCCGAGCAGAAGGCCAGCTCGCTCTTGTCGAAGCTCTCCGGATCCTGGGCCTCCTCCCCATAGTGATAGCGGCCGATCACAGTGCCATGCATGGGGTTGAAGAGGTCACGCAGACTCAGGACCTCGACCATCTTGCCGGTCGTCGTGTGCTTGAGGAACATGATGTCACCTCCCACTCTTGTTCAGCCTTGCACCCTCTACCTTAAGTATGGCATTGGCTGCCGGGCTCACAAGCCGAAGCGTGACTCGATCACCACCGGCGCGCCAGGGGAAATGCCCCGTTGGACAGCTCCGCGCAACCCGAACGGGACGACAGAGACCGTTAGACAACGCGGGCGAAGCCCCCGCCCAACCCCCACCCGTAGGTCGCGCTTCAGCCCGACAACGACCTCGAAGGTTGCCTTAAACGCCGCAATCGGGCTGAAGCCCGATCTACAGTGGATTCTTGCCCAATCTCGACAGCGGGAAGACGCCTGCACGCCCCCCCTGGGCGACCGCCTCAACGCCCCTCAGCCCCCCTGCCCGGCCCACTCCTCCGGCGTAAAGGTCTTGATGGAGAGCGCGTGGAGCTCCCCTCTCGCGATCTGGGGCTTCACGGAATCCATCACCAGGCGCTGCTTCTTGATGGGCGTGAGGCCCGCGAAGGCCTCGCTCACCACCACTGCGTCGAAGTGGCTCCCATCCCCCGTCACCTGCACCTGGGCACCCGGGATTCCGGCGCGGATGAGCTGCTCGACGGCTGAGGTTTCCATGCTGATCTCCTCTCGTTGTGCCGGGACCAGGGCGCCCGGCGTCGATTATCACTATTGGCGCCAAGGTTGGGGGCGGGCGGGGCCCAGACAAGGAGGCAGCTCCCTGGGGTACCCGCGACGGCCTCAAAGCTCATCCACGGGGCTGCGCACCGGCACCACCCCGGGACGGTTCAACGCGCGCGTATCGATAACGGTGGTGGAAACGTCCGCGTGGTCCAGGAACTCCTGCACCGTGCGGATGTGGTAACCCGACTCGGGCAGATGGGTTGCGAAGGAGTCGCGCAGTGCGTGGCTGTTGACCCGCTTTGGGAGCTCGGCGCGCAGCCCCGCCCGCTTGATGGCGAGCCACAGTCCAGAACCGGCCTCCTCTCGCTCGTCCCAGTCCAGAGCCGAAGCCACGGGCGCTCGCGCCAGGTCAACCAGAAGCAGTTGCACCGCGTCCACAATCTGGCGAAACTGCCAATCGGTCAACCGCCTCTCACGCGCATGTTTCAGGCAGAAGCCCGTGTGGAGTTATCCCATCTTAGTGGACAGTTTTTCGCTTGGGTTTCAGGCTTTCGCGTAGTGGTTTCTCTCGAAGTTGATGGGTGACTGATAGCCGAGGGCGGAGTGGAGGCGGTGCGGACGGATTTGGGCGGTATAGCGGACGCCCCGCTTGTCCTCATACTTACGGATGGTAGCCATCGCGATACTCCCACATCGGGTGGTGACTAGAGCCTCGGGGTGTCACCAGCACCTCGGGGCTCGCCTGTCTCTGGGACAGCCCAGAAGACTCCCACACAGTTCAGCAGAATCGCGAGACGTGGTAGAAATTCGGTAGAAATTGGCGCCGGACGGCAGCTTTGGAGGATGGGAGTCAGTCTAACAGACTGTTTTTTATGGAGCCGATGGGCGGATTCGAACCGCCGACCTACTAATTACGAATCAGTTGCTCTACCGACTGAGCTACATCGGCTTGGGGACGGGGAAGTATAGGGGAAGGCGGGCATCCGCCTCAATGCGCCCGTGGCCGGCATGACCGACGAGGCCCCTCAACGCGCGGCCGCGAGGGCGTAAGGGGCCGGGTCGATGATGGGCTCGCGCCCCAGCATCAGGTCCGCCACCAGCCGGGCGGAGGCGGGGCCGGTGACCACGCCGTTCCGGTAGTGGCCGGCGTTGAGGTAGATCCCCTCGATGCCGGGGTAGGCCCCGATATAGGGGATGCCGCTGGGCGAGCCGGGCCGCAGCCCGGACCAGTGGTCCTCGATGGGGGTGCGCTTGAGGATGGGGAAGAGCTCCACGGCGCTGCGGTAGAGGGCCTCCTTGGCCTCGGCCGTGGTCGCCTTGACGAAGCCGGTGTGCTCCAGGGTGCTGCCGATCAGGACGTGGCCGTCCCTGCGCGGGATCACATAGCGCTCCTGATGGAGGGTGACGTGATTGATCTGCCCGGGATGCGCGAGGAACAGGATCATCTGACCGCGCACCGGCTCGATCTCCGGCATGCTGCCGAGCTGCTCCAGGAGCTTGGCGGTCCAGGCGCCGGTGCAGATCACCACCTGGTCGGCGAGGATCTCGCCCTTGGGGGTGCGCACGCCCCGGGCGCGGCCCTGCTCCACCAGCAGCTCCAGCACCTCCTCCTGCTCCCGCAGGGTGATGCGGCCGTCCAGGAAGCGACGCACGGACTTCACCAGGCGCGGGTTGCGGACCTGGGCCACCTCGGGCAGGAGCAGGGCCTGGGCGGGGCGGGGCCCCAGCTCGGGCTCGCTGGCCTGGAGGTGCTCACCATCCAGGATCCGGGTCTCCGCCTGGTGGCGCTCGGCCCAGGCCAGCGCCTGGCTCAGCTCCTCGCTGTCCAGGATCAGGAGCCCGCTGGGGGTGAGCTCCGGGTCGATGCCGGTCTCCTCGTGCAGCTCGGCGCACAGCCTCGGGTAGTGGTGCTGGCTCCAGCCCGCGAGGGCCGTGACGGAGTCCGCGTAGCGCCAGGGGTAGAGCGGGGAGATGATGCCACCGCCCGCCCAGGAGGACTCGCGGCCGGTCTCGCCCATCTCCACCAAGGTGACCGCCGCACCCGCCTGGACCAGCTCCCGGGCGGTCAGAAGCCCGATGATGCCGCCACCGATGACCAGGATGTCGCTCATGCCATTCGCCCGTGCTCAGCTCGTTGCGGGGGGCGCCCGGCGGCCCCCGTTCTGCGCGGCTCGCTCCGCCCCCTCCCGCGGCATCGCCGCCAGCTCCCGCGGGAGGGCGAAGACCACCTGCTCGCGGATGCCGGACTGTTCCTCCACGGCGGCGGCGCCCCAGTCGCGCAGGCGCTCGATGACCTGCGCGACCAGCACCTCCGGGGCGGAGGCGCCGGCGGTGAGACCCACCCGCGGGGCCTGCTCCAGCCACTCGCGGCGGATGTCGTCTGGTCCGTCGATCAGGTAGGCGGGGCAGCCCTGCTTCTCGGCCAGCTCGCGCAGGCGGTTGGAGTTGGAGCTGTTGGGGGAGCCGACCACCAGCATCAGGTCGCAGCGGGCCGCGAGCTCCTTGACCGCGTCCTGGCGGTTCTGGGTCGCGTAGCAGATATCGCTGCGCTTGGGGCCCTGGATCCGCGGGAAGCGGGCCTGGAGGGCGGCGATGATCTGGGCGGTATCGTCCACCGAGAGGGTCGTCTGGGTGACATAGGCCAGATGATCGGGGTCCCGCACCGCCAGCGCCGCGACGTCCGCGACCGATTCCACCAGGTGGATCCGGCCCCCGTCGCCCCGGCACTGACCCATGGTTCCCTCTACCTCCGGGTGCCCCCGGTGGCCGATCAGCACCAGCTCGTAGCCGCCCTTGCAGTGACGCGCCACCTCCAGATGCACCTTGGTGACCAGGGGACAGGTGGCGTCGAAGACCCGCAGGCGGCGTGCGTCCGCCTCCTGGCGGACCTGCTGGGCGACCCCATGGGCGCTGAAGATGACGGTGGCCCCCTCGGGGACCTGGTGCAGCTCGTCGACGAAGATCGCACCCCGGCGCTTGAGGCTGTCCACGACGAATCGGTTATGGACCACCTCGTGGCGCACGTAGATGGGGGCCCCATAGAGCTCCAGCACCCGCTCCACGATCTCGATGGCCCGGTCCACGCCGGCACAGAAGCCCCGGGGGTTGGCAAGCAGGATGTCCATGGGACGCAGCATAGGAGATCGTGGCGGGTCGCGATAGCGGTGAGGGCCGATCGACCCCCCTCGGAATCTGGGGTTCAGACGACGGACAGCACCTGGATCCTCAGGGTGAGTGGACGGCCGGCGAAGGGATGGTTGAAGTCCACCCGCACCCGCTCGCCCGCCCGCTCCAGGACGACGCCGCTGGTCTCATGGCCGCCGGGCGTCTCGAAGGCGATCACCTGTCCGGGGGTGGGATCCAGGTCAGGGGGAAACTCCGACAGGTCCAGCCAATGCACATTGTCGGGATCGTGGGGGCCGAAGAGATCGGAGCCGTCCGCCAGAATGGTCTCATCCGCCCCGGGGGTCAGTCCGGCGAGCACCGACTCCACGCCCGGCGTCAGGGTCCCATCCCCGATGGTGCACTGGATGGGCTCGGCCCCGAGGGTCGAGAGCGCCACGAAGCCATCCTGGAATCGGACCTCCAGATGCAGTGTCACGGAGCGGCCCTCAGCGATGGCGGGGTTGGCTGACATGGTTGTCGGGTAGGTTGGCGCGCGAGGGGCCAGTGCAGGTTCGGGACGGGGCCCGAACATGTTCTGGAGCGCCGCGCTGGCGGGTCGGCATCGCCCGGAGCCCTGCCTCGCTCCCGAACGGGCCCCCTACAGGATCTCCTGGGTCACGAAGAGGTAACCGAGGGCGAACACGACCACGGCAATTGCGAGATAGGGCATGAGGACGCAGATTCCAGGCAGGTCATTGCAGACCTTGCTGTACTTACAGAGCTTACAGTTCTTCATGGATTCACCCTCGACCGATTGAACTACTTGGCCGCCCGGTGGTGATCGGGTCGGCGCTCTCGGTGACAGGAACAGCGGGACACGACCGTCGCCTTCGATCCTTGCGTCACTCCTGGACGTGACGCCGCGAGTCGGGTCGGCTTCGCCGGGGTCCCGGGGGTCGGTATCCTTACCGACCTGCGAGGTTTAATCAAGGCCCCCGCAGGGACTCGCCGCCGCCTCTTCGCGCCGATTTGTTACCGCCTCTTCCTATCAATAACATAGCTCATCGATGCCCCATTCCGCCGAGTCAGGATGGCCGCGCCGGCACCGACCGACGCCTGTTCTTCCAACACTGAGGCACACCCCCTTGCCGCGACCCAACCACCCGGATCCCTCGACCCAGGTACCGAGAATCGGCTTCGTCAGTCTGGGCTGCCCCAAGGCCACGGTGGACTCGGAGCGAATCCTCACCCAGCTGCGGGCCGAGGGCTATGCCATGGTGCCGGACTACGCCCGGGCCGACCTGGTGATCGTCAACACCTGCGGCTTCATCGACGCCGCGGTGGAGGAGTCCCTGGAGGCCATCGGCGAGGCCCTGTCGGAGAACGGCCGCGTGGTGGTCACCGGCTGTCTGGGGGCCCGGGAGGAGCTGATCCGCGGCACCCATCCGCGGGTGCTGGCCGTGACCGGACCCCAGGCCCTGGACGCGGTGATGGGGGCGGTCCACGCGGAGCTGCCGGCGCCCCACGACCCCTTCGTCAGCCTGGTCCCGCCTCAGGGGGTCAAGCTCACGCCCCGTCACTACGCCTATCTCAAGATCTCCGAGGGCTGCAACCACCGCTGCACCTTCTGCATCATCCCGAGCCTGCGGGGAGACCTGCACAGCCGCCCGGTCGGGGAGGTCCTGACGGAGGCCGAGCGCCTGGTGGACTCCGGGGTGCGGGAGCTGCTGCTGATCGCCCAGGACCTGAGCGCCTATGGCCTGGACCTGCGCTACCGGCCGGACTTTTGGAAGGGCCGGCCCCTGCGCACGGACCTCCTCACCCTGGCCCGCACCCTGGGGGAGCTGCCCGCCTGGGTACGGCTGCACTATGTCTATCCCTATCCCCATGCGGACGCGCTGATCCCGCTGATGGCGGAGGGCCTGATCCTTCCCTACCTCGACATGCCGCTCCAGCACGGCTCGCAGCGGGTGCTCAAGGCCATGCGCCGCCCCGCCGCCACGGAGCGCGTCCTGGAGCGGCTGGCGGGCTGGCGGACCCGGTGTCCCGAGCTCGTCCTGCGCAGCACCTTCATCGTGGGCTTCCCGGGGGAGACCGACTCGGAGTTCGACGAGCTGCTGGATTTCATCCGCGCCGCGGAGCTCGACCGGGTGGGCTGCTTCGCCTACTCCCCGGTGGCGGGCGCCGCTGCCAATGACCTGCCGGGTCCGGTGCCCGAGGCCCTCAAGGAGGAGCGCCGGGCCCGCTTCATGGAGGTCCAGGCGGAGATTAGCCGGGCCAAGCTCGCCCGCCGCGTCGGCCGGCGGCTGACCGTCCTCGTCGACAAGGTGGGGGAGGACCAGGTCATCGCCCGCAGCTATGGCGAGGCGCCGGAGATCGACGGGGTGGTCATCGTCCCCGGGGCCTGGGAGCTGGACCCCGGCGACTTCATCGAGGTGGAGGTGACCGACTCGGGCGAGCACGACCTGTGGGGCCGCCCGGTGGAGGATTGAGGGAGCGAGCGGCTCGACCCGCTCGCCCACCGGGTCCCCAAACAAAAAGGCCCCGGCGCAGGGCGCCGGGGCCTTGGCGTCTCCGATCGAACGTTGGGGGAAACGCCCTTCGGGGACGGGGTTACTGCTGGGCAGGCGCGGCCGGGGCGGCCTCCATGACCGGGGCCGGGGCAGCCGCCTCGGCGGTCGGTGCCGGGGCGGGCGCCGCGACGGCCTGCTGGGTCTCGGCCGGCTGGGGAGCCGCCTCAGCCGCCGTCGGGGCGAACTCCATGCCCGGAGCCATCATCGGGCCCCAGGCGGGCGTATAGCCGAATCCGCGCGGACCATAGCCGTAAGGCCGGTAGAAGGCGCGGGCGGCACGACGGCGCTCGTTGATCTCGCGGATCGCGGCACGGCGGGCAACGGCCTCCTGCTTGGCCTTGGCCCGATAGGACTCGATCTCCTTCCCGCGGGCACTCAGGTCCGGAGCCTCGGGACGCCCATAGGCAGGCACCTCGGGGATCGCGGGCGCCTCGAAGCTGGGCATCTCAGGCATGGCCGGCATCTCAGGGTACGCAAACGCCGGACGCTCCGGATAATCGAAGGCCGGGAAATCGGGCATCGCCGGCGCCGCGAAGGGCGGCATCGCGGGCATGACCGGCATCTCAGGGTACCCAAACCCCGGGGCCTCCGGATAATCGAAGGCCGGGAAATCGGGCGCAGCGGGCAGCCCGGGCATATCAGGGAAACCGGGCATCGCGGTCATGGGGCCAAAGGGATGACCCGCAAAGGGATCCGCAACCGCGGGCGCCTCTGGGGCATTCTTCTTGAACTCGGCCGCGTAGCTGGCCTGCTGCTCCACCATCTTGCGCATCATCTCCTGCTGCGCCGCCATGGCCTCCTGTGCGGCCTTGGCGAACTTGGCGGCGACCTCCTGCTGCTGGGCGGCCATGGCCTTCTGCTGGTCGGCGATGGCCTGCTTCTGCTCCTCGGTCAACGTGGGAGCGCCGTACCAGGCAGAGGCGCCGGAGGCGGCGGCGGCAAGGGCAATCAACGAGGCAGCTTGAAGAATCTTGTTCATTTGACACACCTTAAGGATTGGAAAAATTTGTGACAGCGACACTGAGGCTCGATGGATGCGGGTCCCCAGTTGGCCCAGGGAGCACCGCTCCGCGGCCACCCACGCATTACGGGACGCGGTGGGCCGATGGGCGTGGCTCGATCAGGGACGTCTCCCGCAGGAAGACCGAGGGATAGCGCCAGCCGTAGGCGACATGGCTTGCGGGGACCCGAGTGAATGACCGCTCCCCATCCAGGGAATCGGCCTCTATCGCCCCCGCTCCGATCGAGACGGTCGTGTCCCGATCGACACCCTCCGTCCCGGAAACCCCGAGACCTCCTGTGCCCGCAAACACAGCGAACACGCAGACCAGGCCGATCACGGCCGCCATCGTAGGCTTGATCATCACCGCCTCTCGCTTGGCCGCCGACACACACACCAACCGGACCAGGTCACCCAAAAAGCGAGGTCAGTATATAAGAACTTACTAAATTAGCAATAGACAATTTCGTCTCGGTGGCGGTTGGGGCCCCGGCGTCAGCCGGGGACCCGCGCGACCACGGCGCGGATGACGGCCTGTGGGCGCAGCGTGGCGGTTCCACGGGTCGGCGACCAGACGCCCAGGGGATAAGGTGGACGGGCCCCTGGAGCGGGCCCCGGCGACGAGGCCAGGGAAACGCAATAGATCAGCGCTTCCCGGCGCGCCCCGAGACTCGCGCGTCTCGGGGCGCGCGCTGATCAGATGCCAGGAAGGCATTTGATCAGCATCTCCCTAGAAGAGCCGGTTGAGGCCGTTCAGGGCCGCGACGCGGTAGGCCTCGGCCATGGTGGGGTAGTTGAAGGTGGTCTCGGTGAAGTAGCGGATGCTGTTGGCCGAGCCTGGCTGGGACATGATGGCCTGGCCGATGTGGACGATCTCCGCCGCCTGCTCACCGAAGCAGTGGATGCCGAGGATCTCCAGGGTCTCCCGATGGAACAGGAGCTTGAGCATGCCCACCGTGTGCCCCGTGATCTGGGCACGGGCGATGGACTTGAAGTCCGCCTGGGCAACCTCGTAGGGGATCTGGCGGGCGGTGAGCTCCCGTTCGGTGCGCCCCACCGAGCTGATCTCGGGGACGGTATAGATGCCGGTCGGAAACTCCTCGATAAGGGACCAGTCGCACTGCCCATCGGCGATATGGGCGCCGACGAAGCGCCCCTGATCGTAGCTGGCGCTGGCGAGCGCCGGGGGACCGGCCACGTCGCCGACGGCGTAGACATGGGGCAACGCCGTCTGGTAGCTCTGGTTGACCTCCAGCTGACCGCGCTTGTTCGGGACCAGCCCGATCTCCTCGAGCCCCATGTCCATGGTGTTCCCGGTGCGGCCGTTGGCCCACAGCAGGACGTCCGTCTTGAACTTCTTGCCGGATCGGCAGTGCAGCACCACGCCGTCGTCCTGGGCCTCCACGCGCTCGTAGGTCTCGTCGTTGCGGATCACCACGCCCCCCTGGCGCAGGTGATAGGAGAGGGCGTCGGTGATCTCGTCGTCCAGGAACGAGAGCAGCCGGTCCCGGGTGTTGACCAGGTTCACCTTGACGTCCAGGTTGCTCATGATCGAGGCGTACTCGCAGCCGATGACCCCGGCCCCGTAGATGGCGATGGAGCGGGGGGTGTGCTGGAGCCCGAGCACGGAGTCGCTATCGAGCACCCGCGGGTGCCGGAAGTCGATATCGGGCGGATGGTAGGGACGCGAGCCGGTGGCGATGACGAAATGGCGGGCACCGATCTCCTCGGGCAGAGCGCCATTGCGGCGCACCTCGATACGCTCGGGTGAGAGGAACCGGGCCCGCCCGAAGACGACCTCCACCCGATTTCTCTGGTAGTAGCGGTAGCGCGTGCGGACCTGCTCGTTGATGACCCCGTCGGCCGCCCGCAGCAGGTCCGGGAACTCCACCTCCAGCTGGCTGCGGATGCGCTGGAACAGCGGATTGCGCCGGTAATCCGCCAGGGTCTGGATGGACTGGCGCAGGGCCTTGCTGGGAATCGTGCCCCAATGGGTACAGCCCCCGCCGACGCTCCCGTGGGCCTCGACCACCGCCACCCGATGGCCGGCCTTCGCGAGCTTCATGGCCGCCCCCTCGCCGCCCGGACCCGTGCCGATGACGATGGTGTCGAAGCTTCGGTGGGTCATGGCGGGACTCCGTCGGGCGACTGCATCTCGGCCCGGGCCTAGGCCCGGGCCCGCTCACCTTCAGAGGCTACCATAGGTCAATGTGGGATTCGGGCGGCGATGCCCGTGGCGGCGCGGAACAACCGGCCGCCGCCGGGCGGCTCGCGTCGGCATTCAGAGATAGTCCGGCAGGCACTTGCGGATGCTGGCCGGGTCCTGGGTCGACAAGTTCTTGTCCACCTCGCCCGCGACCATCTGGCGCAGGGGGCTGGACTGGTGGCGACGCAGCATCCCCAGGAAGCCCGGGGCGGCCACCACATAGAGCTTGCGGAACTCACCGGCGTTACGGGCGGACTCCAGCTCCTGACACACCTGGGCGGCGAAGCGCTCCGCGTTGTCGTGCTTGTGCTCGTCCTCGACATTGAATCCGTGGGCACCCACCCCAGGATTGCGATCCCTCCCCCCCTTGTCCGACACCAGGTCTCCCTCGTGGAGCCGTCCCTCCGGCGAGGTCAGGGCGCGGATCTCCTCCAGGGGACTCAGGGCCTTCTCGGCGGCGAAGATACGGGCACGGCTGGCGTCCGCGACCAGGATCCAGGTGGGCATGATCGGTTCTCCCGAGGTTGGGCCGGCGAGGCCGGCGCAGTGGGCAATGCGGCGCCGGCGGCATCCGCCGAGCCCGGCGCCCAGTCATGGCCACGGAGTCCCCGACGGCTCGGGGACTCCATGACCTGATCTGAGTGTATATCCCCAGGCCGAGCGCCGCTGAAGAACACCCCCTTGACCCCCCGCGATCCATGGGCGAATGGAGCCGCCGACCTATAAAATGTCGGTCTGAAGCCCTCGGAGCCCCGTCCCAGTGCATCCCCATTGGTTCCTGATCCTCTCCACCCTGGCCCTGATACTCTTGGCCAATGGACTGCCCGCGCTCCTCGGGTTGCTGCTCGGGCCGGGCAGGCCCTTGGACGGAGGTCTGCGGCTCGGGGACGGACAGCCCCTCTTCGGCCCCACCAAGACGGTACGCGGGGTTCTCGCGGCCCTGGCGGCAACGCCGCTGGCCGCGCTCGCGCTGGGCCTGCCCTGGCATATCGGCCTACGAATCGCACTGGGGGCCATGCTCGGCGATCTGCTGGCGAGCTTCCTTAAGCGCCGGCTGGGACTCCCATCGAGCGCCAAGGTGTCCCTCCTGGACACCGTGCCCGAGTCCCTGATCCCGGTCCTGCTCATCATGGGCCACCTGGGCCTCGACTGGCTCGACCTCGCCCTGCTCACCTTGGCCTTCGCGGTGCTCGACCTGGTGCTGACCCCGCTCGGCCATCGGCTCTTCCCGCGGCGCGGTGCCTAGGACGGCCACGGAACCATGAGCCCTCCACCGCCCTTGGACCGCCGGCTGGCCGTCGCGCCCATGCTCGACTGGACGGACCGGCACTGCCGATACTTCCTGCGGCTGATCACCCGCCGCACCCTTCTCTACACCGAGATGGTCACCACCGGCGCGTTGATCCACGGGGATCGGCGGCGGCATCTGGACTTCGACCCCGCGGAGCACCCCCTGGCACTCCAGCTCGGCGGCTCAGACCCCGACGAAATGGCGCGGTGCGCGCGCCTGGGCGCGGAGTGGGGCTACGACGAGATCAACATCAACTGCGGGTGCCCATCGGACCGGGTCCAGAACGGGCGCTTCGGGGCCTGCCTGATGGCCGAGCCACAGGTGGTGGCGGCGTGCGTCTCCGCCATGAAGGCCGCGGTCGACCTGCCGGTCACGGTCAAGAGCCGCATCGGCATCGATGAGCGGGACAGCTACGGGGAACTGGTGGACTTCGTGGGCCGGGTGGCGGAGGCGGGCTGCGACGCCCTGATCGTGCACGC
>Ga0316577_10000303_pt1 | contig 17922 bp, 14 predicted proteins | sample S5NA_FD_203073 | JGI IMG/M metagenome (GOLD analysis project Ga0316577, IMG submission 203073) | Rhizosphere microbial communities from salt marsh grasses in Alabama, United States - S5-7_050615r2r1 | ecosystem: Host-associated > Plants > Roots > Rhizosphere | place: USA: Alabama | collected... | reverse complement strand
CCACACGAAATCTCGACCCTGGCCATGTGGCTGGAGCAGCTGCTCGCGGAGAGCACGGGCAAGGAAGGGACTGGCCTCCTGCCCGTCGCGGGCGAGCGACTGGGCGACCCTGCAGTCTATGGTGAGGACCGCGTCTTTGTCTGGTTCCGCCTCAAGGGCAGGGAGGATCTCGAACGGGAGGAGGACATGGCGGCGCTCCGGGAAGCCGGGCAGCCCGTAGTGACCATCTGGCTCGACGACCGGCTCGACCTAGGGCAGGAGTTCTTCCGCTGGGAGATCGCCACAGCCACGGCCGGGGCCATCCTGGGCATCAACGCCTTCAACCAGCCGAACGTCCAGGAGAGCAAGGACAATACCAACCGGCTTCTGGAGCAGATCGAGGAGGAAGGCCAGCTCCCGGATGAGGAGCCAGATCTGACAGAGGATCCCCTGCAATTCTATACGGACAAAGCCGGCTCTTCCGCCGCCGAGACCCTGGCTGCCTTTCTGGAGCATGCGGAGGCTGGCGACTATGTAGCCCTGATGGCCTACCTGACGGAGGAATCGGACGTGGAAGAGGCACTGCAGCGAATGCGGTTGGACTTTCGGGACGACCTGCAGTTAGCGACGACCGTGGGCTACGGGCCTCGTTTCCTACATTCCACTGGGCAATTGCACAAAGGAGGCCCCAACACCGGCTTGTTCCTGCAGCTCACCGCCGAGGATGAGAACGATGTGCCCGTTCCGGACAAGCCCTATTCGTTTGGCGTGTTGAAGAGGGCTCAGGCACTGGGTGACCTCCAGGCCCTGCGCAAGCACGGAAGGCGTGCCATGCGCATCCATCTCGGCCCCGATGCCGAGGCTGGGCTCGCAGCCCTAAGGGCTGCTCTCGAACACAGACCTCGAGAAGCGTAGGGAGGTTGACCCATGAATCCTGCACCTGACATAAACGGTGGGCGGCTGGCTCATCGCTCGGATCGATCCGTCAGACGGCTCGCAGAGCCCGTTGGAGGGAGTTGATATGTCTACCCATCCTACCATCTCTACCCTATTCTTGGACATCGGTGGCGTCCTGCTGACCAACGGCTGGGACCACACCATGCGCCGCAGAGCTGCGAAGGAGTTCGGGCTAGACTACGAGGTCATGAATGAACGCCATCACCTGACCTTCGATACCTACGAGGAAGGCAAACTCAGCCTGAAGGATTACTTGAGGCGGGTCGTATTCTATCAGGAGCGGGATTTTTCGCTGGACGATTTCAGGCAGTACGTGTTCGCCCAGTCCAAGCCCTACCAGGAGACGATCGAGCTGGTGTGCAGTCTCAAAGAAAAATACGGGCTCAAGACCGCCGCGGTCAGCAACGAGGGGCGCGAGCTAACGGTACATCGCATCGACACGTTCGACCTGGGCGCCTTTATCCAGTTTTTCATTTCGTCCTGCTTTGTCCACTATCGCAAGCCGGACGAGGACATGTATCGCATTGCACTGGATATCGCCCAAGTACGGCCCGAGGAGGTGGTCTATATTGAGGACCGCCCCATGTTCGTGGAAGTGGCGGAGGGGCTTGGCATCCACGGTATCGTCCACCGGGGGTTTGAACCGACGCGAGCAGCATTGGAACAGCTCGGACTCAAGTTGGGCGGCTGAGCGCCAACGAGGTGGGAGCTAGAAGATGAAACGTGAGCATATCCTGATCCTAGATGGGATAGTGAACCTGGCGTTGGGCCTCGCCCTGATATTCTTTCCAGTGGGCCTGCCAACAGCGGTTGGGCTGCCCATTCCTTCCACATCCTTCTACGCAAGTATCTTGGGCGCTGTACTCGTCGGAATCGGCTTGGCCCTGCTGGTCCAGCGTTTTTGGGGCCCTTCTCGCATGGCGGGCCTGGGCGTCGAGGGAGCCATTGCCATTAATCTATGTGGCGGAGGCGCGTTGATGGGCTGGCTGGTTGCCGGTGATCTATCCATTCCGATGCGTGGCTATCTTCTATTGTGGGCTGTGGCGATGCTTGTCTTGACTATCGGCCTCACAGAGGCCGTAGTACGTACCCATAAACACTCGCAAACACGTTGAGCAGGTTGTGGCAGAAGGCAAAACCTAAGAGGTTGGAAAGGGAAAGACCTAATGAGAAAGGAATTCGATATTGGCATGGTCGGCTTGGGCGTGATGGGACGCAATTTGGTCCTGAACATGGCGGATCACGGCTACTCCATCGCAGGCTATGACAAGGATCAGGGCCAAGTCCAGGCCCTGCGATCCGAGGCCGGCAGCCGCGACATCATGGGTGCCGAGTCCATGGAAGAACTGGTAGGTGCTTTGCGCACACCGCGCGCCGTGATGATCCTTGTACCAGCGGGACCCCCTGTGGACTCGGTCATCGCCGACCTGGTGCCGCACTTGGAGGAGGGAGATATGATCATCGACGGCGGCAACTCCCACTTCCCAGACACCGATCTGCGGGCCGAGGCCATGGAGAAAAGGGGCCTGAAGTACCTCGGCGTGGGCATCTCGGGTGGGGAGAGTGGCGCACGCCACGGCCCGAGCATGATGCCGGGCGGCCCCCAAGAAGCCTACGAGCGGGTACGGTCGATTTTTGAGGATACTGCCGCCCATGTCGATGGCGAGCCGTGCGTGACGTACCTGGGACCCGGCTCCGCGGGGCATTATGTAAAAATGGTGCACAACGGTATCGAATATGGCTTTATGCAGCTCATTGCCGAGACCTATGATCTCATGAAACGCGGGTTGGGATTGGGCGACGACAAGTTGCACGATGTCTATACAGCCTGGAACGAGGCCGAGTTGGAGAGCTATCTGGTTGAGATTACGTCCAAGATCTTTGTCTACGAAGACGAGGAAACGGGGCGGCGCCTCATCGACGTGATCCTCGACGCGGCAAAGCAAAAGGGCACCGGGAAGTGGACGTCCCAGGACGCCATGGATCTCCAGGCACCGGTCCCCACCATCGACGTGGCGGTCACCATGCGCAACCTTTCGGCCATGGACCCCGAGCGCGAAGAGGCCAGCAAGGTGATATCTGGGCCCGAGGCGCAGTTCACAGGAGACCGGGAGGAATTCGTTGAGCGGTTGCGACGTGCCCTGTATGCGGCTATGATCATGACCTACGCCCAGGGCATGGATCAGTTGCAGGTTGCCTCGGAAGCATACGAATACAATCTGGATCTGGAGGCCATCGCGACGATCTGGCGGGGCGGATGCATCATCCGCGCGGCACTCCTGGAAAAGATATGTTCGGCCTATGGCAGCCGGCCAGACTTGCCGAACCTGTTGGTCGATCCTGAGCTTGGCGCCCTCGTCCAGGCGCGGCAGGAAGATCTGCGAGAGGTGGTGAGAGCGGCCGCCGATATGGGCATCCCGGCACCCGGGCTCGCGGTCTCACTGGCCTACTTTGACGGATACCGCAGCGCCTGGCTGCCGGCCAACCTCATCCAGGCCCAGCGTGACTACTTTGGCTCACACACCTATGAACGCATCGACCAGAAAGGCCAATTCCACACCAAGTGGCAGAAGGCCGAAGGAGGCTAGATCCGTGACAAAGTCGATCCATCCAGAACCAGCGGCCCTGATTATCTTTGGGGCCGGCGGTGACCTGACTTGGCGCAAGCTAACGCCCGCCCTCTACGACCTCTACTTGGACGGTTGGCTGCCTGAGCAGTTCGCAGTCATTGGCTTGGATCTGAAGGAGATGAGTGATGACGAGTTTCGCGAGCATCTACGCGATGGCGTAGATCGCTTCTCACGCCGTGGCAAGACCAAGGATGAAGAGTGGAACCCGTTCGCCGCCAACCTGTTCTTCACCTCGGCCGATTTTGACGACCCAGACACCTATGACGCCTTGGAGCAATCGCTCCAGAGCCTGGACGAGAAATGGGACGGCCAGGTCCACCGCGTGTTCTACCAGGCCACACCCCCCTCGCTGGTCGAAACCATCGTCGGGCGACTGGGCGAAAGCGGGCTGGCCGACGACCGCGGCCGCGCCCGCATCGTCTTGGAAAAGCCTTTCGGCCATGACCTGGAGTCGGCGCACGGTCTGAATGAGATGGTAGCCCAGGTATTTGACGAGTCGCAGATCTTCCGCATCGACCACTACCTCGGCAAGGAGACGGTGCAGAACATCCTCGCCTTCCGCTTTGCCAATGCCCTGTTCGAGCCGATCTGGAATCGGCGCTATATCGACCACGTACAGATCACCGTAGCTGAAAAGGTAGGCGTGGAGCATCGCGGCGATTACTACGATAGCGCGGGGGCACTCCGCGATATGGTGCAGAATCACCTGCTCCAGATCCTGTGCCTCATCGCCATGGAGCCACCCGTCGCCTTTGATGCCGACGAGATCCGGGATCGGAAGGTCGAGGTCCTGCGCGCCGTGCGCCCGATTCCGACCCGCCAGGTGCATGACTTTGCGGTTCGCGGCCAATACGGCGCCGGCTGGCTAGAGGGCGAGCGCGTCCCTGGTTACCGGCAGGAACCAGGGGTGTCACCCGACTCCACAACGGAAACCTTTGCCGCGGTAAAGCTCTTTGTCGACAACTGGCGCTGGCAGGATGTGCCTTTTTATCTGAGGACGGGCAAGCGCATGCCTGAACGGCTTTCTGAGGTCCTCATCCAGTTCCGGCCGGTGCCCCACCGGTCCTTCCCCTCCTCGGCGGTCCTCGACTGGCAGCCGAACCGGCTGATCATGCGCATTCAGCCAGAAGAGAGCATCCTGCTCCGCTTCCAAGCCAAGCAGCCAGGGCCCAGTATGCGGCTCAATCCCGTGGAGATGCGTTTCTGCTACAGTGACGCCTTCAAGACAACGCCACCTGAAGCCTACGAAACGCTGTTGTTGGATGTGATCGTAGGTGATGCGACGCTCTTTATGCGCGCCGATCAAGTGGAAGCCGCCTGGTCGGTGGTGATGCCCATCCTCAACGCCTGGGAGAACGTCGAGCCTGTGGACATGCCCAACTACCGGTCGGGATCGTGCGGGCCTGAGGGCTCTGAGGCACTCATCGCTCAAGACGGCCGAAGTTGGCTGCAGCTCAATGTCCTGGAAGAGGCAGGAAGGGGTGAATCGGACGACGACGGTGGGTAAATCGCCGACCGGCGATTGTGAGGTCAGTAGAGGAGATACCTTGATCCTGGCGATCAGGTGATGGATACAGTGATCGTGCACATTGTGCAGTACGGATCTGGATTGTCTGATGCAGGAACTGTCGAGAACTATGAGGCTCAGCCAGGTCGGTATCGGGAAGTGCTGAAGCGCAACCAGAAGGTCTGCTTCTGGATGAACCGGTCAGAACAAGAGTCACAAGGAGAGAGAGATGAGGGAGTTGCCTTTGAGGTTCCGGAAAGATTTTGAGGAGGAATTCGGGCCACGCGTGTCCTTTGACCCGACAGAGAGAATGTTCTACAGCCACGACATGGGGTCACTACCAAGCCTGGTCGAACCGCTGCTGGGGAATACCCTGTCAGGCGGCGTGGTGCAGCCGCTCACTGAGGAGCAGGTGGTCAGGATAGTCGATCTGGCCCGGGACCACAACGTCTCGCTGGTTCCCCGTGGCAAGTCCACGTCGGGCTACGGCGGGGTGATCCCCGTCGAGGGCAGCTTGGTGATCGATTTCGCTTGGATGAAAGGGATCCTGGAGATCAATCCTCAGGCAATGACCGCTACCGTGCAACCGGGCGTCGTCTGGGAACAACTGGAGGACGCGCTGAACAAGGAGGGCCTGGCCCTGCGAACCTATCCCTCCAGCGCGCCGTCGTCCACGGTAGGTGGCTGGCTGGCTCAGGGCGGTCTGGGCTTTGGCGCCTACGAATTTGGCAAGTTCCATCACAATGTCGTCTCCTGCCGGGCTGTGCTGCCCAGCGGTGAAGTGCGCGAATTCTACAGTGACGGGTCCTCGGCCGAGCATGCTGAAAGCCTGGACGTGATCCGTGGCGCCGAAGGCACGACAGGTCTCATCACCGAGGTGACCCTCCGTGTGCGCCCCTTCGAGCCGGCGGCGCTGTGGGGCGCCCAGTTCCCGACAGCAGGCCACCTGGCGGAGGCCATTGAGGCACTCCGTGCCAGCAAGCTGCCTCTGTGGTCGGTCAGCTTCATCAACCCCAAGATGGCCCACATCCGCAACAACCTGCCACCGCACCTCGAACATGGAGAACCTGTCCCGGAGGATAGACCCACCCTGCCCGAAGCCTACGTCGTCGTCTTGGTCGCCCCGGAATCACGTTCTGCCAGCATAGATGGCGAGCTAAAATCGCTGGTGGGTGCCAGCGGCGGCGAGATGCTGGCCGAGGAGATTGTCCAAGATGAATGGGACAACCGCTTCAACCTGATGCACGGCAAGCGCCTGGGTCCAAGCGTTGCCCCCGCCGAGGTGATCGTGCCCCTCGATCAGCTGGAGCCAACCCTAGAGGGCATCGACGAACGCATTGAGCTGCCGATGCTCATGGAAGCAATGGTCGACGCTAACGACAACGAGGTGACGCTACTGGGGTTCATCCTCCACGACCAACGCAAGTTCACCTTCAATTTCGCGTTCGGCCTGGCCCTCAGTGTGCTGAAGGTGGCCAAAGAGAATGGCGGGCGGGCTTATTCTACAGGCCTCTACTTCGCTGCAGAGGCCGAGCATGTGCTCGGTGCCGAGCGCCTGAACCGCATGCGCGCGTTCAAACGGGAGATTGACCCGCAGTCCCTGCTTAACCCTAACAAAGTCGTCAGCGGCCTGCCGCTGCTCAATGGTTTCATGGGGCTGGCTGGGGCCATTGAGCCCCTCGTGCGGGTCTTTGGAAACGCCGCCAAATCACCCATCGGCGAGCAGCTCGAGTCTCAGGGCCGCCGGGGCATCCCTGACGATGTGGCCTGGTACGCCTACGCCTGCACCCAGTGCGGCTACTGCGTGGATACCTGCGATCAGTACTACGGGCGCGGATGGGAGAGCCAGACCCCACGCGGCAAGTGGTACTTCTTGCGGCGCTACATGGAAGGCAAGGTTGACTGGAACCAGAAGATGGTTGATTCGATCTTGGCCTGCACCACGTGTGAGCTGTGCAATGTCCGTTGCTGCGAGGATCTGCCCATCGAGCCAAGTTGGCTCAAGCTACGGGGAGAGCTGATCCACGACGAGGACCGGCTGACCTTTCCACCCTTCGAGATCATGCGCCAGTCGCTGCGCAAGGAGAACAACATCTGGGCGGGATACCGCGTCGACCGACCACGCTGGATGCCCGACGACAAGCTGGGAGAGCTGCCCGAACGAGCGGAAATCGCCTACTTCCCAGGCTGCACTGCCTCCTACGTCGAGCACGACATCGCCCAGGCTACCGCTTGCCTGCTTCACAAGGCCGGTGTCGAGTTCACCTACCTGGGCAAAGACGAGGCCTGCTGTGGTATTCCGATGTTGATGTCGGGCCTGTGGGATACGTGGGAAGAGATTATGCGTCACAACATCTCGGCTATGCAGGCACGGGGGGTCAAGACGGTGGTCACCTCCTGCCCGGCCTGCTGGCTTGTGTGGCATACCTACTATCCAAAATGGGCCGCCAAGCTAGGCATCGACTTTGACTTCGAGGCGAAACACTGGAGCGAAGTCCTTGCCGATCAGCTCGCCGCCGGAGAGATGGCCTTTGATCACCGAATGGACATGAAGGTGACCTGGCACGATTCCTGCCATATGGGCCGCGCCGGCAGCATCTATGAAGCTCCCCGTCAGGTTCTGCAGGCCATTCCCGGGATCGAGTTCGTAGAGATGGAGCATAACCGTCAAGAGGCACACTGTTGCGGCTCAGTGATGAGCCTGGTGGCGGATCCGGCCGCGGCCCAGCGCATTGGGGACGTGCGTCTCGCTGAAGCCGAGGCCACGGGCGCCCAAGCGTTGATCGCCTCCTGTCCCTGCTGCGAGGTGCAGTTCCGTGTTACGGCCGAAAAGACAGGCCGCGATCTGCCCATCATCGACCTGGCGCACCTGGCCTGTGATGGCGCCGGGATCGAACACCGCGATCCTACGGGCTATGCATTGCACATGTGGGCCGTGTTCGAGGCCATGATCGACCTCCTCGAACCGGAAGAGATGGCGAATCTGATGGCCGGCCTGCTGCCCCAGATGATCGAGGCCATGCCCAGCCCGTTTCGGTCCATGATGAAGATGGTCAAAGCCTCACCAGGGCCGCTGCGCGATGCAATGATCGCCGCAATGAAGCCAGCCATGCCCCTTCTATTCCCGCGGCTGATGCCCGGCATGATGCCCAAGGTGATGCCGGATATGCTGGCGGCCGTGGAACGCCGGATCGACATGCCGCAAGAGATGGAGGAGCAGATGCCGGATCTGATGCCAGCGGCGATGGACAACCTCATGCCCAAGATGCTCCCCTTGGTGATCCCCTATTTCATGCCCAAGATGGAAGCATACCTGCGCAATGGGCGGCCTCCTGAAAGCAACTGATGCGCGACCACCTGGCGGCACAGGATCTCCGTTGGGGCCTGATCCTGCGCCGCCAGGTGGAACTGCAGAGCGAAGGCCGTGGCGAATGAGCAGCGCAGCCACCGTGATCGGAACGACGGCATGAAGGATAGGAAGCCGACGTCCCCAGAATCCGAGCCGACGCTGGATCTGGACACCAGCAGGCCGGCCTGGTCCGCTACAGATGGGGAGCCACGGCAGCCTAGTGGCAAACCCCTTCGCCGGCTTCCTTTCCTGGCCGCCTCGATCCTGGTCGGCGTGGTGAGCGCGCTAGCCGCCGTCCTCTTGCACCTCCTGATCGCGTTCTTCCACAATCTGCTGTTCCTGGGACGTCTGTCACTGCAGTATGATGCGAACCAGTACACGCCGGCCAGCCCGTGGGGCCCTCTGATCGTAGCCGTGCCGGTGCTGGGTGCTGCTGGCGCCGTCCTATTGGCCAGGAGAGTGGCACCCCAAATCCGAGGAACCGGCGTGCCAGAAGTCCTCGAGGCCATCTACTACGCCGGAGGCAAAATCCGAGCCATCGTGGCGCCTGCCAAGCTTTTGGCATCCTCTTTGTCGATCGGAAGTGGCGCACCAGTGGGCCGTGAAGGCCCCATGATCCAGGTAGGAGCGGTCATCGGCTCTGCCAGCGGCCGCTTCATCACCATGAGCGCCTGGCAGCGCATTACCCTGATGGCGGCTGGGGTTGCGGGCGCCATTGCCGCCACATTCAATACACCCCTGGGCGGCATTCTCTTTGCCATCGACGTGCTGATGCACGAGGTGAGCGTCCGCACGCTCGTCCCTATCGCCTTCTCTTCGGTCACAGCCACGTATATCGCCAGGCTGATCTTGGGAGCAGGTCCCTTCTTTGCCCTGCCCGCTGCCCAGCTAGGATCCAACCAGGTCACCACGGGGGGACAGCTGCTCCTCTACGCAGGCCTGGGCGTCGTTCTCGGTTTGGTTGCGGCAGGACTCATCCGCTCGGTCTTTGGGCTGCAGGATCTGCTGGAGAATCGCCTCGGGAGCAGTTATTACCTCCGCCACATGGCCGCTATGCTGGCCGTCGGCGTCTTGATGTACCTGCTGATGGTCACCCTCGGCCACTACTACATCGGAGGTGTCAGCCACGGTCTGATCCAGGATCTGCTCTCCGGGGCTGGGGTCAGTGTGGGGCTGCTTCTCCTGCTGGCGTTGGCCAAGTGGCTGGCCACTTCATTGGCCCTTGGATCGGGAGCGCCCGGCGGAATCTTTTCGCCAGCACTCTACATGGGCGCCCTCCTGGGAGGTGCATATGGGCTGGTTGTCCGCCAGCTATTCTCGGGATTGGATACCAGTCCCGCTGGGTTTGTCGTGGCGGGCATGGCCGGTCTGGTAGGCGGGACGACCGGGGCTGCACTTGCCTCCATTGTCATGCTCCTTGAGATGACCTTGGATTACAGCCTGATCGTGCCCTTGACGGCTACGGTGGCGGTGAGCTATGCCGTGCGCAAGCTCTTTCTGCGCGACAGCATCTACACACTGGGTCTTGTCCGCCGCGGACATGCCGTGCCGGAGGCTTTGCAGGGCAACCTCCACTTCCTGACACCGGCCAGGCAGATGATGAGCACCCAGTTTGCGCTCATCCCAGCAACAACCACCCTCGAGGAGCTTAAGACCGAGGCCCAAACTCGTGCCCTGCCGACGAACTTGGTGGCTGTGCGCGACGATGAGATCGTGGGCTGGATCAGCCGAGAGCGAGTGCTGGCGAACGCGGCGCAGGGGCAGGATCCTGCTACACCGATTGGCAAGTTGGTGCGGCAACGCTACGCGGTTGTAGACAAAGAGATAAGCCTTCTCGAGGTCGTAGCCCAGATGCAAGACCAGAAAGCAGAGGTTGCCCTAGTGGCATCACAGGTGCACCCGGGATCGGGCAAGCAGATACAGGGCGTCATCACAAAGGATCTGGTAGCCGATTATGTTGGGAGAGCAACCGACTGGTACCATCGCTGATCGGCGCCTGAGCGTGGCAGTCAAGTGTGGTAGGTGCGGGCGTCCTGGATGAAAATAGACTAGAAGCGGAGCAACGAATGAACAGCAAGAAAAGTGGCGAGATTCTGGTGGCAATCGATGGCTCGGCCCCTTCCCGAGCCGCTGCCCAGATGGGCATCCGGCTTGCGGCAAGCGAGGGGCTGGTCGTACGCGGACTCTACGTTGTGGATGAGGCCCTGGCACTGGATGTCTATTCTGAGCCAGAGCGGGAACTGGATCCGAGCGACGAGCCGTTGTCCCGGGCAGGGCTGATCCGCGAGTTTGAAGTGCAGGGTGAGCGTGCTCTTGACTGGCTCACCGACCATGGACAGGAGGCAGGCGTGCCGGTGGGCACCGGGATCCTCGTCGGTGGGGTGCCTGAACTGCTTGCGCGCGAAGCGGACGGCGCACGTTTCCTGACCATCGGCCGGCGCGGACGTGGTCACGCTGGCCGTGCCGGGCACCTGGGCTCGACCTTCCATACTGTCGTCCATACGGCGGAACTGCCCACCATCGTCGGGGGCGACGAGGAACGCCCCCTGCGCCGCGTACTCGTCGCTTATGATGGCGGTTCTCGAGCCCGGGAGGGCCTGTCCTGGGCGGCAAGATTGCAGGATAACCTTTCTGTAAAGCTGACCGTTGTGTCCGTACAGGACACAGACCCAGCGGAGGCAGAAAAATGGCTGCAGGAAGCCCAAGATCAGCTGGGACGGGGCAGGGATGTACGTCTCCTCACAGCTTCGGGCAGGCCGGGCGACGCCATCGTATCCACCGCCCGTGAGCAGCAGAGCGACCTTATCATCATGGGCCGCTACCGGCACGGTGCCCTGCTCGAGTCGATCGTGGGCAGCCCCGTAGGCCGCGTGCTGCGCGAGAGCGAAGTCGCTGTGTTCATGGTCTGAGGGCGGAGACAAGCTACTGCGCGCAGGCTGAGCCTAGCTGCTGCGGGCCACACTGACCCGAGGAACAGCGAGGAGCGGCGGGATCCGGCCTTCTATTCGGATCTCCGCCTGCCCCGGCCAAGAGTGGGATGTTCACACAGGTGTGTGATCACGCTGCCTTCCGGCGTATCCTGGCTAGAATCCCCGGTTCTTCGCGGTCCATGATCCGCTCTGCCGCTAGCTTGACCCAATCGCTCACTAGGAACCAGGCCAGGGCATAGCCCCAGACGAACAGAGCCAGCTTCCAACCGAGGGGCGCCATGAACAAGCCGAAGGTGGCGATGAGCGTGGCTACGGCCTGCGTACCCAGTACCGCCCCAACGAGGATCGGTGCTGGCCGGATCGACCAGAAGTGGCCCCTGGTGCGCGTGATAAAGATGGTCAGGTGGCCCGCGACTGAAAGCTTCAGATACATCAAGGATTGGATCGTCTGCCGGTCGAGGTGCAACACGCGCTCCCCGATGTAGAACATGCCAAAGGACGCAACCACACCAGCGAGGCCCAGTATGGTGGCCACCCCGAGCACCCGGGGCATGTCCCAGGCTTCTGGTTCGTCTGAGTAGTGGACCCGATCGTAGGCGATAGATAGGATCGCCCCGTCGTTGAGCAGCGCGAGCAAGACGATCATCACCGCCGTGACCGGGTAGAAGTTAAAGACAAGGATCGATAGGGTCATGACCAGCAGGACACGGATCGTCTCGGCGATCCGGTAGATGCTATAGCTGCTCATCCGCTGGAAGATCTTGCGGCTTTCTTTGACGGCGTCGATAATCACCGACAGCCCCGGCGACAGAAGCACAATGTCGGCGGCGCTGCGGGCGGCGTCGGTTGCGCCCGAAACCGCGATGCCTGCGTCGGCCTTCTTTAGGGCCGGAGCATCATTTACGCCGTCGCCCGTCATACCCACGATATGGCCGTGCTGTTGCAGCACCTCGACGATGTGATACTTGTGCTCGGGAAAGACTTGGGCGAACCCATCGCTGTCTTCGATGGCCTCCTCGTGTTGCCCCTCTTGATGGTGCTCGACCTCGCCAAAGAGCGAAGCGTCCAGGATATTGGTGCCCAGGTCGAGCTGTCGCGCAATCTCTTTGGCGATCGCCACCTGGTCGCCTGTAACCATCTTGACTCGGATGCCCATCTGCTCGGCCGTGTCCAGAGTAGTCTTCGAGTCCTCGCGGGGCGGATCATAAAGCGGGAGCACGCCCAGGAACTGCCAGGCATCCTTTTCATCGCTGCGTGCAACGCCCAGCGAGCGAAAGCCCCGCGTAGCAAATGATTCCACCGCCTTCTCGACCTGGGGTTTGACGTCAGCCGCGTCGGCAGCCAGGGTCAGGATCACCTGGGGCGCCCCTTTGCTTACTCTAAATCCTTCGCCATCCGGCGACTTGACCGAAGCTTCCGTCCGTTTGCTGACCGGGTCGAAGGGCTGAAAGTGAGTGACCGTGTACTCGGCTGGCTGCGACCCATCCTTGAGACCACTGAGCACTGCCAGATCGATGGGGTCCTGGTCTTCCGCTCGCGAGGCCAGTGCAGCGCTGAGGATGACGTCATCAGCACTGACACCTTCCACAGTGAATGGCTCCCCCAAGGTGAGTTTGTTCTGAGTTAGCGTGCCAGTTTTGTCCGAGCAGAGCACATCCATGCCAGCCAGCTCTTCGATGCTGGCCAAGTGACTCACGATGGCCTCTTTCTTGGCCAGCAGTCTCGCCCCGACGGCCATGGTCACAGACAGCACCGTCGGCATTGCTACTGGGATGGCGGCCACGGTAAGGATCAGGGCGAACTCCAGTGTTGTCAGCATGTCGTCGCCCCGGAATAGGGCCACGCCCAGGATGAGCACCACCAAGGCCACGGCGAGCACGATAAGATAGTCTCCGATCTTGAGCACGGCCCGTTGGAAGTGGCTGGTGGTGTGGGCCTCCTCCACCAAGTGAGCGGTGCGGCCAAAATAGGTAGACTCGCCGGTGGCATAGACCAGCGCATCGGCCTCGCCCTGCTTCAGGATCGAGCCCGAATACAGCGCATCGCCGCTCTCGTGCGTGACGGGCAGCGACTCGCCTGTAAGCGCCGACTGGTCGACTTTCACCGGATCGTCTTCTAGCAACCGGGCGTCGGCCGGCACGATGTCGCCGATACGCACGCGGATGACGTCGCCCGGTACCAGCTCGCGGGCTTGGATCGTCGACCACTGACCATCTCGCTTCACTCGTGCCTTGGGGGCCAACTTGGCTTTGAGGGCGTCGATCGTGTTGCCGGCCTGGTATTCTTCCCAGAAACCGACAATCGCGTTGACGATCAACAAGGCCAGGATGATGCCTAGGTCGGCCCAGTGTTGCACGATGCCTGAGAGAATGGCCGCCGCCTCGATCATCCACGGAATCGGCCCCCAGAAGTAGGACAAGAACTTGAGTAACGGGTTGACCGTTTCCTCCGTCAACTCATTGTAGCCGTACTGCTCCAGGCGGCGTTGTGCCGCGGCCTGACTGAGGCCGTCCGGCGATGCGCCCAGCTGGGCTTCCAGCTTGTCCATCGGCAACTTTGCAGCCTCAGCTTGACCTGGACCCTGCGTTTTGGCTTCGTTGGTAGGATGCTGGTTCTTCAAGGTTCGCTCACCCTCCTACTATGGTTAGCTCTTCGCTGTCCGAGTGCTCCAAAGCCCGATGGGCTCGAGCCACCTGACCTGAATCGCCACGGAAGATCAACAAGGCCTTGCCCTCCTTGAGTATCTGCTCGTATTCCTCGATCTGGTCCGTGTCAAGCCGGACGCCCGTATCGGCTACCGCATCGGCGACAGCACGCGGCGTAATGTCACCTTCTATCTCCCCGCCTTCGGTTCTCGCGGCAAAAAGAGACATCTGCCCTACAGGCAGGTGTGCTTCTTCTACGAGAAACTCTGCTTTCTCCGCTTTGGCCAGACTCCCGTAGATACCGACTACAGCTTTCGTAGACATGATTCGTCTCCTTTCTCACTTGTTTCGTTTCTGACCTATACTATCCGCCTGTGCGGGCACTTATCAGCAACTCGATGAACACGATGAAAGCTACCACCATATTGAGCAGCTGCCCCTTCCGCAAGTACTGCGACAAAGCCAGCAGAACCCTCAGGATGGGCAGGAGCGATAGAATCACAATGCCCGCACTCATCGCTGCCAGACTCAGGGAGATTTGCCTTCCGGACCTGATCATCGGCGGCGATAGGGCGGCCATCCCTGGCAAGGACAGGGAAGCTCCGTGGATGACCACATCCACAAAGCCAAATACCATCAGGCCCAGGCCAATCAGGGACGTCACCTGCGAGAGCTTTTGCATGCTGGTTTCCTGGCCACTCGAAGAATCTTCCATCACCCTCTTGCCCTTCTTGTATCGCACTAGGAAACTAAGCCTCGTACGAGCATTTGGATACCCATGATGAACAGCAGCCCAACCAGCCCCAGCCGTATCCAGGCCACCCGCAAGCGCGGCAGGACATAGACCCCCAGCATGGCCCCAGTAAACACGCCAAGAGCGGTGGGGATAACTACGAGGGGATGGATGTCACCCCGCCCATAGTAGACGAACACACTGGCAGCCGCAGTAATGCCCACCATGAAGTTGCTGGTGGCCGTGGCCACACCCAACGGCGCGCCCATGATGCCATACATGACCGGTACCTTGATAAAGCCCCCGCCCACGCCCAGCAGGCCCGAGACCATGCCTGCCAGAGAAGATACCGCCATGCCTGCCGGCCAATGATGCAGGTGATAGTCTGAGTAGAACAACTGCTCCGGTACCCGCCGCGCCGCGCGGCGACGGGCTTTATAGAGCAAGTAGGCCGCCGTGGCGAACACCACCAGGGCAAACAGCACGCTCAGCATCTGAGCGCTGACCACACCGGCAAGCAATCCGCCGCCCATGGCCCCAGCCGCGGTCAAGACCTCCAGCCGAAGTGCGAGGGACACATCTGCGCCGCGCCCCTGCGGGGCAATCGCCGCCACTCCAGCCGAGGTGGCAATTACACCGACAAGGCTGGTGCCCACTGCAACGTGAATGGGCAGCTGGAAAAGGAGTGTCAGGGCCGGCACCAAGAAAATGCCTCCCCCCAACCCCAACAAGGCACCTAGAATCCCCGCCACAACTCCTGTGGCTAGCAGTGCGAGAGCGATCATCATTTAGACTTTCCCTAGCCCAGAGCCAGGAAACGATGCCACTCGGCCACATCCAGCTTCATGTCCGCGTAGCGAGCCTGAAGAGCAGCATACAGCCTGGCGTTCTCGATGGCCAGGGCCACCAGACCGGCTGCAGAGGTCAGGAAACTGACAGCTACGGGGCCAAAGTGACGGGGCCGGGCCGAGTAGACCCGCATTGCACCCAGAGTGCGGGCCTTGAGCTGAAGTGGCACCGCAAGCACCGATCGGATGCCCTCGTGCACGGCCTCAGCGGGATACTCAAAGCCAGTCTCGTGCTCGACATCGTAGAGGATCACCGCGCGCCCTTGTAGAACACGCTGATCCACAGGACTCTTGGCCAAATGCACCGTACCTTTTGCCAAGTAGGCCTCACTGAGGCCATAGGCGGCTACCAGTCGCAGAACCTTCTGTTTGGGCTCGAGCAGGCGGATGGAAGCCGCTTTCAGCCACATCTCCTTGACCGTTGCTTCCAGGACCTGCTGCAGCATCGGCTTCAGGTCCAGGGAGGCACTCAGGGCCTCGGCGATCCGGTAGAGGCTCTGGTGGAGGCGTGCCTTCTCAAGGGCGAGGGCCCCTAGGTCAGCTAGCGTACTGATGGCGAGGGTATCCTCAGGCTGGATTCGATCCGTGTCCTTGGCATAGAGGCGCAACACACCGATGGTCTGGCTCCGCACGCGCAACGGCGCGGAGACCATGCCCTTGAGACCTTCGCGAGTCACTGCCTCCGGATATTGGACATCCGCGACCTGCGTCACGTCAGGGATGATCACCGTCTCGCCGGCCAGGACACGCTGGTCCACCCCACTCTCTGCAACCTTCAGGATTTCTTTGCCCGGGGAGGTGCGGGTCAGCCCACGCACGCCGGCTTCCCAGAGTTCATCTCCGTCCGGGCTCAGCAGATACACAGCCGCCGCCCGCGCTCCGAGCCCAGCAATGGATTGATCCAACAGAGCATCAATGACTTCCGGTTCGTGCAAGGTACTGTTCATCGCTTGGGCTGCTCTACGCAGTAATTCCGAACTGGATATGATCTCTTGCATGTTTGGGCACCTTGGCCTTTGCTTATCCCTCAATCCGCCCGCTGGTAGACCTTCGCATCCCGATGTCCTGGCCGCTCTCAGACATGCCACGCCTGGCATAGACTGGCAAGGATCGATGGGAGCGCCCCAACCTGGTCCTTGTCAGGTTCCAGATGGATCGTAGTCCCATCGAGGAATTCATCTCGGACACGGAAGTGGTCACGTCTCGTCCTGCATTCTCCCATCTGCCCAGGACTATCGGCCCACCCTTGCCTCCAATTGTACAGCATAAGGCATCCGATTGTCCTTAGGTCCCCATGAAGCTCTGCTTAAGGGCAGCTTAAGAAGGTCACGTCGGAAAGACTTGGGCGCAGCGGCCTGCAACGGGTGGACAGGTGTGTTTATCGTCAGCACCGTGGCGCGAACTTGTTGGTAATCACTGGATACAGGTGCTGAGCAGCGGGACTACCCCAGGAGCACCTTGAAGGCCTAGGGATCGATGTCACCTGGGAGGCGGATACCAATCCGCCGTTAGTACCCCTACAGTCCGGCTACGTAGACCGCCGACTTTGCCTCTGCCCAGAGCACGTGCACTTGCCCAAAGCCTGCCTGCAGCAATAGCTCGCGCTGCATGGCCATGGGCAGCGGCAGGTCGACGTGATACCTACCCGGCCCGCCGTCCTCCAGCCGTACTGCCTTCTCCTGGTACTCGGCCCAGGCACGCGCCACCCCGTTTTCAGGGACGATATAGTCGCCCTCGATGTACCTGCCGCCCTCCACCAAAGCTCGCCGGATCCGCTCGTACAAGCACCTCTTTGCCGCCGGCCGCAGATGATGGAGGGTCATGACCGAGACCACATAGTCGTACGTCGTTCTGGTCAGGGGCATCGCCAGGTAGGATCCCTGGATCAGCAGGATCTGTCCCAAATGCTCTGCGTGCTTCCTCCGCAACTGTGCCAGCATCCCCGCCGACAGGTCAATTCCTGTGATCCGGGCCTTGGGCGCCCTTCGCAGGATCGCGCCTAGCTCAAGTCCCGTCCCGCAGCCAAGATCGAGGATCTGGAGCGGCTCTCGGGTATGGGGGATGGGCTGCGCCACAGCCCCGTAGAACGCCCCAAACGAGGCCAGGGCCTGTCGCATATGCGCGTCATAGTCGCCCGACCTCTCGTCAAAGAAATCGCCCATCTTCTCCGGTGGTGATGATTGAGAACCCATCGACTTGCACCTCATCAATCTTTCAAAGCCCTGACCCAGGGATGCTGTCTGAGAAGGACCTGATGCTTTTGTCTGCAATAGAACAGGGCAACAGGTCACTCCTTAACACGAAGCCTGCCTGCACCCCCGGCAGGAGCCGTCGTGGCAGGCAG